>Ga0081455_10003567_pt1 | contig 17856 bp, 18 predicted proteins | sample TabmetS3T2R1_FD_70207 | JGI IMG/M metagenome (GOLD analysis project Ga0081455, IMG submission 70207) | Tabebuia heterophylla rhizosphere microbial communities from the University of Puerto Rico - S3T2R1 | ecosystem: Host-associated > Plants > Roots > Rhizosphere ...
CTGCCGGGGCACCTTTGCCGCCGAAGTCGCCACCGATCGCCACAGGATTAACCCGGATTTTTTCCGCGCCTATTCCAAAGGCAGCGGCCATACTTTCCTTGAGTCCGTGGGGCACCTTGTTGGGTGACCACATCTGCACCCGATTCTGATCGTCAATCCAGACCAGACAACAATGCGGCTCCAGAAATGCCTGATGGACGCGCGAAACGGTAAATGTGTTTTCAACAACTACATCGGATCGCGCGAATCCCTCGACGATATCGCCGCGATTCCAAACGTCGCGAACAAACGCATTTGAAGGGCTTTCCAATGGCTTGGGCAGTCCAGGGTAGCTGTTTACATCCGGATGAATGATCGGAGCGCCTTCCTGCAAGGCCGCAATCGGATCGAGGACTGCCGGAAGCTCCTGGTAATTGACTTCGATCAGCTCCAGCGCCTTTTCTGCCTCCTCAAGTGTATCCGCCGCCACCGCCGCTACCCTTTCCCCCATGAACCGCACACGATCTTGTGCCAGCACCGAAATGTCACGATAGCGCCTTCCATAGAGGACTCCGCGCGCATCGGCCCCGGTGACCACGGCTCGAACGCCCGGTGCTTTCTCAGCGCGAGAAGTATCGATGTGCGTAATCCGGGCATGGGCATGGGGGCTGCGTAAGGTCTTCGCCCACAATGTGCCGGGCAATAAAATGTCCGAAGTGTAGCGCGCATCTCCGGTAACTTTTCCGGTATTATCAGTTCTCGGTATCGACTGCCCAACGATTTGATAACTCACACCTGCCTCCTCTCAAACTTCGCGTTGAACAAGTATGGAGTGAATTTTTTGCGAGCTTATCGCCACCGAATGATGGCTGTCAAACCACCGATCAGTTTTCGCCGTCCTAATAAAGACTCGCGCCTTATGCGGGGAGCGGCCTCCAAAATCAGTAATTATAGAAGGAGGCCGCTCGATTGGGAGGAGAAGTCATTGGCTATGAGGTCGGAGTGCGGTGAACCATCCGCAAGGTCGCTCAACGCCAATGGCGCGGAGGGAAACGAGTTCGAAAGAAAACAGATCGCATGCTCAATTTTTGTTACCAATAATCACCAGGGCGATGCCTCCAATCAGCGCGATCGCGCCAAAGACAGGAGGAAGCGGAATGGTTTTCTGTTTTTCCGCTGTGGCTTCGAGAGGTCCGATGTCGATCACCTTCTCACGGGTTGTATAGGTGATCCCCTGATAAGCGAAGGAAAAGATCGAGAGGACAATCAAAACAACTCCGATAAAGACTGCTGGTTTCATAATCGACTCTCCTATCTCGCACTGTGCGTTTAGCTAACTCAAAAAACCAAACAGCCAAAGTATAACGATCAATCCAAACGGAATGCCGAGAAGCCATAAAACAAAACCCTTTGCCGTAAAATTTCTCCTCAAAATAATTTCAGAGTTGAGCGTTCATATGCTCTAAAATCCGGATCCACCGGTTGCTACGCAATGCATATGCCACCATGACTTAACTGCCTGGATTGAAAAGCATCTAGGATTTTGGCGATGCTGCGTCGATCCTCTTTTGTAGGCAAATTCCGACACGAACCGTCCGTAGATTACTCTCTATATTTTCCTGCGAGCTCGAGAGACACGGTGATATGGGCAGCAAAAATTTTTTCGTTGACGAGAAATGTTTTAAAGAACGCGCCGACTTATGATCTGAACACCTCAGGTCTGAAACAGCGAACAGGCCACTTGAAAACCAAAAACGTACTGTCTTCAGTTCATGGCGCAGTAGTTGCACTGCGAATTTTTTTCTGATCTTAATTGAAACGATTCAAGTCCGCCTCACAAAGAACCTCAAAAAAATTGAAAAGGAGATTCTATGCCTCAAGCTAGTACGACACTTCATGAGCCGGCGGAGAAACTAAAGCCGGAAACCATCAACTTCCATCGCGCCATGGTCTCAGTGATGGAAGAGCTCGAAGCCATCGATTGGTATCGGCAGCGGGCCGAAGCCTGCACGGATGGGCAGCTGCGCGCGATTTTGGAGCACAACATGAATGAAGAGATCGAACACTTTTCCATGGCGCTCGAATGGATTCGTCGCAACGTCCCCAAATTCGACGAAGCGCTCAGAACCTACCTCTTTACTACCGGCGAGATCACGCAACTTGAAGCGGCGGCAACTGGCGGAAAAGAAGGAACCGCCAAAGGCAGCCGGCCCAGCTCGAGAACCACAGTCGGCGACATGAAAGGAAGCAGCCATGACTGACAATTTGATCCCGTCGCAAACTTTTGCCGTGGAGATATTGGAAAAAATTGAAGAGGCCGCTGTGTCGGCGGCCCGAGAAATTTTATCGGGTCGACGGATCATCGACGTCGAAGGAGCTTACGGTCTAGGCCTAACCACGGTGGAGGTTGGCAACGACGATCTGTGCCGTGAGCCCGGTCCAGGAGAAGCGAGCGCTGTGCTCAGCCGCGCGCTATCCTTGCCGATGATTTATCGTCGGTTCTCCATATCCAAACGACGGATCGCGGCCTTCGAAGAAATGGGACAGCCCCTCAACCTTCGGCCAGCAGAGGATGCCGCCCAAGCAGTGGCGCTGCGCGAGGAGGAATTCATTTATACCGGTCAGCCGGATTTCCACCTGCAAGGGCTACTGAACGCCGACGGCCGAAACACCTTACAAGGAGGAGATTGGAGCAGCGTCGATCAAGTTTTGGATAACGTGATCGCCGCAGTCAATATTCTCGACGGCAAAGGTTATCGCGGCCCCTACGGATTGGCACTGGCGCCGGCGCTCTACAACAATCTGTTCCGCCGTTATCCGGGCTCCGACCTCTTGCAGATCGAGCATCTCAAACGACTTTGCACTCGAGGCATCGTCAAAACCAATATTGACGGGGGCGTTTTGGTGGCCAAGGATGTCGGCTCTATTGTCCTCGGGCAGGATTTGCAGATCGCTTACCTCAGTCCCGATGCCGCGCATGAAAATTTTGCCGTGACCGAGTCGTTAGTGCTAAAAATTGAAGCGGCCGATGCGATTTGTACGATCACACCGGCGGGAGAAGGGACCCGAATCGAGACGGGCAGACGCTAATCTAGGGGTTGTGCTCGTCGATAAAACTTTGGTCCGGTTGCGTGGGTTTTGAGTTTGAGAAGTCGGCGGGTTTGGCTTTCGGAGCTTTACGCAACCGGGGCAGTACGTCGCGGCCGTAGCCTTCAAGAAAGGCGCGCTGGTCCGGCCCCGCTGAATGGAAGATCAGATGATCGAAACCCATGTCGATGTAGCGCTGTGCCAGTTCGATGTGATCCTCGGGATCTGCCGAAATGCACACAGCTTCCTTGATCACATCAGCTCCCACCGCCTTGCCGTTTTCTTCGGACATCTTTGGGGTGTAAATCCGCTCGGTGAATAGGGCCGGTACAAAGGTTCCGGCCCAGTAGTTCTTGCGGTATTCGATCGCTTTTTCCTCATCGTCGGTATAGGCAACGCCGAGCTCGATCATGCGCGGCATTTGGCTCGGATTCTTGCCTGCTTCTTGGGCTCCAGCTTCGAAGTTGGCAAAAATTTCCCGATACGTCTCACGATCCTCTCCGCCGACTGTAACCAAACCATCGCCATATTTTCCGGCAAAACGGGCGCTGTTCGGCACCATCGTCGAGATGTAAAGCGAAATTGGATCGCGCGGCCGTGTATAGAGTTTTGCCTGGCGAGTCTGGTAGTACGTCCCTTTGTGGGTTATTTTCTCCCCAGTCCATAGGGCTCGAATTAGGTCAATGGCTTCCGCCGTTTGGGCCTGGCGGCATTTGTAAGCAGGCCATTGGCCGGTAGCCGAATATTCGTTTAGAGCTTCTCCGGTTCCCACACCGAGAAAACAAGCGCGGTTTGATCCAAGACAAGCTAAAGTGGCGGCAGCCTGCGCGATCACGGCGGGATGATATCGTAGTATGGGGCACGTGACTCCGGTACCCAAAGCGATTCTGCTTGTTCTCGCCGCAACCGCGCCGAGCAAGCTCCACGCGAAACAAGCCTGGCCCCCTTCGCTCCAAGGATGAAAATGATCGCTGACACTTATCGAATCAAAACCAGCGGCTTCCGCGAGTGTGGCGTACTCGAGGAGTTCCATTGGTGGATATTGCTCTGTGCCCGCTTTCCAACCCAACTGTAACATGGTTCACTCCATTCGCTTGTCGGAATTACTTCAATGATCTCTAATCAAGCAAGCGCTTTGCCATTTGCCCTTATGATGTCGTCCTGATTTCGCCTTTCCTGTCTGCACTAACATTGGCAGACTTTTTGATGACCCCTTATACAGACGCTGTTTCTGTCGGATAACCGCTCAAAAGTGGGGTTTAGGTGTGTGCTTATGCCGCACGACTGAAGGTTTTAACCATCGATTTGGCGAAATCAAATATGGAGCCGTTTTATGGTTGATGTTGAAAAGGCGCTGCTCGATCCTGGTTTGGTTTTCAAAACACCGGACGAAGTCGTTATCAGCAATGAGCTTTCACGGGAGCAGAAGATAAAGATTTTGCGCCGGTGGGAGTACGACGCGAGAGAGTTGGAAGTCGCCGAAGAGGAGGGTATGAAGGGGCCAGAGCTTGTAACGTTAGATGATGTGCTGCGCGCTTTACGCTCGCTCGGCGCTACCGCGGACACCGAGCGATCCGCACCCACAAAGCAGGGGGGCAGTTAGTCGGCATGACTTGTCTGGCGTATCGCGAGCTATGATTTATATCGGCACCTCAGGATGGCACTATAAGCATTGGCGCGGACCCTTTTATCCTCCCGACATTCGTGCAGCCGACATGTTTCGTTTTTACGTCCAACATTTTGAAACCGTAGAGGTCAACAACAGCTTTTATCGCCTGCCTACCACAACGGCGCTTCGAGATTGGCACGATGTCGCGCCTGGCAAATTTCGCTTCGCAGTTAAAGCCAGCCGCTTCCTCACACACATGAAAAAACTCAAGGATCCGAAATCCGGGCTCCAAAAGTTCCTCCAGCGAGTCGAAACGTTAGGAAAAAAACTCGGACCGATTCTTTTTCAATTGCCGCCCGGGTGGCGGTCCAATTTGGATCGGCTTGCATCCTTTCTTGCGGCGCTGCCGCCAAAGCATCGCTCTGCTTTCGAGTTTCGTAATCCGACCTGGCACGATCAGACCACGTACGAGCTGTTGCGCCGTTACAATGCTGCTTTCTGTGTCTACGAACTAGCCGGCTTTCAATCCCCCATAGAGATCACTGCTGACTTTGCCTACATTCGTTTCCATGGGCCGGGTGGCGCCTATCAAGGGAGATATAAAGAGAAGCAGCTCGGCAACTGGGCCAGTCAGATTAATCATTGGCAGGGGCGTCTAAAGGACATTTACGTCTATTTCGACAATGACCAACACGGGTACGCGGCGTGCAATGCTTTAGAATTAAAGAAAATGTTGAACTAGGTTGCGTTGTAAGATCCAATTTAACCATCGAGCTCGGAGATGTCGAACGGCAAACAACGGCGCAGCAGTCTGAAAGAGTTGATTATCCTCTGGTTCAATCAAGGAGAAGACATTATTTATGTCGGACTCGGGCTATTACTTACCGCGATTGCGTTCACGCTTCTGATCACGGAGGTAATATATTTCGCCCAATACGTCTCCACCGTCTCTCTATCGGAAAACATCGTTTTTTTACTCGACCGTATTCTTCTCATCATAATATTTGCAGAGGTGCTCTATACCGTCCAGGTCTCCTTCCGCCAACACATCCTCCAACCGGAGCCATTCCTGGTCGTCGGTCTGATCGCGGTCACCCGGCGCATTCTCGTATTGACCGCCGAGATGTCAAAGTTGGCCAAAGAAACCCAAGAGGACTTTAACAATGCGATGATCGAGCTCGGACTGCTGACCATCTTGATCATCGCATTGGTGGTATGCCTGCGTATGCTAAGACCACAGGGTCAAGTGAGCGACAAAGAAAGCTAACTGCTGTCCTCTTGACAACGGCGGCGGGTGCGATAATGATTCCGCAGGCAACCTGCACTTAAATAATTGGAGGTGCGTCCATGGAAGTTTCCAGACGTGACTTTCTCCGATTGTCTGTTGGCGCAGCCGGAGGCACGGCCCTCGCTGGCCTGGTCGGCTCCGGCGTTAATCTCGGACCCACTGTCGCGCGAGCCCAAGAGCTGAGAATCAAGAATGCCAAGGTAACGCCCAGCCTCTGCCCGTATTGCTCGGTCGGCTGCGCGACGCTGGTTCACACCATCGATGGCAAGATCGTCAACATCGAAGGCGACCCGCGAAGCCCGCACAACGAGGGGACTCTCTGTCCCAAAGGCGCGGCGATCTTTCAGCTACACGTCAATCCGAACCGTCCAACCCAGGTCCTGCACCGTGCCCCCGGCGCCGCCGACTGGGAAGTTTGGGATCTGGAGCGGGCGATGAACCGGATCACGGAGCTGACCAAGAAGACGCGCGACGAGACCTTCATCGAAAAGCTCTCCAACGGCAAGATCGTCAATATGACACCCGCCATGTTCGCCCTGGGCGGTGCCACCCTCGAGGTCGAGTTCAATCACATCTGCCAGAAACTGATGCGCGGCCTTGGGATTGTGGCGATAGAGAACCAGGCGCGGATATGACACAGCTCTAGCGTCCCCGGTCTGGGGACCCGGTTCGGCCGCGGCGCGGCCACTCTATACCCTCGGAGCATGGCCGACTCCGACTGCATCGTTGTCATGGGCTCCAACATGGCGGAGAACCACCCGGTGGCCTTCCGTTGGCCGATGAAGGCAAAGACGGAGCACGGCGCGAAAATCATCCATATCGATCCCCGTTTCACCCGCACGAGCGCCGTGGCCGATATCTATGCTCCGGTGCGCGCGGGCTCGGACATCGCCTTTCTGGGCGGCGTCATCAACTATGTGATTAACAGTGAGCGCTGGAACAAGGACCCGTTCTTCAAAACATTTGTCGTGAACTACACGAACGCGGCGACCCTCCTCAGGGAGGACTTCAAGGACACGGAAGATTTGGACGGAGCCTTTTCCGGCCTGGAACCGGCGAAGGGGAGCGTAGCGGAATGGCCGTTCAACGGGCTTATCAACCAATACAACCGCGCGAGTTGGGAGTACGCGAGGGAGAAGCCGCCTGCGGTCAGTGCAAAGCCCGTGGAACTCAAGCCGGGAGAGGGATTCGCGCCGCTGGTTGCGTCTCTCGTATGGCCGCCGCCCTTGAAGGATGAAACGCTGCAAAATCCACGCTGCGTGTTTCAGACCGTCAAGCGCCATTTCGCGCGCTACACCCCGGAAATGGTCGAGAAGGCCACCGGCTGCCCCAAAGAAACTTTTCTCAAAGTCGCAGAGACTCTTCTGGCCAATTCCGGCGCGGACCGGACGACCTCCTTTGCCTACGCCGTCGCATGGACGCAGCACACTTACGGAGTTCAAATCATCGGCGCTTGCGCGCTACTGCAGCTTTTGCTCGGCAACATCGGCCGGCCTGGCGCCGGGGTTATGGCGCTCCGCGGCCATGCCTCAATCCAGGGCTCGACAGACGTTCCGACACTCTATCACTCGATCCAGGGCTATCTGAACGCGCCGACGGTGCTCAGGAAGCACGACACGCTCAAGGATTTCATTGCCACCGAGACGTTACCCGTGGGTTACTGGGCGAACCTACCAAAGTTCATGGTTTCCTACCTTAAATCGGTGTACGGTGCCGCCGCGACCAAGGATAACCAGTTCGGCTATGACTGGCACCCAAAGATTCTCGGCGATCATTCGCATATGGCGATGTTCGCGGCGATGAACGCCGGCGCGGTCAAGGGGATGTTTTGTGTCGGGCAGAATCCTGCCACGTCACTTAACGCCAAGCTGGATCGCTCAGCGTTAAGGAAGCTCGAGTGGTTGGTCGTGAAAGACAATTGGCTCACGGAAACGGCCAATTTCTGGAAAAGCTCGCCCGAGGTGAAAAACGGCGAGGTCAAGGTTGCGGACATCAAGACCGAGGTCTTTTTTCTCCCCGCGACTCAGGTCGCCGAAATCGAAGGCACCTTCACCAACACGCAGCGACTACTGCAATTTCATCACAAAGCCGCCGAGGCGCCTGGGGATTGCCGGTCCGATACCTGGTTTTACTACGAGCTTGGCAAACGTTTGAAGAAACTCTACGCGCAATCGACTGCGCCGCGCGACGAAGGCTTCAAAAACCTCGTCTGGGACTACGAGCATGAGGACGACAACGAACGAAAAAAGGGCGAGCCTTCGGCGCTAAAGATTCTGAAAGAGATCAACGGCTTTTTCACTGAAGACCCGGCACGTCATTGCGTCGGTTTCGGGGATCTCAAAGACGACGGCTCGACGACCTGCGCGTCCTGGATCTACTCTGGCGTCTACCCCGCGCCCGGCAAGCTTCTCGCCGACAGGCGCACGCCCGACCCGCCAGGCAAACCCGGCGCGCAGCTGCAGTGGGGTTGGGCATGGCCGGCGAACCGGCGCGTGATGTACAACCGCGCATCCGCCGACCCCGAAGGGAAGCCGTGGAGCGAAAAAAAGAAGTGGGTCTGGTGGGATGCGGAGGCAAAAAAATGGGTCGGCTACGATGTACCGGACTACATCGCAGCCAAACCCCCTAACGATAAAGCGAAACCCGGCGCCGCCGGCATGGATGCACTCCCGGGAACCGCACCGTTTATCATGCGACCCGACGGCCTGGGTTGGCTTTACGTGCCAGGGGGCCTTGTCGACGGCCCGCTGCCGACGCACTACGAACCGGTCGAGTCGCCGGTCAACAATTTGCTCTACAAACAACAGACGAGTCCGGTCTATAAGCATTGGAAGGATGCTGCCAATGAGCTGGCGAAGGTGGGCGACCCCAAGTTCCCATACGTCATCACCACATACCGACTGACCGAGCACTACCTAGCGGGTGGAATGAGCCGCTGGCTACCATGGCTCACCGAACTGCAGCCCGAGCTATTCGTCGAAATCAGTCCCGAGCTTGCCAAAGAGAAGGGAATCAAGAATCTCGACTGGTGCAAGATCTCCAGCCCGCGGACGCAGGTCAGGGCCAAGGCTTTGGTCACGCGCCGGATGCGTCCTTTCACTATCGACGGCAAGGTCGTGCATCAAGTCGGCATGCCATGGCACTGGGGCTACGAAGGACTTTCCAAAGGCGATGTGGTCAACGAGTTAACATCCCTCATCGCCGATCCGAACGTCTCGATGCACGAGGGAAAAGCCTTTGTGTGTAACGTGGAGAAGGCGTGAAAATCGTGATTGTGCTCGTGACTCGTGGTCGTCAGCTCACCAACACGAAACACGAACACGATGGCTGGGATAGGAAAGGGGCACTTTATGGCTGAGCCCATGGGATTTTATACTGATACGACGGTCTGCATCGGCTGCAAAGCGTGCGAAGTCGCTTGTAAGGAGTGGAATCAGCTCCCTAGCACTAACGGCGGCGTCAACACACTGAGTGGCGATAGCTACGACAACACGCGCCAGCTCGACGGCATCCACTGGCGCCACGTCAAGTTCATCGAGCAGTTCACTGAAGACCGCAAGGACGGCCGCTGGCTTCTAATGAGCGATGTATGCAAGCACTGCGTCCAGGCGGCGTGCCTCGAGGTCTGCCCGACAAATGCGATCGTCCGGACCGAATTTGATACCGTCGTCATTCAATCGGATGCTTGCAACGGTTGCCGTGACTGTATTGCAGCCTGCCCGTTTGGCGTCATCGAAATCAACCCGGTCTCAGGGACCGCGCAGAAGTGCACCCTCTGTTATGATCGGATGCAGGGCGGATTGGAGCCGGCCTGCTCCAAGGCCTGCCCGACCCAGTCGATCCAGTTCGGAACGATCAGCGAGCTGAAGGGAAGAGCCCAAAAGCGGGTGGAGCAGCTGCACCAGATCGGCGAGAAGAGAGCGTATCTGTACGGCGCGGATGAAAAAATGCTCGGCGGCCTAAATTCCTTTTACTTGCTGGTGGACAAACCGGAAGTCTACGGCTTGCCGCCAGATCCCAAGATGCCCACGCGCAATCTGATATCCGGTACGATGTTTTCATTCTTGGGCGCACTGCTGGTCGGCTTGATCGGTATCTTTAATTTCCGCAATCGCGGCGCAAACGCCCGCGAGGAGGCTCGGTTATGAACGGGATTCCTTCGAGCACCTATTTCAGCGCGCCACCCGACTGGGGATGGCTCATCGTGCTTTATTTCTTTTTTGGCGGCCTGGCCGGCGGATGCTATTTTCTGGCTTCGCTGATCGATCTATTTGGCAGGCCGGAAGATCGGCCTCTCTCCCACTTGGGTTACTATATCCCGTTTCCCTGCGTGCTTCTGAGCGGGTTGCTACTGATTCTTGATCTCCAACGGCCGCTGCGCTTCTGGCATATGCTAATCGAATCGAATACCTATCGGCCGATGTTCAAGTATTGGTCACCAATGTCGATCGGCTCGTGGGCGCTTTTGATATTCGGCATATTCGCGTTCATATCCTTTATGGGAGCGCTCGCCGACGCAAAGCGCATTCCCTGGGCATCCTGGCGCAACGTACACCCGCCGTCACTGCTAGGCCGGTTCATTGCCGCCATCGGCGGAATTTTCGGATTCTATGTCGCCGGTTACACCGGAGTCCTGTTGGCGGTGACCAACCGCCCCATCTGGTCGGACACGCCTCTGCTGGGCATGCTGTTTATCGTTTCGGCCGGATCCATATCGGCGGCATTGATGATTCTGCTGGCGCACAAATCACGGTTGAACATGCCCGGTATTCTAGACTTGCATCGCACGGATATATGGCTGATCGTGTTGGAATTCATCGTCTTGATCGCTCTCGTGATATCTCTCGGTCCGGTACTTCGCGCCTGGCTGAGTGGCTGGGGCCTGTTTCTTTTTATCGTTGTCATCGTCGGCCAACTCCTACCGCTGGCACTTTCCTGGCGTCCGCAGTGGCTGGGGGACAGGAACATGAAGACGACCGCTGCCCTTATCCTTGTCGGCGGTTTCCTTCTCCGCCTGGTGATCGTCTTCTCGGCCGAGGGAGTATGACGTGAGTCTCGCGCTGATTATTTTCATCGCCTTTTCCTTCTACCTTATCGGCTGCGCCAGCCCCGAGACGAAGCGGGTCCGGGGTGGTGGGCCAGGGGCTGATATCGGGAACCGAGGTAAGTTTGTGCAGATGCACGAGGGCTCAAGACCGTTCGAAAATACCCCTAAAATCATTCCCACCAAGCATCCTTCTTTGGCTCCCGCCGGTCAGGCCAATGACCTTAGCCGCAGATGACGGTAATTGAAACTGGCCTGCAGGATCTCAGACGCCAGCACCCAGAGTGGGAACCGTGGCTCGCGGTCGTTCAGGAAGTCCTAAGCGAGACCGTCAATTCCGAATGGGATTCACTCGTTCCCAGCCGTAGCGAATCACAGCAAAGCAAAGTTCCGCTATTAGCGGGTATCACCTTGACTTTGGAGCGGCGTTCAATTCGCCGTCTGTTGGAAAAGCTGGTTCTGATCGCCCATCGCGGTGGGACGCCGGCGATGGCCAGCTTGGAACCGGCGCTGCATAGAGATTTGGACTTGTTAAACCTGTTCAAAGCTTCACTTTGCCAGGATCGCGAACGACTTAAGGAAATTGCCGCTCACCTCGGTGCAGACTACGAGGCGTTCCAAGCGATCGCGATTCTCCTACCGGTCCCTTTGCTGCATGCCTGCAATCGGCGATGGGCTTCGGCTAAATCTGTGAGTTGGACGGAAGGGTATTGTCCGGTCTGCGGCAGCTGGCCGGCATTTGCCGAAGTGCGCGGCATCGAGCGGAGCCGATATTTCCGCTGCGGCCGCTGTGGCGGCGAGTGGCAGGCTCGCGCCTTGTTCTGTCCGTACTGCGCCATGACCGACCATAACGAGCTTGTCTCCCTGGTGCCTGAAAAAAGCGGTTCGAACTCAGTGATCGATACCTGCAAACGCTGTCTCGGCTACGCAAAAACCTTTACTACCCTTCAGGGTAGTCCTCCAGCCAAGATCTTACTCGACGATCTTGCCACAGCTCATCTGGATGTCGCCGCCCTGGAACAAGGGTATAAACGGCCGGAAGGCACCGGTTATTCACTCGACATCACTTTGACGGAAAAGGCGTAACGTCATATTTGTTTGCTTGAAGTGATGAGCCCAACAAATAAACCTGTGCAATTCTCACGTCCCGCTGACCCGTCCTCCTCGACTACTCGCTAACATCACGCAAGTCATCGGTAGACGCCTCGCAAAGATGAATGCTGATTTGCGCGCCTGCTCCTCCGTGAGGCCGACCCAGGCGGCCTCCGGAATGGAGAAGAGATAGGTCGGCCGAAATCGATCGGTCTCTTTCTTGTACTCACACGAAGGCGTGGCAAACCGCAACCCGCGCCTGCTCCATCGTCGGCAAGGACAAATACAGCAACCATGGGCGTGGCCAGATCATAGGCGACACCGAGGGGATGATCAAAATGATCTTCGAGGTTCCCCAGCGGCAAGCTCCTCGGCGTGCATGTCATCGGCGAGATCGCCAGCGAGCTGGTTCACATCGGACTGGCCTGCCTGAGCTTTGGCGGCGATATAGACTTCTTCATCCATACGGCCTTCAACTATCCGACCTTAAGCGACGTCTACAAATATGCGGCGTACAGCGCGCTGGGCAAATTGAACAAGGCCCGCCAGGCTGTCGTCAAGATCTGACAGGCGGACAGAGCGAAAAAGCGTTGGGTACTCGTTGAGTGGCGTAGGAGGAACGGTTCCCTGGAAGCGTTCTCTGAGTAATCCCTTGCTCGAAGTGGCACTGGGAAAACTCGCCGTACGGAATTTAGAGGGGGTGATGATGGGTTCCAAGCCGGGGCACCAGCTGGAACGGCGGAAACAGAACTCAAACAAATTCCAATCATTCATTTTTCTTCTAATTGCGCGATGCTGCTCCAATCTGCAGCCGGGGCATTCCGGCGCAAAATCTCGATGCGCTTGAGGAAGAGCGCGGTCGGACCATCGTTAGGACGGAGCTCAAGGCATGCTCGGAAAGTCATCTCGGCTGCGGCCCAGTCCTGTGCGCGGTAAGCGAGCAGAGCTTGTGAGTAGCGCTCGCGCAGGCGCAGGAGATTTTCGGGCACTTGGCCCGCGGGGCCGAGCAACTCAAAGATGCTGGTGGATTCAGTCTTGCCCTTGACGGCGATGGTATCAACTTCACGGGTTTCGAAGTGCGGTCCGAGCGCCTGCGCGGTGGTTTCGCCAAGAAGGATCTGCGTACCGTAAATGCGGGTGGCGTTTTCGACGCGGGCGGCGAGGTTCACGGTGTCGCCAATGACCGTGTAGCTGCGGAAATTCTCGGAGCCGATGTTGCCCACGACGACTTCACCGGTGCAGATCCCAATGCGCAGATCAATGGCGGGCGGGTCCTTGCGCCACCCGGTGAGTTCGGGCAGTTCGCGTCGAAACACGTCCAGCGCAGCCAATTGCCCCCAAGCCGACCGGCAAGCGAGCAGCGCATGGTCTTCCGCCCGAGTAAATGGGGGCCCCCAGAAAGCCATCACTGAATCACCGACAAATTTATCCACCACTCCCTGGTGTTCGTGTATGGCTGAGGCCTGCAGACCGAAATGACGGTTGAGCAGCGTCACCATGAGCGACGCCGTGAGCCTCTCTGATAAACTGGTGAAGCCCACCAGGTCGGCGAACAGGACGGTCATATTCTGCCGGCCTCCAGCCACACTGGCTGCGCCCGGCTGCAACAGCACGTGTTCGAGAACCCGCGGGTCAATGTATTTGCCGAACGTCTGCTTGATCTGCTCTTTGGCGCGTAGCTCCTGGACGAAGAAATTGAAAGAATCGGTTAGCGCCCCCACTTCGTCGGTGGATCGAACCGGGAGCTGGACATTGAGGTTGCCCTTTTGAACATCGCGGATGGCGGAGGCGAGCGAACGCACAGGCTTGGTGAGGCGGTCGGTGATAAGGGCGGCAACCGCCAGACCGAGAAGGACGGTGGAGGCCGTTGCCGCGATGGTCAGCCAGAGCACACGTCGCTCGCGGAGCGCGACATCCTGGACGGAGGCGGCGCTCAACTCGGCCATTTTATTCTGGAGCACTTCCCGCTCGGTTTGGACGGTGCGTTGGATATCGTTGAGGACATTCAAGAGCGCCTGGGCCTTTTGGTGCTGGCCGGACCTTTGGAGGTCGAGCACTTCGTGTTGGCGGGCGCTGATCACGGGATAGGCCGGCTCAATCTGGTCGAGCAGCGTCCTGACCTCGACCAGAAAGGGGCGTGAAGCCATCGCGCCCGGGTAGGATGCGATCATTCGGCGAGCGGTCGCAAATTCGTTGGTGAGCTTGACGGTAAAAGAATCGTAGTTGGTCTTCGCCTCCGAAATGATCTCCTGGTTGGGCTCGTTGGCATTCAAGGCGCCAAACCAGCGCTCGAAGGCCAACCGCCGTCGCAATCCAAACTCATGAATGCTGGAGATAGAATCGGTCAGCGGCACATCCAGAAGTGCAACGATCTTGAGGTCTTGCTCCGTGCGGGCCACCTCCCAAAGCAGAAAACCGGCTAAGCCGATGGTGAGCAGCAGCAGGAACACGGCGAGGCCGAAGATCTTTGCGGCGATGGTTTGTTTGAAGGCACGCACCTTCGCCCAGATTCGGTTTCGGATGGTTTCCATTGCGCTAAGGGATTCCGCGCGGCTTCCTTCCCCGTTTTAATTAATTTAGGTCCTCCATACCCGAAGGAGGAGAAAATATCCAGCTATGCTCGAAAGCCAGACCCAAATTGACACGCCCCCAAGGCGCAGGTTATTGTCTCAACGTAACGATCAATGATAATGAGCGCAGCGCGCCTACTGTTTGCTTAAAGCCATGCCGATCGCCAAGGATTCGTTGCAATCGCTCCGCCCCGCTGATGTTTGCAAGGCTTTACTCGCCGCCCTTGATGCCGCCGACGGACGCCGGCGTAGGCGCAAACGCGACCAAACCCCTGACTCCATCGGGCTGTCCATCAAGCGAGAGCTACTGGAGCACGCAGTGCAAGACGATCCGAGTCCCGAAGCATTCGATGAATGGCTGCTGAATTATCCGATGACACACGCTGAGCCGGAATCATCGGGAGCAGTTTGCGCCATGGCGAGAGCTGTCCTGGAAGAATGGCGCCTGGCGCATTCATTGAAGGACTTTAGAGTTTGGCTCGAGCGCGGTGCGCCATCGGACGATGCGAAGGATGAAAACCCGAGAGATCGGCCGGGCGGGCTCAGGAAAGATGAGCTGAATCCATCAAGTGATCAACCGATTCTCAATGCCACCGCGGTGGTGCTTACCGGTGGTAAAAGCTCGCGGATGGGACGACCAAAAGCCCTGCTCCTCTTCGACGGTGAGCCGCTCATTGTCCACCTCGCTCGCGCGCTGAAACGGATGTTCGCCGAAACGGTGATCGTGGCTGCACCCGATCAAGAGCTGCCGGATCTGCCAGCAACGTTGATGCGGGACGAAGTCGCTTATCAGGGCCCGGTGGGCGGAATTTATTACGGATTAAAGGCCGCCAGCGGAGAATTTTGTTTCGTCACTTCCTGTGATGTGCCCTTTCTCAACCCGGCACTGATTTCGTACCTTACCAGCCAGATCTCGCACTACGATGTCGTGGTACCGTTCTGGGAGAATCGCTTCCAGCCTCTGCACGCGGTCTACCGCACCACGGTGCTGCCTTTGCTCAAGGGACAATTGGACCGGGGCGAATTGCGGCCCATTTATCTTTTCGATAAAGTTCAGACTTGTAAGGTTGACGAGGACGTAATCCGCCGCTTCGATCCTGAAGGTTTGAGCTTTCTGAATATGAATACCCCCGACGATTATGAGGGCGCCTTGCAGCGGTGGAGTGAGCTTCGCTCTTCCGCAAGCCGGACAGACTGCGAACTCGTGAGTTGCACGGTGGAGCTTTTCGGCATGGCCCGGATGCTCGCGAAGACGAAAATGGTTGAGCTTACGCTGCCGCAACAAGCTACTCTCTCCGATGTCTTTTCCGAGCTGGCAGATAAATTGCCGACTCTGGTCGGCCGGGTTATCACCCCGGAAAAAAACCAGCTCGTGAGCGGCTGCGCTTGCAACGTTAACGGGTTGGATTTCATCCGTAACCCCACGGCCAAGGTCAAGACCGGAGATCGAATTCTGATTCTTTCCGCGGACGCAGGGGGCTGAGCGATGTATGGGTTCCACGGCCGGCTGCTCCAGATCGACTTAACCAGTGGCCATACTTCATCGAGCGAACTAGAGGAGTCGCGCGTCCGCGCGTTTCTTGGCGGCCTCGGCCTCGGTACGAGCCTGCTTTACGACTACGCGCCTACGGGAGTCGAGCCCTTTTCTCCTGACAACCCTTTGATATTGACCAGCGCTCCATTGGTTGGCACCGGCCTCACCACCACTGCCAAGTTTGGCGTCGTCACCAAGTCACCGCTCACCGGCTTCATCGGCGACTCCCTATCCTCCAGCCATTTTGCTCTGGAACTCAAGCGCACGGGGGTTGACGGCATCGTCATCACTGGCAGAGCTCCTTCGCTAGTCTATATTTTCATCAGCAATCAAACGGTGGAGATTCGAGAGGCCGAACACTTGAGAGGGAAAAGTCCCAGAGAAACCGAAGCGGCGATCAAAGCCGAGCTGGACTCTCCGACGATTAGAGTGGCGGCGATCGGCGCAGCGGGAGAAAACCGCGTACGCTTCGCCACGATCAGCAACGAGGGACGGCATGCGGGCCGCGGCGGCGTCGGCGCGGTGATGGGATCGAAGAACCTCAAAGCGGTCGCCGTGTGCGGCGATCGAGATGCCCGTGTGTTTGACCCTGACGGGGTCAATGCAATTGCGAGTTCCCTTCGGCACCGAAGCTTAAGCTCGCTTACGGATAAATATCGAAATATCGGCACCGTCGCCAATCTGGCAGTTTTCAATCGGCTTGGGGTATTACCGGCGCACAATTTCCAGCAATCTACTTTCGCTGATTCGGACGCTCTGAGCGGCGAGACTTTATCCGAAACCAGTTTCGCTCGCCGCCACGGCTGTGCCTCTTGCTCGATTCGCTGTGAGCGCTTATTCAAGTCCCTCAACGGAGAAGAACAAAGACTGGAATACGAGACCCTATTCGCCCTCGGACCACTGTGCGGCATCAAGGATCCGGATACCGTTTTGAAGGCCGCCCATCTCTGTGATCTCTATGGAGTGGATACCATTAGCACCGGCGGCACGTTGGCCTGGGCCATGGAATGTGGCGAGAAAGGTTTGTTGCCTGAAGCGAAAAAATTCGGTCTGTGCTTCGGTCGACCTGAAGGGGTCCTCGCTGCGATCCCGGCAATCGCGACGCGAACCGGACTGGGCGCTTTGCTCGCTGAAGGTTCAAAAAGGGCGGCGCTGGAGCTTGGCGGAGACAGTTTGGATTGGGCGATGCATGTGAAAGGCTTGGAGCTGCCCGGCTATGAGCCGCGGGGTCTAAAAACCATGGCTCTGGGATTAGCCGTTAGCCCGCGCGGTGCTTGCCACAATCGCTCCGGCGCCTATGAAGCTGACTTCTCTGGCGCAGTCGATCGGTTCCGCGCTGATTCAGGCAGAGGCGCTCTCGTAGCGGCATCCGAGGACTTTGCCTCTGTATTGGATTCCTTGATCGTCTGTAAATTCTTGCGCAAGTGCTTCACGGATTTTTATAGCGAGGGCGCGGAACTTCTGAGCAAGGTCACCGGCTGGGATTGCACGGGCAACGAGCTGCGGCGTATAGGGCAGCGGATTCATACGTTGAAGAAGTTGTTCAACATACGTGAGGGATGGCGAACCGAGGACGACTGGCTGCCGCCACGCTTGCTGGCCGACGCACTTCCCACGGGAGTCGGGCGCGGCACAAGCTTGACTCCGGCGGAA
>Ga0081455_10003569_pt1 | contig 17854 bp, 11 predicted proteins | sample TabmetS3T2R1_FD_70207 | JGI IMG/M metagenome (GOLD analysis project Ga0081455, IMG submission 70207) | Tabebuia heterophylla rhizosphere microbial communities from the University of Puerto Rico - S3T2R1 | ecosystem: Host-associated > Plants > Roots > Rhizosphere ...
CCCCGCCCCCGGTGCGACGACGCTACAGACGGGTCAGACCAAGAACCTGATCCTGGCTCTCCTTGGTTTCACCATCACCTTCTGGGCCTGGAACATCATCGCGCCTCTTGGGACTCGATACAGCGCCGAGCTTGGGCTGAGCGCCACTCAGACATCGTTGTTGGTGGCGATGCCGGTCCTGGTTGGATCCCTAGGCCGAGTGCCCGTCGGAGCTCTGACCGACCGTTATGGCGGCCGCCTGATGTTCACGGCGCTCACCATGGCCTCGGCAGTTCCGGTGCTACTCGTTGCTTTCGCAGGATCGCTGAAGTCGTACGCATTGCTGCTGGTCTTCGGTTTCTTCCTGGGGTTGGCCGGCACCACGTTCGCCGTTGGCATCCCGTTCGTCAACGCCTGGTTCGAACCGGCTCGCCGGGGCTTCGCGACCGGCGTCTTCGGCGCCGGCATGGGCGGCACCGCGCTGTCCGCCTTCTTCACGCCGCGGCTGGTGCGGAGCATCGGCTACGTCCCGACACACCTGCTCATTGCGGCCGCTCTGGTGGTCGTTGGCGTCTTGCTGTGGTTGCTGATGCGGGACTCACCCGCCTGGAAACCCAACCTCGCACCGGTCGTACCCAAGCTCACTGCTGCCGCCAAACTGCCGCTCACCTGGCAGATGTCATTCCTGTACGCCGTGGCCTTCGGTGGTTTCGTGGCCTTCTCGACCTACTTGCCGACATATCTGAAGAATGTCTACGCCTTCGATCTGACAGGTGCTGGCACCAGGACGGCGGGCTTCGCGATCGCAGCCGTGATCGCGCGACCGATTGGCGGCATCGTGGCCGACAAGATCGGTCCCCGCATGGTCGTCGCCATCTCCCTCGGCGGAGCAGCCGTCATGTCGTTGATCATCGCCCTGCGCCTGCCACCGGAGATTCCAGCTGGTACGTCGTTCGTTCTGATGGCGCTCTTCCTTGGACTCGGTACCGGTGGAGTCTTCGCATGGGTCGCGGAGCTGGCACCAGCGGAGCGGGTCGGCGCCATCACCGGGATCGTCGGCGCCTGCGGCGGGCTCGGAGGCTTCTTCCCGCCTCTCGTGTTGGGTGCGACCTACAACGAGGCTGAGCACAGTTACACCATCGGATTAGTGCTGCTGACGATCACGGCCAGCGCTGCGCTGCTGTTCACGCTGTTCGGAATTCGGCGAAAGGCTCCCGCGACTGCGTAGCGGCTCAGTCCGCCCTTCGACGGGCTCGGAGCGCATTTCTCATGGGCTCAGGGCGCATTTCTCGCGGGCCGAGGCCGCGTTCACATAGGCTCCGCGCGCATACTCAACATCGCATTATTCACTCCGACTTGGCATGATCTCTAGATGATGCTGAGTCCGAGTAACTGATCGAGGTGGTTGCGAGCGAACTCGGGGAAGAGCGACTAACACCTCAGGCCACTGAGAAGCCAGTGGGCATCTTCCGAGCGATCGGTATCGCACATCGGACCACATGGCGGCGGCCACATTTCTACGTCCTCGTCGTCGGCGTCTGGCAGCTGGCCCTCATTCTGGTCGCCATTCCGGTGATCCGGTTGCTCTATCAGTTGGTGCTCCTCCAAACAGGCCTAGGCAGCATCGCGTACGACCGAATCTCACATGTGCTGCGCAATCCGTTCGCCGATGTCACGTTGCTGGTGATCGCGATCGTGGCCGTGATCGCAATCCTCGCCGAACTGGTCACCTTGTTTGTTCTGGCATCGCACCATCAAGACGGCGAGGAAACATCGCTCCGACTGGTACTTCGGCAGGTTTGGGGAACGATAAAGAAACTGGCCCATCCACAGGGCTTGCTGATGATCATTTATCTGATCTTGCTGCTGCCACTCGGCCAGCTCGGATTGACATCGATCTTGACCAAGAACGTCGCAGTCCCGCCTTTCATCAGCGAGGAGCTCAGCAAGAGCCCGTCGATGAACCTGATCTACAGCGCGGTGCTGCTGCTGATCGGCTATCTGAATCTAAGACTGATCTTGACGCTGCCGCTGCTGGGAACTACGTCAGCGAGACTGTGGCAAGCCTTCGTGACCAGCTGGCGCCTGACACGCTGGCGCGCACTTCGGCTTCTCGGCTTGCTCGTGGTGGTTTCCATCCCGGCAGGAGTCGCTACCCTCCTGCTGGGCGCGGCTGCTCTGGCGCCCACGATTGCCACCGACAGCCTGGCTCCTGCCACATCCCCGTGGCTCGCCGCCGCCGGACTCAGTGTCTGGCAGATCGGCACCTTCGTTATCGCGGCGCTGCTGACGATCATGATCGTCCAGTCACTGACGGCGATGATGCGCGATTGGCTAAGACGCCTAGCTGCAAATCACCCACAGGCTCCGACCCTCATTTCGTACGCAGAACCGTCACATGTCACCGCTAGCCGTCAAGGGCTGCTGTGGGGTGTGGCCGCGGGCGTCATCCTCGTGGCGTTCACAGCCACTGTGGTGTTGAACCACCAAACCATGGTCAAGCTCGTCAATAGCGACGAGACTGAAGTTCTGGCGCACCGCGGGTTCATCCAAGGTGGCGTGGAGAACACACTTCCCGCCCTGCAGGCGGCTGCCAAGGCAGGTGCCGACCGGGTCGAGTTCGACGTAATGGAAACCAAGGACGGCAAGTTCGTGGTGATGCACGATGCGAATCTCCGGCGGCTAGCAGGCCGGAACCTGAACGTCAAAGATCTCACCCAGGAAGAGCTGACGAAGATCACTGTCCGGGCGGGAGGCATGGAGGCCAAGATCCCCACACTCGAAGAGTGGATCCAGCTCTCGATTCAGCTCAATTTGCCTCAGCTGCTCGAGATCAAGCTGCACGGTGGCGAGACCCCCGATCTGGTGCCGCGGCTGCTTGCGGTGCTTGATCGCGCTGGGGTGACGGAGCACTACACCTACCACACGCTCAGCCGAGAGGTGGTCGAGGAGTTGAAGCGACTGCGGCCGGAGCTTGTGGTGGGTTTCATAGTGCCGATCAACTTCGGTGGCGTACCCGATGTGAGCGCTGACTTTCTGGTCATCGAGCAGCAGTCGTATAGCAGCCGGTTCGTACGGCAAGCATGGGCGGATGGCTACGATGTGATCGTTTGGACTGTCGACGATGAGCAACAGATGCGCAACTACATGGATGCCGCGGTGGACGGCATCATCACTGATCGGCCAGATCTCAGCATCGCAGCACGCGCAGACATCGCGGAGGACAAGGGCTTGTCCGGCCGACTCTCGGACGCGATCTCTCGGTCCGCCTCGTTCTGACTCATGGACTGAGCGCGACTGACCCCGCGTTGTTCACCCGTGCGGTTTCACCAGCGGGAACAAGATCGTGTCACGGATTCCGAGGCCGGTCAGGTTCATGACCAGCCGATCAACACCCAAGCCCATACCGCCGGTTGGTGGCATCCCGTACTCCAAGGCCTGCAGGAAGTCTTCGTCGACCTGCATCGCCTCGGGATCGCCCGCGGCAGCGCGAAGGGACTGGGCGATCAGCCGCTCCCGCTGCTCAAGGGGATCAGTCAACTCGGAGTACGCAGTTCCCTGCTCGGAGCCAAAGATCACCAGATCCCACTTCTCGGCCAGACGCGGGTCGTCGCGATGCTCCCGAGCGAGTGGTGAGTTCTCCTTGGGAAAGTCGGTGTAAAACACCGGCGTCGTAGTACTGCCTTCACACAGTTCGCTGTAGATCTCCTCAAGCAGATACCCCCAGCTTGCGCTGGGTTCCAGCTCCAAGCCGATCGCCTGAGCATGCTTCTGGAGCACTGACGTCGGCGTGTCCACTGTGATCTCCTCACCCAAGGCCTCCGAGACCGCCTCGCAGATCGTCTTCACCGGCCAGTCGCCGGACAAGTCGTACTCGATGATCTTGCCGTCTGCGTCTGCCCTGCGGGCGATCGGTGAGCCGTACACCGCAATAGCGGCCTCTTGGATGAGAGCTTGGGTCAACACTCGCATGGTGTTGTAGTCGCCGTAGGTTTCGTATACCTCCAATGAGGTGAACTCCGGATTGTGCTTGAAATCCACTCCTTCATTGCGGAACTGCCGGCCTATCTCGAACACCTTCTCCATGCCTCCGACAATCAAACGCTTGAGGTGCAACTCTGTAGCGATCCGTAGGTATAGCTCAAGATCGTAAGCGTTGATGTGCGTCTCGAAAGGGCGGGCGTTCGCGCCGCCATGGATCAGTTGCAAAACCGGAGTTTCGACCTCAGTGAAGCCTCGAGCGTGGAGCGAGTCGCGAATGCTACGGACGACAGCGGCTCGCGCGTAGGCAATCTCGCGGGCTTCTGGCCTCACGATCAGATCGACGTAGCGCGCCCGCACTCGAGCCTCCGGGTCAGTGAGGCCCTTGTGCTTGTCGGGTAAGGGCCGGATCGCCTTGCTGGTGATCTTGAACGATTCAGCGCGGATGGTCAGCTCACCGCGCTTGGTGGTGATCACCTCGCCTGTGACGCCCACTTGATCACCGAGGTCGACGTCCTGCCGCCAATGCTTGAGCATCTCCAGTCCAACGGCGTCTAGCGCGATCATGATTTGCAAGTCGCCGGTGCCGTCACGCAGTGTGGCGAAGCAGAGCTTGCCGCCGTCTCGATTGAGAATGACCCGTCCGGCGACCGAAGCTCTTCGACCCGTACGCGTATCGGGCGGCAGCTCGCCGGCTTCTGCTCGAACCTGCGCCAGCGTATGGGTCCGAGGAAACGCCACGGGATAGGGATCGATGCCCTGCTCCCGCAACCGTTCCAGCTTTTCGCGGCGTACGCGCACTTGCTCTGGGAGGCTCTCACCTGACAAGGCCTCAGTCAAAGCGTCAGGTTCCTCCGGGATGTGGGCCGTTACCTCGGCCACATATTCTTCGCCGGCGCGTTCCAGAGCACCTGCGGCGGGCTCTTTGCCATGCCGGCTCAACATCGCCAGCGATGGCTTGGTCAGAAAACCTTCGGCGCTCCCGGCGGCCGTTCCAACGCGAGGTAGGTCGGAGGTGTACTCGAAGCAGATGTATCGGGGCTGCCACTCGGGCTGGTACTTGGCGTTCGACCGGTAGAGAGATTCCAGTTGCCAGTTCCTGCTCGCGACCAGCAGTGCCTGCCGCCAGAGCCGGGCAATCGGTCCGGCGCCGATTTCAGCGCCACGCTCGAAGGCCTCACGGAACATCGCAAAGTTCAACGACACCCGACCCACGCCGAAGGCCGCGGCGCGTTCCGCAAGCGAGGCAACCATGAGCTCGACAAGGCCGTTGTCAGCGGTGGGATCACGCCGCATCAGATCAAGAGAAAGGCCGTTGCGGCCCCACGGCACAAAGCTGAGGAAGCCTCGGAGCTTGCCATCGCTGTCGCGTGTCTCTACTAGCACACATTGGGCGTCAAGCGGGTCTCCCATACGGCCAAGTGCCATGGAAAAGCCGCGTTCGTCACCGCCATCGCCCCGCCACTGCGCGGCATCAGCGGACAACGTGTCAAACTCTGCAGCGTCCAGATCGCCATGACGGACGACATTCGTCGTGTAGCCGCGGCGTTGCAGCCGACTGACGGATTGCCGGACGGACTTCATGCCGGGACCGTTCAGCGAGAAGGTTCGCATGTCGAGGATCGCCTCATCGCCGATCTCGAAGGCCGTCAAGTTTTCCTCGGTGTAGGCTTCCGCGCCCAGCTCTCCGGCACCCATAACGGCAAGAGACCAACCGTTGGCGCGTGACTTCGCCCGCCACTGCTCGATCGCGGATCGCCAGTGCTCGGGATCGCCCACCGGGTTCCCGCTGGCGAGGCTCACGGATCCGATCACCCGATATGAGACACCCGCTTGTGCCGTCGCCGGGTCACCGGTGTTCCACACGATGGACTTGTCCCGGCGCGTGGCGAAGTAACCCAACGAATCCCAATCTCCGAACGAACGCAGCAGAGTCCGTACCCGAGCCTCATCTACCGCACTGAGAGTCTGGGTATGAGCTGGCGGCCTGAAGAGCAAATAGGTGGAAGTCAGGATCACCGCGGCACCCAGCACGTCCACCAAGATGGTGACCCACAGCGGGGACCGAACCTCATCGGGGCGCGTCAGGCCGACCTCGCCCAACAGCTTGTCAACGACGTGCAGAGACGCTGTGGACGCATCCGGTGAAGTACCGAACGTGGTGACTAGCCAGGTGCCAATAATCAAGATCACCACGCCACCAACCAGGAAACAGACGATGGCAGCAAGCAGGTTCCGCCGTGAGCCACGGGCCTGGAATTGGGGCCTGGCGCGCCAGACGATTACCAGAACGCCGCTCATGATCACGAGACCGGCAATCTGCAGCAGTGGACCACCAGTGATGATCGAAAATATCCGCGCGATCTGAGGAATGATGATCCACCAGATAAGGAAAATCCACCAGGCCGCGCGAAGCCGGCGACGCAAGGCAACGCCTACAGCGATAAGAAGCGCCGCGTACACAAGATTAGGCACGATCGGGATCGTCAGCATCGAGACGACGTCGTGCCATTGCAAGAAATACCGCCTCAATGGGCGAATGAACGTAGCGATCACAACAAGCGCCGCAAACGCGAACATGGCCGTCGCGAGCCGGTCTGGCCAGCGATCATCTCGTAGCACTTGGGTAATGGCAGCCTTTTGTGCAGCAAACTCTGATTCGACGGGCGTTCGCTCAGCAGAGGTATTGACGTCTACAGCCATATGTGCTCGCTAGTTCGGGAGTGGACTCGGACGACGGTCGATATCTGGCAAATTCTCTCACGGTCGCGAGTCGGTCCCCAGTCTAAGAATCGATCATGCAGCTTTGGCTGATCGTCGGTGTTGGCGGGATTGTTGGTGTTGGGCTGATAGGCGTCTAATACGAGCATTGAGTTGTGGTCGTTGTTGTTGGTCGATCCAGCGGGGCGGGATCCATTCGGGTAGGCCGTCGGCATTCAATCGGCAGGTCCAGCCTTTTTGTAGGAAGTGGGTGTGGTGGTATCGGCAGAGCAGGGTGAGGTTGTCTAGGTCGGTGCAGCCGCCGTGGATCCAGTCGAGGATGTGGTGTCGGTCGCACCAGCTGGGTGGGTGGGTGCAGCCGGGAAAGCTGCAGCCGGCGTCTCGAGCGGTGAGTGCCATGGTTTGGCCGCGGGAGGCTAATCGTTGGGTGCGTCCTAGTGCTAGCGGGATGCCGTTTTGGTTGATGATGGTGGGCCAGATGTCGGCTTCATCGGCGATCCGCAGCAACTGATCTGAGGTCAGCATCGTTCCGTCGCTGGTTTCGGCGAGTCGGGCTTTGGCCAGCAGGTCATCCACACCAATGGTGATGATGACTGATGCCGGGGTGCCACCGGAGGCCGGCTGGTCGCTCATCTTCAGCACTCGGCCGCAGACCTCATCCAACCCGTCGTGCAGCCGTTGCACATAGGGCCGCGGATCCGCAATCTGGGTAGTAGTGCCGGTGTCGTCTTCGATGCTGCTGCTGCGCGGCTTGCTGAGCGGGTCGAGGATGGCGTTGAGTTGGGCACCGGTGGTGGCGCTGAGTTTGCCTTGCAGCCACCACATGCCATCCCGGCGCTGCTTGAGTTCCAAGAACCTGCGGTCGTGTTGGAGTTGGTCATCGATGGGTGCTGGGCCGTCCGGATCGGCCGCATCCACCACCCGGAGGGCGTAACGCTGCAGGTCGGTGGGCCCGAGGAGCGGCGCGTAGTCGGTGAGCAGTTGCTCTGCGGTCTGCACAGCTTCTGGGTCGATTCCGACCCGGGAGAGTTTGTGCATGGCCCGCTCCACAATCTGCACCTTCTCGGTGGAGACCACCCCGTCCCGTTGCAGCGCAGCCAGCCTGGGCAGCAGCGGCTGTAGCCGTTCCCCGAGCATGGAACTGCGAGGCCCGACCGCCATAGCGGCGCGGACTCGGGAGGCCGCCTCACCGGGGGAGAGTTGCAGGATCCGCACCAAGAACCTGCTCAGGTTGGTGAAACCGTAGCCACTGGCCAGGTCGCGAGCCTCGGCGTCGGCGATGAGCTGGTGATCGATCAGTGGTAGCTGGTTGCGGAAGGTTTCGAAGCGTTGCCACCAGCGGAGCTTGTCGGCATTATCGAGGTGATTGAGAGCGCCGGCCTCTAGGAGGCCGATCATTCTTGTCAGGGTTTGGCGGGCTTCGTCGAGGACGGCATCCAGCTGCGACCGGTGGGTGTGGTCGCTGGAATGGTCCCCGAGTTCCATACCGGCAGTCTATTCGAATCTGTGTTCGATAGCAAGCTTCTCGACAAATATGCCGGGTGCCCTTAGACAAGCTCAGGGCACATCACAGAAGCTCAGGGCACATTTCCCACCGGGGGTGCCTTCGACAAGCTCAGGGCACAATACAGAAGCTCAAAGGCGCATTGCCGAAAAAGCAAGGGCACATCAGCTGACAATGATCGACAAGAGCATCGCTACCACAACAGTGTTCAGCACCAGACCGAGCACGCTGTGCAGGCTGACGAGCCGACGCATGGCGCTGCTCAAGATCGTTGTATCAGTGGTGCCGAAGGTCGCCGAACACCCGATCGCCAGGTAGTTGTAATCGGAGAACACCGGTTCATGTGAGCCGGGAAATTGCAGTCCGCCCTGCTCGATGTCCCGCCGGGCGTACAACAGCGCAAAGCTGAAGGTGATCACCATCCAGCAGGTGACTACCGTGCCGGCAGCAAGGGCCAACACCACCTCGCTGGCCTGGCTACGGCTGAACAACGCGGTGAGGATCGTCACGAAAGCAATTACCGCGATGACAATCGGCCAGCCCGCACCACCTCCGCCGGCAAGCAGCCACCTCTTGACTCGTGATGCCGGCAACGGCTTGGCCAGGACGCGCCGCACCAGCTCAGCTCGATCGCAACGGGAGAATGCGCGCAGCCCGAGCACGAAGTACGTAACGGCGAACCCGATCCAGGCAACCAGCCTCGCGCCGAATCCGAACTCGAGACTGAACCGCTCATCGGTGGACGTCGGCCGGACTCCCGCAATCTGCAGCACGATCACCACAAGCTGGAACAAGGTCGCGATCAGAAGGCCCAAGCCAATCGACACCCAGAATCGGAAGACGTCCGAGGAGGATCGCGGCACCCTGGTCTGCTTGCTCGATCTGGTCATGACACAGAATCATGGCCTGATCAGACAGTCGCTGGGACGGCTCCCGTCCTTGGGGAACGCCGTAGCGAGCGCCTCTGCGATCCGCTTGCCTCGTTCGGCGTAGCCGCGGGTCGTGAAGTGGATGCCGTCATTGATGAACCAGCTATCCGCTACTTCACCAGCCCAGTCATAAACCCTCATGTTGGGATACCGCCTGCAGCCATCAAGCAGTGCTGCATTCCACTTCCGCATCTCACGGTTGGCGTACGGGCCACGCGTCTTCTGAGTCTTCGCCGTCAACCAGAGCACCGGATGATCACCAAGCGACTTCATGATCAAGTCGATCCGTTTGTTCGAGCTGACCGGACTGCCGACCGCTTGGTTGGCGGCCTCATTGGTTCCCATCGCTATTACCCAGCAACCTTGGTAACCGCGATCCAGTTCTGACCGTACGGCGTCTTGAGCATTCGGCAAATGATGCCAGCGTTCGACAATGGACCGCGCACCGGAGATATCGGTCTGCACATCGCTGGCTCCTACCTTGCGGTACTGCGCGTCGACCCAGTTCTTCTTGTCCGGCTGGTAAGCCGATGACATCAGGCCGACCGAGGTCGAGTCCCCGACGTGAACGACTTGATTGCAGGAGGTCTGGAGCTGTGGAGTCTTGGCCTGCTGTTTCATCAGGCTCGCGGTATGGCTGGCCACCTGAGTTGCAGCCAGAGCCGACTCCTCAGCTTGCTGCTGGTCAGCATCGGCGGTGTCAGTCGGAACCGGAGGGGCCTCCAAGCTGATCTCGGCTGGGGGCTCCTCGGCCCGGAGGTTGTCCGGCGCCCGCAGCGCTGCGGTCGCCGTCAGGCTCGCAGTGGCGATCAAGAGCAGCGCGAGAGAGCCGGAAACCAGGGCTGGTGCACGCGTTCTCACAAAGGGTGTGCTGTCACCCCCTTCCTCGGCTGGAGCCATGACCACCTGGTATCGGCGCTGACCCAGCGCACCGAACAGGCCATGACGCCTGATTGGGTTTTCGAGTAGCGCCCAGCTCAGGGCCGACAGCAAAATGATCAAGGCAAGCTGAACACTCGCCCGAACCAGAGGGCGCGTCGCCAGCACGGCTGCCGGCATGAAGGCCACAACGGGTAGATGCCACAGATAGATGCCGTACGAGCGCTCACCGATCCAGCGCAACGGCAGCACTCCCAAGACGGGCCCGACCACCGATGCAGGGTGCACCGCCGCAGCGACGAGGACTGCCGTAGCGAGCGACAGCAACAAGATGCCACCCCGGTAGAGCCACATGGAGTACTCGTTCGTGAAGACGAACATGCTGATGATGATCACCAAGGCGGCTACGCCCGACAGATCGACGATCAGTCGCCGATTCGCCGAAACCTTGTTGGCTTGTCGGGCAGGCGGCCACATCATGGCCAGCGCGGCGCCGATCAGTAGACCGCCGGCACGCGCATCGGTTCCCTGGTAGGCACGAGAGTTGTCGAAGCCGGGAGTAGCCAGCAGCAACATCGACAGGAACGACACGGCGGCCAGCCCAAGGGTCAGCTGCGCCATCCGGTCGAACCTGCCGTGCAATCTCTTGAGGAGCACGAAAAGCACCAACGGCCACAGCAGATAGAACTGCTCCTCTACCGCCAGTGACCATAAATGATCAAGCGGGCCAGGGCCACTGAATCGTTGGAAGTAGGAAACGTCTGACGCGATAGTGACCCAGTTGCTGACATAGAACATCGCTGCCAAGGCTTCGATGCCGCGCTCAGGCAGCACGTCATTGTCAAGAACGGGAGTGGCGACGAGGACCACGATCAACACCATGATCAGCGCAGGCAACAACCGCCTGGCACGGCGCAGCCAGAAGTGGCGCAGATCGAGGTTGCCGCTGCGATCCCAGGCCGTGATCAAGATCGTGGTAATGAGATAACCGCTCAGCGTGAAGAACACGCCAACGCCGAGCAACCCACCCGGCAGCCACGGTGCTCCGAGGTGATAGCCGACGACGGCAGCCACCGCGATCGCTCGAACACCGTCAAGACCCGGGACATACCTGGTCTCAGAACCGGCGGGGCGGGGCATGAGGGGTCCTTCGGCACTTGGCAGAGGGAGGTTCGGTCGTGGGCACCAGACCGCAGACGGCTGGCCCGACTTCGTCGGCGGACGCAGCCGCGTCGTCAGCCTAACGGCTGAGCATGATAGGAAGTCGGACGTGCAGGTGATTCTGTACGCCGAATTCACTACCAACCTGGATCGAAATCTCGAGTCCGGACGCGGCGATCAGCCGACCGAGTCTTAGCTGGGCACGCCCAGATGGCCGATAGAGGGAGAGGCGGCCCCGAGTGAGCAAGATTGATTCGGCGCTCCGTCACCTCCGCTGGCAACGGCTGGCCAGTCTGGCCTGGCCCGGGCGGCCAACACGGTGGCGGGATGTCCCCCGCAGACTACGGCCCACTCTGATCAACGTTTTCCGGCTGACAACGGCTGCCGTGCTTTCATACTTGCTCACCTTGGTCGTAACGAGTGGCGCCATCGATCTCACCGGGCCCCTTACCGCACTGCTGGTTATGCAGGCCTCGGCATTCTCCACGCTCAGGATGGGCGCGATCCGAGTGGGCGCGGTTCTGGCGGGTGTCTTGGTCGCAACCTTCGTATCCATTTGGATCGGCCTTACCTGGTGGAGCCTCGGCGCGGTCATCGCCGCCTCGTTGATCGTGGCCAAGATCTTCCGGCTAGGCGAACAAGCCATCGAGGCGCCGATCAGCGCCATGCTGATCCTTGGCGTCACCAATCCGAATGTGGCCGCCGAGGCAAGAGTGTTAAATACCTTGATCGGTGCTGGGGTTGGGGTGGCATTCAACCTGATCTACCCGCCCGCCTTGCCTACCAGACGAGCAAGCCGAACCATCATCGATGCTGCTGACGCGACGGCGGCGCCACTCGACGCGGCAAGCCAGACCTTGGCGGCGGGCCCGATCAACCGGGAACAGGTACAGGACTGGCTTGACCGGGTACACGCCGGCGGCCTGCGCGTGAAATCAGCCAACGAAACCGTCGCGTCGTTGAAGGACAGCCGCCGCCTCAATCCGCGAGCGCTGGGCACCACCGATATCGAGCCAGTGCTAGCGAGCGGAATGCGTACGCTGGAAAGTTGCCTTTTGGCGATCCGCGCTCTCTTCACGGTGGTGCTGACCGAACTTCCCACCGAGGACCGGCCTGACGACCCGTACGGCGAAGAGCTCCGGGCGGCCTTCGCCGTAGTGCTGCACGACGCGGCCGACTGCATTCGCGCGTTCGGCAGTCTCATCCTGGCCGAAGTGGAGGAACATGAGGAGGAGGCGGAGCGGTCGCTTGATGAAAGCCTCGACATCCTCCGCGAAACTCAGTCAGTGCTCACCGAGCTGATGACGGTCAACTTTCAGGAGAACAAGTCTTCCTGGCTGTTGCGTGGCTCAATCCTGGCGGCGGTTGAGCATGTGGTCGACGAACTGAACCTGGAGAATCACGCCCGCGCCCGCCAACAGTGGAAGGACGAGCAGCGGACCAGGCCACTCTCCCAGTTGCCACCAATCGTCAACGCCGCACTGCCTCACCCCGACCGACCGCTGCTGCGCGGGTTGCCACCCGGCACCACCTGGCGTAGCGCGTTCGTGAAACAGGCGAACGAGCAAGATCATGATGATGATGATCATGCCAGCGACTGAAAGCATGCTGCATCACGCTGTCCCGGAGGCTGCGGGCGTTTGACTGGTTTGATACCGCCGCAGGGTTGCGATCAGTAACACCAAGGCGATGATCTGGCTGGCTATGACAGCCGCAATCAAGATTGGAAGTGATTTCTCGTACAGTGCGCCGGCCATGACACCACCAGCGACGGCAGCTGCGCCCTGAACAGCGGCGAACACGCCATAGCCGGTCGCGCGCCTCGAGACTGGGACAAGGTCGGCAACCAGCGCCTTGACACTCGACTCGAGTACTCCCCCTGCCGCACCCCAGATCAACACGCCGGTAATCGCTATCAGCGGCGAGCCGGCGAACGCCAGTACCGGCACCGCAGACACGAGGAGCGGCAGGCTCAACAGTGCGCCACCCCTGGTGCGATCGAAGAGCCAGCCGGACCCAAGCGCGGCGAGAGCCTCCGCTCCCATGGCGGCGGCATAGATCAGCGGCACCGCTGCAACGGATACCACGTGATCTTGGGTGAGGTGATAGGCGATGACGGCGAAAGTGACCAGCCCGGCACTGGTCGCTGCGGAGGCTGCCGCGAATAACCAGAACACGCCGGGCAGCCGACCATGCAACCGGGATAGCGCTGACTCCCGCGGTTCCGGATCAGCTGCAGATCCAGTTCGATCCGACTGCTCGCTTGCCACAACCGGACTGCCCATTCGTCGCCAGATTCGAACAAGAATGAACATGGCCACCGCGCCAGGAATGATCAGAATAGCCATGGCTGGCCAGATCGTCCCCGCCGCAGCGGCAACCACTGCCACCAGGACCGGGCCCGCAACGGCGCCGACCTGGTCCAGCGCCTGGTGCACACCAAATCCGCGGCCAAGTCCGACTGCTGACGCAGCGTGGGCCAGTAGTGCCGTCTTGGCGGGGCTACGGACAGCCTTGCCGAGCCGCTCGCCCAGTATGAGTACGCAGGCCAGCGCCAGCCCGGCACCGGCCAAAAACGGCGTAACAGCAAGGGCCGGTACGCAGATCACCGTGAGGCCATAGCCGGCGAAGGTGAGCGCCCAATAGCGCCTGCTCCGATCCGCCCATGATCCGAAAACAAGACGCATCAGTAGCGCCGTGGCTTCACCAGCACCGCTGATGAGGCCCACCAGGACTGCCGAGGCGCCCAGCGATGCCAGCAGCGGTCCAGTGACCGAGCGTGCACCCTCGTACACCATGTCAGCAGCAAGACTCACCACACCAAATCCGACCACCGCGCGCCACGGCGACCATAAAGGCGTAGCGACGCCCGAGGCGGTGAGTGATGCAACCTGCTCAGCCGCCGCCGGCCGAGCTTGCGCCGGTTCTTTCACGATTTCACCGCTTCCGTCGATGTAGCAGATGCGGTGCTCGTTGAACGATCATCTGGAATTTGCCGCTGCCGCCGGTATTCGCGCCAGGTCAACGCAACGATCACGGCGTCGAAGATCGTGAGGGCGATCAGGCCTACGCTTGGATCAAGCACGTTCCGGTACAACTGATAACCGATAAAGATCAACAAGACAACGATCATGCAGGGATACGCCCAGAGCTTGTTCAGCAGGAGTGCGATGACCAGCGCGACTTTCACGGCGCCGTGTGCTACCAGATAGAGGGCGCCGAACAGCACGGCGCTGCCGGTCAGTCCGTTCGCAGTGTGCAATATGTAGCGGGCCACGACGTCGTGAGGATCCTCTGACAGCTCACCTTGGGTGATCATCGCCGCCAGGTGATAAATACCGCCCGGGGTTACGAAGAGCAGGAGCACGCCACCCACGAGCTCGACCAAGCCGTCGAGGCCCTTGGCGATGATGCCGATTTCGAAGACACGGTCCAGCCAGTCCTTCGGTTTGAACATTCTTACCTTCCCGCACGGCGATCAGCTCTATGCGATTTGAAAATGATCAACCTGTAGTGCTGCTGAGCGCGGTGTACACGTGCTCCGCGTATGTCTCGAACCGCTCCTCACACTGCTTGAGCATCGTGGCCGAGTCGGTACTCTCCGGGACACCGAGCAGATCGCGGCTCCGCAACTCGCGATACCAGCGGCGCAGCCTCTCGAGGCTTTGCTCCTCCTCCTCGAGCTCGGCAAGGGTGTACTTGCCGAGCCGCTCCTCTTTTTCCAGCTCAGCCAGGTACTTGCCGCAATCGGCATCGAACTCTGCCCATTCCTCCTTACGCGCTGTGGCATACGACTGCTCCAGCCGGGCGACGTCCTCGTCGGCGTAGCCCTTCGCGGCGAGCCGCAGCAAGGTTCCCCCTGCGGTATCGACGAGGCCACTGACGCGCTCCAGCAACGGCCGTACCGCCGGCAGGTCCGGGACCGCCCACACCGCCTGTCCCAATGCGATCGCGCCAGAGCGTCGCAGCTCGCGCCACAACGCCATGCGATGGCGCGCTGGTTCCGCTGGCAGCCGAGCAACTACCACTATCCATGAGCGAGCACGTATGGTCTCTGCAATATCTGTCACAAGCTCCAAGTTACATCTGTAACTCAGCCCGTTCGGCGGGCGACCGAGGGCTGATCGCGGACCCCATGACTGCAGCCACAAGCAGCGCCGCCCTGCCCCACTTCATTCGCTCCACCTCATGCGGACGACTGAGACGACTGATTGGTGACCTGATCGATACGGAACAGGTGCCACTGCCACGCATCTAGCTCGACGAAGAGCCCGTCCACGAGATCGTCGCCGGAGCGTGTGAAAGCCATATCTCGCGTGGGGTCGGTGAGTCGGCATTTGTGACTACGCAGGTCTTCCCACGGCGTACGTACGCGGCCTGCTGCTGTGCCGTCGCTGAGATTGACGATGATCAGCCAACGCGTGTCGCCTTCCCAGCACCAGGTGAGGAGATTTTGGTACCTCTCATCTCCCGGCCATCCGGACCGGTCGCATAGTCGCCAGCGCCCACGTCGGAAGGTGGAGTCGGCTAGCGCGGGCAGGAAGGAGCGATAGAACGCCAGAAGGGCCGAGTCCGTCGGCTCGACTGGGTATCGGCCAAGGAACACCGGGAGGTGCACCATCGCCCCCTGGAGCTGGCCGTTGTGAATCAGCCTGGCCCCGCACTGGGTCAGCGCCGCCACCGCTGCGACCTGCGATCGAGTGGCACCGAATGCTGACGCCGCCCGCGGTTCATCGTGGTTCTCGACGAAGCGCACGAGACGATGCTGGTAATCATCGTCGGCCAGGAGATGCAGTCGCACCTGTTCGGCGGGACCCTGCAGAATCCGGTCATACAGTCGCTTGTCGTAGCAATAGTTGAAGCCTTGCTGCTGCAGCGACCATTCAAGATCCCAGTAGGCCTCGGCCAGGAACAAGAACCCGGGGTGGGCGTCTCGCACTGCGCTGATCACTGTCGGCCAATAGTCGGTGCTCGGCGCTGGGCCAGCCCGTTCGTTCCAGGTTCGCCGGAAAATATCGTTCATGACCAGCATTGCCATGTCGCAGCGAACTCCGTCGCACTGGTCCGCAATCTGCTTCAACGTCTCGATCACCGCAGCCCGGAGCGCCGGGGCGAAGGCATTGAGCTGAACCACATCCGGCCAAGCGGGGAAGTAGGGGTCACGACCGTTGGCGAAAACTCGTCCGCCAATCTCCAGGAACGACGCCGGATCCTTCTGCACGTCCGCGGCGGTGCCGGACACAAACACTTCCGGCTTATGCGTGGTCCATGGATGATCAGGTGCCACGTGATTAGGCACGAAATCCAAGATCAGACCCATGCCGCGGGCGGCTAGAGCTTCCCTTGCCCTGACGAGTCCATCCGGCCCGCCCAAATGATCATCTACGACATAGTCACGTATGCAATAAGGCGATCCGACGACGTCCTCGGTTTGCCAATCGGGAAGCGCGGATCCAAAGCTGGCGCGCAGGCCGTCATTTGACAACGCGATCGCGACGCCTGCGGGACTGCGCTGCCAAACACCCATCAGCCACACACTGTCGAAGCCGAGATCGGCTATTTCATCCCAACAGCGATCAGGAACTGAGCCAAGATCAATAGCTGCGCCCTGATCGTTGCTGATTGCTGCAAGCCAGGGCCAGGTGTTGATCTCGTAGATGAACGGGTAGGTAGTCTTGCTCAGCTCAGAAGACATGGCGCCGCTCCAGATCCCGCGGTGCTAGCCGGCGGGGCCAGCGGCGAGCGGACTCACGTCCGGAGTTCTGCTGGCGTCGTCGTAGAAGACCATCCGGTGTACCCGGCGCGGCGGGTCGAGCAGCAGATCAGCCACCAGAGCCGTCCAGCCGGTCTGATGCATGGCGCCGAGCCCGGCACCGTTGTCGCCGTGGAAGTACTCGTAGAACAAGAGGTTGTCTTTCCACGCAGGGTCGGTCTGCAGAAGTTCGACGCCGCCGTAGACGGGCCTCCGGCCGTCAGGGCCTGGAAGCCAAATCCCGATCAGCCGGTCGGCCAAGTCACCTGCGATGTCACGCAGGGCCAAATGCTCGCCGGATCCGGTCGGGTACTCGATTGTGAATTCCGGCCCAAAGAATTGGTCGTACTGCAGCAACGAGCGAATGACCAAGTAATTGATCGGAAACCATACCGGACCGCGCCAGTTGGAATTGCCGCCATACATTGCCGTGTGAGATTCGGCAGGCTCGTACTCGATGGTTGCGCCGGCCATGCCAGGCACCTGATATGGCGTGGAGTGGCGCTTTGAGATCGCGCGCAACCCATGGGGAGATAAGAACGCATCCTCGTCAAACAATGTCGTGAAAATCCGCTTGAGTTGGTCGGGTGGGACAATTGACACCAGCCCACGGCGGCTATTCCCGGAACCGCGCACCCGCCAGTCCAAGATCTTCCGATTCTGTGCTTCCATTCTGCGGGCAAACCGCTTTTGCAAACGTTGGATTCGTTCCGTGTTTTGAGTGGGCAGGGTCATGGCAGGTAGAGCGGGAATGACCCCGACGAGGGTCTGTACCTTGACCGGCTCCTTGTTACCGGAGGCATCGGTGAGCAGGTCATAGAAGAATCCGTCGTCCGGGTCATAGCAACCCGAGTCTTCGAGCGCATCCATTACCAGAACAAGTTGCTCGAGGAACTTCACAACCATGTCCTCATAGACACTGTCCCGGTTGGCAAGGAGCACGGCCAA
>Ga0081455_10003570_pt1 | contig 17854 bp, 18 predicted proteins | sample TabmetS3T2R1_FD_70207 | JGI IMG/M metagenome (GOLD analysis project Ga0081455, IMG submission 70207) | Tabebuia heterophylla rhizosphere microbial communities from the University of Puerto Rico - S3T2R1 | ecosystem: Host-associated > Plants > Roots > Rhizosphere ...
TCTGTTGATCTGCTTTGATCTCCTTCTCGATTTCCACGAAGAAACGTCCGAGGGGCTCGCTTTTGTGGACCTCCCTCCAATGGGCAATGAGTTCCAATGCGCTAATAGAACCGGCAAGATGATCATTTAGGTATGAGTCCAAGTCTCTCATTGCGTGAATGACATGCGTGCGATTCAGATGGGAGGCAGCGGTTCTTCGGCCGGACCGGCAATAACTTCACCGGTAGGTTTGAAACGTGTCCGTGACAAGGGCAATCCCACGTCGATTCAGCAGGGTTCCACCTGACCAGACAGCCAAGGTGCGTACAAACCGGCGAGAGCCGGTGAATATTTTCCTTAGCATCACGGAAAGCAGCAACTTTCTTCCCACGCCGGCCGATGATCATTCCGTCCCCTGGTCTTAGCTCGCGGACGGAATCAGTTTCGGCACGAGCGAGCCGATCTTTAATCATGTAGTAGGGAAAATCCTTGTTTTCTCGCAGATAGTTCCATGTAGCGCCTTTAATTTTTTTCCGATCCACGGCAAACAGCTCGGTCCATGGATTTTTTTGTCTTGCAATCCAATCGCGCGCCATCATTGCCGCTACGGTTCCGAATGTAATGCCGTTACCACAATAACCAGTCGCCACAAACTGACGTTCGGCATTCTCTCCGATGTAAGGCAAACCGTCCGGACTACAAATAACCTGTCCAGACCAACGATGATCAACACGCGCCCGTGGAATTATCTTTTTCAAGCGAGCGAGCAAGCGCGCATAAGCTCTTTTTGTATTCCTCTTCTGACCTGTTTTGTGATCTTCCCCGCCGAACACCACGTAATCGAAGCCGCTGCGCTTATCGATTCTCAGATAATCGTAAGGTTCTCGAGTGTCCCAAAAAAGGGCTTCCGGAATTGTCCCGATTGGGACCCGGGCGCCGAGGGCGTAACTGGTGTACAGAGAGAGTTTTGTCTGGAAAAGCGTGGCGGCCGTCATGCTCGCAAAGCCGACAAGCGGGTTATTCGTTGCTAGCACTACCTGATCGAAACTGATCCAGTTGCGGCTAACCTTGACGCGGCGTTTGTTCGGATCGAATTCACTCGCGAGGGTTTTTTCGAAAACGTGCGAACCGCTGCCAGAAATTTCCGCAACCAAAAATCGAAGATATTTTCTGGGGTGAAACTTGGCCTGATTGGCGAAGCGCACCGCCGGCAGATTGAAGTATGGGGCCGAGCTTAAGTAATTCGCGTCAAATCCGAGCTTCGTAGCGAGATCAGCCTCTTTCCTGAGGGATGAAGCTTCCTTTTTTGAAGAAGCGCCCACGCGCGCGTGCAAATACGCCGGGACGCGCGCGAACTCGCACTCGATTCCTTCTTCTCCGACAATCCTCTCGATTTCATCGATCGCAGCTGCGCCCGCATCCCATGCCGCTTGGGCGTGATCCTTACCGAAATTGCGCACCAGCTGCTGGAGACCGACATCGGTGACATAAGTAAGGTGAGCAGTTGTATGGCCGGTGTCGATCGAGGCTGCCCGTTCGCGCTCGACTAATACGACTGTCGATCCGGCCTTTTTCAGAAGGTAAGCAGTCGTGATACCGGTCACGCCGGCTCCGACGACGAGAACGTCGGCACTTATGTTCCTCTGTAGCTTCGGGAACTCTCGAATCGGTGTGTCATCGATCCAAACAGGAACATTCCTCATCTTCCATTGTTCGCTGCGCGTGTGCGTTTTAGCCGTGCGCACGCGTTGTTTGAGTCGGTGAAACGAGCAAAAAGACGCGCGCAGGTGGCGCGGGATACGACTCACTTTTATATGAAAAAGGAAAATACTGTTCTAAACAATTTGATCGAAACGCTCAAAGATGGTCAGGACGGTTTTAAGCAAGCCGCAGAAAGCGTTAGCAACGCGAACTTGAAGTCGCTCTTTCGCGATTACTCGCAGCAGCGTTCGCGCTTCGCCACCGCGCTGCAGGCCGAGGCTCGCCGCCATGGAGAAAACGAGCCGGAAACCAGCAGCAGCGCGACCGGTGCGCTGCATCGCGGCTGGATCAACCTGAAATCGGCGATCACAGGCGGCAATGAACATGCGATCCTCGCTGAATGCGAACGGGGCGAAGATTCAGCAGTCGAAGAATACAAGAAAGCATTGGACGATGGGTTATCTCCATCAGCTCAGGACCTTGTTTCCCGTCAATTCGCCGAGATAAAAGCAGCCCATGACCGGATCAGAAGTTTGCGTGACGCTACCAAAAGCTGATTAGAACGAATTATCGACTTGCACGCTCCGCCTGAGACGTTCGGTTTTTTAACTCTGCCTGCCGCAGATCGTTGTTATCGGTGATTTTCTGATGGGATAGTCAGGTTGACACTCCAACATTGCGAAACCTAGATAGGCCGAACGCGAAGTACGCCTATGAAAATTCTTGGCGGGCTAATTAGATTCTTCGAAGCATCGGGCACATCAGACCGTACAAATCGTCAAGCCTGCACACATAATAGTCAGTTGCAGCTCGAGGCTAACGATTTGGGGCACTGCGCTGTTTACGAGAAGGAATTGCAACGCATCTGGCCGATAACTGAAGAAAATCGGAAGGCCAAGATCGCAGAGTTTGCGGAGAAACAGGGATTTCGATTGGCATACTACAAGCAGGGGCACTGCGCGATTTTCCTGGAAGACTTCACCCGCCACTATTCGGGAACTTGTACGCCACCAGCGAACCAGCAAACGCTTGGGTTCAATCGTGATGTGACTAACGACCCGAAGAAGTGCGAAGGCGAAAAATTGCGCGGGGGGTGGTAACAAGCTTTAGAGCCCGATGCGGTGGGAATTTAACGGCATCAACAACGCTGAACTGGTAGCGCCGTCGCATTCAGGAAGGAGTAGTTCTCCATTTCCACAGTACGCGCCCGATGAGACCGACGGCGAGCAGTGCAAGTGCCGTGAGTCCACTAAATATGTCTGCGGCCAATGTTCCAACGAGGAAGCTCATACTGCCGGTCGTGACTAACCAAACCGACCAAGGGTAACCCCAAGCGCGATAAGGTCGGGGTAATTGAGGTTCTCGGCGTCTCAATGCGATCAGGGCCATGCAGCAGAGGCTATAATTGATCGCTAAAAAGAATGACGTCACTGCGATCAGCCGCTGAAATGTGCCAGTTGCAATAAGACCGACAGCTACCGCAGCGGTCAATAGCGTGGCAGTATCCGGCGTGCCGCCGCGGTTCACGATGGATGTACGCGACCAAAACAGCTGGTCACGCCCCAAAGCAAAAATGACGCGCGTACCCATCATCATGACCGCGTTTAGTAGGGGAATAAGGGAGATCACTGACAAGAATGTGATAAGATTTCGTCCGTGCGAGCCGACGATCACGCGTGCAGCGTCGGCGGCGGGGAGCGTTGCGCCTGCGAGCTCCGGCATAGGCAGCACCTTGAGTAACGCGACATTGACGAGCAGGTAGATGGCGATCACCGACAGCACCCCCCCGATCATAGTTCGCGGAAGATTCCGTGTCGGATCGCGATCTTCCTCTATGAAATACAAGGGGCTTTGCCAGCCGCCATATGTAATCACAACCGCCTGCAAAGCCACTATCAATCCACTCAGCGTCATTGACGGCATCCGTGCCAACTCATGTCCGCTGGTTGGCACGAGCAGGCATGCCGCAATAAGAACCAAAAAGGCAACGCATTTCACTGAGGTGGTCACCTCTTGAAATTGACTGCTGATGCGAACGCCGAGCCATTGCAATCCCACAATGCCAACGAGGATTAAAACCGCCAGGAATCGAGTGGCGCCTCTGGGTACCAGGTCCAAAGCGACAATGAACTCGGCGATCGCGATCGACAAATATCCGAGGATCGAACAGTACATGACCCAGTCGGTCCAGCCCACCGCAAAGCCCGCTCTGTCGCCAAAGGCGCGACGCACATAGACATAAAACCCGCCGGCTCGCGGGAGCATGACGCCCAACTCTGTCAAACAACTCGCGCCAAGCAGTGTATATATGCCTCCTGCAATCCACAACACAACAATCGCCAATGGCGCATGCAGTTGTTCCGCCACCAAGCCGGGCGTGCGGAGAATGCCGACACCGATAGTACCACCGATGCTCACTGCAAGACCGAAGCCCACGCCTAAAATGCGTTGAAGCTGACCGGACGTTTCGGACACCATGGCAGCGTTCGGCTTAACGGTAGTGCGCGTCAATCAGTCTAAACCTACTTATTCAACGTTGTAAGGTCAGATGCCAAGAAAGCGAAGCTGAAAGAAGACATCGGAAACAACGAACAGCGACACGTCCGGTCGCAAAGTGGTGAGCGATCACTTCAAGACAAGTTCGAAGACCTAATCTATGAGGGTACTAGCTTGGCACGGCAAAGGGGATGCGCGCTTCGAAACGCTTGCAGATCCGATTGTCGAATTTTTCGCACAGAGAAAGAGTTTTCAGTATGAGCTTGAGCGTCACGACAAAACAGCACTTCTGTGAATCCATTGGCTGAGCTGGCGCGAAGTTGTTCATGATGCGGCCGAATGACGAGAACGGAAAACTCCCCACAGCAGAGCGACCGTTTCGTGTGTTGATCATCGCCGGCTCAGGTCGCCGTCAATATAATTGCCCGGGCGTAGATTCAAAAGCGCGGACGCTGATGCTCCGAATGGCGGACCGGCTCCCGCAACAATGGGAGATTGATTACGAGGACCTGGGAAATGTTTATGGCCGGGCTCGAATCCAGAGCTGTAATGCGTGCGTTTCCACGTCGATGGCGCTGTGCGTGTGGCCGTGCAACTGCTACGAAAAAAGTAATAAGAAAGAGCCAGACCTGATGTGGGATCTGGACATGTATGCACGACTCGATTTAGCGGACGCATGGGCGATCATTGGTCCGGTAAATTGGTATGCGCCGACCAGCAATCTAAAGCTCATGTTCGATCGGCTTGTCTGCATGAATGGCGGCAATCCTCGTGAAAAGACGATCAAGCACAAAGATCCGGAACTCGCGATGAAGCTGGAGCACTCGTCTGAGTGGCAGGCGATGAGCTTGAACCACCTGGAAGGCCGGACGGCAGCGTTCTTGTGTTACGGTGACGGCGGCGGAAACGAACTCGATTCGGCAGGTCGGCCTAAGCTCCTCGACGATGCTCACAAACGTTATTTCGATCCTGAGCAGGAACCGTTCGAAAACGAGCGGGACAGTTATGCGCCGCTGGTGTGGCAATGCAGGTACGGCGGCGTCGAAGTTCCCGATGCGCTATGGCAATACGTAGAATTTGGAAAGAACGAAGTATACAGCGACAACCAGGCAGAAGATTTACCGCGTCATAAAAAGGTGTTTCCAGAACTGGACGCCTGGACAGACCGGTTCGCCCGCTTCGTCGAGGCGAAAGGCAAAGTAGAACCGAACAAATATCGCGCCTTTGGTCACCAAGCGCCGGGTCATTTCCTTGCCGACGTGCGGCTCGCGTGGCGCGATATCCGCATGCGATTCGGGAGCCCACGTTTACGTTCCTCCCCAGCGAAGCAGCAAAGACTTGGGTTCAATCGTGATGTGACCAAAGACCCGAAGAAGAGCGAAGGCGAAAAATTGCGCGAGGATGTTTATCAAAATCACAAACCGTAGGCCAGAATTAGACCTACAGTCGAAACAGGCGCCTGCTACTCCCGGCTACGACAGACTGCTGACCTTCAATCTTTTTTCGAATGAGGAGAGGCGAGTCAGTTTCGGTGCGCTCTCTCGACACTCATCGCTGAGCGCCTGGTCAGTTTCGCGGGAAAAAACTTAGCGCAATCTTTCTCGCGTTTGCGACTCCTTAGGTATTATGAAAGCAAATTAGTGGCCGTCGGGATCTCAGGCGAATTCAATGGATCAGCCAACGATAACCGCCTGCATGCATGGTCAATGCTGTCTTAAGTGACAGTGGCTATCGCGGGCTTGTTATGCATTGGAACGGCATTGCATGGTCGGGATGTGCTCATGATCGTGATCGAGGAGGATTACTCACTTTATGGCGAGAGATTCGGCACCAACGCAGAACGGCCCAGGTCGAACCAGTCAACGGGAAAATCGGCAAAGTGATCCAGGCCCCGGTGCCGATATGCGCGCGTTTCAGCAAACTGCTCGAGGAACTCCTGAAACCAACGTTTGATATTCCGGGAATAATTCGCCCCTTGAAGACTCTAATAGAAAATAGCAGGTCCCAGCGTGGCTTGGGCTGCGATTAGCGATTAGCAACGGGTAACGAAAGGAGAAGATGCACACGAAAGCAAAAGCCATCACATTAGTCACTGGGTTTTTGATGCTGATATCGCTCAGCGTCTCAACAGCTCAACGGCCAGATCCAACCCCACGACCGAGGCCGGAGCTGGCGCCGCGACCGGCGCAGCAAAACTTCCAAGCCGGTGCGGTTTATGTTTTGACCAATCAGGTCGATAACACGGTGTCGGTTTTCAACCGCAATGCTTTTGGAACGCTAACTCCTGCAGGAGAATTTTCGACTGGCGGCGCCGGAGATCCGGTTCCACAGGGAACTGACCCGGCGACTGACCCACTCGCTTCGCAAGGCGCCTTAATTTTAGATCAGGGCCATCAATTCTTGTTCGCAGTCAATGCTGGCAGTAATCAGATTTCAGTGCTGGAGATAACGCCAAGTGGGCTCGACTTGGTTGATGTTGTTGATTCCGGCGGCATCCGGCCAATCAGTCTGACGGTGCACGACGATCTGCTGTACCTGCTTAATGAAGGCGGAACTCCTAACGTTACTGGATTCACCATTGGCGCCGACGGAACGCTAACGCCACTACCAGACTCTACTCAGCCGTTGATTGGCGGCACCGCGGCTGATCCGGCTCAGGTCAACTTCAATCCCGACGGTACACTGTTGGTTGTGACTGAAAAAGCGGGCAATCGGATTGATACTTATACCATCGACGACAACGGATTGCCGAGCGCGCCGATAGATAATGCTTCAAACGGAATGACCCCATTTGGGTTTGCGTTCAACAACCCCGGCTTTTTGGTTGTTTCAGAGGCCTTTGGCGGAGCGCCAAACCTATCAGCGGCATCTTCGTATAGCGCCGGAGACGACGGCGTTTTGAGTGTGGCCAGTGGCTCTGTAGCAAATTCCCAAACAGCCTCGTGCTGGGTGGTCATCACCAACAACGGACATACGGCTTTCGTGTCGAATACTGGCAGCGGTACAATTTCCAGCTATGACCTCACGAGCAATGACGGAACACTGACCTTGATTAATTCTGTCGCTGGCGATACAGGTGCCGACAGCGCGCCGATTGATATGGCTCTGAACGTCAGTAGTCAGTTCCTGTACGTGCTCGCCGGTGGTTTACAATCCGTCGTCTCCTTTCGCGTCGAACACAATGGTACTCTGACTTTGGTCGACACCGATGGAGGACTGCCGCTTGGCGCACAGGGGATTGCCGCGAAGTAGTCAAGGTTGCACGATCGTCAGGCAGAGCATCTGTCACTTCAAACGAACGAATGATTTGACGGGTGGCGCTCGTGAAACACTATCAGTGCTTCATTGCGGCTTACGCTACGTCGCCACGCGCGAACCCCTAAATAGATTTCAGGTATTCGATCAGTGCCGTCTTCTCCTGGCCTGTTAAGCCGAGCCCAAAGGTTTCATCGTAGTGATTAATCACTTCGAGCAGGGTCTGGAATCGACCGTCGTGGTAGAAGCCGCCCTTATGGATTTTCTGCGTATCGAAAAGCGCACGTAACGGTTCCGTCCGATAGCGATTGTCCGGCGCGCGGGTGGCTTGGAAATCATCGATGCCAATCTCTTCAGCGGTGTGGAGGTTCCAGCCCGGCTCCGTAAAGATTGGGGGCACGTGGCAAGTAGCGCACTGTGCCTTGTTATTGAAGATACCCCGCCCGCGCCGAGCAAGCTCGGGATCGAAGCTGCCCGGAGGCGCTTTGGGCGCCGGGATTGCCAATTGGTAGAAGTGAAGGGCGGCTAGTTTGGCTGTTATCAGATCCTCGGTGTCGCGCTTGTGACCGAAGCGTTCCCGGGCCGCGATCGGATATTTCTCGGCATCGTCCAGGCGCGGGTCGAAGAAGGTGCCCTGGCCGTGCATTTCAAGGTTAGCGACCAAGGCGTTCCAGTAAGTGACAGTCCCCCACGATCCTGTCCAGGTGTGATTGTTGACACCGGCCAGACCAAAAGCGGGCGGGAGTAATGTGGCGGCCGGTTTGCCATCAGGACGAACCGCCTTTCCATCCAATATTAGTTCGGCATCAAATTTCCCCGGGCCCCAGCCGTTCAATACTTCGCGTATCTCCTCATCCGGCAACCCGAGCAGATCCACGAAGACACTCAGATCGGGAGCCGAAGCAATAATGCCACCGACATTGAGATCGCGGTTCGGCCAGGCATCGAGGCGGCGACCGATGCTCGGAAGGAGTGCGTCGTCTACTGTGGAATGGCAGAGCGCGCATTGAATGCCGATCGACTTAATGTTCCCATCGGAACCGAAACGACCGGTCACACCGACGACGGCGTTAAGTTTGAGAAGAAGAATGGTTACCGCGGGATCGTCGAAGTCTACCTCGCCGCGCCTGATTTGTTCGATCAGTTCGGCGGGCAGCGCCTCGACATCCACTTTCAAGCCCAGTGCCAAAGCCTGGTTAGGCGAGAGCTTGGCGATGGCTTCGTGGAGCCTGAGTGTATCGCCCCAGAAGGCCTCGTCCCCGAATGTGTCGAAACGGAAGGTCTGTTTGCCTTCCGCCAGCATCCGCTCTGCGTTCTGGCTGATGACGTCGTTTTGTTCCCGAGATTGGCCGTTTGGTTGCGCGGCGATTGAAAATACCTCAAGCGCCAGAAGTAAAACGAAGGTCAAACCGAGACCAACGCCGAGCACAAATTTGTGCCGGTGGAAAAAGGGAGAGAAGTGGAATGTTTTTCGATGTTTCATTTTAATCTCCTTGTGCCCCCCGGCTGATATAATCTTTAAAGAGAATAAACAAATTTAATAAGTCAATATATGTTTTGATTTATTTTACTTTCTTTTTTTTGCCGTGAAACCGCCGCAATGGCGCCGTTTAGACGAACCCGTATACTCCAGCTACTGTTGTGTAATCTTATAGGAACCGATGCTACACGGCCCTGCTCTTGCACGAAGTGTGCGATTGGGCCAAATGATATCGCCCCATGATGCAACGCTCCACCGCCCAAGTGCTCGAAGATCACCTTCGCCTCCGTCAAGCCGGTCAACTGGATACGGATCTCGACCAGAACTACGCGTCCGACGTTATCCTGCTGTGCGACCGGGGAGCATTCAAAGGTCGCGACGCCGTGCGCAAATCCGGCGACGATCTGACGGCGCAATTACCTGACGGCCGGTTCGAACACGTTGCTAAATATGTCACTGGCGAATATGCCTACCTAAAGTGGACGGCAAATTCCGCGACCAACCGAATTGAAGACGGCGCTGACACCTTTGTCATTCGCAACGGACGCATCATCATGCAATCGATCTTTTATCGCCTCCAACCACGGGACTGAATCCGCCGAGCTGTAAGTTATTCCGATCCTGACCACCCGCGACTAGCACCAGCCGCCACCAGCACCCGGCCACTGGGATGACGTTGCCTGGAGTCGAGGGGAAGTTCTCCGAACCGGTCGAGGCCAATAACCAGCTCTACGGCTTGCAGCTGATGGAACGAGTGGTCTGTGGTCGGTGGTCAAATTTCTATCCCGACGATCCGGCGAAGCCAATCAGTACGCTCGTGCTCCGTGGCACACCATAGGTGCCGCGCACTTGCTGCAAGGTGGAACGGACAAGGAACTCTGCTTTGTGCACTTCAAGCAGGCGCACTTGCCGCAGGGCTGAGTGCGGCACCTGGAATAATCTGGTCGTTTCCTGACTCATACTTACGAACACACAAAGAAATCGCGAGAGAGACACACCCCGCAAGATGCGCGAATTCTTTTAGTATAGAACTGTGGATACTGTGAATTGCGAATTACAAGTGTGCCTGCTCTGGACTTCGAAGAATTGGTGGAGGTTTTCTACATGCCACTCTATCGCTTCGCCTTATCGCTGAGCCGCGAACCGTGCGATGCCGCCGACCTGACACAGCAGACTTTTCTGCTTTTGGCGTCGAAAGGTCATCAGTTGCGCGAACAATCGAAGATCAAGGCTTGGTTGTTCACTTCGCTATATCGCGAATTTCTGCGCGGCGAACGGAAACGCGGCCGGGAGTCCGGCGGCGAAGAGGAACTGGCCGATGTGGAATGCCCGTCGATCGTTGCCAATAGCCTTGACGGCGATGCGGTCGTTCGCGCTCTGCTTGAGTTGGAGGAAATCTACCGCGCGCCCTTATCGCTGTTCTACTTGCAAGAACATTCTTACAAGGAAATCGCCGAGACCCTCGACCTCCCAGTCGGCACGGTAATGTCGCGGATTTCGCGCGGTAAAGCTCGACTGCGCAATCAGCTCGCGGATAGTGCATACCCACGCATTAGAGAGCAAGAAATCGCATGACGAGGGAGGAAGCGAAAAAAATTTTGGCCGTGTATCGTCCGGGCGATGAGGACCGGCTCGACGCCCATTTTGCGGAAGCTTTGCGGGACATGGAACGAGACGAGGAGCTGGCGCGATGGTTTGCCGAAGAGCGGGAGTTCGATCGCGCAGTAACAGATCACCTTAAATCGGTTCCTGTGCCCTTTGGTTTAAAAACGCGGATCCTGGCAAACGTGGCGCCCCGTGCCGCTACGCGATTGCGCTGGGTGCCTGCTTTGGCGTCGGCCGCAGCAGCACTATTTGTTCTCGCGGTGCTTATCAGCGTCTCACGCGGCTGGGGTCAACCCTCCGGGTCGGTCAGCGACTACGAGCAGGAGATGATGAGCTTCGTAAAGCTCGAGCCGCCGCTCGAAATGGAAAGTCTTGAAATCGGACCGATCAAACAATGGATTGCAGAACGCAAAGCTCCACTGGCCGACATTCCGCCAGGTATCGCGGCGGTGGAGACAATGGGTTGCCGGATTCTTTCCTTCCGTGGACATCCGGTCACCCTGATCTGCTTTTGCCATGGAAATACAGTGGCGCACTTGTTCATGATTGACCGCGCCGCCCTGCCAGCACTCAAACCTCGAACCCTACCGGTGCTCACCAGCCAAGGCGACTGGACCATCGGCACCTGGGCCGATCAGCGTTACGCCTATATGGTTGCTGTGCACGACGGGCCCGCCGCAGCGCGGCGCTACTTCCCGCATGCCTGAGTCGTCGCTCTTTTGTAAGGATGCTCTGCATTTAGAAATGCGTTAACCTGCGCGGCAGTACCTCAGGCGAGACTGCTCTGACGCCCGAGTTATTCCCGTGTTTAACCATCAGGTTCGGTCCCTATCTTCGTCTGAGAATTTCTCTTCCTAAGGCATAGGGAAAGGCCTTGCTACCCAGCACGCTGGCTGCCTCCGTTAGTGGTTCCTGAATTCATCCAGAGCGTTATTACAAGAATTCTATCATCGAATGGAATAGCTGCACGCGTCGCTATCTCTAATCAACACTATGAAAACAAAAATTGTAGTTTCACTTTTTGTCGCTGCCCTCTCCTTCGTGTTGACTCTGCAAGCAGCCATCGCGGGGACGGAGACCGGACGGGTTTATGTTATGAGCAACAAGGCCCGCAACAGTGTTTTGGTCTACGACCGAGCCAGCGATGGCAGCCTCACTTTTCTCCAGGAGGTCTTGACCAAAGGTAAGGGCACCGGCGTTACTCTCGACCCGCTCCAGTCCCAAGGCTCAGTGGCGTTGAGCGCCGATGGCAAGGTGTTGCTGGTCGTCAACGCCGCCAGCGGCGAATTGACTGCTTTCAGGGTCACCGACGCTGGCGTGGGGTTCGGGAGTAAAGTGGCCTCGGGCGGAGATTTTCCTGTGAGTGTGACGGTAAATAACGGGTTGGTCTATGTGCTTAACCAACTCGGGATACCCAATATCAGCGGGTTCATCGTAAATGATGATGCCCAGTTACAGACAATAGCTTCCTCCAGTCGTGCTCTGGCGGGTGGCGCACTTGCTCAGCCTGCGCAAGTAAGTTTTAGCCCTGATGGCAGTCAATTAATTGTGACGGAAAAGGGGACACGATTGCTTGACACATTCACTGTTCTCGCCAGCGGTCGAACTGGTGGTCCTTTCGCGCAAGTCTCGAGCGGGTTCACCCCTTTTGGCTTCGCCTTTGGGCCATCCAATAGCGTAATCGTCTCGGAAGCTGAAAACAGGTTGCCGCTCGAAGCGACTGCTTCCTCCTATCGCCTCACCGGGACGCCTCATCTGCAACCGCTCAGTGCTGCCGTGCCTAATCAGCAAACGGCCGCGTGCTGGGTAGCAATCACTGCAGACATCGCGTGGGTGATCAACACCGGCTCCGCTACGATCACTTCGTTTCAAATTGGGGCAGATGGCAGCATCAGTGTGCTTAATCCGGTAGCAGCCTCCACGGGCGATGGTAGCACTCCGATCGACGCGGCTGCCTCTAGCGATGGCAACTTTCTCTACGTGCTTTTATCAGCCACAGGCCAGATTGCCATCTACAACATAAACGGCGGCACGCTTACGCCATTGCCGGTGGTGAGCGGCTTACCGCTGAGCATCCAGGGAATCGTTGCCCGCTGATTCGTAAAAAAAGATAACAATCCGCTCCATGCCTCGAATGCGAAATAACTAAAAAGCAAAATATGAACAACGATAAAATTATAAAGCTTGCTCTCGGCTTTCTAGCACTCGCGCTGGTGAGTGTGAGCAGTCCCGCAGTTTTGACGGCCGCCCAGCCGCTGCGAATCATCTGGGACAACACCGCACATGAAGGCGGCGCGTTCTCGGTTGACTTTTCACCCGACGGACAAAAGCTGGCCTCCGGCGGGGCCTACATCGTGCAAAGCGGTGCCCAGCTTTTTTATGCGGAAAACAAGTTGTGGGCGCCGCGCACCGGAGCCTTGCTCGCGCAAACTCCAAGGGACCAATCCCTCGGAGCCACAAATGAAATTACGTTTTCGCCCGATGGCCAAGTGGTCGCTACCGCAAATGGCGCCGTTTATTGCTACCCCAAAGGCGGCTGTGGGTCGGTCGCTCCCGGTCTGGCGGATTATTCGGTGCCGCAGTTCAGTCGGCTCGATCTCACGCGCACTGATCCGATCAACGCCACGATCGATTATTCTTCCGATGGCACCTTGCTCGCCACCGGGGAGTTTTACACCGATTACCACATACAGATCCGCAACGCAGCTGACTTCTCCATCGTCCGCACATTGCCGGGGCACATCGAGGCGCCGAACAATTTCGGTACCTTTAGCGTGCGCTTCTCACCCGACGGCATTTTGCTCGCTTCGGGCGGCGTGGACGGTAATGTGAAAATCTGGCGGGTCTCCGATGGCGCGCTGCTCCAGACATTATCCATCGGCACAGAACTGAGTCCGAACGTCTTTACGGTTTCCTTTTCGCCCGATGGTCAGTTCCTCGCCGCCGGCACCGACGCTCTGCACACGATCAAAGTGTGGCGCACCTCCGATTGGAGTCTTTTCCGCTCGTTCTCATTCGGGAACGAGATCTTCGGATACGGCCAGAGCAATCTCGCCTGGACGCCGGACAGCGTTTATTTGGCCGGTGGCCGCACCGTTTATCCGACTCCGCTGGCGATTCGCTTTTGGAATGTGACTACCGGAGCGCTGGCAGGCGAGTTTACCGATAACACCGACCGCGCCATTTACTACATCGCCTTTACACCCGATGGCCGCGCATTCGCCTACACAGCGAGCGACAACGTTGTGGTGGCGCGAACTCCGCGGCTGCGATAGCCCCAGAAAATACGCTCAGTGTTTCTCCGTCAGGTTCGATTCCTACGTTGTCCTCAGCAGTTCCCTGCTTAACGCATAGGAGAATCTCTCGCCCCCCAAGCAAGCGGGCGTTGCCGACCGTTCGTAAATAAGAATTTAGACATTCAGTGGAATAACCGACGGCGGTGCTCCCTCTAACAAACACAATGAACACAAATTTGTTACCATTTACTGTTTGGCGCTGTGGTCTTCTCCGCACTGTGTTCTCCAGGAGAGAAGGAAAGATGCGCAGGCAAGCAAAAAGTCTCACATTACTTGCAGGATTTTTGATGCTTGCATCGCTCAGCAGCGTAACAGCTCAACGAGCAAATCCAACCCCACGGCCGAGGCCGGAACAGGCACCGCGCGACATGGCTTTCAACATCGGTAGCCAGTTCCTTTATGTGCAAGCTGCTGGTGGAGAAGAGGTCCTCTCCTTTCGCGTGGAGCATGACGGGAGCCTGACCCTGGTTGGTAGTACCGGAGGATTACCGTTCGGCGCGCAGGGGATTGCCGCCAAATAGGCAAGTTTCGATGAATTCCGTTACTGATCTTGTCGGGAGACACTTATGAACGACCTTTCAAATCGTTTTTTTCCTTGGTGGTCGATGCTCTTACTTGTGCTCGCAGCTGGTTCCAGTCGCGTGTTAGCTGCAGGCAGCTGGACGCCCGCAGATCCGATGGAGTATGAGCGTTATTGGTTCACGGCGACAACCCTTCTAAGCGGTCAGGTGCTGGTGACCGGCGGTTACAGTTACGAGACTTACGATCTCGACACTGCCGAACTTTACGATGGCACGACTGGTCATTGGACGGAGACCGGCCGAATGAGAGCCGCGCGTTATAATCATACCGCCACTTTGCTCACTGACGGCAGGGTTCTTGTGGCCGCCGGTTACAACGGCAGCGAGATGTCGAGCGCGGAAATTTACAATCCGATCACTGGTGTTTGGAACAGAGCCGGATCATTAAATGTCGCGCGCGACGAACACGCCGCCACTCTCTTACACGATGGCCGCGTGTTGGTAATAGGAGGTTACAGTCCGATAGTAGGTTCGTCGCCGAGCACCGAAACCTACGATCCGGTGACAGGTCGGTGGACGACACAGGGGAACTTGCGCGATGGCCGCTGGTGGGCCACTGCCACAACACTCAATGATGGTCGAGTGCTGGTGGCCGGCGGCGTCGGCGTCGCAGTAAGCAACCTGGCGACGTGTGAAATTTTTGACCCCGCTACGGGGCAATGGAGCCAGACAGGCCGGTTACATGTTGGCCGTTACGCGCATCGAACTACGATCCTGGCAGACGGCCGTGTATTGGTAACCGGCGGCCACGCCGGGAACTATGCACCCACGAACACGGCCGAAATTTACGACCCAGCTACAGGTGTATGGACGATGGTGGGTAACATGCTGAAAGGCCGGGCGCGACACAGCATCGCTCTGCTTGCTGACGGACGCGTGCTCGTCGCTGGAGGTTGGAACGTGCGGGTTATTCCCGCGACAGAGATTTTCGATCCCGCCACCTCGACCTGGTGGGCCACCGGCCGTCTTATCACCGGTCGCGATGAACACAGCTCGGCCGTCCTTCCTGATGGCCGTGTTTTGGTCGCGGGAGGACAGGATAACCAAAGCTTCGAACTCGACAGCGCAGAGGTTTATAGCCCTTGATCCACCAACTCTCATCCGTCTGGACCATTTCGAGACACGTATGTTAGCCGTCGTAGGCGATATCGACAGCGGCAGGCGATACCCTCGGTAACTATTAACACCATGAAAAATTTCAAATGGATCCTGCTCGCAATTGTTCTGATCGGTTTGGTGCTCGCTGCTTTGGCCGCGGAGAACCCGGCTTCCAAAAAACCCGCGACACCCGAAAAGACGAGCTACATGCCCGTTGTCGACCTGGAGAGCTTTTCCGCGATGCGCAATCGCATGAGCGAGGCGAAACCCGGGATCATGAAAAAGCAGGCCAACCTTCTCGCTGAACGCTACGAGCTAAGTAATCGGCCGGCTAAGGCCGCAGTGATGGATCGTACCAAGCCAGTCCAGGTAGGCGTGCGAGTAAAGTTACCTTCGGGCGTAACCTGGTTGGAGCTGGCAAGCATGACGCCCGAGCAGATTCGCGACAAAGGTATCTTTCCCCAGGGATTTCTCCCTTTGCCGCACGCCAACCATACCGAGGGCGGCATGGTCTTTCCAAAGTTTGAAATCGATGAGCTAAACCGCCAGGAACAGCGTGACCTCACCCGGTTCGACTTGGATTTCGATCTTCCCGATCATTTTGTGCCGGAGTTCCCGCCGGCGATCTTTCTCACCACGCGACCTGACCTGGGCGATGTCTCAAAGGGAAAACTGGTTACGATCGAGAATTTCTACGACCTCTTCAATGGCGTTCTTAATCCCAAACAACTGGAAGGCCTGCGATTGCTGCTGACTCCTTTCCCACAGCAACAGTTTAACCAAACGGGCGATCGCAAGTCGGAAAAGCCAAGTCGCGGCGTAGCCTGCTTCGATTGTCATGCTAATGGCGGATCGAATGCAGCTTTCCACCTGGTAGGCGATATTCGACCGCAGGAATTTCGCCATCGCATTGACACCCCGGCTTTGCGTGGGGTGAATATTCAAAGGTTGTTTGGCTCGCAAAGGGCTTTGAAAACAGTTGAGGACTTCACCGAGTTCGAGCAACGCGGTGCCTATTTTGATGGCGATCCAGTGATTGCGACCAAAAAGGGAGTGAATGTTCTGGAACGCGGTAGCCAGGTCCATTTCATGGCTGAGTTCCAGGAGATACTCGACTTTCCTCCGGCTCCAAAACTAAGCTGGGAGGGAAAGCTCGACCCGGCCAAGGCGAGCCAACAGGAATTACGCGGTCAGGAGGTCTTTTTCGGCAAGGGGCAATGTGCCTCGTGCCACACGCCTCCCTACTATACGGACAACACACTGCACAATCTTGGCGCCGATCGCTTCTACAAGCAACATATGGTTAACGGAATGATGATGGCGGCCGACGGACCGATAAAGACTTTTCCTCTTCGGGGAATTAAAGACACGCCTCCCTACTTGCACGATGGAAGGTTACTTACTCTCGATGATACCGTGGAATATTTTAACCTTATCCTGAATCGGAAGCTGACGGACGATGAGAAGAAAGACCTCGTTGCTTTCCTACTAGCTTTGTAAACCTATTCAGAATTTCCCGCAGCGACACTCCCGGTCTGAGCATCTTCATCGGAATTTTCTAACCTCGATAAGAGAAACAAAACACAATAGAAGTGAAAAACAAACTTCAATTCGTAATCATGTTGGTCGGCTGTCTCGGCGTCTCGGCCGCCAATCATCTGACATTCGGCGCTGTTTCTGTCGGTGAAGGTCTCGCAGGCTTGGAGCTCGCTTGGTCGATCGTCCCATCGCCGCCCAAAGCCGGGGTCGCTCTTTATGGCGTGTCAGCGTTCTCACCTACGCAGGCGTGGGCCGTCGGCGACATCTATAGCCCTTTGACTCCGATCATCTATCGTTGGAACGGCGTAGCCTGGAAGCAAGTGAGCCCTGGGGCCGTCCCCTACAGCTCCCTTCGAGATGTCGTCGCAATCTCCGCCAACGATATTTGGGCCGTCGGTTATCAGGAAGATGCCGGTGAGGGAGACGTTACCGTTACTCTACATTCGGATGGTGTGAGCTGGACTCGGGCATCGAGTCCAAACCCTTCGGATGAGAATTATCTCAATGCAGTTGCCGCTGTGGCGGCGAATGACGTGTGGGCTGTCGGTTACAAGGAAACCGACACCTTGTACAGCGAATTAATCCTGCACTGGGATGGGAGCGCGTGGACGGAGTCGCCAACGCGCGGAGGCGGTTAACGTGTGCTTACGGACGTGGCGGCATTAACGGCAAACAATGTTTGGGCTATCGGCTACAAATTCTCCTTTAACAACGGCTACCAGGGGCTGGCCATGCATTGGGACGGCGCTCGGTGGTCGGACGTGGCGATACCAGTGACTGGCGACGGTTACACATTCCTCTACGGACTGACAGCTATTTCGCCC
>Ga0081455_10003571_pt1 | contig 17853 bp, 19 predicted proteins | sample TabmetS3T2R1_FD_70207 | JGI IMG/M metagenome (GOLD analysis project Ga0081455, IMG submission 70207) | Tabebuia heterophylla rhizosphere microbial communities from the University of Puerto Rico - S3T2R1 | ecosystem: Host-associated > Plants > Roots > Rhizosphere ...
CGCCAGCGGCGAGGAATTCGTGCCGATCGTCATCGAGATGGCAGGCTCGTCGACCGTGATGAGGGGGAGGGGACGTGGGTCGTCCGGATCGGCGAGCGTCTCGCCGATCATGATGTCGCTGATGCCGGCGATGGCCACGATGTCGCCAGGACCGGCTTGCTCGCCAGGCGTCCGCTCGAGGGCTTCGGTGACGAGAAGCTCGGTGACCTTCACGCGTTCTGACGTTCCGTCGCGCTTGAGCCAGGCGACCTGCTGGCCCTTCTTGAGCCAGCCATTCTTGACCCGAACGAGCGCCAGACGGCCCAAGAAGGGTGACGAGTCCAGGTTGGTCACGTGTGCCTGAAGGGGCGCATCCTCATCGAACGTCGGCGCCGGGACCGTCTCGAGGATGGTCTGGAAGAGCGGGATGAGGTTGTCGTGGTCAGGCTGGCTGCCGTCGGCCGGAGCCTCCAGGGATGCGCGTCCCGACTTCGCCGAGGCGTAGACGACGGGAAAGTCGAGGGCGTCCTGCCCCGCGTCCTCAGGCAGGAGGTCGAGGAACAGGTCGTAGGTCTCGTTCACGACCTCACGGATACGCGCATCGGGACGATCGACCTTGTTGACGACGAGGATCACCGGCAGCTTGGCCGCAAGGGCTTTGCGCAGGACGAATCGCGTCTGGGGGAGCGGTCCTTCGGACGCGTCGACCAAGAGCACGACGGCGTCGACCATCGACAGTCCGCGCTCGACCTCACCTCCGAAGTCCGCGTGGCCTGGCGTGTCGATGATGTTGATCGTCACGCCTTCGTCGGCCCCTGGCCCCGTGTACCGGACGGCCGTGTTCTTGGCGAGGATGGTGATGCCCTTTTCGCGCTCCAGGTCACCGGAGTCCATGACGCGCTCGGTCACTTCTTGGTGCGCTGCAAAAGCGCCCTGCTGCTGAAGCATCGCGTCAACGAGCGTCGTCTTGCCGTGGTCGACGTGGGCCACGATGGCGACGTTACGAAGGTCCGTCCGGGATGCAGGCACGAAGGGCGAGTCTACGTGCTGAGCATGGGGCTGGCGAAGTCCGCTCGAAGCGCCCGACGGGTTGTCGTCAGCGGGTTCGATCGATCTTGTGGGGTGCGGCCTGCGCAATCGGCTTGATGATCAGCAGATCGATGTTGACGTGGGCCGGCTGTGTGACGACCCACCGCACCGCCTCGGCAACATCGTCGGCCGAGAGCGGGGCCTCGACGCCGGCGTACACCTTGTCGGCCCTTTCCTGATCCCCGCCGTAGCGCACCAGCGAGAACTCTTCGGTCTTGACCATGCCTGGTGCGATCTCGGTGACACGAACCGGCTGGCCGTTGAGTTCGAGGCGGAGAGTTTCGGTGATGGCGGCAAGTGCGTGCTTGGCTGCGGTGTACCCGCCACCGCCTTCGTAGACGACGTGTCCGGCTACTGATCCCACGTTCACGATCGTCCCGGCGCCCGATGCAATCAGGGCTGGGGCGAGAGCTTGGGTGACCTGCATCGTCCCGATCACATTGGTCTCATACATCGTGCGCCACTTCTCGGAGTCGGCAGCGACCACGTCTTCGACGCCCAGTGCGCCGCCCGCGTTGTTGACCAAGACGTGCACGCTTGGCCCGGCTGCCTCTGCGAGCCGTGCAACGTCCTCTTCGTTGGTGACGTCGCAGGTGAGGGCGGTGCCTCCGATTTCCTCGGCAACAGAGGCGATCCGCTCGCTGCGGCGACCGGCACAGATGACCTCGAAGCCGTCTGACGCGAGCGCGCGGGCAGTCGCTGCCCCGATACCGCTGCCCGCGCCAGTCACCACCGCGATTCGTCTCGTCACGCCACTCATGGTTTCACCCACCTGCAACGATGGGTGTCATGGTCGGCCGCATCGCGATGCTCTCGGCGCACACGTCGCCGCTGGAGCAGCCCGGTACGGGCGACGCGGGCGGCATGAACGTCTACGTACTCGAGACCGCGCGTCGTATGGCCCGCCGCGGGATTCCGGTGGACATCTTCACCAAGGCGGATGGCTCGGACGCTGACGTCGTCGACGTCGAGGCGGGCGTGCGTGTCCACGTGATCGAGCCGGGCGGCATTGGCCTGGCATTGATGAGCGATCGGCAGCGATTCGACCTGGTGCATAGTCACTACTGGCTGTCCGGCCAGATCGGGCTCGTGGTGCGTGAGCACCGCGACCTGCCGCTGGTCCATTCGATGCACACGATGGGCAGGGTCAAGAACCTGAGTTTGGCGGCCGGCGACCATGCTGAATCGGCCGGGCGCATCACTGCAGAGTCCGAAATCGTGCGGCTCGCCGACCGGTTGGTCGCCAACACCCATCTCGAACGAGACGAGTTGGTTAGTCTCTACGGGGCCGACTCCTCGCGCGTCGACGTGGTTCATCCGGGCGTCGATCTCGGGATCTTCTGTGCCGGACGCCGTGCCGAGTCCCGTGAGGCGTTGGGCATCGACACCGCCGACGACGTCCTGCTGTTCGCCGGACGCCTGCAGCCTCACAAGGGGCCCGAAGTCGTCATAGGGGCACTGGCCCATCTGTCGGCACGAGCGCGTCTCGTCATCATCGGCGGACCGTCCGGGGCCGGTCTGGAGCATCCCGAAGGACTGGCGGAGTTGGCCGACCAATTGGGCGTGCGCAACCGCATCACCGTGCTGCCGCCCGTCAGTCAGTTCGACATCGCCAGGTGGTACGCCGCTGCCGACGTCGTCGTCGTGCCGTCGTACAGCGAGTCTTTCGGGCTGGTGGCCCTCGAAGCTCAAGCCTGCGGGACACCCGTGGTGGCCGCCGCAGTCGGTGGCCTCACGACGGCCGTCATCGATGGCGTCACCGGTTTCCTCATCGATGGCCACGACCCGCGCGACTACGCGGGCGCCATCAGGCGACTGTTCGCCGACGCTGCACTGCATCGCTCGATGAGCGTCAAGGCTGCGGCACACGCATCCGATTTCACCTGGGATGCCACCGTCGACCGACTTCTCTCGACCTACGAGCGGGTGATGGCGTCGTGACCGACGACGTCAGCAAGATAATCCGTGAAGCGCTCGCCGCGTCTGAACTCGAGTGGGTAGAGCACGAAGGTGGAGCCTTCGAGGTCGACCTGCCCGGCGAGCGGAAGCTGAAGACGACCTGCCGGCTCGAAGTAGGCAAACACGCGCTGGCCATCCACGCGTTTGTTGCCCGGCATCCAGATGAGAATCATGAGGCCGTCTACCGATGGATGCTGGAGCGAAACCTGCGGCTCTTCGGGGTTGCATTCGCCGTCGACGCTGCCGGCGACATCTACCTCGATGGCCGTCTTCCGCTACACGCGGTCACGCCGGACGAGCTAGACCGGCTGTTGGGGGCCGTGCTCACCTATGCAGATGAGTCCTTCAACGTCCTGCTCGAACTCGGTTTCGCGTCGTCGATTCGTCGAGAGTGGGAATGGCGCGAATCCCGCGGGGAATCCACGAAGAACCTGGAGGCGTTCAAGCACCTGCGTCCAGACTCGGACTGATGGACGCCATCGTCTTCGCCGACGTGACCGATCCGTGGGCATACGTCGGCGCCACCCGCTTCGAGCGGGCTGCCGCGACCTTCACGATCATCTCCGGGGAGTCGGTAGAGATCGTGTTGCGAGCTGCGTTGCAGGACATCGACGTCACTGCCGATGCTGAATTCCTCAACGCCCGGGTCACGGCAGCCGCGCGCAAGAGCGGCATCGACTTGAACTTCGAGGAACTCGTGCCAGCCAGTTCGTTCGACGCGTGGCGACTGTTGACCTGGGCGAGCGAATCAGGACCGGCCGTGCAACGGGATTTGGCACACGAGTTGTGGCGCGCTCACTTCCTGGAAGGCGTCGACATCGCCGACCCGTTCGCGCTTGCTTCTCGGGCGGCCCTCGTCGGCCTCGATCTGGAGACGGCCGAGGCGTTGCTGGCGAGCGACGAATTCGCGACCGAGGTGCAGGCGCAATCTGAAGCAGCTCAGGAAATCGGCGTTGAGCATCTGCCGCACGTTGTCGTCAACGCAACCTGGACGCTTGCGGGTATTCACACGCAGAACGACTACGTCCAAGCGCTGCATCGGATTAGCACGGGGGAGTCCCCCGAGGCCAAGTAGCCCTCCGTCTCGGTGCCCGGTGATCGAGTAGGCCCGAAGGGCCGTATCGAGATCACCCAACCCGGTTTCGATACGCCGCCGGTCGGCGGCTACTCGACCTCCTCCGGGTAGCGCTGCTCGCGCTACCCTCCGGACATGACCTTCACGCTCGTTCTTCTGCGTCACGGCCACAGCGAGTGGAATGCGAAAAACCTGTTCACCGGCTGGGTCGACGTCGACCTGAACGCCCAGGGCGTGGAGGAAGCCCATCGCGGCGCCGAGCTGCTGCGCGAAGCCGACACGATGCCGGACGTGCTTCACACGTCCGTCCTCAAGCGGGCGATTCGCACCGCGGAGATCGTCTTGGACGGGATCGATCGGCAGTGGATTCCGGTGCGGCGCACCTGGCGGCTCAATGAGCGTCACTACGGTGCGTTGCAGGGCAAGGACAAGAAGGCCACGTTGGAGGAGTTCGGTGAGGAGCAGTTCATGGAGTGGCGCCGCTCTTTTTCGACGCCACCGCCTCCGCTGCCCGATGACAGCGAGTTCAGCCAGATCGGTGATCCGCGCTACGCCGACTTGCCGGGCGAATTGGTGCCGCGTACCGAGGCGCTGGCGAACGTCATCGACCGGATGCTCCCGTACTGGTACGACTCCATCGTTCCCGACCTGCGAGCCGACAAGACGGTTCTCGTCACAGCACACGGCAACTCGTTGCGTGCCCTGGTCAAGCACCTCGATGACGTGAGCGAAGAGGAGATCGTAGGACTCAACATCCCAACCGGAATTCCGCTGGTCTACGAACTTGACGATGAGTTCAACCCGACGGTCCCGGGCGGCCAATACCTTGATCCGGCTGCCGCTGAGGCCGCGATTGCAGCCGTGGCGAACCAAGGCCGGTAATCGCCGCCAAGGTCGAGTGCCCGCGTGCGGTGCGGTGCCTAGGCGTCGAGTTTGTAACCCAGACCGCGGACGGTGGTCAGGATGGCCGGATTGGCCGGGTCGGCTTCGATCTTGGAGCGAAGCCGCTTGACGTGCACGTCGAGCGTCTTGGTGTCGCCGACGTAGTCGGCGCCCCACACGCGGTCGATGAGTTGCCCGCGGGTCAGGACGCGCCCGGCGTTGCGCAGAAGGTATTCCAGAAGTTCGAATTCCTTGAGCGGGAGTTGGACCCGCTCTCCGTCCACCGTGACCAGGTGCCGATCGACGTCCATGCGGATTTGGCCGGCCTCGAGCGCCGCACCGTCATCGTCGTCCTCCGGCACGCCGCGCCGCAGGACCGCCCGGATCCGTGCCACGAGTTCGCGCGGCGAGTACGGCTTCGTGACGTAGTCGTCTGCCCCCAGTTCGAGCCCGACCACTTTGTCGATCTCGGTGTCCTTGGCGCTGACCATGATGATCGGCACCGAAGAGGTCTGGCGCACATGGCGACACACCTCGGTGCCGGACAGACCCGGCAGCATCAGGTCGAGCAGGATGATGTCGGCTCCGGTGCGCTCGAACTCGGTGATCGCGTCGTTTCCTGTCTCGGCAATGGCGACGTCGAAGCCCTCCTTGCGAAGCACATATGACAGGGCCTCGCTATAGCTCGACTCGTCTTCAACGACCAATACCCGGGTCACGCCAACGCCTCCTCGTCCATTTCGTGCCTCCACGCCGGCAGCACCAGCGTGAAGGTCGAGCCCGAGCCGGGCTCGCTCCAAACCTCAACCGTGCCGCCGTGGCTGGCGGCGACGTGCTTGACGATCGACAGGCCGAGTCCTGTGCCTCCAGTGTTGCGGGCGCGGGCCGGATCGACTCGGTAGAACCGCTCGAAGATCCGGTCGAGTTCCTCGGTGGAAATGCCAATCCCACGGTCGGCGACCCCGATTCGCACCGAGTCGCCATCAACGTCTGCGCTCACCGAGACGCGCGAGCCCTCGGGGCTGTATCGAACTGCGTTCTCGACCAGATTGCTGACCGCCGCATGGAGTTGGGCCCGGTCTCCATGCACGTACAGGTCTCCGGCGACGGTGAGCGCGATGTCGATCTCCTTGCGTTCGGCCTCCGTGGCCGAGTGCTCGGTGGCCTCGGCCACCAACTCGCCCACCTTGACGACGGTTGGGTCGTCGCTCGCGGTGTCGTTCTGCAGGCGCGACAGATCGATGATCTGCTGGACGAGGCGGGTGAGTCGTTCGCTTTCGTCCTGCATGCGCTCGGCGAATCGCACAACCGCTTCGGGGTCGTCCTTCGCCTCGGCCACGGCTTCGGCAAGGAGGTTGAGCGCCCCGATCGGCGTTTTCAACTCATGGCTGACGTTGGCCACGAAGTCGCGCCGGATCGTGTCGACACGCTGTGCCTCGGTGCGGTCGTCGACGAGGACGACGACCAAGCGCGACGTCAGGGGCGCAACCCGCGCATGGATGTGGGTGTGGCGTCGTCCCGTCCCGACGGACAGGTCAGCCTGCCGCACCTGGCCATCGCGACGGACCTGGTGCACCAGATCCATGAGCGGCTCGGGGAGCCGGTCATTGTGCATGAGACCCATGGCGACGGCGGGAGCCGAAGCCTGCAGCACCGTGTCCGAGGAATCGACGATGACGGCCGATGACGACAGGACCGAGAGCACAGTCTCAGCACCGGGCGGGATCTCGGTCACTGGTTTCGGCACTGTCTCCTGGCGGCGTTCGCTGAAGCGCCAGACGTACACCGTCCATGCTCCGAGGACAGCGCCGATCACGCCGGCGATCACGAGTTCTCCGCTGGTGTTCACACCGAGATCGTAGGCCCGTTGCCCCGATTCTCGCGGTGCTCGGGCGCGGCTTGGCCGCATCCTTCCGCGGCTGTTCACACGCCGTTTACCGCCAGTCGCCGGCCGTTCATCCCGGCGTCTTAGCGTCCGAGCATGCGTGACGTGTACTACGAACACCTGCGGGCGATCGTCGACGACGTTGTTCGCCTGACGGGCTGGGTTCGTCGCGCTCTCGCTTCCGCGACCCTCGCTCTGCTCGAGGCCGACCGCCGGCTCGCCGAGTTGGTCATCGACGGAGACGACCGCATCGACCAACTGACCACCGACATCGAGGAGCGGGTCTTCACCCTCATGGCCACGCAACAGCCGGTGGCCGGCGACCTGCGTCAGCTGGTCGCGACGCTTCGGATCATCGCCGATCTCGAGCGGATCGGTGACCTTGCAGTCCACGTGGCCAAGGTCGCCCGCATGCGCGAGCCCGAGTCCGCCGTTCCCGACAGGATGCAGCCGACGATCCGCTCGATGGCGCGGGTTGCCGACGCGATGATTGAAGCCGTGGCACACGTCGTCGCCGAGCGGGATGTCGTTGCGGCTGCCGACCTCGAGCGCAGGGACGACGAGCTCGACGAGTTGCACCGGAGGTTGTTCAGCAAAGTGCTCAGCGACTCCTGGCCGCACGGGGTTGAGGCTGCGATCGACCTTGCGTTGCTCAGCCGCTACTACGAGCGCATCGGCGACCACGCCGTATCGCTGGCCCGCCGCCTGGTGTTCCAGGTGACTGGCGCGCGAGCTGGGCAGACTATGGAATCGCTGTCGGGGTCGGTGTAGCTGGCGTAGCCGTCTCGCCACCGGAGTTCGTCGCGACGCCGTCGTACGTGGCATTGCGAGCGACGACCGGCGCGTCGACGGAGACGCGATCGCCACCGCTGAACTTGAGCGTCACGTTCACGTAGCTGCCGGCCTTGAGCGCCTTGTCCGCGAGCATGACCGTGCCGCCCTTGCCCGTGCTGAAAACCTGTCCCGGATCGATGATTGCCGGCGCTGTGGTGACGCTGACGGCTGAGCCGTTCGACCCACGTGCAGAGGCACCCGTCAGCTTCGCCGGCGAGCCAGAACGATTGAGGATCGCCGCCGAGAAGGTGGCCGTTCCATCGCCGTTGGCCACGGCCAAGGCGTTGTAGAGGCGGATCGGTCCGGTGCGGACGTTCGCTCCGATTCCGGCTTGGTACTGCTCATTCGTCTGCGCAGTGAACCCGGTTCCGGCACAGCCGGCGAGGCCGATGGTAGCCACGGCTGCTAGTGCCGCAACCCGACGGGCGGTCGAAATGGGGAGCCGGGAGGGGGTCACCGATGTACCTGCTTCCAGAAATCTGCGTCGTCGGCGCATGTTATCCTGATCATTGACGAAAGGTGCTCTCTGTATGGCTTTCACGGTCGGCGAAACCGTCGTTTACCCAAACCACGGTGCGGCAGTCATAGAAGACATCGAGATCCGGACGATTAAAGGTGAAGACCGCGAGTACCTGGTCCTCCGCATCATTGCGCAGAACGATTTGGTCGTTCGCGTCCCGGCGTGCAACGTCGATCTCGTCGGCGTCCGCGACGTCGTCGACGAAGACGGCCTTGAGCGCGTCTTCAGCGTGCTGAGGGCGGAGCACGTCGAGGAGCCGACCAACTGGTCGCGCCGCTACAAGGCCAATCTTGAGAAGTTGCACTCTGGCGACGTCCTCAAGGTCGCCGAGGTTGTGCGCGACCTGTGGCGTCGCGACCACGAGCGCGGCCTCTCGGCTGGCGAGAAGCGCATGCTCGCCAAGGCCCGGCAGATCTTGGTCTCCGAGCTCGCGCTCGCTGAGAAGACCAACGAAGACAAGGCCGAGCTCCGCCTCGACGAAGTCCTGGCTTCCTAGATTTCGGCCAGCGCCGCAACCGCAATGGCGGCGATCCCTTCGCCGCGTCCGGTGAGGCCCAAGCCGTCGGTTGTCGTGCCGGAGACGCTCACCGGAGCTCCGATGGCGCTCGAAAGCGCATCTTCAGCCTCGCTGCGACGCGGGCCGATCGTCGGTTCGTTGCCGATGACCTGAACCGAGACGTTGGCAATAGTGAATCCGGCTTCGCGGACAAGTCGCGCCGTCTCGGTCAGGAAAGCCACGCCCGTGGCCCCCTCCCAGCGCGGGTCGACCGTCCCGAAGTGGCTACCGATGTCGCCCAAGCCAGCGGCTGAGAGCAGCGCGTCAACCATGGCGTGCGCGGCGCAGTCGCCGTCTGAATGTCCTTCCAGCCCTGAGGCGGCGTCCGGCCAGTCGAGCCCGGCCAAACGAAGGGGATGACCGGGCACGAGGCGGTGCGCGTCTGTGCCGATGCCGACTCGACCTATGCTCATTGGCGACCTGTTCTCTGATTCGAGTCAGATCATATTGACTGGCCGGCTGCAGGTCCCTTGCGCGCCCCAGCCAGCCAGACCTGCCATCGAACGGGCAGGATGCCAAGCTGGAGTCGCGTGCTTGGCCAGCTGGTGTTTCGTCGCCAGGTTATCCCAGTCCGAAGATGATCAGAAGCAGGAAAAGCTGGACCCCCAGCGCGACAGCTGCGAACGTCAGAAACTCGGTGTCGATCCGGTTGTCGAGTGGCTGTCCCATAAGTCAGTTCTCCTTGTTCTTGGTTGTGACTTCGAATTTCGAGTTCAACGCGACTTCCCAATCGACGCCTTGGGCGTCTCGGACGTCCACCTTGTACGTCGAGTCAGTGTCGTCGTCGGCTTCCACGTCGGTCGCCGTGCCGGAACCGACTGCAGCAACTGCGGCCTTCTCGGCCGCATCGCGATCTGACCCAGTGATCTGGCGGCCGTCACCGTCGTCCAAGCCATCGCGGGTCTGGTGCTCGTCGGCGTCCTCGTCTTGGCGACGCAGAACGTTGAGGTTGTCGTCGAGGGCGACCTCAACCATGGTGCCGTCAGTTCGACGTACTTCGACTGTGTAGCTCTCGTCAGAGTCGTCGTCCCGCTTGACCTCCATGGCTGTGCCGCCTCCGGCAGCCCGGATGGCGGCCTCCGCGACTCGGTCGAGGTTCCGACCGACCTCATCGTCGCCAGAATTCGCCCAGACGGCGCCTCCGACAGCGAGTGCAACAACCGCCATGGCGGAAATCACGACGGGCTTGCGGAGGAAGAACGCGGTAGTCATGGGAATCTGTGGCTCACTGGTTGCACCAAGCGTGCAAGGGAGTGGCTGAAGGACTCCTGAAAGCTCCTGAACCTTTGTTCAGTGAGGGATGCGGACCTCGAACCGAGCACCACCCAGGGGTGAGGTGTCCACGAACACCGACCCGCCGTGGCTGACAACCACCTCGTGGACGATCGCGAGCCCGAGTCCGCTGCCGCCGGCGTCGCGCGAGCGTGCCTCATCGAGGCGAACGAACCGCTCGAAGATCTTCTGTCGATCTGGCTCGGGCACGCCTGGTCCGTCATCTTCCACAGTGAGGATGACCGCGCGAGCGTCACTGGACACTGAAACCTTCATCCGTGATTGCGCGTGGCGGTCGGCGTTGTCCACAAGGTTGCGGACCACTTGTCCGACCGCAAACGCATCTCCATGCACGCGTCCGGCGGTGACCTCGGAGGTGTCGATTGTCAGGCCGGTTCGTGCCACACGACGCACTTCGGTCATGACTAGATCGTCAAGGTCGATGTCTTTCCGAGGCGCCTGGGACCGCACTTCACCGGAACGGGTCAGGAGGAGGAGTTGATCGACGAGAGTCTGCATGCGGAAGGCCTCCGCAACCACGGTCTCGGCGAGTTCGCCTTCGCTCATTGCGTCCGGGTGGACCTGTGTGACCTCTGCGGCCTGTCGAATGCTGGTCAGCGGAGATCGTAACTCGTGCGAGGCGTCTGCCATGAACTGCTGTTGCCGGTCGCGCGATTCCTGGAGTCGGCTGAGCATCTGATTCATCGTCTGGGCGAGTCGCTCGATCTCGTCACCGGAGGTGGGTTCGAATACACGTCGCTGCAAGCTAGATCCCGTGATGAGCTCGACCTCTCGCCGGATGCGCTCCACGGGTCGAAGTGCTCGCGAAGCGACCAGCCAAGTCGTGCCGCTGACGACCACCAGCAAGATTGGAAGCCCAATGAGGAGCGGCGCCGTCAGTGCCCCCCATGCCTCGTCAACGTTCTCGAGTGTCTCGGCGACGACGATCGTGTAGTCCTGATCGCGGAAGCTGGCCTCCTTCTCAACGACGAGGTATGGGTGGTCGCTTCCCGCCAAGTGGACGACTTCCTCATCGACCCGCGGGAGTTGCTGGACAAGTTGCTGGGAAGCACTGAGGGGCTGCCCATGCTCGTCGAAGACCTGCCAAACGACGTCGTCCGGGTCGTCGACGCTCTTGTCCTTGGACGGAATCGGTGCCGGCGGGCCGCTGAGTTCGATCTGTGCGGCAAGATCATCGGCGCGATGTTCGGCTGCATTCTCCGCCCCATCGATCAGTGACGATTTGACGACGAGCAGGAGTGCCACCGCGGCCATGAGTAGCGCAACTGCCACCACAACGGTCGCGGAGAGCGTCGTGCGGGTTCTGACTGAGCGCATCCAGGGCACGTCAGCCGCCATCACTTGAGAGCCGGTAACCGGCCCCGCGCAGCGTCTGGATGGCTTCGCGGCCGAACGGGCGATCAATCTTGTTTCGCAGATGTCCAACGTAGACCTCAACGATGTTGGGGTCGCCTTCGAAATCGATGTCCCAGACCGCCTCCAGAATCTGGCGCTTCGAGACAACGTCGCCCTTGTGCCGAGCGAGGAAGGCGAGCACCGCGAACTCGCGGACGGTCAGGTCCACTTCGACGGTTCCGCGGCGCACGCGGTGGGAGATTGTGTCGACCACGAGGTCGCCGATCTCAATGGCGGTCGGCCGCTCGTGGGTACCCCTGCGGGCAATGGCGCGCAGGTGGGCCACGAGCACCGGAAACGAGAAGGGTTTGGTGAGGTAATCATCGGCGCCGGAGTCCAAGCCCTCGACCTGGTCCCACTCTCCATCCTTGGCCGTCAGCATGAGGATCGGCGTCCAGTTCTCCTCGGCGCGCAATGCGCTGCAGACTTGATATCCGTTGATGCCCGGCAACATGAGATCGAGAAGGATGGCGTCGTACGGATGTTCGCGGGCGAACCAGAGTCCATCGATCCCGTCGTGTGCGACATCGACAGTGAATCCTTCGGCTTCGAGCCCGACTTTGAGCGAGCGCGCCAAACGCCGCTCGTCGTCGACGACCAAGACCCGCATCAAACCCGACCTCCTGGGGGGACAGGGCAGTGGCGCCCATTCTTGCGAAGCGCGGCTGAACGTGCGCTGAAATGGCGGCCGTGATTCGTCACGGCTTTACCGCGACGTGCCGCCGACAGAAAACGCCGCCGATAGGGTGAGCGGGTGAGCCTACGCCTGTACAACAGCGCTACGCGCGAGGTGTCGGTTCTCGAGCCGGTCACGCCGGGGCGCGTCAGCATCTACCACTGCGGACTCACCGTGCAAGGGCCACCGCACATCGGTCACATCCGCAAAGAGGTGGTGTTCGACGTCTTGCGCCGATGGCTGATGCACGCGGGACTCGACGTCGTCATCGTCGCCAACATCACCGACATCGACGACAAGATCCTGCAGAAGGGCGTTGAGCAGGACCGCGAATGGTTCGCGGTCGCGTACGAGAACGAGCGGGCGCTGCATCAGGCCTACGACGTCCTGGGCTGCCTGCCGCCGACGTATGAACCACGCGCCACCGGTCACGTGCCGGAGATGCTGGAGATGATCCAGACGCTCATCGAGAACGGCCACGCGTATGTCGCTGCCGACAACTCGGGCGACGTCTACTTCGACGTTCGGTCCTGGCCCGCCTACGGCGAACTCTCGAATCAGCGAATCGAGGACATGAAGGACGCCGAGGATGCGCCGCCCGAGGGCAAACGTGACCCGCGTGACTTTGCCCTCTGGAAGGGGCACAAGGCGGACGAGCCGGAGACGGCGGCGTGGCCCACGCCCTGGGGTCGTGGCCGTCCGGGTTGGCACCTCGAGTGCTCGGCCATGGCCGCTCGTTACCTCGGGCCCGAGTTCGACATCCACGGTGGTGGCCTTGATCTGCGCTTTCCACATCACGAGAACGAACTTGCGCAATCGCGGGCGGCCGGCCAGCCTTTCGCGCGGGTGTGGATGCACAACGCGATGGTCAACCTCGGCGGATCGAAGATGGCCAAGTCGGTCGGCAACACCTTGATGGTCAGCGAGGTTGTCAAACGCATTCGGCCGATCGCCCTTCGCTACTACCTCGTTGCCGCCCACTACCGCTCGGTGGTCGAGTTCAGCGAGGAATCCCTTGCCGAGGGTGAGGTCGCGTGGGACCGCATCGAAGGCTTCGTACGGCGTGCCGTTGAAGTCGTCGGATCGATCGAGCCGGGGATGCCGTGTGCGGAATTCGTCGAGGCAATGGATGACGATCTCGGCACGCCAGCCGCTCTGGCCGCGATTCAAGGTGTGATCGCCGAGGGCCACAAGGCTCTTGCTGCGGGCGAGGCGGATGCAGCGCGTGGCGCGGTGGCGTCGGTACGCGCGATGCTCGGCATACTCGGGCTCGACCCGTTGGCCGAGCCCTGGGTGGGCCAAGGTGAGTCGCGCGCCGATGACGCATTGGCGTCGCTCATCGCAACGCTGCTCGACCAGCGGGAGGAAGCGCGGGCAGCACAGGACTTCGCGACGGCAGATCGGGTTCGCGACCAGCTGGCAGCCGCCGGCATCGAAGTCGAGGACACGGCGCAGGGCCCCAGATGGGAGCTTTCCTGATGGCGGGCAACAGCAGCCGTCGCGGTGCGGTCAAGAAGACGACGAAGGGCAATCCGACTGCCGGATCGGGAGGACGGCGCCGCAAGGGCCTGGAGGGAAAGGGGCCGACGCCGAAGGCCGAGGACCGGCCGTACCACAAGAAGCACAAGATGGCCCGCGCAGCCGAACGTCGGGCGTCGGGAAAACCGCAGCGAAAGTCAGGCGGGCGAAAACCGGCCGATTCGGGGCCCGAGTGGGTTGCGGGCCGCAATGCGGTCTCAGAACTGCTCCAAGCCGGCGTTCCGATCGCGGCGATCCACATCGCTGACGACGCGCGGCGGGATGAACGCATCACCGAGATCTTCCGTCTGGCCTCGGAACGACACGTGGCGCTACTTGAGGTCCCGCGGAGCGAACTGGACAAGTTCACAGGGGCGGCCGTGCACCAGGGTGTCGCCGCGAAGTTGGAGGCATACGAATATGCGCACCCAGATGATCTGCTTGGGGTGGCACGTGAGCGGGGCGAAGCGCCACTCGTGGTCATGCTCGACAGCGTCACCGACCCGCGCAACCTCGGAGCCGTCATCCGCTCGGCTGCCGGATTCGGCGCGCACGGGGTTGTCGTGGGCGAGCGACGTTCGGCGTCGATGACGGCCTCGGCCTGGAAGGCGTCTGCGGGTGCGGCTGCTCGCGTTCCGGTGGCGCGGGCAACCAACCTGACGCGGCAGTTGAAGTCGTATCAGGCCGCGGGGCTGATGGCCATCGGATTGGCGGCCGACGGTGACGTTGCGCTGCCAGACCTGACGCTGGGAGACGGTCCGCTCGTCATGGTCATCGGCAGCGAGGGGAAGGGCCTGTCGCGATTGGTCGCCGAGACGTGCGACCAACTGGTGCGCATCCCGACTGCGTCAACCCTCGAGTCGCTCAACGCGGGCGTTGCCGCGGGCATCGCGCTGTACGCCATCGCCCAAAGCCGTGCCTGAAGCGTCCTGACTAGGATTACCCTCCACGCCCCTGTAGCTCAGTCGGCAGAGCGTCTGCCTTGTAAGCAGAATGTCGCAGGTTCGATTCCTGTCGGGGGCTCCGGTTGAAGGTCAAGCCAATCCCGGGGCGGCGTCTGGAGCGGGTTCTGGAGATCGCGTCGCTTCGGTGATCCGTTCGTTGACGTAGCGGCACACCTCGGCGAGCGTGGCCGTGGTCGGGACGGCAAGGAACGCCCCTGTGATGCCCCACAGCGAGCCGCCGAGCGTGACGCCGAGCAGCACCACGGCCGCATGCAGATTCAGGTTCTTGCCCTGAAGCCACGGCGAGATGACGTTGCCTTCCAACTGCTGGATCGCCAGCACGAGCAGGGCGGCAAATAGTGCGTCATGCGGCGAATTGGTGACCAGGGTGACCAATATCGACAAGATCCCGCTGATCAGAGCACCGAGGATCGGGATGTACGCGCCGATGAAGGTGATGACCGCCAGCGGGATGGCCAGTGGCACGCCGATAATCGTCAGGCCTACGCCGATGGCCACGGCATCGATGAGCGCGACGAGGGTCTGCGTGCGGATGAATCCGCCCAGAGTGTTCCAGGTGCGGGACAGCAGTTCGGCAGTGTGCTCGCCCGCCCGCTGGCCGCCGAGTTTCGTCACCCACGGGAGGAACTTGTGTCCGTCCTTGACGAAGTACAGCGTCAGCATCAGCACCAGGACCAGATTGACCACGGCGGACGTTGCCGCACCCAGCGTTGAGAAGATGCCGGAACTGATGGCGGCGGCACTCTCGCGGAGCTTGTCCTGGATTGCTCCGATTGCCCTTGTGATTTGTCCGTCCGACAGGCCCAGGGGACCGTTCGTGAGCCAGTCGCGCACCCGCTGCAGGCCCTCCGATGCACTCCTCGCCAACTCGGGGGCCTGGCCGGCAACCTGCGGAGTCAGGATGGCGATCACGCCGATCACGGCGAGCAGGAACCCCAGCATCACCATCAGCGCCGCGAGGGTCGACGGCACTCGGTGTCGACGCAACCAAGTTGCGCCGGGTTGAAGCACCGTCGTGACGATGATCGCGAGGACTGCGGGAAAGATGATCACCCACAGCCGACCAACCGTCCATCCGATGACGAAGACGCCGGCGGCGATCAGCACGATGCGCAGCCCCCAGCGCTGGAGACCCGCAAAGCCGTCTTCGATGACCGACGCGCGGTCGCGAGGTGCATTCATGGCGACACGATAGAGGCTGGAAGCTCCCAGGTGATGGGTTCTGCGCCTTGTTGAACGAGCAGGTCGTTGGCCCGGCTGAATGGCCGCGAGCCGAAGAACCCGCGCGACGCCGATAACGGACTGGGGTGAGCGCTCTCGATCGTCGGAACGTCGCCGAGCAGTGGCTTGAGGGTCTGCGCGTCACGCCCCCAGAGGATGGCGACTAGCGGTCCGCCCCGCCCCACCAAGGCCCGGATGGCCTGTTCAGTGACCTTCTCCCAGCCGCGTCCCCGATGACTCGCTGGTGTGCCGGCGCGTACCGTCAAGACGCGGTTCAACAGCAGGACGCCCTGGCTGGCCCAGGCAGAGAGGTCGCCATGCTCGCAGGGACGGACGCCGATGTCATCGGTCAGTTCGCGGAAGATGTTGACGAGGCTTCCCGGGAGAGGACGGACGTCCGGCGCAACCGAGAATGACAAGCCCATCGGATGCCCCGGGGTCGGATACGGGTCTTGGCCACTGATCAGGACTCGGACGTCTGCCATCGGCTCGCGGAAGGCACGCAGGATGTTCGGCCCGGCCGGCAGGTAGGAGTGGCCGGCCGCGATCTCAGCCCGCAGGAAATCGCCTGCCGCTTGGATGTCGGCTGCGACGGGTTCCAGCGCGTCGGCCCAATCGGCGGCCACGAGGTCACGCAGGTCAGTCATCAGCGTCGTGACAGATCAGCGATGAACGACGATGCCCACGCATCAATGTCGTGCTCGATGACTGTCCGACGCATGGTGCGCATCCGGCGGGTGTTTTCGCGCGCGGGCGCCCGGATCGCTTCGAGGAGAGTGGCCTTCATGCCGTTGATGTCGTAGGGATTCACCTGGTACGCCTGCTTCAGCTCGGCGGCGGCCCCGGCAAATTCGCTGAGCACCAGAGCACCGGTTTCGTCGTAACGGCACGCGACGTACTCCTTGGCGACCAGATTCATGCCGTCCCGTAGCGGAGTCACAACCATCACGTCGGCGGCGCGGTAGAGGGCCGTCATCTCGTCGCGCGGGTACGAAGCGTGCAGATATGTGATGGGTTGCGCGCCGATCCGACCAACGTCCGCGTTGATCCCTCCGACCAGACGATCGATGTCGTCGCGGAGCAACCGGTACTGGTCGACGCGTTCGCGCGAGGGTGTCGCGACCTGCACGAAGACGGTGTCGCCGACCGGGACGGAGCCGTCGCGGATCAGCTCGCCGAAGGCACGGAGCCGGAGTCGCAGTCCCTTGGTGTAGTCAAGCCGGTCGATTCCCAGGAGCACTGTTTTCGGATTGCCGAGACTGGAACGGATCTCGGTGGCCCGGTCAGAGACGCCAGAACTGCGGGCGAGATCTTCGAAGGCCTTGACATCGATCGAGATCGGAAACGCCTTCGCGACGACCGTACGGCCGTCGGGGAGGTAGACGATGTCACGCTGCGTGCGATGCCCGACTCGGTCGCGCACCAGGCGGGTGAAGTTCTGGGCTGCGCCCGGCAGTTGAAAACCGACGAGGTCGGCGCCCAGGAGGCCTTCCAGAATCTGTCGTCGCCACGGAAGTTGCTGGAACAATTCGCGCGGTGGGAACGGGATGTGCAGAAAGAATCCGATCCGGAGATCGGGCCGGAGCTCTCGCAGCATGCCGGGCACGAGTTGGAGTTGATAGTCCTGCACCCACACGATCGCGCCACGCTTGGCCGTACGCGCGGCCGCCTTGGCGAAGCGCTTGTTGACCGCGACATAGGAGTCCCACCATTCGCGGTGGAATGCCGGGGGCGCGACAACGTCGTGATACAGCGGCCACAGAGTCCCGTTGCTGAAGCCTTCGTAATACTCGATGACTTCCTGCGTGCTGAGCCGGACGGGGACCAGGCGGATGCCTTCATGCTCGAACGGGCGCAGCCGTTCGTCGGCCGCACCGTGCCACCCGATCCAGGCTCCGCCCTTGCCGCGCATCACTGGCTCGAGCGCGGAAACCAAGCCGCCCGGTGAGGTGCGCCACGTGGTCGATCCGTCTGGCCCGAACATCCGATCGACGGGCAGCCGATTC
>Ga0081455_10003572_pt1 | contig 17852 bp, 17 predicted proteins | sample TabmetS3T2R1_FD_70207 | JGI IMG/M metagenome (GOLD analysis project Ga0081455, IMG submission 70207) | Tabebuia heterophylla rhizosphere microbial communities from the University of Puerto Rico - S3T2R1 | ecosystem: Host-associated > Plants > Roots > Rhizosphere ...
CTTTCGTTAGACTTCCTTGAGCCGGGCAAGACCTATGTCGCGACCATTTACAAAGACGCCCCGGGCGAAACGTACCTGACCGATTCCCGCCATCAGATCGCCTACGACAGCAAGCGCATCAAGAAGGGTGATCGCTACTCGCTCTGGCTCGCGCCCGGTGGCGGCGCGGCGATGCGCCTCGCCCCCGCTAAATGACCCCGCATCCGCCGCCAAAGACGATCTGCATCCTCGGCGGCGGCACGGCGGGGTGGATGGCGGCGATCGCGCTCTCCACGTACTTCAGCAAGCTGCTCGACATCCCGCTCGTCGAGTCCGAGGAGATCGGTACCGTCGGCGTCGGCGAATCCACCGTCCCGCCGATCACCACATTCCACCGGTTGTTAGGCATCGACGAGCGACAGTTCATGACGGAGTGTGCCGCGACGTTCAAGGTCGGCATCTGGTTCGAGAACTGGGGGCGCATCGGCGACGTGTACGTGCACCCATTCGGCCGCTACGGCGAGTCGAGCTTCATGGCGGAGTTCCACAACTTCTGGCTGCACAGCGTCGCGAAGGGCTCGAAAGTTCCGCTGTCCGACTACTGCTACGAATACGTGGCGGCGCTCAAGGGCCGCTTCGCGCTGCGCGAGAATCCGCGCATCAACTATGCCTATCACTTCGATGCGGCGCTGTACGCGCGGTACCTGCGCAAGCTCGCGACGCCGAAGGGCGTCAGACGCGTGGAAGGCAAGATCAAGCAGGTCCGCAAGGACAACGCGGGTTTCGTCGAATCGCTCGAGCTCATGGATGGCCAGGTGATTCCGGGCGACCTGTTCATCGATTGCACGGGCTTTCGCGGCCTGCTCATCGAAGGCGCGCTCGCGACGGGCTTCGAGGACTGGAACCACTGGTTGCCCTGCGATTCCGCGGTCGCGTTCCAGACGATCGTCGACAAGCCCGCGCAGCCCGTCACGGCGTGCTACGCGCACACGGCAGGGTGGCGCTGGAACATTCCCGTGCAGCACCGCGTCGGCAACGGCGTCGTCTACTGCAGCCGGTACATGTCCGACGACGAGGCGCGCGCCAAACTACTCGCGGATTCGGGCGGCACGCCGGTCAAGGAGCCGTGGCAGATCCGCATCAGGGCGGGACGCCGCCTGAAGGCGTGGAACAAGAACGTCGTGGCGCTCGGGCTCGCGAGCGGGTTCGTCGAGCCGCTCGAGTCGACGAGCATCCACATGATCATGACGTCGGCGCTGCGGCTCGCGCATTTCTTCCCCTTCGACGGCGTCAACGAGCCGATGACGGCGCGGTACAACGAGCTGTCGCGCAACGAAATCGAGCGCATCCGCGATTTCGTCTGCATGCACTATCACTTCACGCAGCGCGAGGATTCGGAGTTCTGGAAGATGTGCCGCGCGATGGAGATTCCCGATTCGCTGCGCGAGCGCGTCGACCTGTTCCGGAAGGGCGGCTACATCTACAAGCAGGAAGGCGAGCTGTTCACGGTGGATTCCTGGGCGTCGGTGATGCTCGGCCAGCACATCGAGCCCCAGACTTACCACCACTTCGCGATGGTGAACGACGACGAGCTCAAGGCGTTCATGGCCAAGCATCGCGAGAAGGTGGCGCAGGTGGTGAACGCATTGCCCGCGCACGCCGATTTCGTGAAGCAGTATTGCCCGGCGTCGCCCGACACCTGGGCGCGAGCCTGACTATCGGATGAACCGTACGCGTTTTGCGGCTCGCTCGATCAATGCCGCCTCGATGGGCCGCCACGCCGGGGCAGGTTCGTTGCCGTGCCGGAGCTCGGCGGCCGTGAGTCCGGTCGGTGCGAGATCCTCGGAGTAGATCACCATGAGCTCGCGTTGGTGCGCTTCATCGGGCAGATGCACGAGCCGCACGTTCATCATGTCCGCGGGTAGTTCGTAACCCGCGTTCGCGATCATTTTCAACACGTGCTCGAGGTCCGAACCCGGCTTTGGGGCTTCGCTCGTCGGACCGAAGCGTGCCCGCACGCGGAAGTCCATGCCCTGGATGACGCGCGGCTCGTCCTTGGAGTAGTCGTAGTGGTTTTGGGGGTAGAGATGGCCCTCGAACTGGATCCAGTAGAGGCGTTTGACGACTCGATCCTTCCCGGCATCGACGAACACATGGATCTCGCAATCGGCGACGTCATAGAGATTCCATCGTTCGGCGCCCAGGTATTGCGCGGTCGCCGGCATCTCGATGTGGATCCGGGGATTGCGACTCGAAATGACGGTGGTGCCGTCGACGACCCGCTCGGGACGCGGCGCCTGTGCCTGCGCCGCGCCAATGAACGCCACCAGAATGATCGGGAGAAGGTATTTCATGGGAGTTGATACGCCTGAATGTACCGCCGGGTTGCACTTATCATCACCTCCGCGGAGCCCCGAAGAAAATAGACCTGTCCCCTTTATGATCATGTCGGCCCGGCACCACTCATGATCTTCCTGCTCCAGATGCTCGTGATCCTCGCGGCCAGCCGGCTCTGTGGCTGGATCGTGCGGCGCTTCCTGCGCCAGCCGCAGGTCATCGGCGAGATGATCGCGGGCATCGTCCTCGGGCCTTCGTTATTCGGCGTCGTCGCGCCCGGCTTGCAGCACCATCTGTTTCCACCCGAGTCGCAGCCGATCCTCAACGTCGTCTCGCAACTCGGGATCTCGATCTACATGTTCCTCGTCGGGCTCGACTTCCGCGCCGACGATTTCAGATCGAATGTGCGCGGCGCGGTCGCGGTGTCGCTGTCGGGGATCGTCGTGCCGTTCGTCATTGCAATCGTCGCGACGCCGGCACTCATGAGCGTCCCCGATCTCTTCACCGCGGGCGTTTCGCGCTTCAACGCCACGCTGTTCTTCGGCTCCGCCATCGCGATCACGGCGTTTCCCGTGCTCGCGCGGATCATTCACGACCGCGGCATCGCGGGTTCCGCGATCGCGACCTTGTGTCTTGCGGCCGCCGCCATCGGCGACGCGATCGCGTGGTGCGTCGTCGCGATCGTGCTCGCGAGTCTCGGCGCCGGCGCGGGCATCGCGTTGACGGCGATCGGCGGCGGGCTGCTCATGAGCGCCGTCCTCATCCTCGTGGGCCCGAGGCTGTTCGCGCCGCTCGGCCGCGCCGCGGAGCGCGATCATGCCGCGGGGCGGCGCGTGAGTCCCACGATTCTCGCGGTCGCGCTCATGCTGTGCATGTTGTCCGCATGGGTTTCCGATGCGATCGGATTGCACGCCGTGTTCGGCGCGTTCCTCGCCGGGACGGTGATGCCGCGCGGCGCGTTCGCCGAACGGCTGCGCACCGTGCTGGAGCCGTTCACCGTCGTATTCCTGTTGCCGGTGTTCTTCACGTACTCGGGGCTGCACACGCAGCTCACGCTCGTGAGCTCGCCGGCGTTGCTGCCGATCGCCGTCGGCATCCTCGCGGCATCGATCTTCGGCAAGTTCGTCGCGTGCTACGTTGCGGCGCTCGCCGCGGGGCAGGGCAACGCGCGTGCGCTCGGGATCGGCGCGCTCATGAACGCGCGCGGCCTCACCGAGCTCATCATCGTCAACATCGGCCTGCAGGCGGGCATCATCGGCACCGCGCTGTTCTCGATGCTCGTGCTCATGGCCGTGGTCACGACGCTCATGGCGTCGCCGTTGTTCGAGCTCGTCTACGGCCGCGGCGCACGCCAGCGCGGCGAGATTGCGGGAAAAGGGGACAGATTTATTTTCTGAAAATAAATCTGTCCCCTTTTCGTCCCCGGTCGCTAGAGTGCCGTTCGTGAAGCTCTTTTCCTGCGAGAACTGCCGCCAGACTCTCTATTTCGAGAACAGCCGCTGCGTGCATTGCGGGGTGCCGGTCGCGTACAGCGTGGAGACGGCGAATCTCGTGCGCTTGCGCCACAAGTCCATGCTCTGCCGCAATGGCCGCGACCGCGACGCCTGCAACTGGATGGTCCCCGTCGGCAGCGACGCCGAGTTCTGCGCATCGTGCGCGCTGTCAGAGGTCATCCCCGATCTCTCCGATCCCGCGAACGAGCAGGCCTGGCGGCGCATCGAAGCCGCGAAGCGCCGCCTGCTGTATACGCTCTTCGCGCTGGGACTTCCCGTGATCTCGCGGCGCGACGAGCCCGAGGAGGGCGTGAGCTTCCGTTTCCTCAAGGCCACCGACGACGCGCCCGTCATGACCGGCCATGCCGACGGCGTCATCACGCTCAACGTCGACGAGGCTGACTTCGCCTTCCGCGAGAACATGCGCGAGAAGATGGGCGAAGGCTATCGCACCGTGCTCGGCCATCTGCGCCACGAGATCGGGCATTACTACTGGGATCGGCTCGTGCGCGACGGCGGCCGGCTGGAAGCATTCCGCGCGAAGTTCGGCGACGAGCAGCAAAGCTACGAAGAGGCCATCGAACGCCACTACAGCCAGGGCGCGCCTGCGAACTGGAACGAGAACTTCATCAGCGCATACGCATCGATGCATCCCTGGGAGGATTGGGCGGAGACCTGGGCTCACTACCTGCACATGGTCGACACGCTCGAGACGGCGAAGAGCCATGGCCTCACCGTGCGCGCGCCCGCGGCGGACAAGCGCGGCGAGAGGATCGCAACGGAGCGGCTCGCTTTCCAGGATTTCGAAGACCTGAGCACTGGCTGGAATGCCGTGACGCTTGCGATGAACAGCCTCAACCGCAGCATGGGGATGAAGGACGCGTATCCTTTCGTGCTGTCCCCGGTGGTGCTCGGCAAGCTGCGCTTCGTGCACGACCTGATCCGGTCCGGGACGAGTGAGCGACAGTGATTCGGCTCGCGTGCGAATTTTTCGCGGTCACGGCTTTGCGCTCGCGCGCTTCCGGAGCCTCTCGATGCCGCGTTGGACGCTCTTCGTCAACGAGTCGGAGAATATCTCGGTGCCCCGATGCGCCTTCGGAAACGCCTGCGCGAGTTTCGAGACGTGTTGAGCGCCTGAAATCGCCCGATCCACGATCTCGCCAGCGCGGTTCTGACTCTTCCCGGTGATCCGGCGAATGAATGCCACGAGCCCTTCGCGGTTCGGGAAGCTCTTCGATCCGTTGAGCGTGAGCGCGAGCGTGTCCCGCGGACGGTAGGGCGTCGTCGACACCAGGTCGTACGCCGGGGCGAGCCGGATCGCGGCTTCGGTGTTCGCATAGAGAACGGAGAAGTTCTTCAGATGGGCGTCGCCGTTTTCGATGGCGCAGGCGAACGCGACCGACAACGCATATTGTTCACGCGCTTCAGCCAGCGCATCGCGCGAAACGAAGTCGGTGATGCGTTTCCCGATTTCTTCGTAAGTGCCGTCATAGCGGCCATGGGATCTTCTGCCGGTAAGAACGCAGAAATCTTCGATTCCCAGATACTCTCCTTCCGGCGTCCTGTCGAAGCGAGTCACGAGCAGCAGCTTCCTGTCGACGGACATCTCGACTTTGGCAGTGTCGATTCCGGCATGTTTCGCGCCGGCCGTGCAGAGGTATTCGTTCGCCGCCAGCTCTGGAAACTCGGACGAATTGAACGACTTCACGATGTGTGTCGCTCCGTGTTGCGCCAACTTGTCCGGCTGCCCGATTTCCTTGATGAGCACCTTCGGTTGCACGCCGGACACCCCGGAGTACTGCGCGAATCTCTCCAGCAGGCTGGCGAACAGATCCTCGCTACCTAGATGGGTCAACAGCCTTTTCGTGTCTTCGGCCGGAATGTCTTCGGTAATTTCTTCCTGATGGGAATACCTGAGCCGACCGATCTGCGACGTGCCGACGATCGCAAGCATGTCGAGGTCGTCGAATTCCGGAACTGTTTTCGAGAATTGATACCGCAGGCGTTCTTTGAGCCCGCCCTCCGGAAGATTCATGTCGAATATCGGCAGCAGGCCAGCCATAGAATCGTAGTGATCGACGCGGGGAGGGACGGTCAATGAGACCGATAGATCGTCCGGTATTTCCTTGTCGTATCCGAACAGAAGCGTGTCCGGTTCGATCTCGCTTCGATGGATCGCGCCCACCTTGCGTCGGCCGACGAACACATTGAGCGGCGGTTTTCTCACTCCGCCTGCTTGGCGCGAAGCTCCGCTCGCAGATCGTCTATCGTGGGACGCCGCCGCTTCTCGCTGACGTTCAATTCCAGCCCGGTCATTTCGAGCAAGGCGAAAAGCTTCATCGCGCCGATTTCCGCGCATCGGCCGCTTTCGATGGCGGAAACGGTCGAGCGACTCATTCCCAGCGGATCGGCTAGTTGAGCTTGCGAAAGTCCGGCCCGTTTTCTCGCGGCCCTCAGATGCATACCGATCTCTGAAATCGTCATATATGCACTATATATGATGCATATAGAGACTTCAAATCCAATATGACGCATATATAGGTCGTTATTTCGATGACTGCCCTCCAGGCCGGCCGGCGCCCACCGATTCACCGGCCGCACCGTCGGGCTCCCGGATCGCTAGGATCGCGCCGACCCATTGGGGGATCTGATGAGCAAGACGATCTGGTATTCCTGGTCACACATCCCGCGCGGCTGCGCGTCGGGTACGGCGGGTCTGGTCGTCCTTCTGGCAGCAGACGGAATACGTGCTCGGCCGCGGCACCACCGACTCTCTATTGCTCGTGCTCGCGGCGGATCGCGTGCTCAATGAGTAACCGCATCCGCATGCTGCTCGCGCTCACCTGCCTCGGCGCGACGTTCGCCGCGCGCGCAGCGGTGCCGCCGCCGCCGGTCGACCATCATCAGCACCTGCTGAGCCCCTCGATGGTCGAGGCGGGCCAGAAACCGATCGATGCCAAGGCGCTGATCGCGATGCTCGACGCCGCCGGCATCCGCCGCGCGGCGATCCTCTCGAATGCGTTCCGCTTCGGATTGCCCGACGCAACGAGTGCCGACGAATACCAGCGCGTCATCGCGGAGAACGACTGGACCGCGCGCGAAGCCGCGAAGTCGCCGCGGCGGCTCGTCGCGCTCTGCAGCTTCAGCCCGCTCAAGGAGTACGCGTTGGGCGAGTTACGCCGCTGCGCGCGCGACAAGCGCTTCGGCCGCGCGATCAAGCTGCAGCTCGGAGTCGCCGACGTGGACTTCGACGACGCCACCGACGTCGCGCTGTTGCGCCGCGTGTTCCGTGCGGCCAACGCCGAGGGTCTCGGCATCGTCGTGCACCTGCGCACGCGCCGTGCGCGCCACTACGGCGCCGCGCAGGCGCGCATCTTCATGGACGAAGTGCTCGCCGTGGCGCCCGACATCACGGTGCAGGTCGCGCATCTCGCGGGCGGCGGCGGCGGATCGCTCGACGCGGGTGCGCAGGAGATGCTCGACGAGTTCGCCGCTGCGATCGCGCGCAAGGATCCGAAAGTGGCGCACCTGGCGTTCGATCTCTCGGGCGCGATCGGCGGCGAGGGCTGGCCCGCGCGGGCGCAGCTCGTCGCGGATCGGCTGCGCGCGCTCGGCCTCCAGCGCATCTATTACGGCTCGGATGGCGGCGATCCCACGGACCCGCCCGCGAAGGACGTCGTCGCGGCCTATCGCCAGCTGCCGCTGACGCCACGCGAGTTCGCGACGATCGACGCGAACCTCGCGCCGTGGCTCGCACTGCGGCCACGCGGGAAGTGACGCCGCGCGGCAGCGGTAGCTAGGGCGTGGCCGCCGCGGCCACCGGCCGGCGCATGCGCGCCTGCCCATACGTCAGCCGCCGCCACACGAACTCCATGGGTCCGAGCTCGTAACGCGCGAGCCACCAGCGGCTGAGCGGCACCTGGACAAGGAAGTAGATGGCGAAGGACAGCAGCAGGTCGAGCGCGGGACCGACGCGTCCCCAAAGCCCGAAGCCCCAGCCGTAGAACAGCGTCGTCGCGATGAGCGTCTGCATCAGGTAGTTCGTCAGCGGCATGCGTCCCGCGGTGGCGAACGGCACGAGCCACAACCGCCAGCGCTCGTTGTGCACCATGCGGACGATCGTCGTCACGTAGAACGCCATGATGAGCACGCGGCACAACCAGTAGCAGACGATTGCCAGGAGCCGCCAGAAGGTCGGCGTCAGGAAGTCGGTGGTCGTCGCCTGCCATACGCCGTTGACGACGCCGGCCGCGAGACCTATGCCGAGCGCCCACCATTGCACGCGCTTCACGAGCGCCAGATATTTCCCGGAGTTCTGGAAGAAATGCGCGCGCCCAAGCATGAGGCCGAGCAGCATCGTCATGAAGATCTGGACGTAGAAGCTGATCACGGGTCTGAGGTTCGACTTGTCGGTGTAGAGAAAGACCGTTTCGGCCGTGTGCTCGCGTGCGGCCGCGAGGAACGATCCGTGACCGTACGCCGCGTTGTTCGTGGCTTCCCAGAGCTTCGACACCGCGACGACGTAGTCGCGGCGTTCCGGGGAGAACGTGAGGTACGACCAGATGCCGAGCGCGACCGGCGTCATGACGCAGAGCCCGAACAACGTCCACAGCACCTTCTGCGGCGCGCGGCGCAGCGCGAGCAGCACGATGCCGAGCAGCGCGTAGATGTGCAGAACGTCGCCCGTCCAGAACACGCACGTGTGGATGACGCCGAACACGAACAGCCAGAAGATGCGCCGCAGGTAGATCGTCTTGGCGTGCGCGGGATCGCGCGCCTCGATGCGCTCGAGCTGCAGGATGAACCCGACAGCGAACAGCATGCTGAACATGCTGTTGAACTTGCCGGAGAACAGCACCTCGGTGCCGAGATGCGTCCAGCGGTCCCACCACTGCGGCCAAAGCTCGGTGCCGTCGACGCCCGCGCTGAACGACGTGTTGAACCAGGGCATGTTCATGATGAAGATACCGAGCAGCGCGATGCCGCGGACGGCGTCCAGGGTGAAGATGCGTTCGCGGCCCGAGACCGGCGTGGCCGATGTCTGCATGGCGCTCCCCAAATTGTTGTCTTGCAGCAGTCTACGCGCGACGATGCGTGCCCATGCATGTCCGGCGAATGATTTGTTTCTGGTTTGGGATCTTTTCCCCCCTCGCGCTCGCCGCGAATCCGCCGTCCGGCGATGCCGCAGTGCGTGATCTCGCGCGCAACTGGATCCGCGACAACGAGGGCGTCGGGCTCTCGGTCGGCATCTTCGACGCCGGGCAGCGCCGCTTCTTTGCCGCGGGCACGCAGCGGCTCGACGGCAACAAGCTACCGACGCCGGATACCGTGTTCGAGATCGGCGGCATCGGCGAAACCCTGACGGGCCAGCTGTTCGCGCGCGCCGTCATCGAGGGACGCGCCGCGCCCGACGACGACGTGCAGAAATACCTGGGCGAGGCCTATCCCAACCTCGAGAACGGCGGCGTCCGCGTGAGCCTGCTGACGCTCGCGAACACCACGTCCGGTCTCGCGAACAACATCCCGGACGTCTCGCAGGTGCGCACCGTGCCGAACGAGCCGCTCGCTGCGACGCGCATGCGCGTGTTCGTCAACTATTCCGTCGCGCAGTTCCGCCGCGACCTGCACGTGGTCAAGCCGCAGCGTCCGCCCGGCGAAGCGCCCGGCGCGTCGAGCGTGTCGAGCATGCTGCTCGGCGTCGTGCTCGAGAAAGCATATGGCGAACCCTTCGATGCCACGCTCGCGCGCGAGATCGAGCGGCCGCTGCGCATGGCGAGCGGCACGCAGCCCGATCTCAAACTACTCGCGAAGGGTTACACGGCGGCGGGCGAGGAGCTGCCGTCGTTCGGCGCGCGCATTGCGTGGCCATCGCAGTCGTTGCGCTACAGCACGAAGGATCTGCTGGAGTTCGCCACCTGGCAGCTCGCGGAGCGCGACGCATCCGTTAAGCTCGCGCACCGGCCGACGTGGACGACACCGTCGGGCGCGCAATCGATGGCGTATTTCTGGATCGTCAGCACTTCGCCGCAGGGCAGGCAGCTCCACGTGTCCGGCTCGACCTATGGCTTCACGAGCCTGTGCGATCTCTATCCGGACGCGAAGCTCGCGATCGTGCTGCTGTCCAACCAAACGAAAGAGGGCGCGCAGGATTCCCTGCGCGCCCTCTCGCGGAAGATCGCGGACAGCTTGCGGCCTACGCCGTCTTCGTGAGCAGCTTCTCGGCCGCGGGGTCGGTGAGCGTCGCGCCGGACGTGGCCGGACGCTGCGCCTGCGCGCCCTTGTGGTTCATGTCGATGCGGCCGCTGAAGTTCGCGCCATCTGCGATGCCGACGCGCGGCGCGAAGATGTTGCCGACGACTTTCGCGCTCTGACGGATCGACACCGACTCGGTCGCGTAGATGTCGCCATCCACACGGCCTTCGACGATGACGAACTTCGCGCGGATGTTGCCGGTCACGCCGCCTTCCTTGCCGATCGACAGGCTGCGCGTGTGCTCGATCGAGCCTTCGAGCTGGCCCTGGAATTCCAGGTCTTCCTCGCCGTAGAGCTCGCCCTTGAAGTGCAGCGTGGGTCCGAGCACGCAGGGGCTGCCCTGCGGCGCGGGGGCGGCAGCCGGCGCCGGCGGCGCGAGCTTGTTGTCACTGAATCCTTTGCTCATTTTCTGCTCCGGTTCAGCGGGCCGCGCCGGGGGTTGATCCTTGGGAGTTCGACCCAGCATTCGGTTCCATGGTGACTCCGCCATTGAAATTCGCTCCCTCTGTGATGCTGACGCTCGGCGCGCGGATGTTGCCGCGGACCACAGCAGACTGACTGACCTTGATGCTCTTCTTCGCGCTCATGTCGCCCTGGACACGACCATCGACGTCGATCTGCGCGGCGTTGACGGTGGCGACGACTTCGCCTTTCGCACCGACGACCACACGTTGCTGATGGTGGATCGAGCCTTCGATCTTGCCCTCGATCTTGATGTCTTCCTGCGCCTTGAGCTCACCCTTGAAGCGCAGCGTCGGACCGAACACCGACATACGCTCGCTGCTTGCATTGCTCATTCGTCCTCCCGTCGCCTCACCGCGAAGCGCCGCATAGATTGCGCCGCGGGCTTAGGAGAGAACCGTGTCGCACTTCGCAGGCGTGGCGCCCGTACGTCGCTTTTGCGTCGAATTATGGAAAAAAGGGGACAGGTCTATTTTTGGACCTGGCTCATGAGGGCGAGCGGACGCGCATCGGGATCTTCGAAGAAGGCCATCCACTCCTCGGTGCCGTCGGCGTGGCGGTGGATCATGTGCGGCGCATGCGTGAACACCACGCCGCGTTCGCCGAGCATCGCGTGCGCCGCGATGATGTCGTCGACGCGCAGGTAGAGGATGGATTCGGGTCGTGCGCCCCCTTCGCTGCTCAACATGAGCCGGGTGCCGCCGCAGTCGAAGAACGCGAGCGTGCCGAAGGTGTAGAGGTGGGGGAGGCGCAGGACGTCGCGATACCAGGCCTCCGATGCGGCCGTGTCGCTCACGGAACGCGCGATCTGGCCGATCGAGCGCAGCAGCGCCGCCGTGTTGGTGCATTTGGCCGTTTGTTGGGCGATCGCGCTGTCACCGGGTGCACGGAACCACGCACGCAGACCCCGGCGATTCCTGATGCCGAGCTTCGAATACGCATTGGCGAGATGGAATTTCACGGCATCGAGGCTGATTCCACGCCGACGCGCGATTTGCGCATTCGTCATGCCGTGCTGGACGGCGTGGACCGTGCGCCATTCAGCGGGCGTGAGGACGTCGGCATGTTTGGGCCGACCACGCCGGCGTTCTGCGGGTTTTTTCATGGGCGGAGCGTAGTCCCAGCAGCCTTGATTTTCCCTACCCGAAAAATGGGGACATTCATCGTTTCCTAGCAAAAGGGGACAGGCCTGGTCCTCGCGCTGACGCAGCTTCCCGGTGCGAAGGGCTTTCTGCCCGCTTGGAGAGCGGCGAGGAGAGAGCGGCCGCGCGCCGCTGTAGTGCTCGTCGACTCCCCATTTCCTTCTTCAAGCGGGCTCGACCAGCGGGCAGAAAGCCCTTCGCACCGGAAGCGGGGTCGACAGACACACCTCAGGCCTGTCCCCTTTTGCTAGGAAACGATGAATGTCCCCGTTTTCCGACGTTTGCTAGGCGGCCTCGGCGTGGGATACCGTCTCCTCTCGATTCGGGGGGGCTCGTGCAGGAACTCGATCGCGACGCGGAACCCGCGTTGACCGTGGAATCCGGCACCACCGGTGACGCTCGCGGAGCGGCAGTTGCGGTGGGACTGGCTGCGCTGGCGATCTCCGCTTGCGGCGGTGGGGGCAGCTCCGCGCCGCCGCCCGGCTCGAACAACCCACCGCCCGTCACTCCGCCACCGGTCGCCAGGGCCGCCAACGACACTGAGGCCGCGCGCTTCCTGCTCCAGGCCCAGTTCTCCGCGCCCGACGCGGACATGACCACGCTCAAGACCGACGGCTACGTCGCCTGGCTCGACGCGCGCTTCGCCGAAGCGCTCGGGCCGAAGGGCGTGTCGTGGCTGGATCAGCAGGGCCACAACTCGATCACATCCGAGCAGCGCTACTTCTGGCCGCAGTTCGGCGACTTCATGATCTGGAACCAGCTGCTCGCGGGCCCGGACCAGATGCGCAAGCGCTGCGCGCTCGCGCTGTCAGAGTTCTTCGTCGTGTCCCTGACGCCGATCGACGGCTTCTATCCGCCGTACCTCATCGCGCAGTACTGGGACACCCTCACCGAGAACGCTTTCGGCAATTTCCGCACGCTGCTCGAGAGACTGACGCTCAACGCGGCGATGGGGTTCTATCTCAACACCAAGGGCAATCTCAAAGAGGACGCGAACGGCCGGCAGCCCGACGAAAACTACGCACGCGAGGTCATGCAGCTCTTCACGATCGGACTGTACGAACTCAACATGGACGGCACCGCGAAGCTCGATGCCAACAACAAGCCCATCGAGACCTACGGCCAGAGCGACATCACCAATCTCGCGCGCGTGTTCACCGGGTACGACTGGGATTATCTCGCGAACGGCGGCACGTTCACCGACGTCGCCTGGGTCAGCTACAAGATCCCGAATACGCGGTTCGCGACGAACACGATGTGGTTCAACGCGGCTAACCACTCGACCCTCGAGGTGAAGTTCCTGGGGACGACGATACCCGCGAACACGCCGGGACCCGACGCGCTGCGCATCGCGCTCGATCGCCTGTTCAATCACGACAACGTCGCACCGTTCTTCGCGCGGCAGATGATCCAGCGCCTCGTGACGAGCAATCCGACGCCGGCCTACGTCGGCCGCGTCGCGGCGAAGTTCGCGAACAACGGCGCCGGAGTGCGCGGGGACCTCAAGGCCGTGTGGAAGGCCGTGCTCACCGATGACGAGACGCGCTCGATGCCGCGCGCCGGTGACACGCTCACTGGCAAGCTGCGCGAGCCCGTGGTGCGCTGGGTGCAGATGCTGCGCACCGTGGGCACCACGTCGAGCAACGGCAAGTACGAGATCTACGACACCTCGCCCGCCGACCAGGCGTTGGGCCAGTCGCCGCTGCGTTCGCCATCGGTGTTCAATTTCTTCCGCCCCGGTTACGTGCCGCCGAACACGGCGATCGCCACGGCGGAGAAGCAGGCGCCCGAGTTCCAGCTGCACAACGAGACGACGACGGCGGGCTACATCAACTGGATGCAGTGGACGTCGCGGTATGCGTACAACGACGTCGCACCCAACTACTCGACGCTGCTGCCGATCGCGCATGACACCGAAGCCGTGCTCGCGTGGCTCAACCTGCGGCTGACCGCGAACCAGCTCTCGGCCGACACGCTCGCCGTCGTGCGCACGCTCATGAACGCCTTTGCGATCACGGCCGGCAGCACGCAGGAGCAGAAGCTCAACATGCTCGCGACGGCCACGTTCCTCATCGTCGTGTGTCCCGAATACCTGGTGCAGAAATGAGCGGCTCCAATACTCGGGACCGGAATCTCTGGACGCGGCGGCTGGTGCTGCAGCGTGGCCTGCAACTCGGTGCCATGGGAGTGGCGGCGCCGCTCGCGATCAATCTCGCGGCGATCGGCGAGGCGGCGGCATTCGACGCCACCGACTACAAGGCGCTGGTGTGCGTGTTCCTGTACGGCGGGAATGACTACGCGAACACCGTGGTGCCGTACGACGCGGCCAACTACGCGCTGTATCACCAGATCCGCGCGGGCACGGCCGGCGAGGACGAGGCGGGTATCGCGATCGCGCGCGCGAGCCTCGCGTCGACCGCATTGACGCCGATCGTCGCGCAGACTCTCACGGACAACCTGCAGTACGCGCTGCATCCGAAACTCGCGGGGCTCAAGGGGCTCTGGGAGCAGGGCAGGCTCGCAGTGCAGCTCAACGTGGGGCCGCTGATCCAGCCGACCACGCTTGCGCAGTACAACAGCACCAACAAGGTTGCGAACCCGCTGCCGCCGAAACTGTTCTCTCACAACGATCAGCAGTCGGTGTGGCAGTCGAATGGCGTCGAAGGCTCGACGACGGGATGGGGCGGGCGCATGGGCGACATCGCGCTGTCGTCCAACAACCCGAGCTCGCTGCTGACGTGCATCAGCGCCACGGGCAACGCGGTATTCGTCGCGGGACGCAATGCGTTGCAGTACCAGATCAGCCCGGCAGGCGCGATCAAGATCTCGGGCCTCGCGAACAACGGGCTGCGCGACGCGCTGAACGCGCTCATCACGCGTGACAGTGCCCACGTGCTCGAAAAGGAATATGCGATCGTCACCAAGCGCTCCATCGAGATGGAAGGCATCGTGAACGGCGCCCTCACGGGCGTGCAGCCGGCGACGGTGTTTCCGACGGGCAATCCGCTCGGCGCGCAGCTCAAGATCGTTGCCAGGCTCATCGGCGCGAGAATTGCGCTCGGCATGAAGCGCCAGGTGTTCTTCGTGTCGATCGGGGGCTTCGACAATCACAACTTGCTCATGCAGGACCATCCGAACCTCATGCAGCGCGTGAACGACGCGCTCGTCGCGTTCTACGCGGCGACGGCGGAGCTCGGCGTGGCAAACCAGGTGACGACGTTCACCGCGTCGGATTTCGGGCGCACGCTCGCGTCGAACGCAGACGGCTCGGATCACGGCTGGGGCTCGCATCACTTCGTGATGGGCGGCGCGGTCAACGGCGGCCGGTTCTACGGAACGGCCCCGCGAGTGTCGTTGCAGTCGGACGACCAAGTGGGGCAGGGGCGCCTGCTGCCGTCGACGTCGGTGGATCAGTTCGCGGCGACGTTGGCGCGCTGGTTCGGATGCTCGGCGACCGAGTTGCCGGGAGTGCTGCCGAACGTGGGAAATTTCCCGAATACGTCGCTGGGCTTCGTTTAACGAGGACAGGGCGCGACGGCCCCCTTATCCTGTCTGCCTCACGAAGGGGTGAGACACAGGGATATCAGGATGACCACATCACGCTCGATGGGCCGCGGACTCATCGCTTCTCTCACATTTCTGTTCGCCGGCACCGCGTTCGCCTCCGAACAACCGCCCACGCTCGCCGTCGGCTCGCCCATGCCGTCGTTCTCGCTGCCCGGAATCGACGGCAAGACGCACTCCGACAAGGAGTTTGCGAAGGCGAAAATCCTCGTCGTCGTCTTCACGTGCGCGCATTGCCCTACGGCCCAGGCCTATCAGGAGCGCATCAAGACGCTCGTGACCGACTACTCGCCGAAAGGCGTGACGCTCATCGCGATCAACCCTAACCACCCGGATTCGGTGCGCCTCGACGAGCTCGCGTACTCGGACCTCTCCGACAGCTTCGACGAGCTCAAGGAGCGCGCGCGAGACAAGAAGTTCAACTTCCTGTGGCTCGACGATGGTCCGCAGCAGGTGGTCTCACACGAGTTCGGGCCGGTCGCGACGCCCCACGTCTTCATATTCGACGCGAAGCGCGTGCTGCGATTCGAAGGTCGCATCGACGACGCCGAGCGCGAGTCGAGCGCCACCAGGCACGAGACGCGCGATGCGTTGGACGCTCTTCTCGCGGGCCAGGAGCCGCCCGTCACCTCGACGCGCGTGTTCGGCTGCTCGGTGAAATGGGCGGACAAGGTCGCCGAGTACGCGACCTTCAAGGCGAAGTGGGCCGCGGAGCCCGTGACGCTCGAGAAGGCCGACATCCCGATGCTCGCCGCGATCCGCGCCAACAAGGACTCGGGCAAGCTGCGCTTCATCAACGTGTGGGCGACGTGGTGCGGCCCGTGCGTCGCGGAGTTCGACGAGCTCGTCGAGCACAATCTGCGCTTCCGCATCCGCCAGTTCGAGATGGTGACGATCTCCGCGGACGCGCCGGACGATGCAGCGACCGTGAAGGATTTCCTCTCGAAGAAGCACGCGTCGATGAAGAACTACATCATCCCCGCGGAGAAGAAGGACGACTACTTCGACGCGATCGATCCCGCGAACGTGTGGAAGGGCGAGCTGCCGTACACGATCATCGTCAACGAGAAGGGCGAGGTCGTCTATCGCGAGCACGGCGCACTGAGCTTCCTCAAGATGCGCCGCGCGATCGTGCCCGAGCTGAACCGCATCAAGCCCTGGGGCGGCCTGAGCCCGATCAAGCCCTAGGTCCTGAGGGCGCGCCTGTAAGAACTGCTCGCGTCATTCGTCTCCTGTCTGAACCCCGACAGGAGGCGAATGTGTGTTTATCCAAACCTTCTCACGACGCGCCATGACCGAGGCGCCCGACGACGTCGCGGCGCTCGCGCGCCAGTACGGTCCCAAGGTCTTCCGCGCCGCATGGCGCATCCTGGGATCGCGCGCCGCCGCCGAAGACGTCCAGCAGCAACTCTTCCTCAAGTTGCTCGAATCCCCGCCCGCGCAGGTGGATTCATGGCCGGGCTATCTCACGGCCTCGGCGGTGCGGCTCGCCATCGACCAGCTGCGCCGGCAGAAACGCTGGCGGCTGATCGCGCCGCTGTGGCGGCCGGACGAAACGGACGACGCGCCCGACGACGACGCCGAGCGTGCCGAGGCCGCGCGTTTCATGCGCACCGCGCTCGCGTCGCTCAATCCGCGCGATGCCGCGTGTTTCGTGATGCGTCACCTGCACGGCCTCGAGCCCGCGACGATCGGTCGCGAGCTCGGCATCACCCCTAACTATGTCAGCGTCTGCGTGCACCGCGCGCGAACCGCGCTCGAAGCGCTGCAGGCGAAGGAGCAGTCCCGATGAACGCCCTCGACCGGATCCTTGAGTCGTTTGCCACCCTCGATGTGCCTGCCAACGTGACCGACGAGGCACAACGCAAGCTCGAGTCTGCGATCGCCCGGCGCAGCGCCGTGCGCCGCTCCACGCGCGTGCGCCGCACCGGCGGCTGGCTCGCCGCGGCCGTGTCGGCCGCAGTCGTGACGATCGCGGTGCTGTGGATGCCGCTCGCCCCGACGCCCGCATTCGCGTTCGCCAGCGTCCAGCAGCACTTCCGCGACTTCCGCACGCTGCGTTTCGAGATGAAGCAGTTCGTCGCGGGACGGCAGGTGCTGGATACGCGCGTGGCCATGACGCGCGAGGGCAACGTGCGCACCGACATCGGCACGAACATGAGCGTCGTCGTGAATTCCGCCGACCGTCGCGTGATCACGCTCATGCACGAGCCGCGCATCGCGATGCAGACGCCGCTCGCCGCGCGCGTCACGCGCGACGATGAGCTCAAGTGGCTCGACGAAGTGCGCGACTTTCAGGGCATGGCGACGCGACGCGCGGAGCCGCGCATCATCGACGGCCAGACCGCCTACGCGTGGAAGCTGCGCATCGAGGACATGAGCCTCACGATCTGGGCCACCGAAGAGGGCGTGCCGCTCGAAATGCAGATGGATGGCGCCGCGCAGATGCGCTTCGACTTCCGGTTCCAGCTCGATACGCCGATCGATGCCAGTGTCTTCAGCACGGAAATTCCGGCGGGCTACACGGCTGCCGCGCCGGATGCTGAAGATGCCGCGGGCTGAAAGAATGTGATGCGGTTGAAGGAGGGATCCTGGATCGTGAGATCCCGGGTCCCCCACGGCA
>Ga0081455_10003573_pt1 | contig 17852 bp, 12 predicted proteins | sample TabmetS3T2R1_FD_70207 | JGI IMG/M metagenome (GOLD analysis project Ga0081455, IMG submission 70207) | Tabebuia heterophylla rhizosphere microbial communities from the University of Puerto Rico - S3T2R1 | ecosystem: Host-associated > Plants > Roots > Rhizosphere ...
CGGTGTGAGCTGAGACTTTCGAGGGCCTCAAGGGCACTGGCACGCTTATAGCGGTCGGTGTCGTGCAGTCCACTCTCCACGAGGCGCGAGGTTTCTGGAGATGTCCAGACTGCCAGCACCTGTACGAGCAGCGACAAGATCTGATCGTGGGCGTTGCGCAGGGCTACCCGTAAAAAGGCATCGGCTTCGAGGGGAACGGCGTCCTCCAGACAGGCGAGCATGAGTCGGTACTGATACACATCGTTGAGTTCAGCCTCCCAGAACGTCAGGAGCGCGTCGGCATCAACGCCGTGCAGACGCGCCAGGGCTATTAAGGCGCTTTCTTTGGCGAGCAGGGATATCTGGGGCGAGCGCAGACGCTCAAACAACGGTGCCACGGCGCGTTGCCCAAACAAGGTGAGTGACTTGGTGAGCGTTTCCCGTATCTGGGGCTGCTCGTCATCAAGGAGTACCAGCGTATGTGCGAGGGCCTCGTCAGTGCCGAGGGCCGTAAGCACCTGCAGGGCCGCATGGCGCACCTCGACCTCATCGGCTTCCAAGACCTGCAGTAAAGCCGCATCCACACCAGTGAGACGTTGAGCTTTGGCGAGGGCCCGGAGAGCCAGGAGAGCGGCGCAGCGCACCGCGGGGTCCGCGTGCTCGAGGGCGCGATAGAGCCGTCCCTGCAACGGGGACTCCGGGACACTGGGAAACACGGACAAAGCGGCGATGTAGGTTGTGGTATCGGTAGCGTCCAGCATCGCTTCCCATTGACGCTGCGCCGGCGTGTGCGCTGGCCCACCAGGGGGCGCGAGTACCAGCGCCAGCGCCGCGGCCTGCACCTGCACATCAGGATCGTCCAGCATGGCTACCGCCTGTTGCGGGAGCATGGGATCGCCGAGGCGTTGGAGTCCGGCCAGGGCGGCCAGACGTACCTGAGCCTGGGGGGCATCCAGATAGGGACGCACGAGGGCCATGGTATCCTGGCCACCACTATCAGCCAGCGCTGCGAGTGCCGCAGCGGTCACTGCCGGGGACGCCGCGGGCAGATGCGCGCGCAGCGCCGCATAGGCCGGCGGACTCCCGATACTACGGAGCAGGGCGACAGTCGCCAGGCGCACCTCCTCATCCTCACTCATGAGGCGAGCGCTGATCGCTGTCACAGCCGACGCATCCAGGTGCCGCAGGTCGTCATCGTTCAGATCTAGCAGATGGATGCGGTCTTCCCGTAGCAAGTCGAGCAGCGCTGCAGCATACGCCCTGTTTTGCTTATGAGCACAGACGATATAGACTACGGTGAGCACGATCCCCAGGACCGGCAAGAGCCAGAGCATGGCCAGGCCCTTCACGAGCAACAGCATCAGGGCGCCGACACTCTGACCGAGGGGCAGCACCAGGGCCGTAGTGAAACTCCGCACCATCGCACCAGTCTTCCGCGGTGCCGCATTTAACATGAGGGCATACGGCGTCCCGCGCAGGGTTGGGAGCAAATTCATCCGCGTAAAGCGGGCAAATATGGCGGCTAGCAAGGAGATGGATGGAAGCAGAGACGTGCTGGCAAGGCCTCCGAAAGCCACTAACAACACATACGGATACACCAGGTTGGTACCCTGCACCCCGAAATGGCGCAGACTCCAGGGCACGACGAACCATTGCAGCACGAGGGCGATCACGGTCGTCAGCCCATCGACCATGCCAAGGAATGCGGTCAAGGCCGCCCCGCTGGGAAAGGTGGCACGGAAGATGGTGCTATACTCAAAGTCTATTAACTGCAAGGCGATCATGGTGGTGAGGGTAGTCATAGCCATGGTCATAAACAGTGCCGAGGCGCGTACATAGTGAAATCCCTCAGCAATGGTCCGCACCAGGCTCGGCTTGCCGCTTCCCCGCTTGGCTTTGGGAGCTTCGAGGAAGGGATAGCGCCGCGCCAGGCGCCGCACCAGGAGGGCACCTGCTCCCAGCGTGGCCACCCAGAGCAAGAGCAGGTTCGCTGGACCCAACAGCGTCACGCTCCCTACCACTACCATGCCGCCCACAATGGTCCCCAACAGGAGCCCACTGGAAATAAACGGTATCAGGCGTTTCGCTTCCTGGATGTCATAATGGGTGGCGAGATAGACGCTCCAACTCAGCATCAGCAGCGCCCCATAAGCCAGGACAAAGGCATACAAGAGAAAATACACCCAGGGCAAGTGGAGCAGAATCACCAGACGGAGCAGAACGATGAGGGGCACGGGGAGCAAGACGGTAACGATCATGAGTCGGTCGGGTGCGAGGCGATCGGCGTAGACGCTATATACTATGCTCAAGACCAGCACGAGGAGCGGATTGGCCAGTAGCAGGGTGGGCAGGTACTCGACGCCCAGATGGCTGAGAAACATGCCTTCTGAGGCGGCCCGGCTGACACTGGTACTTATGCCCCATAACGTCGCCACACTGAAGAGGAGGAATGCTTTCGGCCACTCATGGGGTTGTACGGGAAAGAGTTTTTCTAAGACACGGAACAGGAACCTGGGCATATCGGTTACCGTTATGCTTCCCGTGACGAGGTGGTCTTGCACAATCTCGGATCACTGTAACAGCCCTATGATGCAGCCAAGCACGGGCGTTGTCAAACGTCATGTGCTCATATCATAGAGTGCAAAAAGCCACGCTTGCCAGTGAGGAGGCAGATTGCTACTATCGCGGTAGCCAGTCTCTTGCTGGCGCCATGTCGACCACCTGAAGCTCACGATAAGAGGGAATGATGCTGATGGCTCACCCGCGTACTCTTAGGCAATCGGGCGTACTACGGGCTGTGGCATACTGTGGCAGGTTTGTACTAGAGGTCCCTTGCATCTGCGGTCTGGGCGCGCTGCTGACGATCATCGGAGCGCTCATCCTGGCTGGGTGTTACCTGAGCCGCACTGTCGATCAGGCCACGGCCAGTGATGTGAACAATCAAAGCTTCACCTTCACCAATGGCGCAGTGTTCCATGCCGCCCTGGTCAATATATCAACCACCTTGTGTTTTACTGATGATGCGACCACCTTTACCCTATCCTCGGCAGGTGGGACGGCTACCGGCACTAACCGGTTTGACTCCTGTATCCTGACAGTCGCTAACAGTAGCTATACCGTTGGGAACGGGCCGCAAGTGGGCGAGGTCATCACGCTGGATCCCTGTGACTTCAATAGCGACCTCAAGACGCTAACCGTCTCGAATCGCGATCTCACGGCGACTTCGACGGTCGCTGTTGCGTGCACCCCGGGGAGTAGTGGGAACGTCACTCCCGCCACGGCTGATAACGTGAACAATCAAAGCTTCACCTTTTCTACCACGCCAAGTGGTGGGGTGTTCGATACGTCCTTGACTAACTTGCCAACTTCCCTGGCTTTTACCGACAATGCAACCAATTTCAGGCTGATCTCCGCTAGCGGTACGGCGATCGGCACCAGCACCGTCCAGTCTGGTTCCTGCACGCTCGCCATTAACAATAGTACCTTTCCCGTTACGACTAACCTGCAACCGAACCGCACGATTCGTTTGAATCCCTGCAGCTTCGATAACACCGCCAGGACGTTGACGGTTACAACAAATTTGGGCACAGCGACCTCGGAGCCGGCACAGCTATTTACGCCTTAAAAATCGCTGGGAGACGCCTTCCGCTTGAGGATATGTGACGGGGTGCACGGCGAAAGTCGGTATGCGCTCCATGCCATCACGAACCACTGTAAGGAAGAGGCCGATGGAGGATAACAGCACTTTAACCCGGCACCAGCTACTTGCCTGCCTCGAATTGGGCAAAGCCCTCGCTGCCGAGCTCGACGCCACCCGACTCCTGGACACGATTCTCCATAAGGTCTCAGCCCTGCTGCCAGCGGCACATTGGTCATTGCTGCTGCTGGACGAGGCCACGGGTGAACTGCGTTTTGGGCTGAGTGTAGACTTGGAGCCGTCCGTCATCCACAATCTTCGTCTGCGGCCCGGCGAAGGGATTGCCGGCCAGGTGGCGCTACGGCAGCAACCGATGATGGTGACCGATGTGAGTACGAGTCCGTTTTTTTCGACGCGGGTCGATCAGCTATCGGGTTTTACCACCAGGGCCATCCTGTGCGCTCCCCTCCTCTTCGGCGGGCGCACCCTCGGGGTTCTCGAGGTCGTGAATCCCCGCGACCTTGACCCTGGAGCGCTCCACTTCCTGACGATCATTGCGGACTACGTGGCCATTGCCGTGGAAAATACGCGTCGGTATCACCAGATCCAGACCCTGGCCCTCCAGGACAGTGTGACCGGCCTCTACAATACGCGCTATCTGTATCAGGCCTTGGAAACGCTCGTCGCCGAGAGTGCCGCGGCTGCGGTACCGTTTTCCCTGCTCTTTCTGGACATTGATAATTTCAAACGGGTGGTGGACACGCACGGGCATCTCAACGGGACCCAGACCCTGCAAGAGGTCGCCGCGACGATCAGACAGTGTGCGAGTGCGCCGGCCTTTGGCGTGAGCTACGGGGGCGACGAGTTCGTGGTTGTCCTCCCGGGCCTGGGCAAGCGGCAGGCGCTGGACAAAGCCGAGGAGATGCGGAGGATGTTGAGCCAGAGGCAGTTTCTGGCAAACCGAGGCCTGCAGGTGCATATTGAGGCAAGCTTCGGCGTCGCCACCTATCCGGAGGACGCCACGGACCGTACGGGCCTGCTCGCCCTGGCCGACCAGGCGATGTTCGATGTTAAAAGCCGCGGCAAGAATGCCGTAGGGGTGAGCGGTCCTGCGACGCGTCGATAGCTAGAGTCTGCCTGCCATTGTTGGCCACCGCGAGATGGCGGGCGATCCACTGTAGTGTGACCTGCCAGGCTTCCTGCGCTTGGGTGGGTTGCTTAAAATTGAAGACATGGCGCCCGCCAGCGATCACGACCAGCTCCACGTCCCGGTCCAGCGCAGCCAGCCGTGCCGCCAGGCGCCTGGACTCCTCCACGGGCGCCGCGCCATCCTGATCGCCGTGGATCAACAACACGGGGACCTGGATGCGCTCCGCCTGATACAGCGCTGAGGCGTTGTCTAAGACCGTCTGGAAAGTCACCCCGGGGCAGCGTTCTGCGTCGTGGCGGAAATACTCGCGGATGAAGTGGAAGACCAGGCGTTTCAGGAACGGCGCATGTGGCGCCGCCAACCATCGTGGAAAGTCCGTGACCGGGTAGTAGGCGACAACGGCCTTGATCGCTGGGCTTTGCGCGGCGAGGAGTAAGCTGAAAATGCCGCCCTGCGAAAAGCCGAGCGCCGCCAGGCGCTGCCCATCCACCCACGGCTGCGCACACAAGACCTCCAGGACTGAGGTCATCTCCGCCGCCTCACACCACGGAAAGAGGGTACGTTGGTACGTGCCGTCGTGGAGCCGGCGGTAATCGACTGCGACAGCCAGATACCCCTGGCTTGCCAGCTCCCAGAGCACCCCGCGCATATCCGCGGCCGTGGCGCCGCCGTCCGGGTGCACCAGCACCGTGGGCCATGGTCCGGCACCCGCAGGCTTTGCCCAAACCAGGTGGAGACGCAGGGGGCCTTTGTCCACATCTTCGGTCCAGCTCTGGACGTGGACAGGGAGTTCCTTGGGGTAAATGAGGTACCGGTCGGGGAGCTGACAGGAGAGGAGGCCCCCCGCGAGTATCACCAGCGTGCACCAGCGCAGGATATCGCGTAGGGGCATCATTGACCACAGCAGACGCCGGTCAGACCGCTCGCAGGGCCGACCAGGTGGCGTCGAGGCTCTCGCCAGGATGGTCACACGGCGCACTGTTGGGCGGCTGCATCGCCACGGTGACGCGCAGCGCTTGTAAACCTTGCGCACCTTGAAGATCCTCCAACACCAGGGTTTCGACTTCCCCAGTCAACTCCCCCGCAGCCTGCAGGTACGCAATATAGTCTTGATACTCCTGGGCTTCCCTGGGTTGTGAGTAGACGATAGCGATCTTGCCAGGTTGCGTCAGGCGCTCGTCACTGCCTTTGATAAGGGCCTTATCAATGCGTTTTTTCACGATCTCGTAGCGCATATTGTAAGCGCCGTCGATATCGAAGCGTTTCTCGTCAAAGCGGAACCGTATGGCCAGGGGCATGTGCTGGACCAGAATCAAGTGCGCCACGTCCAGGGGGACCTTGAGCTGTGCTTTGACCTGTGCAGCCTGGCGCGCCAGCCCGCACGTCACCAACAGTTGCCACAACCGCAGATTGTGCACGTGCACCATGTCGAAGCCCTCGTGCTCCAGCAGTGACGCGCCGACGTAGATCCCATACTCAATGCCGTCAGACTTGTGCTGCTCGAAGTAGTGCGGGATCATGGCCTGGGCTTTGTCTTCCTCGCTGTCCAGATACGCCGCCAGGGTCTCGTTGAGCTGCATGACACTGTCCTCAAAGTCCTTGCGTTGCTGGTACAAGGTGCCAAGGCGCGGGTTCAGGGTGGCGCGATAAAGGTCGATCTTGTCGCGCAGCTCAGGACCACAGGTCTGGAGGTAGGAGAACACCGGCTCGACATCACGCCGGAGAAAGTCCAGCACCATAGCCTCATCACTTGCCCCCAGCCCGGCTTCAAGACGAGCGATGTGTTGGCAGGCATGGAAAGACAGCGCCGTGAGCAGGGGGAGGGGACTATACCCATACCCGAGCTGGAGGATATCACGGGCTAGTGCCAGGTGGGCCACCAGATCGGCCTGAATCGCGGCATTACGGTGCGTCGACGAGCTACGAATGTCGGAGACGCCGTACAAGGGATAGATCTCATCAAAGACGATGGGCTCCATCTCCACCATCGCGCCCTGCCCCCGTTGCTCACCCCAGCGCATGGCGGCCTGGCGGAAACGCCACTCGACAGCGGGATGGATGGCCGTGCACTGCTCTTTGATGATGGCCTGAACGCGGGTGTCGAACTCGTCCATGCTGCGCTGCACTGCCATGGCAAACAGAGGCAGGACTTCCTGCAGTTTCACCGTGTTCATGGCGTGTAAAGAGCCAGGCAGTGGCGAGAGCAATTCCAGCGCGCCAATCACCGTATTTTGATAGAGGAGGGGAGCCACCACGAGATTGCGGACGCCTTGCTGGATGAGCATGTCTTCAACCGCCGAGCGTGGTGCGTAGGTCGTGAGATCCTCGATGAGCACGAGCTCGCCGTGGGTGAAGACGCGTTCATAGACGGAGCCAGCGAGTTCCGCCCTCGTATAATGCTTCGAGTCGGCATAGATACAATGGTAGGCGATCTCAGCTTCACCATAGAGCAGCCAGACTTGCTCACCCTGCAGAGCGGCGAGACCGAAGCACAGCTCCGGCCGTCTGAGCAGGGTGCGCAACTTGGCTTGCAGGCTGAGGAAGCGGCTGGTGGAAATGAGCGATTCGCGGTCAATGAGATCGCGTTTGAGCGACGACAAGACCTCTTGATCCGTGACTTCCAGGGCATTGAGCACTAAAAAACCGTGCAAGATAAAATGCTCAGGCGGCAGGAGGTCCATCAGGGCGCGGGTATCTCCGAGGTTGGCCAGGATCTGGGTACGGAGCGCCTCCGTCATGGGTGGGATCTCACCCACCGTGTGGACCTCGACAAAACGCGTATTCCACATGGCTTTGAAGTGGTAATCGAGACCAGTATCAGGATCAGTGGCGGTGTAGATGAGGGGATAGGCAAAATCAACTTTGAGGTCATACACGCGCTCCAGCACCAGGGCGTAGGCGTACAGGATCCTGATCTGTTCTATCAGGTCCGCATCGACATTGGGGCGGCCACGCATGCATCCATCCTCGGCCAGCAACCGGCGCGTAAACGCTGGCGTGGCATAGAAGCTGTGCAAATAGAAAGGCCACAACGCTGCCGCGTGCACCTCGTCCCCGGAGGCACGCGGAAAAATCACACCCATGAGCGTATCTACGATCTCCTGGTGCTGGGCAATGACCGCGCCATCCGTGATGGGTTCGAGCAACGCCGGCGCCTCTTGCAAGGCCTGTTGCACTTTGGCCACGAGCGCTCCCTCTACCGGATGCTCACGGTGCATAGTCTGCTGCCAGAACGCCACCAGTGGCGCCAGGCTGAGTTCACTCGTGAATGGGAAGGTGTCGGGGCACGGCTGCAAAGCGACCTGCCCATTGCTGACTATCGAAGACTGCTGCGACATGGTTAACCCTCCCGCGTAGCAGTTGGTAGAACCGACCGCATGTCATGCCGTCATCTGGGCCCAGTAAAAACCCTGGGCACTGTCATAGGCATTCCCATCTATCTTGCTCCTCTATTATAACACCAGTACCAGTCGTGCCGGGTTCGCGAGGTAGGCGATCAACTCGTTGAGAAAGCGTTGTGCCTCGGCGCCGTCAAGGGCGCGGTGATCAAACGTGAGGGAGAGGGGTAAGATGGTGCGAATCACCACCTCACCGCCATGTGCGACGGGTTTTTGCAGGAGTTTGCCGACTCCGAGAATAGCTACTTCCGGCAAGTGCAGCATGGGCGTAGCAAAAATACCGCCAATGGCGCCGTAATTGCTGATGGTAAATGTTCCTCCCCGCAAATCAGTGAGTGAGATACGGCGGGTACGGGCGAGGTCAGTAAGGCGGGCGAGGTCGGTGGCCAGCGTCACCATATTTTTCTGGTCCACGTCCTTGACTACGGGCACGATCAGCCCTTCGGAGGTATCGGTAGCGATGCCGAGGTGATAATAGCGCTTCAGGATCAGCCGATTTTGGGCCTCATCCAGGGAAGCATTGAGCTTGGGATGCCGACGCAGCGCTGCCACCACGGCCTTCATGAGGAAGGGCAGCAGCGTGATGCGTACGTTGTGCTCTGCCGCCGCTGCGTTACTGCGCTCACGGAGCGCCACTAACTCGGTGACATCCACTTCGTCAGTGGTCGTCACTGGCACCGCAGTCGTGGCAGCGGTGACCATGGCTTGAGCGATGGTGCGCCGCAGCGCCGACAACGGCTCGTATTCGATCGGGCCGTGCTGGTCGTGCTCTAGGCCTGCTGGGGTCACAGGGGGTGCTGGCGCAGGAGTGGCCTGCGGCATAGGGCGCTGCCCAGCAGCGTGGAGCACATCCTCCCGGCGGATGCGGCCGTGCGGACCAGTCGGGGTGACCTGGGTCAGCTCGACGCCAAGGTCGCGTGCCAGCTTGCGTACTGAAGGAATCGCCAGGACGCGAGGGGGTTGTGCTGAGGACGCAGGGCGCGCCGCCTGCGCGACCTCAGGGGAGGGTGGCAGCTCGGTGGTCGCCATATCGAGCGAGCCGACAACCGAGACAGAGGCCGACGCTGCCGATGCCTTACGCTCCCCAGCCTCACCAATGACCACGAGCACCTCACCCACCTGGATCTTCTCGCCTGCACCCACGGCCATGTGCAAGATTGTGCCGGCGCGTGGCGCCGGGATTTCCACGACAGCCTTGTCCGTCTCAACCTCAACCAGTGGCTGGTCTGGGTGCACCTTATCACCCTCTTTGACGAGCCAGCGCACGATCTCACCCTCGTGAATGCCTTCACCAACGTCAGGGAAGCGAAATTCCAGTGCCATGCGGACCTCAAAAGGCCAGGACGCGACGGATAGCCTCAACGACACGCTCAGTCGTCGGCAGGTAGTATTTTTCGAGTTGGGGGAGAGGAAAGACGGTGTCAAAACCCGTGACGCGCTCGACGGGCGCTTGCAGAGACCACAGGGCTTTTTCATTGATCTGGGCCACAATCTCGGCGCCTAGACCACAGGTGCGGGGCGCTTCGTGCACCACCACGGCGCGTCCGGTCTTTTCAACTGAGGCAATCAGCGTCGGCACGTCCATCGGGGCAATGGTGCGCACGTCAATAGTTTCAACACTCACCCCTTCGCCATGCAGCAGTTCTGCAGCCTGATTGACCTCACGCAGCATCGAGCCCCAGCCAATTACCGTGACATCCGTGCCCTCCTGCACCACACGTGCCTGGCCAATAGGCACGGTGTACAGGCCATCAGGGACCTCCTGGCGCACGGCCCGATACATGCGCTCAGGCTCGAGAAAGATCACGGGATCGGGATCCCGGATGGCGCTAATGAGCAAGCCCTTGGCATCGTAGGGCGTCGCTGGTATGACCACCTTGATACCAGGCGTATGCGCTAAAAGAGCCTCGCCGCTTTCCGAGTGGTGCTCTGGCGGGTGAATGCCGCCACCATACGGCGCCCGCATCACCAGCGGACAGGTAAAACGGCCACGGGAGCGGTTGCGCATGCGACCGAGATGATTGGTGATCTGATCAAAGGCGGGATAGAGAAACGCCATGAACTGCATTTCTGCTACGGGTCGTAGTCCCGCGATGGCCATGCCAATCGCCATCCCGGCAATGCCTGACTCGGCCAGCGGGGTATCCACCACGCGCTGCGGGCCATACAGCGCCTGTAGCCCTTCGGTGACTCGGAACACACCGCCTTCACGGCCAATATCTTCTCCCAGAAGGATGACCCGGTCATCGGCGGCCATCTCGCAACGCAAGGCGTCGTTAATCGCCTCAACGAGGGTGCGCAGTGCCATGGGTCTCCCCCTGCTGTTTGAGCGCGGCCAGGAGTGCGGCCTCTTGCTCGATAAGCTGCGGTGTCATCTCCGCATACATGTAGCGAAACATATCCTGGGGTGACGGCGGCGGCACTGCCGCAGCCTCCTCCATGGCCTGCTCGACTTCAGCCGTGCACTCAGCGAGCATCTGCTGCTCCCAGGCTTCTGACCACTGTTCCGTGTGCTGCAGATAGCGCTGCAGACGCAGGAGCGGATCACGCCCTTTCCACTCCTCCAGCTCAGCCTCGTCGCGATACTTGGTAGGATCGTCCGCCGTCGTGTGCGCTCCCATACGATACGTATAGGCCTCGATCAGCGTTGGCCCCTGTCCACGCCTGGCCCGTTCCACTGCCTCACGCATCACGGCGTACACCGCAAACGCATCATTGCCATCGACCAGGATCCCCGGAAAGCCATACGCTAACGCCTTCTGCGCAATCGTGGGTGACGCCGTCTGGGTATGACGTGGCACGGAGATGGCGTACTGGTTATTCTGGCAGAAGAAGATACAGGGCAGTTGATACACACCGGCGATGTTCAGCGCTTCGTGGACATCCCCTTCAGAGGTCGCGCCATCGCCAAAATAAGTCACCGCAATACTACCGTCTTGCCGATATTGGCCAGCCCATGCCAGCCCCACGGCATGCAGTGGGTGCGTACCCACAGGAATAGAGATGGGAAGCGCCCGTACCCCTTCCGGCATCTGGCTGCCAAATTCGTTTCCCATCCAGTACAACGACAGCAGCTTGAGCGGCACACCGTGCATCCACATCGCCCCGGTCTCGCGATAGGATGTGACCAGCCAGTCCTGCGGCTGTAAAGGCAGGGTACTGGCCACCAGGGATGCCTCCTGCCCTTCCATCTGGGCATAGGTGCCGAAACGTCCCTGCCGTTGTAGGGAGACCGCTTTGCGGTCGTAGAGGCGTAGCAACCACATCTGTCGGTATATCTGACGTACCTGCTGCTTGTCCAGGGCCGGCCGCAGTATCTCGTTGCAGGAGCCATCCGGCGCCAGAATGCACACCATCTCTTGCTTGAGAGGATCGTAGCGTTCCAAGAACATCTGCTTGCCTCGATTACGAATCTCAGAACTGAGAGTTCACATTGCATATGTTAGATGCCTTGACAGGCATTCCTGGAGCAAAGGCGGGACGTAATGCGCCAGGACTACCTGAACCCGCGTATCATCCAACAGACATAGCGGTATAGATGCGGTCATGCAGCGTCCTCATGATCATTGAGAACTCAAAATCAGTGCGGGTATTGTAGGGAAAAATGCGACTGGCTTCAAGCTGTGGTAGTGTCTCTTGTCCCCGCCTCTGAGTCTCGCGACGTCATGGTCCGATGCTTCCAGATTGGGCACGCAGTGACGGGGACTGCCGCCACAGAAGGACCCGCGAGCCCAGGAGGCTATGCTCTGCATGCCTGAGGTGTGTCTCAACATGCCATGCTAACCTCCAGAATGTGAGGGGATGAGGATGCCTGTCGAGATAATCGGATGGATCGCGCCCCGCGTGTCGTCAGAAATCATGCCCCCGTCCGGCCCGCCTTTCAACGCCGAGGTGATCGCCGAGACCGCCCGGATTCATGAGCAGGCCGGTTTTGACCGGGTGCTGATCGGGTATTTTTCGCAGGCACCCGATGGCTTCTTAATCGGTGCGCATGCAGCCACGGTCACACGGCGGCTGCAGTTCCTGCTCGCGCACCGGCCCGGCTTTGTCGCACCCACCGTAGCGGCGCGGAAGCTCGCCACACTGGATCACCTGAGTGGGGGACGCACCGCCGTCCACATCATCACTGGTGGCAGCGACGTGGAGCAGGCGCGCGACGGAGATTTCCTCGACCACGATGCGCGCTATCGTCGCACCCAGGAGTACGTCACCCTGCTGCAGCGCACCTGGACCGAACCGGCGCCGTTTGATCACCAGGGCGAATTCTACCGGGTCGTCGGGGCTTATGCAGACATTCGCTGCCAGCAAGTACCGCATATACCCATCTACGGTGGCGGCGGCTCCCCCGCTGCCCTGGCCGCGCTGGCCCCCGTTGTGGATGTGTACATGCTGTGGGGCGAGCCGCTCAAGGCGACCGCCGCCTTTATGGAGGCGGTGCGCGCGGTGGCGCGCCAGACACAACATCGGCTTACCTTTAGCCTGTCTACGCGGCCCATCTTGGGGCGCACCGACGGTGAGGCGTGGGACCGCGCCCGGCGTATACTGGCCACCATCACAGCGCGTCACCCGAGGACAGTGTCAATCCCGCAGAATGAGGGATCGCGCCGGCTGCTCGCTGCTGCCGCCGTCCAAGAGGTGCATGATAGCTGTCTGTGGATGGCCCTGGCCATAGCCACGGGCGCGCAGGGCAATTCCACCGCCCTGGTAGGCACCCCGGAGACGGTCGCGAAAGCCTTAGTCTCCTACTACGATCTTGGGGCAACCAGTCTGCTCATCCGTGGCTATGACCCGCTCGCAGACGCGGTGGAATATGGCCGTGAACTCATTCCCAGGGTCCGAGCACTGGTGGCGGAGCGCGACGCATCCTAGGACATCGGCAGAATATTTTTTTATGATCACTGCCCAGGTTCCAGCTACGTCCCCGGATGGTCATGCTCTCGTGCCGCCTTGACATCTGTCCCACAGCCGGCTAGCGTCAACGCATGTCAGCATCCCCGCCACCATCCACACCATGGCTGTCTCCTGTGCGCTGGCCTTTCTTTTATGGCTGGGTCATCGTGGTTGGCGCCTTTATCACCATGGGCATTGGAGTCAATACCCGCACGGCGTTTTCCCTCCTGTTTCCACCCATTGTGACGGAGTTTGGGTGGGAACGTGGGGTGACCGCTGGCGCCTTTTCGGCTGGCTTCGTGGCTGCTACCCTCGTTGCGCCGTTCCTGGGGATGCTCATGGATCGCGTCGGACCACGGGTGGTCGTGCCGCTCGGGGTGATCCTGGTCAGTAGCGGCATGGGGCTGGCAACCTTGATTCGTCACCCATGGCACCTGTACCTCACCTTAGGTATCCTCGTGGTCGGGGGCAGCGTGTTTGTCAGTTATATCGGCCATTCCTTATTTCTGCCGCATTGGTTTGTACGCAAGCGGGGCCTCGCCATTGGCATAGCGTTCTCCGGTGTCGGCATGGGGTCGATTCTGCTGTTGCCCTGGTTGCAACGCCTCATCGGCCAAACGGGATGGCGGTATGCCTGCTTGTCGCTGGCCGTGTTGCTCCTCGTGACGCTGCTGCCGCTCAACCTTATCTTGCCGCGACGACGTCCTGAGGATGTGGGGCTGACGCCTGATGGTGATCAACCACTGCACAGCACGAGTGAGGCGATAGCAGGGTTGGCCAACGTGGTGGACCAGGCCTGGGCGGCGACGGACTGGACCGTGGGGAAAGCGCTCAAGACCGCGCGCTTTTGGTGGCTCTGCCTCGCCTACTATGGCGGGCTCTATACCTGGTATGCGGTGCAGGTCCATCAGACCAAGTACCTCTTGGATATCGGTGTGCCATCCGAGCAGGCCGCCTTTGCCTTAGGATTAGTGGGCTTGACCGGGGTGGTTGGCCAAATCGCCCTTGGGTATCTTTCCGATCGTCTCGGTCGGGAATGGGCCTGGACCCTCAGTAGCCTTGGCTTTTTCCTGTGCTACGCCACATTGCTTGTCCTACCCGCTTCTCCCCAGCCCCTCTTGCTATATGGCATGGTGGGAGCGCAAGGCCTACTCGGGTATGGCTTAGCGTCGGTCTTTGGGGCTATTCCGGTGGAAGTCTTCCCAGGCAAACGCTATGGCACAATTTTTGGCACGTTGAATGTGGCTTCGAACGCCGGGGCGGCGTGCGGACCATGGATCACGGGCCTACTCTATGATACGACAGGGACGTATGACCTGGCTTTTGTGTTCGCTATGATCGTGAGTCTGGTCTCCATCATAGCCATGTGGATCGCCGCGCCCCGCAAAGTGCGGGTCGTCGCCGGACAAATCCCCCGGTTACGAGCGCGCAACGCCGTCCCAAGACAGCCATAAAGCGCTGCCTGTCAGTCGCGACTGCTAGATGTCCATGGCGTAAGTCCTTTGCCAGTGCCTTGTCGGGCTGAAGCCCAACCTACCGAAGACACTATTGTGGGTGAGATAGACTGGAAGAGCCTGCATTCATTGCCCTGTATGGGCAGGGTGGCATGCAGAGACAGATGCCACATAGATCGACGACGAGAGAGTAGGGGAGCATGCATAGCGTGCACAGCAGTCTCATGTGCTATGACCTGGTAGGCAGGGATTGCTCCGGACTCCTGCGCACAGCTTATCCCTCATGCATGCTGGCGTAGTCACGCAGAGCTGCCAGCACGGCCGCGGTGTCATCCAGACGATGCTGAAAACGCAGGCCCTCGGCGATTAGTTCCTGGATCATCTGGCTCTCCAGAGGGGTCATAGCGGTGGCCAGTATCACGGGTTTCTTATAGCGCTCCTGGAGAGTATGAAAACTGTGCAGCAGCGCTTTGTCTTCGTCGAAGCGCTGCCGTGCGGAGGCAGGGGCGTCATCAGACGCAAAGCCGACCGCGCCATAACCGTGCACCACCACTCCGCCGATACCCTCCCAGGCGAGCATCGTCTCCACCATCTGGACACGCACTGCTGCCGAGAGGCTCCCTATGGCAGCACCAAAATCGACTGGATTGCGGACTGAGGCGCGCTCCGGCATACCCATAAGGCGCATCTCCTCTTGAAGCCCTACAGGGAGTTCAGGGACACGCAAACCGCGCTGGCCGAGAGCATCAGTCAACATCACGCCCCACGAGCCACCCATCGTCGCAATACCGATGGTAGGCTGCCGCAGGCGTGGCATTTCCAGAAGAGCATGGGTGATATTCAGACACAGTTCGAAGGTCGGAACTTGTACGAGACCCGCCTGGTGGAACAGATCGCGATACATCGCCGCCGAGCCGGCTAGGGCGGCAGTGTGGGAAGCCGCGGCCCGACTGCCATCAGCGGTGACACCGGACTTGAAGACCACGATGGGTTTGCGTGGGGCAATACGCCGTGCCACGTCCAGAAAGCGCCGCCCGTCACGCAGGCCCTCGATGTACATGCAGATCGCCTGCGTCTCTGCATCATGCTCGCAGTACTCTAAAAAATCCACCACGCTGATATCGGCTTCATTGCCGGTGTGCAGGAATTTGCCAAAGCCGCGTCGGGCACTCACCTCACGTGCCGCGAGGTCGGTAATGGCATACGCTCCCTGACAGATAAAGGTTATCGGTGTCTTGTACAGGTAGGCGCGTTCTGCAGGGTGGGCCAGCAAAGGGTAGTGCAGATTGATGATACCCGAGACGTTCGGCCCCACCAGGCGCATACCATGGGCCCGCGCATACACCACCATCTCTTGCTCTTGGGCCCTGCCATCCTGGCGCGCCTCGCTGAATCCCGCGGTGATAATGAGACCGGCTTTAACACCTTTCGCGGCACAGTCGCGGATGGTCTCGAAGATGTGCGGTGCCGGAATGGCGATAATGGCCAGATCCACCGGCCCAGGCACGGCGCTCACCTGCGCATAGGCCGGTTGGCCCAGAATCGTCTGGGCCTGCCGATTGATTGGATAGAGCCGGCCCGGAAAGCCCTCGTCGAGGAGCTTGCGAAACAGCCAGTTCCCCCACGCATCTGTACGCTCTGAGGCACCCACGACAGCGATACTGCGTGGACGAACAAAGGCTTCGAGATCACTTGTTGCTGTCACACGTCACTCCTCACCCCGCACTCTGAAAATGCCACCGCTCTCCCTGCCGGATGAGCGTATAATACATCGCAACGCCGCGCTATACATTAACGTCTTACCGGAGAAGGAGAACAGCATGGGCCGACTCGATGGCAAAGTTGCCCTGATCAGCGGTGGTGCCCGTGGCCAGGGCGCCACTGAAGCCAAGCTCTTTGCACGTGAAGGCGCCAGGGTGGTCTTTGGCGATATGCTGGACGATGCCGGCAGACAGGTCGAGGCCGACATCAGGGCGGCGGGAGGTGAAGCGACCTACATACACCTGGACGTGACCAGCGATGACGACTGGCGCGAAGCCGTCGGCACAGCCGTGAACCGCTACGGCAAGCTGGACATCCTGGTGAACAATGCCGGTATTATCCGCCGCTTCTCCATTGAAGAGACCACCAGAGAGGTGTGGGACGAGGTCATGGCGGTCAACAGCACCGGAGTCTTTCTCGGCACCAAGTATGCCATCCCAGCCATGCGTCAGGCTGGCGGTGGGTCGATCGTCAACATCTCCTCCATTTCTGGCATCATTGCGATTGGCGCTCCAGCTTATAATGCCTCGAAAGGTGCCGTGCGCGTCTTTACCAAAGTCACCGCCGTCGAGCACGCCAGAGATAAAATCCGGTGTAACTCCATCCATCCCGGTCCCATCGATACCGCCATGCTGCAGAGCGGCCATGAAGACCCGGAGGCGGCTATGCAGCGGCGTTTGAGCGCCATTCCCCTGGGACGGCTCGGTACCACGGAGGACATCGCCTATGGCGCCCTGTATCTTGCCTCGGACGAGTCCTCTTTTGTGACTGGGGCAGAGCTGGTCATTGACGGTGGTTTTATCGCCCAGTAGGGCTCGCGGTCTTTCTTTTGTCACCCATGTGCGGTATAACTGCGCTCGCACGGCCTGTGCCATTCCCATACCGTCTTCCACACGCCGCAGCGGCGTAGGGAGGAGTGGCGATGACCTTTGAGGAAATCCTCGACCACGCGATCGCCATGCTCCAGCGGCGCGGACGTCTGACATACGGCACCCTCAAGCGCCAGTTCCAGCTCGACGACGCAGCCCTGGAAGATTTGAAGAACGAACTCATCGAGGGCCAACGCCTGGCGGTCGATGAGCGGGGCAACGTCCTGGTTTGGACCGGCGCCGAGATCTCCGCTCCCCCCCCGACAACGCCCTCTGCCAGCAGCCAGGACCGTCCACCACGCGCCTACACTCCCCCGTATCTGGCCGAGAAGGTTTTGCATGCCCGCAGTGCCCTGGAAGGCGAGCGTAAGCAGGTCACGGTGCTGTTCGCCGACCTGAAGGGCTCGATGGAGTTGCTGGCAGACCGCGATCCCGAGGAGGCGCGGCATATCCTCGACCCGGTGCTGGAGCGCCTCATGGCCGCCGTGCACCGCTATGAGGGCACGGTGAACCAGATCATGGGTGATGGCATTATGGCGCTGTTTGGGGCGCCGCTGGCCCATGAGGATCACGCTGTGCGCGCCTGCTATGCCGCCCTGGCCATGCAGGAGGCCATGCGTCTCTATAGTGCGGAGGTGCGGCGCACGCACGGCATCGAGGTGCAGATTCGTGTCGGCCTCAACTCGGGTGAGGTGGTGGTGCGCGCCATCGGCA
>Ga0081455_10003574_pt1 | contig 17845 bp, 24 predicted proteins | sample TabmetS3T2R1_FD_70207 | JGI IMG/M metagenome (GOLD analysis project Ga0081455, IMG submission 70207) | Tabebuia heterophylla rhizosphere microbial communities from the University of Puerto Rico - S3T2R1 | ecosystem: Host-associated > Plants > Roots > Rhizosphere ...
GGGCGCTGTCGCGTGCGTTGCCGCTCCCGCAGGGAGTGTAGGCGTCGGATGGCAGTCGCCGCGATCGAGACATCCGAAGGCCTCATCATCTGGCGCTACCTCTGGTGGGCGTTGACGGCCATCGCCGTGATGATCGCGGCCATCATGGCGGCCAATCTCTGGCTGCTGAACTTCATCCATGTATTCTCCAGCCTGTTGTGGACCGGCGTCGATCTCTTCATGGGATTCGTGCTCGGCCCGATCCTGCGGCGGGTCGACCTGTCGGTGCGCCGCGAGATCGTGCGGCGGCTCACGCCCCGGACGTTGTTTCTGATGCCGACGGTGTCCATCATTTCCGGCACGACGGGCTGGTTCCTCGCGGTCCAACTCGGCTACACCGCGCTCGATTGGCCGGCCTACGGGTGGGTGGCCGCGGCCCTGGTGCTGGTCACGCTGATGACGATCCAGGGCCTGGGTTTTTTGACGCCGGTCAATGTCTTCGTCTGCCTCGAGCTGCAGAAGATCGAGCCGGACCTGAACAAGATTGGTACTTGGATGCAGCGCTACTTCTACGCCGTTGCCCTGCAGGGGATGATGCAGGTTGCGATCATCGTCGTCATGACGCGCTTCCGCATGGGTGTTTGAACCGTGGCGACCTGGATCGAAAGGTAGACTCATGTCCGGCAATTCGGCTTCACGCGCCGCGCCGCCCGCGCTCGAGCGCCGCCTGACCTACGCGGGGGCGGCGCTGTTCTCATACGGCTTTCGCCCGTTTTTTCTCGCCGGCGCGGCGTGGTCGGCCGCCTGCATCGTGCTCTGGATTCCGCAGCTGACGGGTGAGCTCTCGCTGCGCACCGCCTATCCGCCGCTCGATTGGCACATCCACGAGATGCTGTACGGCTACGTCGCCGCCGTCATCGCCGGCTTTCTGCTGACTGCGATCCCGAACTGGACGGGGCGGCTGCCGATCTGCGGCGCGCCGCTGGCGGCACTGACCGCGCTCTGGCTCGCCGGCCGCCTGGCAATCCTATTCTCGCTCCAACTCGGAATTCTTGTGGCAGCACTGGTCGACATCGCGTTCCTGACGACGCTCGCGGTCGTGGCCGCGCGCGAGGTTGTCGCCGGGCGCAATTGGCGCAATCTCCGGGTGCTGGCGGTGCTCGGCGTGCTGATTGCGGGGAATATCGTTTTCCATGCCGAGGTCTACCTGCTCGGCAGGGCCGACTACGGCATCCGGATCGGCATCGCGGCCGTTATCGTGCTGATCTCGCTGGTCGGCGGGCGCGTCGTGCCGAGCTTCACGCACAACTGGCTGGCGCGACGGGAGAAGGGGCGATTGCCGGCGCCGTTTTCGCGCTTCGACGTTGCTTCGATCGCCGTGAGCGTGGCCACGCTCGCGATCTGGGTCGGATGGCCGGATGCCGCCGTGACCGGCGTCGCCCTGATCGCGGCGGCCATCATGCAAGCCACCAGGCTCGCCCGTTGGGCCGGCGATCGCACCGTCGCCGATCGATTGGTCCTCGTCCTGCATGTTGGTTACGCATTCGTGCCGCTCGGCTTCGCCTTGCTTGGTGCCTCCATTCTTCATCCCTCGATCATGCCGAGCACGGTCGGCATTCACGCCTGGACCGCCGGCGCCATCGGATTGATGACGCTCGCGGTCATGACGCGCGCCAGTCTCGGGCACACAGGACGGCCTCTGGCCGCAGGGGCGGGCACCCAAGCCATCTATCTGCTGGTGTTCTGCGCCGCGACGTTCCGAATGATCGCGGGATTCGGCGGCTCCATGATGCTGTTGGAGCTTGCGAGCGCTGCCTGGGTCGCGGCATTCGGCGGATTTGTACTGCTGTACGGCCCGACGCTGCTCCGGCAACGCCCGGTGTGGGCCGGACGGGGGCGTACTTGATGGTCTTCGAGAGGAACTCGTTCGTCGGCCTATCTCAGAGCAATCCAGGAGCCTTGAGGTAGCGAGTCCCGCAATTCCCGAAACGTCCCCGGATCATTTTGATTTGGATCATAGTGCTTCGGCGACGCTCGCGAGAAGCTCGCTCCTGTCCGAAGGAGCAAGGAACGGCGATGTCCTTTGCCGCGATGATGGTGCATCTCGATCTCGAGCGCGATTGCGAACAACGTGTCCAACTCGCGCTTGATCTCGCTGACCGCTTCCAAGCAGCACTCATTGGCGTCGCGGGCTTGGCTCTGCGGCCCGTTTTCGCTGCGGGAGGCGTCGCCGTCTATGGCGAGCCCTCGGAGCAGGACTGTCGGGCGGTGACAGCACGTTTCGATGAAATGGGCAGGAAGTTCCGCGCTCAGGGCCAGCACCTCAAGCACATCGAATGGCGCACCGCCCTCGAATTGCCATCCGACCTCGTGGCCCGGGAAGCGAGGGCAGCAGACCTCGTCATTGTCGGCTCTAGGCACACGAGCGGCCCCTTGCACGACTTGGTCGAGCCCGGCGCAATTCTGTTGCGGGCCGGGCGGCCCATCCTTGTCGTACCGGATACCACTACTCCGTTGCGGCTGCGCCGCGTCGTGGTTGCGTGCAAGGACACGCGGGAGTGTCGTCGTGCTGTGCGCGACGCGCTGCCGTTGCTGGGGCAAGCCAAGGAGGTTCTGCTGGTCGAGATCGGCGAGGAAACTTCGAAATCTCAGGAGAAGAAAAGTCTCGCGGATATCGGGCGCTATCTCGTGCGCCATGGCGTCGTCGTTGTCGATGAAATCTGGCGGCGGGCGCGTGGACCGGCCGCAAACGAACTGCTGGAGCTGGTCCGTGCCGAGGGGGCAGACCTGGTCGTGGCCGGCGGGTATGGACACAGCCGCCTGGGGGAATGGATCTTCGGCGGGGTCACGCATGAGCTTATGGCCTCGAGCCCGGTATGCTGCATGCTCTCGCATTGAGGCATTGCAAAAAAATCCGCCATCCGAAACAGTCGCACTTCACCGAGGAGCACGCGATGCCGACCCGAGACATTCTCTTTCCAATGTTCAGCTACCCCGTCATGACGGCGTCGGACAGCATCGAAAAGGCCGCGACCTTGGCCGCGGGGCTCGGCGCCCACATATCGGGTCTGGCTCTTGAGCTGGACATCCATTTGCCGGTCGGCCTTTATGCGCGCCCGCCGGAGATCGGCGGCATACTGGCGGCCGAACGGCGCAAAAGCGCGGCCAACGCGCGCGACCTCGTTGCCGCCTTCGACGCCGTCTGCGCCCAACGCAACCCGATGGGCCGAGGCGCCATGCATGACCATACGGTCGAGCGATGCACCTGGGTCGATATCCCTAAAGTTCTCGTCGATCATGCGCGGCTGCGGGACCTATCCATCTTCCCCTTCAATACAGCGGACCAAAGCCAGCGGTCGCTCGTCGAGACGCTCATATTCGAATCCGGGCGTCCAGTGCTGCTGTTGCCGGAGGGAACGACGCGGCAGCTGTCGGCCTCTCTCGAGATCGCCGCCGTCGCCTGGGACCACAGCCGGTCCGCGACCAGGGCCGTCGCCGACGCGCTACCCTTGTTGCAGGCCGCCAAGCGCGTTCACGTCGTCACCGTTGTCGACGAGAAGCACCTGCACAAGCCCAAGTCCGGCGTCGAGCTGTGCAAGCACCTGGCTCGGCACGGCATCGAGGTGACATTCGATCAGGTGCAGGCCAAGGGCCGACCGATCGGGGAGGTTCTGGAAGCGCACTCGGTCGAGCGCAAGATCGACCTGCTGGTGATGGGCGGCTATGCCCATTCGCGGCTGCGTGAGTTCATTCTCGGCGGAGCAACCAGGAGCGTGCTGAACCGGCCCTTCATCTGGACGCTGGTCTCGCATTAGGTTGACCGCTCCGAGATTGGTTGCCCGACCCTTGCTCCTGCCGTCGCGGTCCCCGCCGTTTTGCAGGTTCGGTCGACACCGATGCTGTTGCAGCGCTGGGAGCCCTGCAGTTTGACAGGGCTAGGACGTCTTTGCCTGCGCTTGCTCTTCGCTCGATGGCTGGAACAGCATGCCGGATATCATGTCGAGATAGGCCAGACGGTCCTTGACCGACTTCACGCCCGGGGTGTTCTCTGCGGCCACAATGATCGCCTGGCGTGCGCGTTCGTCGGTGATCGTCCCCCAGAGATCCACGGCGCCATCTCTGACGATGACGTTGACGAGCGCGGCGGGCGCCCACGCTTGCCCCGCCAGCTCCGCAATGATGCGGTCGCGAATGGCTTGATCGCTCGTCGCAGCCGGCTTGACCTCGCGAGCGACCCCGGCGAGCGCGTGCACGAGATTGGCGCGGCTGACGATCCCGACCACTTCGGTTCCGCGCAGCACGGGCAGGCGTTTGATCCCCCGTTTCTCCATCATGTGCACGATTTCATCGAGCGGGGTGTCATCGCGCGCGGTCAGCGGATCGGCACTCATGACCTCGCGGACCTTGCGTCCGTGGGAGCGGGTATATTCGTCCGCGAGCCGACCCGGACCGAGAAGATATTCCAGCCAGCGCGGCCGCCGGCGCTGGGTTCCGGTTTCGGCCCGACGCAGGAAATCGCCTTCCGTCACCATGCCGACGAGACGACCTTTCTTGTCGATCACGGGCAAGCCGCTGATGTGCCGTTGCAGCATGATGCGCGCGGCCTCCGACACGGAATCGTCCGGCCCGATCGAGACGACGGGCGACGTCATCACATCCTTGGCTTTCATGTCCAAGCTCCCGTTGACCATGCGAAACTAGCGCATCTTCCGTTTACTTTCTTGATCCAGGTCAAGCCGATCACGGGATTTGCGGTGTCGCTCGCCCAGCGTGTTTCATGCGATCGCCCTGTGACCCAGCGGCCGGCGACGTTCATGTAGGAACGTTTGACTGCGGCCCTTGATCAGGATGCCGTGCGTGCCGGGGCGTAAGACGAATCCAGCGTCAGAGTGCGCGCGAGATTGCTTTCGGCCGTCGTGCACGGTTCGGGGGCTCGGAGAGGCGCTCTCCATCGCGTTCGGCAGGGAGCCACGTTTAATGCGACAGCAGGGTCGGAATGGTCATCGAGCCGAGAATTCCGCGGGTTACGCCCCCGAGAATGAACTCCCGCAAACGCGAATGGCCGTAACCGCCCATGACCAGGAAATCCGCCGAGTTGTCCGCGGCATGGGACAGGATGGTGCTGGCGACGTCGGTCTCGGCGGTAACGATGCGCTTGAGCTCCACCTTCGCCCCATGGCGTGCGAGATGATGGGCCATGTCGGCCCCCGGCAGCTCATCGCTCTTGGGAGGCTCGCTCGCCACGATCACCATTTCGACCGCCTTCGCCCGCAGGATGAACGGCATGGCGTCGGCCGCGGCACGGGCGGCGCTGCGGCTCCCGTCCCAGCACAGCATGAGGTGATCGAGCTTGAGGCCGGCGCGTTGAATATAGGGTACGACGAGCACGGGTCGCCCCGTGTCGAATAATGCTGCCTCGACGATTAGCCGCTCAAGGTCGGATTTGTCGGGTTCGGGCTGGCCGATCACGGACAGATCGAACCGCCTCGCCATGCTTGCAAACAGGTTCGGAATGTCCCCCGCCGCGGGTGCATTGATTATGCGCGCTTCCGCCGACAGACCAGAGTCCCGCGCTAACATATTGAAATGCGCCACTGCGGCTTTAGCAGCGTTCTCGTTCTCGATACGCCGGGCCTCAAAGACATCGGCCGGAATGCCGTACATGTCGACCATCATCGGCACGGACGGGTCATACAAAAAGGCAAGCCCTGTCACATGTGCATTGAACGTGGCGGCCACTGAAATCGCAAAATCTGTCGCTACATCACGCGAACCTCCAAGTTGTAGGTTTGCGATGACATCCCTGAGCATGGCTCCGCCTTCTCCTAGCCGTTTGCGTCAACGTTGCCCGGCAAAACCCTACAGCTGGATTGCTTCAATCGACACCTTCCATCGGTATGACTTCAATGTCGAATTCAAACGGGCCTCCAATCGCTTTTACACACAAAATGGGTTCGGCAATCGGCACCCAGCCAAACGATTCCTGAGAGGTAAAGCGCGCTTGCTGATCTTCGTATCCGGGCGAATAGATCAGAAGTGTGCCGTTTGCGGGTGTCAAAGTCACTTTGAGCTCAAGTGCACTCGTTATGGGGACAACATATCGCGATACATCCACCTGCTCGCCGCCCTGCAGGCATATGCCTGCAGCAGTTAAGATCGCACTGATCATGGCCAACCGAAGGATGTGCAGGATTGCACTGTTAAAAAATATCGTCGCAACTGGGCAACTCATTGATCTTGATCAAGGCGGCACAAACAATCTCCGATGAGGATGCGGGACAAATAGAGACAAGCTCATGATCTCTCTGGAGGATTGCATAGGAATGTGCGGTCTCGATGCGGATGAGGTGGCCGCAATAGGCGAACATGAACATATTCCGGACATCGCTGCGGCCGCTCTCGCAGACTATCTGCTCAAACAAGCAGGTGGTCCCGAACGTATCCGGGCGATGATCGTCGAGGATATTCACAAGGCGCTGGATGCGGGACACATCAGGCACGGCGCGGAGCTATTCATGGCGCTGCGACATTTTCTTGAACAGCATCCAGAGGCGAATCCGGAACTAGCAGATCAATTCCGACTGGGGCCTCCTTCGTCAGACCGGAGACCTCGGCAATCCCACAGGCGTACAGGAGGTAGCCATGCCTAGATCGTATCTTCCATCGCTCCTCGGACGAGACGATGATCCTTTCGGCTCGCTATTCCGCGAGGTCCAAAAAACGTTCGAGGACTTCTCACACCGGTCTCCGCTCGCAGGGTTCGGGGCGGACGTGATGGCACCAAGGATTGATATCGCCGAAAGTAAGGATGCCATCGATTTGACAGCAGAGTTGCCAGGCGTTGATGAAAAGGACGTCGATGTGACGCTTGCCGATGGAATGCTGACCATCCGTGGCGAGAAGAAAACCGCCCGTGACGAGAGGGACAAGGATAAGAACTGGCATGTCGTAGAGCGCAGTTATGGTTCGTTCAGCAGAGCAATTTCTCTGCCGTTCGATCCTGAGCCAGGCAAGGTCGAGGCGAAGTTTGATAAGGGCGTGCTGCACATCCACTTGCCAAAACCTGCAGAGATGGCCAAGAAGCAGCAAAAGATCGAGATCAAGAAGACTTAGAAAGTGTGACGTTCGGGCTTTGTGAACGCAACTTTCCAGGCGACTTGTCCGAAAACGACGACGGTGAGGCGGCCCAGCTGCTTTTTGAAACGGGCCGCCCGCGAGTTGGCGTACACGACCTCATCTGAAGGTTCATTAGTAGTCCAGTCGCACCGAGCGACAAACAAAAGAACAAACCACTGCAACCTGAAACGAAAGCGCTCCATCATGCCGAGGCGGCATGACGTCGCTCAACGAGGTCACAAATGCAGGCGCGTTTCCTCTCCCACGTTCTTGGTCTCAGCGCCGGACTGCTCCTGTGTTTGGTGCCAACGTCGGAGGCCGCTAAATCGAAGAAGGTTGAAACACGAGGCAAGGCGATTCTTCAAGAGAAATGCGGGCGCTGCCACGCCATCGAAGCCGTTGGCGAGAGTCCGCTCAAGGGAGCGCCAGCGATGCGTGATGTCTACCGTCGGTTCAATCCGCGAGAATTGCAGGCCGAACTCTCCGAAGGCAAGGTTTCCAAGCACAAGGAAATGCCGCAGATCTCCTTTTCCGACGAGGACGTGTACGCGATACTTAGCTACCTCTATGCTCTGGGGAGGCGGAAATAAAATCTTTCGAGCCGGTGGAGGGTCAGATGTACTCAAGAATCTTGGTCCCGATAGACACAACCTATACTGATCCTAGTTGGCTTAAGAAATCTCTCGGAGTAGCCTATGACCTTGCCAATAAATCGGGTGGCATCCTTCATCTGGTCTCCGTGATCCCCGATAATCTTCTCAAGGGATACTACCCGGACGTTTATTCGGAAAGCGTGGCGAATGATGTCAAAGCGAAACTTCAAACAATCGCAAGAGACATGCTCCCCGCGGACGCAAGGATGAAGTTGCATGTTCGGACAGGAGGGATTTGCAGTGAAATCTTGCGGGTGGCTCGTGAAATAAATGCGACTGAGATTGTGCTGTCTTCCCATGGGCCAGAGCTGAAGGACTATTTAGTTGGTTCTAATGCAGGTCACATAGCACTTCATGCTCCCTGCTCGGTATTTGTTATCCGCTCGTAAGCAGGTATGTTCACAGTCGTTACTTCTGTGTGCACGAGTCTGCAACTGGCAGTGTGGGGGCCGCGTGAGGTGTCCGACTCCTCATCTTGCGCGCTCGTAGCCTATTTTTCATCGATGTTTAGCCAGCTGGCAGCGTTCGAAGCGAGCGGCATTAATCACTCTTCGGTGCGAACGATTGATTGGGGAAGGTCGCGGCTGATGGGCGTTGAATCACGATGAACGCGCGGTTTGCGGCCTGGTGGCAACTGTTGCATGCCTCGGTGAGCTTGTCGAACGCGCTGACGAACTTGGCGCGATCACGAGACTTGACCGCCTTTTCCACCTCCTCGATCGGCGCCATGATGGTGGCCTCGATCATCTTGCCGACCGGCATGTCTTTGTAGACGGGGAAGTACTGGACCACGTCCTCGAGTCCTTCCTTGATCTCGTCGATCTCGTAGTCCGCGAGCGCCCAGTTGCGCGCGTCGCCCGCGAGCCAGAGCTTGGCATGGCGAATCTGGGTCACGATCATGATTTCCGCGATGCCGGGCGAGTATGGCCCTGGCGTCGGAGCGGTAGGCTCTCCGCCAGCCTCGGACGCTGCCTGCAGGACGATGGCCGCCACCGCGGCCACGCTCATCTTGCTCATGTCACGCCTTTCTTGGGGGCCGCGCCGTCGATCCTGGCTTCGGGACTGGCGCGACCAAACCACATGCGCAGCAAGACGTCATTGCGCTTCAGGAGGTGATGACGCAGTGCGCCGGCGATGTGCACCACGATCAATGCGGCGAGCAGGTAGGATAGGATGTAATGCCATCCTTCGAACAGGTCGTGGAAAGCCCTGTCCTGTACGAGTTGGGGGACGGGCAGACCGAGCAAATCCCTGCTCATTGGCGTCCTGAATGTCCCGGCGAGCGCCCATCCAGTCAGCGTAGCACCGAACATAAGGAGATAAAGTCCGATATGGCCGGCCTGCGCCGCCATCCGCTCCCATGGCCGCAGCTCGACCGGCAACGCCGGCACGGGGTTACCCCAGCGCCACAGCAGGCGTAACACCAGGAGTGCCAGCACATCATAGCCCAGCGCCGCATGCCAATTGTAATTGGCGATGCGGTCGGGACGAGCAGCCACGTGCGTCATCCACCAGCCATGGACCAGCAGAACGAGAATCGCGACCGCGCCGATCCAGTGCAGCAGTTTCGCCGGCCAGCCCCAGGTGGCCGCTGTATTGCGCAACATCGCTCGCGTCTCCCGTGCAAGAAGCGATCGGTTAAATTGGAATCTCTCTTGATCTCTGAGTCCAGGATAACGCGTTACGTCGCCGCGCGTGCCTCATCGGTGCGAGCGGCACCTTCATCGGCTGCTTGCGCGGCGTAGAGAGATCGATGAGGGCGTGGCGTTGTAGGTGCGCTCGAGCGCCTCGCGCATGCCTTCGAACACCAGTCCGGTCACCAGCAGCGGCTCGCTCATGACGCTGGTTCAACCGACGTCACCTGAAAAGTGTGCAGTTCCCCATCTTCATCACGGAGCGAGACATATTCGCCCTGCGCAAATGCGTGCGAGCCGAAGCGATAGCCCGTTTCGTCATCGTCTGCTCTTCCGAGATCATAATCGAATACCCAGCGAGCGTGCTCGGCCCCTCCGGGCTTGTGGACCAGGTGACCGATTTGGTCGTGCTCGCCCTGCCAAAACCGGCGTACCCGACAATGATCCCGATACTGGTGCCAAAGCTGCGGGTCGATATGGCCAGACCTGTCGAGAGGCGCCACAAACTCGTACCCATGGCTTGGGGACCCTGACGGAAACTCCTTCGACCGCGCCAAGTTGAGTCGAATGCGCTTGAGCGTATGCGGGAGCATCATGGGAAGAACCTCCAGCTACTAGTTTGATCCAACGCGCGGTGATTGGGCATTGTCCAAGACAAGATCAAGAATTCTGTTTCAAGCTTCAACGAGTCGGTTGAATTTATCCTTGATCTGAATCAAGACAGCGAAGAGTCTTTCATGGCTCATTGATCAAGCACTAGAAACATGACGGGCGGAGATCCCAGGTGCGTTACGTTGGCTGGCAAGGGTGATTGCATGCTCGAGCTCAAGGTCGCTTTGAAACCGGCCAACGGGGTGCGAAGAGGCAGGAGATTGCAGCTGCTAGGTTCGTGTCTGCTGCTCGCCGCGCTCTTTCCCGCGCCCGCTGCGGACGCCGCCGATGCCGGCAACGGCAAGCGCCTGGCGGAGACGCGCTGCGTGCCGTGCACGCGGTTGTTCCGACCATGCGCAGGGAGGTGGCCGACGCGCCGCCGTTCGAGATCATTGCGCAAAGATTTGCAGCGCATCCCGAGATGCTGGCCTTTTTCTTGCTCGATCCGTACCCCCGGATGAACGTGCCGCTGACGCGCCGCGAGGTGGAGGATGCCGCGGCCTGTATCGACACGTTCGCAAAATAGCCAGCAAGGCGCGCGGCGAATCCAACGGTTTTCCGCCAACGGCACGATCCCGGGCATCTGTCCGCCATCGTCCTTCTCCTCCGGGATGCGTCAGCGCCTTGCTCACCGAAGGCGTGTTGATCCAAGTCAAAGACAACTGCCACGCATGGCGTTTCTTTAAAAGCAAAGGAGTCTGGTCATGAAAGCGCGCGATGTGATGGTGTCTCCGGTGATCACCATTAAGCAGGAGTCCTCCGTAAAAGAGGTGGCGGAGATTTTCATCAACCGGCGGATCAGCGCCGCTCCCGTCGTAAACGACCAAGGAAAGCTCGTCGGCATCGTCAGCGAGGCCGATCTGCTGCGTCGTGCGGAAGCTGGGACGGAGCGCAGGCGATCCTCTTGGCTGCTGCTGTTTACCGGGAACGAAAGGCTGGCGGCCGAATACGTGCGCGCCCATGCGCGCAAAGTGGCGGACGTCATGACTCGCGATGTGATCACGGCGACGCCGGACACCCCCCTGCACGAGGTCGCATCGCTGCTGGAGAAGAATTCGATCAAGCGGGTTCCGATCGTAAGCAATGGCCAGCTTGTCGGTCTGGTCAGCAGGGCAAATCTGATCCAGTCGGTTGCCACGGCTGGTAATGAGCTGGAAATTCCGCTCTCCGATACCACCATTCGCGACCAGCTGCTGTCGCATCTCGGTGCGCAGCCCTGGGCGCACACCTCATTGTTAAACGTCACCGTGAGCGGCGGCGTGGTTGACCTTTGGGGGCTCATCAATTCGGATGTCGAACGAAAGGCGATCCGTGTGGCGGCTGAAGCCGCGCCAGGCGTTCGAGCCGTGAACGATCATTTGATTGTACGGCCGCTCGAAGGCTGGAGCTGACTTTCAGGAAAGGCGTCTCCAAAGTCGTTCTCCAATGGCCATTTTTCTTGAGAAATCAGTGCGACATGAGACAGCAAATTGGGCTCGTTGCCAGCAGCTCCCGCGTCACGCTGCCGAACATCCACTCGCCCAGGCGGCTGTGTCCGTAGGCGCCGGTGACCGATGCAAAAAACATCGCCGACCCGCACCGATGAACGCGACTCCTATGCGGTGACGGCACTGGCCGACATCACCGACCGCTCGCTGCATGCCGCCGTGGCGCGTTTTACCGCGGGTCTTTCTCCGGCGGCACTGGCTCAGGCCTATCTGGACTGGTTTACGCATCTTACTTACTCGCCGGGCAAGCGATTGCAACTCGTCGACAAGGCGACGCGGAAAGCCGTTCGGTTCGCGAACTACGCCTCCCACTGCTTGCCGCTCGGCCACCAGCCGCCGTGCTGCATCGAGCCGCTGCCGCAGGACAAGCGCTTCGTCGGGGAGGATTGGCAGAGATGGCCCTACAATCTCATCTACCAGGCCTTCCTGCTCAATCAACAATGGTGGCACAACGCCACCACCGGCATACGCGGCGTGATCAGGCAGCACGAGCGCATGGTCGAGTTCACCTCGCGCCAGATCCTCGACATGGTCTCGCCTTCGAACTTCATCTTGACCAATCCGGAGGTACTTCGGCGCACGATCGAAACCGGCGGCGCGAACCTCGTCCACGGCCTGCAGAACCTGATCGAAGACTGGGAGAGCAGCAGCAGCGGCAAGAAGCCTGTCGGAGCCGAGAATTTTAGGGTCGGGTGCGACGTCGCAGTCACGCCCGGTAAAGTGATCTATCGCAATCGGTTGATCGAGCTCATCCAATACATGCCCGCCACCGAGCGGGTAAGGCCGGAGCCGGTCCTGATCGTCCCGGCCTGGATCATGAAATACTACATCCTCGATCTCTCGCCGCAGAACTCGCTGGTGAAGTACCTCACCGAGCAAGGCTTCACCGTGTTCATGATCTCCTGGAAGAATCCGGGGCCGGATGACCGCGATCTCGGCATGGAGGACTATCGCACGCTCGGCCCGACGGCGGCGCTCGACGCGGTGGCGGCGATCGTTCCAGATTGGAAAGTCCATGCCGTCGGCTACTGCCTCGGCGGCACGCTCATGGCGATCGCGGCGGCGGCGATGGCGCGCGACGCCGACGACAGGCTCACGTCGCTGACGCTGCTCGCCGCGCAGACCGACTTCACGGAGGCGGGCGAGCTCATGCTGTTCATCAACGATGGTCAGCTCGCGTTCCTCGACGACATGATGTGGGAGCAGGGTTTCCTTGACACGCGGCAAATGGCCGGAGCGTTCCAGATGCTGCGCTCCAACGACCTGGTCTGGTCGTACATGATCCACAACTACCTGATGGGCGAGCGCGCGCCCATGATCGACCTGATGGCGTGGAACGCCGAAACGACGCGGATGCCGTACCGGATGCACTCGGAATATCTGCGCCGTCTCTTTCTCGACAACGATCTTGCCGAAGGGCGCTTCGAGGCCGGCGGCAAGCCGGTGGTGCTGACCGATATCCGCGTGCCGATCTTTACGGTTGGTACGCAGTGGGATCACGTCGCCCCGTGGCGCTCGACCTACAAGATCCATCTGCTCACCGATGCCGAGGTGACGTACCTGCTCACGACCGGCGGCCACAATGCCGGCATCGTGTCCGAACCGGGTCACCACGATCGCAGTTTTCAGGTGATGACCAAGACGGCGAGCGACCACTACGTCGACCCGACGACCTGGTCGGCACTGGCGCCGCAGAGAGAGGGCTCCTGGTGGCCGCGATGGGTGGCTTGGCTCGACGCGCGCTCCGGCGGTCCCGTCGCTCCGCCCGGCCTGGGCGCGGCGGTTGCGGGCCTGGCCGTGCTGGGCGATGCGCCGGGCCGCTACGTGCTGCAGGAATAAGCTTCAGACGCCGCACCGGTGAGCGCGGCCGCGCGTCGGGAATGACGCGCGCGCTTATCGGACACCCTGCGTCGTCTCGTTGAGCGCGCGCATGATGCTACCTCGGCGAAACCGCGCTCCTAGTCGCCCGCATGAACGCTTGCATCTCTTCCTGAGTAAGCCGCCCATCTTTGTTGCTATCCATTGCCTTGAAAATTCGTTCGTGAGCCGCCTGAAACTCCGACAACTCGATAGTGCCGTCGCCATCGCTATCCATCAGAGCAAAAATCATGCGCATCATCATGGGAGGCCCCATCCCGCCACCCATGCCTCCTCCCATCATGCCGCGGCCCATCGTTCCCATCATGCCCCGACCCATCATCCCCATCATGTTGCATCCCATCGTATCTCCTTGTCCCATCGTGCCAGCGGCTTCCTGACCAGCGGGGTGATGTTGCGTATGTGGCTGATCCGCCTGCGGCGTCATTCGGTCTTGTGCAACGGCACCGCCGTCGCCGTACGCCAAAATCAGAGCACACGTCGTGAGTACCAAAACGCGCTTATGCATCTCGAATCTCCTCCGAACGCACCCAGAGGTGTCAGCCGCGCCGTATCAGGCTATTGTAAACAAGGCTAAGTACGACGGCACTGATCCAGCCAAAAATAATGCTGAACACAATGCCGTCGATCCAAACTCTCAAGGACCTTAGCGGGGCGAGAGAGAACAGCTCGACCCATCTATGAGTGGCCGGCCAATTGTCTGGCAGGACGAGAGCGGCCACGAGGCAAATGACAAACAGGACAACGAGCGTTGCCGACAGTGCCCACCCGAGTGCAATGGTGTTGAACGGACTGCTCGGCTGACTGATGGGAGTCATCGTGCCAACCCTCGCTTCGGCGGATAAGCCATGAACACGGGCTCACCGCACATCGAGGGTTGTTTTGTCTAATCCATTCTAAGTTTGCCGATATTGACTTAGATCAAGAGCCTTTCCCCCCGACGTTGAGCGGGAGCGGCGATCCCCGCCCATCGGCTTGGCGGTCATGCTACCGGTTTGGCGGAAGCGTTTCGCCCACTTCAACGCCGCACTGGCACTTACCCCGTATTGTGCGGCCGCTTGCCGGTAGGATGCGCCTGCGAGGACCGCGGCGATCACGTGGGATCGCAACTCCTGCGGATGTGGTCGACCGGTCTTCGTCCGGCCCGGCGCCAGATCAGACGGAGCTGTTACCGGTTCGCCGCGTCGGACGAACTCCTCCACATGGCTTCGACCTAAAAGGAGCGACGGTGGGACTTTCACCCGCATCTTCCCTTACCCCGATGTAGGTCACCATTCTGATCAGGGCCAAACGGCTCGCGTTACCCTTCGAGACGAATGCCTTCGCTGCTGCGTTCGCCAAATGCGCAACTGTGTGACGATCCACATGGCTACCAGGGAAAGCACCAGCATCCCAATGACGGCATCCGCCACGGCCACAGCCACTGTCCACATCGGTAAGACTCCCGTACCGGACGCAGCATGATCGAAAACAAGAAAATGATCGTTTTTTCCACGAGGCTGCGCTTTGATCTGGATCAAGGACTGACGAGCGATTACAGCGCGGCTACGGTTCCACCGAAACGTGATGACTGCGGCTGGTGCAAGCGGCACCGGCGAATATCTGTCCGGTAGCTTCAAGGCGGCGGCGCGACTTCCTTCTGCATGCATGGCCACTCAATGCGAGAACAGGCAGCAAATCGGACTCTGTGCCAGCAAATCGCGGGTGACACCGCCGAAGGCCCATTCCCCCAGGCGGGAATGACCATAAGCGCCGCTCACGATCAAGCCGATGTTTTCATCCTCGATGAACCGTAGAAGCGAATCCGATGCGGTCACCTCAGTCGGCCGGAACCGCTCGGCGATCGTCTTGACCCCGTGTCGAGCCAGATAGGCACCGACGTCCTTGGCGCCGCGCAGGGTCTGATCGTGCCCGCTTTCGACGACCTCCACGATCATCACGCTCTCGGCTTCCTGCAGGAACGGCAGTGCATCCAGCACGGCCCTGCGGGCCTCGCGCACATCCTTCCAGGCAATTGCAACGTGCCTGAGCGAAAGCGAGCGGAGGTTATTCGGCACGACCAGGACCGGTCTGCCTGCCTTCAGGAGCACGGTGCCGGGGTCCAGCGCGCGAGACGGATCCGAATTGTCCGGCTTATTGCCGATGATGACGAGATCGGCGGCGCGCGCCTCCCGCGCCAGCAGCTCGGTCGGAGCCTCGAGTTGGCCGCGCCATTCCGGATAACCGTCGAGTTTGCCAACAGCGACTTGAAATTCTTGCCCTTTCTGATCGAGGAGGGCTTTGATATCCAGCAACCGGGGGGCTGATGGAACGGAATCGTTCGGCTGCTGGCCGGGGGGAGATACCGACATTGGTACGCATCCAGCGACTCCGATCAGGTGCGCGCGAAACCGCCGCGCAAGGTCGGCGGCGATACCAACGCGCGCACCCAGTATGGCGTCGACATCGACGTGTACCATCAGGCTTGCGTAGGACATGGGTGACAGGGCTCCCTCCTTAACACTCATAGATTTGATCATGCGTCCTGCGATCTCGTTGATCTGGATCAAGACCGCGAGCGGCCGTCCGTGGCTGGCTGGGCGTGCTGTCAACGGCGAGGCGGGAGATCCACAGATGCGCCGCGCGTGCGTTTGCCTGATAATTGCGTTACCGCTCGCGGCGTCACACGGCGAGGCGCAGGAGATCGGCCAGCCTGGCCGCGGCCTGGCGCTGGCGCAGCGGCTGTGCGCGGAATGTCATGCCGTCCGCAAGGACCAGGCACGGTCCCCCAATGAAAATGCGCCCCGCTTCGAAGTCGTTGCGTCCGTGCCGGGAATGACCTCAATCGCGCTGTCGGCGGCGCTCAACACCTCGCATCGCTCGATGCCGAACATCATGCTCGAAGCAGACGAGCAGGCCAATATCATCGCCTACATTCTCAGCCTCAAGTAACGAACCGCCGAACGGCCGCAGCGGGGGCCGTCTCGGCGGATGGCTATTCCATGACGTGCAAGAGCAGGACCTCGTCATCCGGCTTCATCTGGGCGAGATCGGCCTTGTCGTTGGGGCGGGGGTCGAGTGCGACATAAAGCGCCTTTGCCGCCGCCCGCAACTCGTCCCGGTGCGCCGCATCGGCGGGCGGCACGGAGGAGACTGTTTTTGCCAGATCGCGCAGGACGTCCGCGAACAGCGCGTAGTGGAAATGCATGCGAACGGACTTGCGCACCGCCGCATCGCCGGTGCGATAGAGACTGAGCGAAATTCCCGTTTGGTCGAGATGTGCATCGAAGCGTGCGGTTCTTTCGAATGTTCCGATGTAGAGCTTGTCGGGATACTCGAGCGCTACTTCGGCTTTGTCGGGGATCGGCTTTGTCATGGCACCTGCCTCGGATTGCTGAGCGGTAGGGGTTACATAGTGGTTCGGGGCCGGACGGCATATGACCTAGATCAACTCTCGCGGCGGAGCGCTCTCTTCCATCCGCTGGCTTGGGCAGGATCGATACCTCAGGGTGCCTGAATGGACCGCAGATAGAGAACGAAGGCGCGGGCATCCTCGCGCGCAAAACGAAACATCGGCATGTCGGGATGACCCACTGCCAGCCCTTCGCGCAGTCGGTCCATGAAAGAATCGACATCCATCCTGCGCTCGAGCGTACGGAACGCGGGGGCACCGGCATGCGGGCTCTGCCCTCGCTCGCCGACCGCATGACATTCCGCGCACATCCTTTCGGCGAGGACCCGACCACGCTGTTCCAGGTCGCTCGGGGCATTCTCCTCGGCGAGGACAGCCGATATTCCGAGCAGAGTCAGCGTGACTGCGAGTCTTGCGACCATTTCGCGCGTTTCTCAGTTCACTACGAAGCGACTTAGCAATCGGGCTTGGCATCGTCGCGCCCTTTCGGCGGCGATGCGAAGCTCATCGTTGTTCCGCACTTAAGGCACGCGAACGTGTCGAAGTCCGGATGATTTTCGGTCGACCGGCTACCCAGCATTGCGAGCCCGCAGAGCGGGCAATGTTGAATCCGTCGCGGCTGCGAGATCACGGCCGATAGGAGCCGGCTACTTGCCTAGCCCGCGGGTGAGCAAGTCGGCCCAGTAGAGCGTAGCGGCGAATGCGCAAAAGCCCGCCCCGATAAATGCGAGAAGAATGATCTCGGTCGGCATCGATCGAACTCCGTCTAGCTGATCAATGCCATCCTGCACGACCTTGGCCTTGCGGACTTTGATCTCGATCAAAATGCCACTGCGACCCGACGAAAACCGGCTGCGGGTCTCGACTTTTGCCGGGTCGCGCTGAGCTTTGTCGAAGATGCGGCTGCAAGACGCCGGCGATAGATGCTAAGGGAAATGCCGTAGCCTGACGCGCTACGGCTTGATCAGCTCCTTCGCGCGCTCGACGGTTGCCTTCGGGGCGGCGTAGAGCTGCTCCACGAGCTGTTGCACCCGCTCGCCCGATGATGCCACCACG
>Ga0081455_10003575_pt1 | contig 17841 bp, 16 predicted proteins | sample TabmetS3T2R1_FD_70207 | JGI IMG/M metagenome (GOLD analysis project Ga0081455, IMG submission 70207) | Tabebuia heterophylla rhizosphere microbial communities from the University of Puerto Rico - S3T2R1 | ecosystem: Host-associated > Plants > Roots > Rhizosphere ...
CCGACGTGGCGACAAGCGCGAGAATGTACGCCGAGTTAGAAGCGCGAACCTTGAGTTCGGAACAGACGGAAGGCGTACTACTGCGTTATGGATTTTTCTACGGGCCTAACACCTGGTATCACCGGGAAGGCGCGGTCGCGCAGCAGGTTCGGCGACAACAATTTCCGATTGTTGTAGGAGGGCAAGGCGTATGGTCTTTCGTACACATTGAGGATGCCGCTCTTGCCACGGTGGAGGCTCTAACTGCGGAGGCCGGGGTATACAACGTCGTGGACGACGATCCATCTCCGGTCAGCGTCTGGCTTCCTCGGTTTGCGCAATGGTTAGGCGCATCCCCTCCCCCTGAGATCACCGAACGGGTAGCGCTCGAGACGGCCGGCGAAGATGCCGTCTATTACCAAACCCGACTCCGCGGCGCATCGAACGCAAAGGCGAGGAAGATCCTCAACTTCCGGCCCCGCCGCTTGGAGTGGCTTACAGCCTTACGGGCTCCGGCTTAGGCCCTGGTCCTTCCGGCGCCGCTGAACAATATCTGTTCGCAAGCAACACGTGGAATCGCCTAACGGTCACATTCTGGGATGCGCCAGTATCGACCGCGGGCGTGAAAAGCAGGAGACGAAAAAATGAAAATGATACTGATTATGTCATGCCTGATAACGGGCGCGTTGGTAGCTCAAGAGCCGAAGGTAACCCCGCTGATGTCGAAGGACCTAAAAGAATGTCCTGGAAAAGAAGCCGCCATGATTACAGTGGAGTATGCCCCGGGCGGATCTGATGTTATTCATCGGCACAACGCCCACGCATTTGTCTACGTGCTGGAGGGCAAGATAATAATGCAGTTACGAGGGGGGAAACCCGTGACGCTCGGGCCGGGACAGACCTTTTATGAAGGTCCAGAAGATGTTCACTTGGTCGGCCGGAATGCCAGCAGCACCGAGTCAGCAAAGTTCTTGGTGTTCTTTGTGAAAGACAAAGGGGCCCCGATTCTTATCCCGGCAAAGTGACGGGGATGACAAAGTGCGGAGACAGGGCGCGCTCATCGTTATCGTTCGTTGTTGATGAGGGAAACTTTTCAAGCTTGATTCTGAGTACTATTTATCAATATCAACAATTGCGTTATGCCCCAGCGCGTCGCGGACGTAGGCGGGCGGAATCCCGGCGCGGGCTGCGCGCGACGCGTGACTGTGGCGGCAAACGCGCCATTCGCTCACCGCTTTCAAACCAAATTTGTCAAGAAGCTCTCTCAACAGATGAGTCGCATAGTGGACGCTGACGCATCCCCCCTGCGCTGCCGCCTTCCGGATCTCGCTGGCTCCGGCCTGATAGAGGTTGAGGGTAACCCGTTGACAGCTTGTGAAATCATGTGCTAATTATCTCAACTTAACTAGCAAGCAGTATTTATCGCCAAAGCTGACCTTGTGGCTCTCGCTTGAACTCTTGGAAAGAGAGGAGTGACTGACTGCGGCCGTGACAACACCAATCTTCGGATTAGCTCTAAAGGAAGGCGTTCTAAGCATTGACGGGTCGTTTCTATTCATATTCTTTTCCATCCTCTTGCTGATCTACATACTCAATCACACGCTCTTCAAGCCTATCAATCGGGTTTTGGATGAGCGCGAAAGTTTGGGGGCCGGGCGGATCGGCGAAGCGCGGCGGATGTTGGGCGAATACGAGGAGCGGTTGAAACGATATGAATCGCAGCTGCGCGATGCCCGTGGCGAGGCGTATCAGCGTCTGGAAGCAGGTCGCCGGGAGGCGACGCTCGAGCGACAGCGAATGATCGCCGAAGTAAAGGCCGAAACCACCGCGCGGATCGACGCCGCCAAACATGAGATCGCGGAGCAGGCGGCGGGGGCGAAGAAGAACCTCGAAAAAGAGGCTCGCGCGATGGCAGCCACTATCTCTTCTCAAATTCTGCGCCGCTCGGTCAGCGCTGGAGGAGATTGAAGCCGGATGACTAAACAACACTTTTCGCTTGCGCTTTTTGTCCCAGCGTTACCAAACTTTCATCCACTATTGCTGTCCGGCAGTTTCTGGACTTCGCCGACGGGTTTTCCGAAGCTGGTCAACCTGGTCATATTTTTGACGATTTTATATTTGCTGTTGCGAAAACCGACTAGGGAATTTTTCCGCCAACGCCTGGCCAGCGTGCGTGAGACGCTCGACAGGGCGGCTCGGGAAAAGCAGGAGGCCACAGCGAAGATGGCGGAGCTTGACACAAGACTCAACCGGCTGGACGCGGATCTTCAGGAGATCGGAACGCAGTCCGACCGCGAGGCGGCCGCCGAGCGCGCGCGCATGGACGCGGAGGCCAAGAGGGACGTCGAAAAGATTCGTGAAATGGCCACGCGGGAGGTCGAGTCCGCTAAACAGGTAGCGCTGGCCGATCTTCGGGCGTTCGCCGCCACGACGGCTGTTGACCTGGCCGAGCAGATGATCCGGCGCGAGATGACGCCCGCCGACGACGCCAAATTGGTGGCGCGTGTGGGCGAAGAGATGAGCAAAGTGAAATAGGGATAGTTGGTGGTTAGAGGTTGGTGGTTGGCGGTAACGGTTTTGATCGTCGTTTCGTCTATTAAAAGGCGCCATTTTTATCTTACATTTTTCATTTTTCTGTCTGACGCCTCTTAATGGTCGGAACAACAATCAAAGCCGGCGCGGCGGATGATTCCGCACCCAACCACCAGACGCCAACCACCAACCACTAACCACCAACCACTAACCACCGACTTATGACCGGAACCACAATCGCAAATCGTTATGCGCGCGCGCTGGCCGACGTCGTCGTCGAGCGTCACGAAACCAATGAGGTGGCGAAAGAGTTGATAGACTTCGAGCGGATGATGTCCGAGAACCCGCAGCTGCGCGACGTGTTCGCGAGCCCGGTGATCGCTACCGAACGCAAGCGCGCCGTGCTCGACGAACTGCTCGCGCGGATCAAGCCTCGCCAGACGACGGCCAACTTCCTGCGGCTTCTCCTGGACAATTCGCGCCTGCACGACTTGGATCAGATGCTGAGCGCGCTCTCCCGCGAGCTTGACGCCCGCATGAACGTCGTCTCGGCCGAAGTCACGACGGCGCGGGAGATCGGCCAGCAAGAGAAGGCCGCGTTGCAAAGCCAGTTGAAGGCCGCGACCGGCAAGGAAGTGCGGCTGCAGTTCCGAACCGACCCCGCGATCATCGGCGGCGTCGTCGCTCGCATCGGCAGTCTGGTTTACGACGGCTCGATCAAAAATCAACTGGCGCAAATGAAGAGGAGATTGATGTAATGGCAAACGAAATCAGAGCGGACGAGATAAGTAAAATCATTCGACAGCAGATCGAGCATTTCGACGCCGGCGTGACCGTGGCCGAAGTCGGCACGGTGATCAAGGTCGGCGACGGGATCGCCGAGATTCACGGCCTCGAAAAGGTGATGGCCGGCGAGTTGCTGGAATTCGAGAAGGGCGCGTCGGGACTCGCGCTCAACCTCGAAGAGGACAAGGTCGGCGCGGTCTTGCTCGGCGAATTTCAGACGATCAAGGAAGGCGACATCGTCAAGCGCACCAAACGAATCATCGAGGTGCCGGCGGGCGAGGCGATGGTCGGCCGCGTGGTCAACGCGCTGGGACAACCCGCCGACGGCAAAGGCCCGGTCGTCACCAAAGATTACATGCCGGTCGAGCGCATCGCGCCGGGCATCGTCGACCGCCAGGGAGTGAAAGAGCCGCTGCAGACCGGCCTCAAAGCGATTGACGCGATGATACCCATCGGGCGCGGCCAGCGCGAGCTGATCATCGGCGACCGCCAGACCGGCAAGACCGCCGTCGCGCTCGATACGATCATTAACCAGAAGGGCAAAGACGTGATCTGCGTCTACGTGGCCATCGGCCAGAAGGCTTCTACCGTGGCCCAGGTGCAGGCGACGCTCGAACAGTACGGCGCGATGGACTATTCAATCATCGTCGCGGCCTCGGCTTCGGAGCCTGCGGCGATGCAATACCTGGCCCCGTACTGCGGGTGCGCCATCGGCGAATATTTCATGGACCGCGGCAGGGCGGTGCTCTGCATCTACGACGATCTGTCGAAGCACGCCGCGGCCTACCGCGAAATCTCGCTCCTGCTGCGCCGCCCGCCGGGGCGCGAGGCATATCCAGGAGACGTCTTCTATCTGCATTCGCGCCTGCTCGAACGCGCCGCGAAATATTCGGACGCCCGCGGCGGCGGCAGTCTGACCGCGCTGCCCGTGATCGAGACGCAGGCGGGCGACATTTCGGCGTACATCCCGACCAACGTGATTTCTATCACCGACGGCCAAATCTTCCTCGAATCCGACCTCTTCAACGCCGGCATCCGTCCCGCGATCAACGTGGGCAATTCGGTCAGTCGCGTGGGCGGCAACGCGCAGATCAAGGCGATGAAGCAGATCGCGGGCACGCTGCGATTGGAACTCGCGCAATACCGCGCGATGGCGGCCTTCGCCCAGTTCGCTTCCGACCTCGACGCCGCCACGCAGCGCCAGTTGGCGCGCGGCCAGCGTCTGACCGAAATTCTCAAACAGCCGCAGTACCAGCCGATGGACGTCGAGAAACAGGTTGCGGTGATCTGGGCCGCGACAAATGGCTACGTTGACGACATCTCGGTCGAAAACGTCCGCCACTTCGAGGGCGAACTTTTGAAGTTCCTCGAAAACCAGGGGACGACGCTCGCCGCGATTCGCGATAAGAAGGCGATTGACGACGGCCTGAAAGCGCAACTCAAATCCGCGCTCGATGAATTCAAGCAGCGCTACAGCGCCCAGGCGAAGAGCGTCGGAGCATGAATCAGTGGGCAGTGGGCAGTGGGTAGTGGGCAGCGAGTTTTACCGCCCACTACCCACTACCCACTACCCACTACCCACTATCAACTATGCCAAGCCTACAAGACCTCAGACGGCGGGTGCGCGCCGTCAAGAACATGCAGCAGATCACGAAGGCGATGAAGATGGTCGCCGCGGCCAGGCTTCGCCGCGCGCAGGAGCGCGTGGTCGCCGCGCGCCCTTACACGCGGAAGATGATGCAGATTCTGGGCGACGCGGCCCGCCGGGCGCCTGATTACAAAGACCCGCTGCTCACCGGCCATGAGCGCGAAGGGGGCGGCGACCGCGTGATCCTCGCGCTGGTGACGGCCGACAAGGGCCTCTGCGGCGGTTTCAACACCAACCTCATCAAAGCCGCGCAGGAGTTCCTGAGGAATAACACGGGCGTCGAGGTCGAGCTTGTCCTGATCGGTCGTAAAGGCTATGACTTCTTCCGCCGCCGTCCTGTCAAGATTCGCCGGGAACACATCGGCGTTACCGGCACGGGCAAAGTCAACGCTTCCGACGCGAGCCTCATTGCGCGGGGGCTGATCGAGGATTTCAGATCGGAAGAGGACCGGATTGACCGCGTATATGTGCTGTACAACGAATTCAAATCGGCCCTCTCACAGCGCCCGGTCGTGGAACAGTTGCTGCCCGTCGGCCATATCGAGGCGCCCGAAGGCGCGCAGGCCGAGACGCTGGTTGATTACGTTTACGAACAGCCGCCGGCAGTGATCTTCGGCGAATTGTTGCCGAAGCTGGTCGAGAACCAGGTCTATCACGCGCTGTTGGAATCGGTGGCCTCGGAGCTGGGATCGCGAATGACGGCCATGGACTCAGCCTCGAAAAACGCCAGCGAGGTGATCGATAAATTGACGCTGCTCATGAACCGCGTCCGCCAGGCCAAGATCACGCGCGAGATCATTGAAGTCGTCAGCGGCGCCGAAGCGCTGTAATTCCATCAGAAACTGGCAAGCGCGAATGTCGCTACCATTTCGCGCTTGCCCATCCCCGTTCCCCTTATTTGCCCGCCCGGTTCGCCCCTCATCTCGAAAAAAAACCTACGCTGAAGTCGACTCGGAGACCGATTGCTTGGCGTTGATTCAGGAATGTACAATCACGCCATTTTCCGGAGGTCACAAAAGTAAGGGCATATCCTATGAAAACCCCACTCCACCTTATTTGTCTACTCGCCTTGATCGCGGTCGGCTTGTGGATTTGCTGGCCGGCGCCAAAGTACGCCGAGCAAGGGCGCGGGCAGGGCGCCAGAAAGAACGTGGCCGGCGCCGAGCCGAGGATTGCGCTAGTCATCGGCAACAGCGCGTATGTGGAAGGCGCGCTGGCCAATCCTGTCAACGATGCGCGTGATATGGACGCGACACTCCGCCAACTCGGGTTTGAAGTGTCGAGCGGCGTGAACTGTAACCGTCGCCAGATGGAAGACCTGATTCGCGAGTTTGGCCGGAAGATTCGCGGGGGCGGCGTCGGAATGTTCTATTTCGCCGGGCACGGCGTGCAAGTCGGCGGGGCCAACTACTTGATCCCCATCGGCGCCGTGATCAACGGCGAGGCCGAAGTGAAATATGAAGCCGTGGACGCCGGCTTCGTGCTGGCGCAGATGGAAGAGGCGCAGAACCGGTTGAACATCGTGGTCCTGGACGCCTGTCGCAACAACCCGTTTGCCAGGAGCTTCCGGTCGTCGTCGAGCGGATTGGCGAGCATTGACGCGCCGGTCGGGACGTTGATCGCTTACGCCACTGCGCCGGGGCGCACGGCCAGCGACGGCAGTGGGCGCAACGGCCTCTACACTAAAGAACTGCTGGCCGCGATGCGGATTCCGGGCTTGAAGATCGAAGACGTCTTCAAACAAGTGCGCACCGAAGTCCGCCGCCAATCGAACAACCAGCAAATCCCGTGGGAAGCCTCTTCCATCGAAGGCGATTTTTATTTCTCCACGCCCGGCGTTCGACCCGCGCCGGCGGCGCCCACATCCGCGCCGGCGGCGCCTACGCCCGCGCCGACAACAATATCCGCGCCCGAGTCGACATTGGAAGATATGTTGCGACAAGCCGAGGTTTTGTTGCGTCGTCGTGATTACGACGGAGTGATCAAAGCCGCGCAGCAGGCTCTGATCGCCGACCCGAACAGCGGAGTCGCTTACCGCTTTTTATACAGGGCTTATTTACGCCAAGGTGATACCGACCGCGGTAACCAGGCGAGGGATAACGCGCTTCGATTACTGAAGGCGCCAAAAAACGCCATGGAATATGAGGCGCGCGGCGCTGTGCGCCACGACATTGACAGAGAGCGCGCCATTGCGGACTACAGCGAGGCGATCCGCCTCGATCCGAAGTACGTAGAGGCGTACGCCAATCGTGGGGTGGCCTATACTGAAAAGAACGAGTATGACATGGCGATTGCGGACTATAACGAAGCGATCCACCTCGATCCGAAATATTCAACCGTGTACCTCCGTCGCGGGATAACCTATGCTAAGAAGAATTTATACGACCGGGCGATTACGGACTATAGTGAAGCGATCCGACTCGATCCGAAGCGCGCAGAAGGATACACCGCTCGTGGGACAGCCTATTTTACAAAGGGCGATTTCTATCGAGCGATTGAGGACTTAAGCGAAGTGATCCGACTCGATCCGAAGTCCGTGACTGTATACGATTTGCGAGGCCATGCCTACTTTGGCATGAAAGATTACGACCGGGCGATTACGGACTATAGTGAAGCGATCCGATCCGGTCCGAAGAGCGCAGAAGCATACACCGCTCGTGGGATAGCCTATTTTACAAAGGGCGATTTCTATCGAGCGATTGAGGACTTAAGCGAAGCGATCCGCCTCGATCCGAAGTCCGTGGACGCATACAACTTGCGAGGCAATGCCTACCTTGTAATGAAAGATTACAGCCGGGCGATTGCGGACTGCGGCGAAGCGAGCCGCATCAATCCCAAGTTTGCCTCGGCATACAGGTGTTTGGGGAATGCCTACTTATATATGAATGATTACAATCGGGCGATCGCAGACCTCAGCGAAGCGATCCGCCTCGATCCGAATCTAACATCGGCATACCAAATTCGAGCGTTGGCTTACCGCAAGATCGGACGTAAGGACCTGGCTGAAGCAGACGAAAGGACGGCCAAAAGTTTGAGCGGGAAATAATCCCGGCGCGGGCCTCATTGCGCGGGGGCTGATCGAGGATTTCAAATCGGAAGAGGACCGGATTGACCGCGCCTATTTACTTTACAACGAATTCAAATCGGCCCTCTCACAGCGCCAGGTCGTGGACCACTTCGTGTCGTGGTCCGTTTTAGAATCCAATCGCCGATGGTCCTCAGTGCGACGGGCGGGACGGTTGTTAATCAGCTAGCTCTATCCCAAAGGACTTTTGCAAGAGGCCCAGTGAGGGGATCGGTACGAGGCTGTATCTACTATCCGGCGAATATCCGGTGAAAGCCGTCCCACGCAATCTCTAAGCGCTTGCGGGACTCGGCAATGAACAGAAGATAGGGCGGGCGATCGTAGAGTAGATCATCCACTATGATCAGTCTGTGGCGATCATTACATCGCTCGCTTTGATGACCGCGTAGACCACTTTGCCTACAGTAAGGTTGAGACGCTCAGCCGATTCTTTGGTGATAATCGAGACCACCTCAATCCCGTTGGCGAGTTCGACAGTCACCTCAGTATTAACCGCTCCCGGTAGAACCCGCTTGACCTTGCCCCTCAGTGAATTACGCGCGCTAATGTCCATTGTTTATGCCCTCCTTCTCTGAATATAACCCCCAAGGGAGCTAATGTGTATCCGCTTATCGCTCACGCTCGACATAAGATTCCGCAGCCGTAATCTAAAATATCACAAGGCCGTCAAAAAATAATCTCTGGCGAAACCGTATAAAACCGTATATGCATGCTCATATTCTATTGCAGGAATTCGCGAGCAACAGTATAGGAAAGGATACTTATGGAATTACTCAGATTGCATGAGGCCGCGCAACTTGTAGGCGTCAGCTACCCGACGCTCAAGCAGTGGATTTACAACGGCAAGATCAAATCGGTGAAGACCGCGGGAGGCCATCATCGCATTCCGAAGAGTGAGGTCGAACGCCTCGTCGGGAGCGATAAGCGTAAAACGAAGAGGAAGCCTGTCGGCCTGGACGCAATCAGCGGCCGCAATAAGCTTTTCGGCAAGATCATCGAAATGCGCTACGACGGACTTCTCGCGCAGGTCAGCATCGAGATCGGCGGTCAGACGATCACTTCGATCATCACGAGCGACGCCGCCCGTGATCTGGATTTGAAGAAAGGCGTGTCGGTTTACGCGCTCGTCAAAGCCACCGAAGTGATGGTCATCAGGGGGTAGGTTAAACGAAAGCCCGCGTCGAGTCCGGGCGACAACAAAACAAATAATCAACTCCGAGTCAGCGTCAACCTACGGGTCCGCATGCCAAAGACCTATGGGCGCGTGACCGATAGGGTGTGAGGGGAAACGCTCACGCCTCCCGTGCTTGGAAAGGAGAAAGCATGTCAGCTTGGCTATCAAAGGGATTCTGCGTCTTACAGGCGCTCATACTCATCGCAATATTTCTACCATGCGCGTCCTCCGTTGCGCTGGCGCAAGCCGCCCAGGCGGAACTCACCGGCGATGTGCGCGACGGTTCCGGCGCCGGAATCGCGAAGGCGACGGTCACCGTCACGCAGACGGAAACGGGTGACGTTACAAAAGCGACGTCGGGGAAAGACGGCGTCTATACCGTCACCAACCTGCGTCCGGGGATCTATAACTTGACCGTCGAGGCGCAAGGTTTTCGCCGCTTCGTGCAGGAAGGCGTGCGGATGATGACGGGCGAACGGATTCGCCTGGACGTGGCGCTGACCGTCGGCGGGGTGAACGAAGAGGTCAAGGTCACCGCCGACGCCTCGCTGCTGAGGACCGAGACCGGCAGTCTGGGGCAGGTCATCCCTAACCGCCGCATCGTTGATTTGCCGTTGAACGGCCGCAATTTCTTCACCCTGATCACGCTCGTGCCCGGCGTCGCCGCGCCTCCGCCGACCACGGCGGGACCTTCGTTTCCGCGCATCAACGGCGGCAGGCCGCGCGTCAATGAATACCTCTACGACGGCATTTCGGCGCTCCAGCCCGAGCCTGGGCAAGTGGCATTCAACCCGGTGATCGACGCCATCCAGGAGTTCAAGGTCGAGATCAATTCGCCGTCCGCCGAGTTCGGGCGCTTCAACGGCGGCGTCGTTAACTTGACGACCAAATCCGGCTCGAATGAACTGCACGGGACGGCATTTGAATTTCTGCGCAACGAGGCGCTGAACGCCAGGAACCTTTTCGCGCCCGCGACGGCCGCCAACCCGAAAAAGCCGGTCTTCCGCCGCAATCAGTTTGGTTTTGCCGTCGGCGGCCCTGTCATCAAGGATCACACTTTCTTCTTCGGTGATTTTCAGGGGACGCGCCAACTCATCGGGCGCGTGGCGATCTCGAACGTGCCGACGATGGCGCAGCGCGGCGGGGACTTTTCCTCGAGCCTCGGCGCGCCGCTCTTTTTGCAGACCACCGCGACAGGTGTGACCGCGACGACGACCAACACCGGCGTTCCGATCAACGTCATCAACACGGAAGGCAGTACGGTTCAGGCCCGCGTCGGGCAGATCTTCCGCCCGGGCGATAAACGCGCCTATGCGCGCAATGTGATCCCGATCGGCGATTTTGATCAGGTCGCCCTGAAGTTGCTCGACCGATACCCGCTGCCGACTTCTGCGGGCGCGGCTAACAACTTCCGCCGTGTCGCGAATGAGGGAACGGATCAGGATCAATTCGACATCCGTCTCGATCACCGATTCTCCGATAACAATCAGATCTTCGGACGGTATTCGTTCTTCAACGAGGACGCCACGCCGGTGACGCCGCTGCCCGATGGGAGCGGCAATATCACGCAGGGCGCGCTCGGGTTCCAGAAGAGCCGCGGCTATCAGGCCGTCGGCAACTATTTACACGTTTTTTCTCAGCGGATCATCAACGAATTGCGCGTCGGCTACACGCGCCGTTCGATCGACCGCCGCGCATTGCTCCTCGATTCGCCGGCGTCGCAGAGCCTGGGACTACCCGGCATCCCGCAGAACGCGGCTTTCCAGAACGAACTGCCTACCTTCACGGTCGCGGGGTTGCAACAACTCGGCCCTTCGGCCAATACCGACTCGCTCTTCAACACGGACGTGATACAGATCTTTGACTCGGTGGGATGGCAACACGCGCGGCACTCGATGAAATTCGGCGTCGATTTCCGGCTTGAGCGGCTGAACGTTTTGCAGCCTCCGTCGCCCACAGGCATATTCAATTTCACCGCGCCATTCACGAATTCGCGCGGGACGCCGAACACCGTCGCGGGGAACAACACGGGAAACCTGCTATCCGGGCAGACCGGGAACGCCCTGGCGAGCTTCCTGCTAGGTCAGGTCAGCAACTTCTCGATCGACCTGCAGCAGGACGTCATTCACCCGCGCGCCCGCATCCTCGAGTTCTTCGCGCAGGACGATTTCAAGGCGCCTTCGCGCCTCACCGTCAACGCCGGGCTGCGCTACACGCTGAACTTCCCGTCGACAGAAACCGACAACCAGGGGGCGATCTTCAATCTTCAGACGCAACAGCTCGAGTACCTGGGTCAAAACGGATTTCCGGAGACCGCGCGCGAACTGCACAAACTAAATTTCGGGCCGCGCCTCGGGATCGCTTACCGGCTGGCCAAGGGCGCCGTACTGCGTTCGGGGTACGGACTGGTCTGGCAGGAGCAGGCCGGAATCACGACGCCGTTCACGATCCCGCAATTTCCGTTTATTCAGACCGTCACGCAGCGCTCGCTCGACGGCTTTACCCCGGCGTTCAAGCTCTCGACGGGGCCGAACGTCCAGCCAATTCCGCTTTCGCCCGACGCGGGATTGGGGCAAGGCGTTTTTTCGGTCGACCGCGATCTGGGAAGCGGATACGTCCAACAGTGGAACCTCGCGATCCAGCGCGAGATCACCGGCAACATGGTCGCCGAGGTCGCCTACGCGGGGTCGAAGGTCACACACGTCGGCATCCCGGATTCGAACATCAATCAACTGACCGCCGCGCAACTCGCGATGGGGAACTCGCTGCTGCAGTCAGTTCCGAATCCGTTCTTCGGACAGATCCCGCGGTCTTCTTCCATAGGTGACCCGACGATTCCGCTCGCGCAATTGCTCAGGCCTTTCCCGCGTTTCACGGCCGTCAGCCTCTATCGCAACAACGTCGGCAACACGAGCTATAACGCGCTGCAGGCGAAGCTCGAGAAGCGTCTTTCACAAGGACTGGCGTTCCTGGTCAGTTACACGCGATCGAAGCTGATCGACGACGCCGGGCAGGTATTTGACGCGAGCATCCAGACCGGTCCGGTCGGCGCCTTCCCGGTCGCCGACAGCTTCAACCGCGCGCTCGAACGTGACGTCTCGACCGGTGACATTCCGAACGTCTTCGTCACGAGCTTCACCTACGAACTGCCGGTCGGAAAGGGGCGGCGGTTCAATCTTCCTGGGATCGCCGACAAATTACTCGGAGGCTGGAGCGTCAACGGCACGATCCTGTTGCAGTCGGGGCTGACATTCGCCGTCACGCAGATCACGAACTTCAACGCCTTCGCGGGGTTCGGCACGCAGCGGCCGAATATCCTTCGCAACCCGAATCTGCCGGCGGATCAGCGGACGACCGACCGCTGGTTCGACACGTCGGCCTTCGCGGTCGCCCCGCAATTTACGATCGGGAACGCCTCGCGCAACCCGGTCCGCGGCCCCGGCTACCGCACGGCGGACATCGCATTTATCAAGCGGACGTATTTCGGCGAGGTCGTAAACTTCGAATTCCGCACGGAGATATTCAATCTGACTAACACCCCGCCGCTCGGGAACCCGAACGGGGTGGTCGGCAACGCGGCCTTCGGGACGATCACATCGGCGGGTGATCCGCGCGTGATTCAATTCGGACTGAAGCTCAACTTTTGACTGATATAGCCACAGAGGACACAGAGAGCACAGAGCGAAGCCAGTATTTGTCTTTTCTCTCCGTGTTCTCTGTGCCCTCTGTGGCTAATGTCCTATTGTTGTGTGATCCGATTTAGTCTCATAGAGGGAGATCCAAATGATCCATTTGCGCAGAGTCTGTTTCGTGATCGGTGTTTTCGTCGCGCTGCTTCCAACCATTTACGGGCAAACGCCACAGGGGCCTACTCCCGAGACCTCTCTTAGCGTTAGCGGCGAAGTCGAGCGTCCGCTCAAACTGACCGCCGCCGATCTGGGCAATCTGCCGCGCCGCGCCGTTCGCGCCAAAGATCACGACGGGAAGGAATCGGAATATGAAGGCTCGCCGCTCATCGAAGTGTTGAAGCTGGCCGGCGTGAAATTCGGCGAGGGACTGCGCGGCAAGAACCTGGCGCTCTACCTGGTGGTCGAAGCTTCGGACGGCTATCGCGCGGTCTACGCGCTGCCGGAACTTGATCCGGCGTATACGGACAAGATCATTATGCTCGTGGACAAGCGTGACGGTAAGGCGCTCGACGCCAAGGAAGGGCCGCTGCGGATCGTCGTGCCTGACGAGAAGATGCACGCTCGCTGGGTAAGACAAGTCACGGGCCTGGTCATCAGACGAGCGCAATAATGCAATCATCCGAGGGCGGACGGTATGCCGCCCGTCCACAACCCATCCACCCCCCATTGACAATCATGGCGATTGCCGCGGTTCGCGAGGAAGCGAGGGGCGACGATCTCCGACTAACCGCATTAATCCGTATAGAGGTATTCCGATGCTAGGTTCCATCGGCCTCTCAGGCCGAAACGGCGGCCTACGACGGGCCGCCGCACATGTCGTCGGGCGACTTTGGCTGTCGGCAATAATTATTGTGTTCGCCGCCGCCGGTATCGCTTGTCGTCGCTCCGAGCCTTCCGGGTCGAACGGTAATTCGCAGCCTGCGCGTGAGGTCACAGTCTCGGCGGCCGTGAGCCTTAAAGACGCCTTCCGTGAGATCGGTAAACAGTATGAGTCGCGCACGGGGGGAAAGGTCAATTTCAATTTCGGCGCGTCCGGGGCCTTACAAAAGCAGATCGAATCGGGCGCTCCGGTCGACGTATTTGCCAGCGCCGGACGCCCGCAGATGGACGCGCTCGCGTCACAAGGTCTGATCGAGCCCGGTACGCAACGCGACTTCGCGCGTAATGTCCTCGTACTTGTTGTTCCGGCCGATTCCACGTCAGGCCCTACATCCTTCACAGATCTCGGCGGCTCAAAAGTGACTAGACTCGCCGTCGGAAATCCCAAGACCGTGCCCGTCGGGCAGTACGCGCAGCAGACGCTCACGCGCTTGGGACTGTGGCAGCAACTACAATCGCGATTAATCCTGGCGGAAGACGTGCGGCAGACGCTCGATTACGTGGCGCGCGGAGAAGTGGACGCCGGCATCGTCTACGCGTCGGACGTCCGAGCCGCAGATAACAAAGTGCGAAAAGTCGCGACCGCTCCCGCGGATCTCCACGACCCGATTTTGTATCCCATCGCCGTCGTAAGGGCGAGTTCTAGTAAAGACGCCGCGCGGGCGTTCATTGACGCCGTAATGAACGATGAGGGGCAACGTACTTTGGAGAAGTACGGTTTTGAACGCGCTCAATGACACGGTGGTCTGGACGGCTTTCGCTCGCAGAAATAAAAGCGACGCATCAAAGAACAGGCATTCCATTTCTCTACATCACACAAAACGTGGACGAGGCGGTTGAAACCGACGATCGAGTTTTTGAGGTCACTCCATGAATCTGTCGCAAGCAAACATGTTGGTTGAACAGGCCCTCAGCGCTTATCAAAGCAAGAGGTTTGCCGATGCGGAGGAGCTATGGGCGGCGGCCGGAAAGCTGTGCGCTGAGGGCGAGCAATGGATCGGCGTCGCCTCGTGTCACCTGAACCGGGGCAATGCGCTGGCCAATCTCGGACGTTTCGCGGAGGCCGTCAGCGAGTTTGACCGCGCGGAACCGATTTTCGACCACTTCAAATCCGATATAGGCGTCGCCGGCTGTCGGATCAGCCGAGGAGACGCGCTGGCGAACCTCGGGCGCTTTGACGAGGCGATCTCCGAATTCGACGAAGCCGAAGCGGTTTTTACTCAATATGAGGAGTGGAACTATGTCGCCCGCTCCAACCTGAGCCGCGGTGACGCGCTTGCGAACCTCGGTCGATTCGATGAAGCGATTAAGAATTATGATCGGGCAAAGTCGGTCGCCGATCGATATGAACTGTGGGATTGCGCCGCGCGCTCCCAATTGAACCGTGGCATTGCGCTGCGCAATCTAGGTCGGTGCGAGCAGTCGGTTGCGGATTGCGAGCAAGCTGAGTCGATCTTCGCCTCCCTCGGTCAGTGGATGGGAGTTTCCATCGCCAGGGTGAACCGAGGCATGGCGCTGCAGAATCTCGGGCAGATCAAGGAAGCGATGGCGAATTACGAGCAGGCGCGGTCGATCATCTTCGACATTTGCCAGTGGAGCGACGGCGCCCGTTACCAGTTGGACCTGGGCATCGCGCTGCAACATCCCGGGCAGTACGAGCAGGCGATCGCGGAATGCAGCGCCGCCTGAACGCCGAGCGCGCAGCTTCTTTAAAATTCCTGACGCTGACGGATTTTGCGGTTGATTCGTGGGAAAACTTAAAACAAAGGCTTTACCGTTGCGCCCAAAGGCAGCGGCTTTGATCATCGTTTCGGGCGCTCCAGACCAACCAGACAGAAAGCGGCTCCGACTTGTAAGCAGGACTGCTCTATACTGGACGAGCTCTCAAGTTTCGATTCAGTCATGGTTTAATTAATGAGTCCGCTCAGTTCTTCAGAGTGAGTTGGATCTTAAGCGCGCCTTCGGCGAGTTCGGTAAATACATCCTGGAGAAGTACGGTTTTGAACGTGTTCGGTGACTCGATGATCTGGCCCGCATTCAAGCTTTCAATACTCGTCACGCTCGTCGCGACCTGTGTCGTCGTCCTGCTCGGGATGGCTTTCGCCTTCGTCCTTGCAAAGCGCAAGTTTCGCGGGCGCGAACTGCTCGACGCAATCGTGACGCTGCCGCTCGTGCTGCCGCCGACAGTGACCGGCTATTATTTAATCGTGCTGCTCGGGCGGCGCGGCGTCATCGGAAGCTTTATCTACGAGCGCGCGGGTTGGTCGATAACATTCACCTGGTGGGCGGCGGTCATCGCGGCGGCGGTGATGGCGCTGCCGCTGATGGTGAAGTCGGCTCGCGCCGCGATCGAGAGCGTCAACCCTCAGTATGAGATCGCGTCCTACACGCTCGGCAAAAGCGAGCTCGAGACCTTCTTCCGCATCACACTTCCGCTCGCGAGCCGCGGCGTATTGGCCGGGGTCGTGTTGAGTTTCGCGCGCGCTCTCGGCGAGTTCGGCGCAACGCTCATGCTCGCCGGAAACATCCCGGGCAAAACACAAACGATGCCGCTGGCGATTTACGAAGCGGTCGTCGCGGGCGAAAACCGGCAGGCCCAGATCTTAGCGTTGGTCTTAACCGCTGTATCGGTCACCGCCATTTACTTGACGAACAAGCTGACAGGCGGCCGGGCGCAGGAGATGTAACGAACACGCATGCTGCAGGTGTCCATCAGAAAACAGATCGGAACGAGGAGGGTACGACTCGGGGCCGAACGCCAGGCGCCAGGCGGAAACAATGAACGCGAGACAGGTCAGCCATTCAGACTCGACGTCGAGTTCACGGCGCCGAGCGGCGTGACGATTCTCTTTGGCCCTTCCGGTTCGGGGAAGACGACGTGTCTGCGCGCCGTCGCCGGAATCGTCACGCCCGATGAAGGGCGCATCTCGCTCGACGGGCGCGTCTACTTCGATTCCGCTTCCGGCGTCAATCTGCCGATCCAGCAACGGCATGTCGGCTTCGTGTTCCAGGATTATCTGCTCTTTCCGCATCTCACGGCGGAGCAGAACGTCGCCTACGGAATACGGGCCGAAGAAAACAGCGGCGCCCCGAGTAAAGCGGCCAAAAGCGAGCGGGCGCGTGAACTGTTGTCGCTCCTCGGCATCGAGTACGCCGCGCGACAATATCCGCGCGAAATGTCGGGGGGCGAGAGCCAGCGGGTCGCTCTGGCGCGCGCCCTGGCGAGTGACCCGGCGATCGTCCTGCTTGACGAGCCGCTCTCTGCGGTTGACGCGAAGACACGCGCGCGCTTGCTCGTGGAAATAAAGGCGACACAGCAAAGAACCGGCATTCCATTCCTGTACGTCACACATAACATGGCCGAAGTAGTTGAGATCGGCGATTACGTGATCGTCATCGAGGAGGGCCAGGTGATACGGCGAGGAAACCCTCGACAGGTGACGCTCGTTCAGAGCGAGTAATTACGGAAGGCTTTATATCGGTTTTCAATTGCGTATACGGGTCGGCAATGAGTTTGCGGCAAAGAAGACGTCAATAGAACGCGGATGACGCGGACGGGCGCGGATCATCGCGGATAAAACCAAAAAAGGTCAGCGCCAATCCGCTCAATCAGCGTCATCCGCGTTCTATTAACCCGTACACTGATATGAAAACCGCTCTAAATTCGAGGAAGAGGCCCCGGATCTGTTCCGTCGCTACCGTTGCCAGGGAGTTGGTTGGAATGGGCGCGGCGGCATGTGACAAAATGAGCGACAACATCCGCATCAAGGAGGTCAAGCAAAGTGAGGCGCATTGCCATTCCGATTCTGTTGGTTGTGGTCTGCGCGCTTGTTTCGGCGGCGCGAGATCAATCTTCCGATCTCAAACGCCCACTGATCACAGGGGTCGCCCACATAGCTTTTCAGGTCAGCGATCTCGCAAAGGCTCGCGCGTTTTACGGTGAGTTATTGGGCTACGACGAGGCGTTCCAGGTTTTGAAACCTGACGGCTCTCTGGCGCTGACCTATTTCAAAGTGAACGAGCGGCAGTACATCGAAATCTTCCCCGACCTGCCTCCGGACAAAGACGA
>Ga0081455_10003576_pt1 | contig 17837 bp, 18 predicted proteins | sample TabmetS3T2R1_FD_70207 | JGI IMG/M metagenome (GOLD analysis project Ga0081455, IMG submission 70207) | Tabebuia heterophylla rhizosphere microbial communities from the University of Puerto Rico - S3T2R1 | ecosystem: Host-associated > Plants > Roots > Rhizosphere ...
ATTGCACCATGGTTTGCATCCATTGGGAACAGGGCCAGTGCTGGCTGGATTGCCGTGGACGGACGGGCCATTTGCAGTAGACTGCCTTGGCAATTCACATGGCCTAAAGGTCTTATTCTTCTCGAACCGATAAGGCGTCAGATTGCCGAAAGCGACCACTGCGGTTTCGGCCCACAACTTTGACGCTATCCCTCACGCCATGTCGAAAATAAGCCCCAACCCATTCACTACGCGGCCCGAGATCGACGGCACCTTCGGGGTCGTGGCATCGACCCATTGGATTGCGACGGCGGTTGGAATGGCCACGCTGGAAAAAGGCGGCAACGCCTTCGATGCCGCTGTTGCAACAGCCTTCACGCTTCAGGTTGTCGAGCCACATCTGAATGGGCCGGGCGGCGATGTGCCGGTGATACTTCACGACGTAAGGCGTGGGCGCACGGAAGTGATCTGCGGACAAGGCCCCGCGCCGGCAAAAGCGACGGTTGCCTACTATCGCGCGCAAGGCATCGACCTCATTCCGGGGACGGGCCTGTTGGCCGCTTGCGTCCCGGGCATGTTCGACACCTGGATGCTGCTACTGCGCGATTACGGCACCATGACCCTGGCGGAAGTGCTCGGCCCCGCGATCGGTTATGCGCAAAATGGTCATCCCCTGGTCGAGCGCGCCAATGCGACGATCGCGCTCGTCCAACGCCTCTTCCGTGAGCACTGGCCGACATCGGCGGCGATCTATCTGCCAAACGGAAAGGTGCCGGAAACAGGTACATTGTTCACCAACAAAACTCTCGCGCACACCTACACGCGCGTCCTCAAACAAGCCGAAAGCGCCGGCGGCGATCGTGTCGCGCAAATCGAACGAGCGCGCAAAGTCTGGTCGCAAGGATTTGTGGCGGATGCAATTGATCGTTTCTGTCGCACGCAGGAGATCATGGATGTGAGCGGGGAGCGCCACCGCGGCGTATTGACCGGCGATGACATAGCGAACTGGCAGGCGCAAGTCGAACCGCCGGCGACCTACGACTATGGCCGCTACACCGTGTGCAAACCCGGCGTCTGGAGCCAGGGACCGGTCCTGCTTCAGCAACTCGCGTTGCTGAAAGGCATCGGGTTGGATGGTCTTCACCCGACCAGTCCGGAATTCATCCACCTGCAGGTGGAGGCAGCGAAACTCGCTTTCGCCGACCGTGAAAAGTTCTACGGCGATCCGAATTTCGTGAAGGTGCCGATCGAGACCCTGTTGTCAGACTCATACAATTCCGGCCGCCGCAAGCTCGTGACAAGCAAAGCATCACTCGAATTGCAGCCCGGCTCCGTTGAAGGATTCGGCGCCGTGATCGAACTGCGTCGTGAAACCGAAGCTCGCGTTGCCGTCAGCGCGCTTGGCGCCGGCGAACCGACCGTGGGCCGTATGGGCGAAGTGCGCGGCGACACGGTGCATTTCGACATCGTCGATCAAGCCGGCAACATGATCTCGTCAACCCCGTCGGGCGGTTGGCTGCAGTCGTCACCCGTCATTCCAGAGCTCGGTTTCGGACTCGGAACGCGCGCGCAGGTATTCTGGCTTGACGAAAAGCACCCGGCCGGTCTCGCACCGGGCAAGCGTCCGCGCACGACGCTGAGCCCGACACTCGCGTTGCGCGACGGCGAGCCATACCTCGCGTGGGGCTCTCCCGGTGGCGATCAGCAAGATCAGTGGACGACGCAATTTTTCCTCAGGCACGTTCACTGCAAAATGAATTTGCAGGAGGCGATCGATTCCGCCGCGTGGCATTCCGAGCATTTCCCGATTTCATTCTGGCCACGCACCGCCCGACCCGGCGTGCTCGTGCTGGAAAACCGTGTTCCGAAATCGACCGTCGATGAGTTGAAACGACGCGGCCATATTGTTGAAATCGGTCCGGACTGGTCCGAAGGCCGGCTCACGGCGGCATCGCACGACGGGAGGCGGCGCAAAGCTGCCGCCAATCCTCGCGGCATGCAGGGCTATGCCGCGGGACGATGACTCGCGAAAGGCGCCTATGACGTGGTCGATCATTGCCCGCGATAAAGCAACCGGCTGCTTCGGCATTGCCGTCGCGACAAAGTTTTTTGCCGCCGGCGCCCGGGTGCCTTTCATCGCCGCAGGTATCGGAGCGATCGCAACGCAGGCGCTCGTCAATCCGTTTTACGGCATGAAAGGTTTGCGGCTTTTGCGCGAGGGCAAGGCGGCGGATTCGGTCGTCAACGAGCTCATTGCCGGTGATGACGGGCGCGACCACCGCCAGGTTCACATTATCGATGCGAGTGGCCGCATAGCCGCGCATACCGGGATAGAATGCATCGGATGGCACGGACATATCGCGGGCGACGGATTCTCCGTTGCCGGAAACATGCTTGCGGGGGCGCGCGTTCTCGAGGCGACGGCAAGCACCTATCTCGCCGGCGAGGTGCTGCCTTTTCCGCGCCGGCTGGTCACGGCGATGCTGGCCGGCGAAGCTGCTGGAGGCGACAAACGCGGCAAGCAATCGGCCGCCCTGCTTATCTACGGCGAGGAGGACTGGTCGGATCTTGACCTGCGGGTCGACGATCACGTCGAGCCACTGGCCGAGCTCGAGCGGCTCGAGCGCGTGAGCCGCGAGCGATGGATGTCGTTCCGGCGCTTCCTGCCGGGCCGCCGAGATCCCGTTGGCGTGACCGACCGATCCATTATCGAACGCGAAATTGCCCGTGAGCTTGCCGACGAGAATCGACAATGACTCCTCTCGTCGACGTCGAAAATCTGAAGGTCGTATTTCATGGCGATCGTGGGAGGATAACCCACGCGGTCGAAAGCGTTAGCTTCGATCTCGCGCGAGGCGTCACGCTTGGGCTCGTCGGCGAATCCGGCTGTGGCAAGAGCGTCACTGCTCTCGCCATCATGGGCCTGCTGCCGAAAGGATCCGCCGAAGTATCCGGCCGCGTCGGCTTTGACGGCAACAATCTTCTCGATCTCACCGACGCAGCGATGCGCGACCTTCGCGGCGATCGGCTTGCCATGATCTTTCAGGAGCCGATGACCTCGCTCAATCCGGCCTACACGATCGGCGAGCAGATCAGTGAAACGCTGGTCCGCCACCGCGGACTCACCCGCAGCCGAGCGCGCGCCCGCGCCATCGAGCTGCTACGCGACGTACGAATTCCCTCGCCAGAGCAGCGCGTCGATGAATACCCGCACAAGCTTTCGGGCGGCATGCGTCAACGCGCGATGGTCGCCATGGCCCTTGCTTGCGACCCACAGCTTTTGATCGCCGACGAGCCGACCACGGCGCTTGACGTTACCATCCAGGCGCAGGTGCTCGACCTCCTGCGCAGTCTCAAGGCCAAAACGAACGCCGCCATTGTCCTGATTTCGCACGACCTGGGAGTGGTTGCGGAGATTTGCGACGAAGTTGCGGTCATGTATGCAGGCGAAATCGTCGAACATGCGCCTGTCGATGCATTGTTCGAATCTCCGCAACATCCCTATACGATCGGGCTCCTGGCCTCCATTCCTCGCCTTGATCGCCGCGTGGAGACCCTCGCAACCATTGAAGGCTCGCTTCCTGACATGACCGCCGTTCCGCAAGCCTGCCGCTTCGCACCGCGCTGTCCGTTCAGAAGCGAGATTTGCGTGAGCCGCCCACCACCCATCGTGGACATCGGGACGAGACATTGGTCACGATGCGTCAAGGCACCGCTGGAAAGGATCGTTGCGTGAGCGTCCTGCTCGAGGTGGAAGGCCTGACGCGGCATTTTGTGACCCGTCGCTCGCCGTTCGGACGACCGCTGGCGACAGTCAAAGCAGTGGACGGCGTAGATCTGATTGTGCCCGCCGGCAGCACGCTCGCTCTCGTCGGCGAGACAGGCTGTGGCAAGTCAACGGTCGGCCGGCTGATCTTGCGGTTGATCGAGCCAATGGCAGGCGACATCCGATTCGAAGGCCGCCGCATCCTCAGTTTCGGCGAAAAGGAGCTGCGAGCCTTTCGCCGCGAAGCGCAGATTGTTTTTCAGGATCCCTATTCATCGCTCAATCCGCGAATGACGGTGGGAGAACTGATCGCCGAGCCGCTCGCTCTGCACGATATCGTTCCCGCACCCCGCCGCCGCGATCGCGTGGCCGAGCTTCTGAGCCTCGTTGGCCTTGACCCGAGATATGGTCAACGATACCCGCACGAATTCTCCGGCGGCCAGCGGCAACGAATTGCGATCGCGCGCGCGCTCGCAGTTGAACCGAAGCTTATTGTTTGTGACGAGCCGGTGTCGGCGCTCGATGTTTCGATTCGCTCGCAGGTGCTCAATCTGCTCGCCGGCCTTCGCAAGCGCCTTGCCCTGACTTACGTCTTCATTTCGCACGACCTTTCCGTGATCAAGCACATCGCCGACAGGGTCGCGGTCATGTACCTCGGCCGCATCGTCGAGACTGCACCCGCGGACGAACTGTTCGCCAATCCACGGCACCCCTATACCCGCGCGCTGTTTTCAGCGATCCCCATCCCGCAGCCGCACTCCAGGCGGCAACGGCAGCTGCTGGAGGGGGATGTTCCAAGTCCTCTTTCGCCTCCAACGGGATGCCATCTTCACCCGCGTTGCGCCCATGCGATCGAACGTTGCCGGCTCGAGCGGCCTGCGCTTGTTGCTGACCAAAACGGACATGCGACCGCTTGCCACCGCTGGCGCGAACTGCCCGCTCTGTCCGGCCTGGGCGAGCAAGAGGCGCCTGGCCCCCGGCTCGAAGGGCTAATGTCGGAATTCACCCGCAAACCGGGTGTCGGCGCCAATGCGGTTGCTGCTACACTTCATTCGAGAGGTTTGAACGGCGTGCCTGAACGCCGGTGATTACTTGCGAGGGGAACCATGAAAATCTTGCGCTGGGCCGCAATCGCGGCCGCATACGTCGCATTGACCTGCGGGCCGGCGACGGCTCAGACAACGCTGCGGATCGGGCTGGCCGAGGACCCGGATGTGCTCGATCCCACGCTCGCCAGGACATATGTCGGGCGCATCGTCTTCGCGTCGTTTTGCGACAAGCTGTTCGATATCGATCAGAATCTCAATGTTGTGCCACAGCTCGCGCTGTCCCATTCCACCTCGCCCGATGGCAAGACCGTCACGATCAAGCTGAGGCCCGGTGTCAAATTTCATGACGGCGAGCCTTTCAACGCCGAAGCAGCCAAGTTCTCGCTCGAACGCCATGTGACCATGACGGGCTCGTTCCGCAAGCCGGAGCTGGCGGCTGTCGATCACGTTGATGTGGTTGATCCTCTCACGATCAACGTCGTGCTCAAAAGCCCCTACTCACCACTGATCGCGCAATTCACCGACCGCGCCGGGATGATGGTGTCGCCGAAAGCTGCGAAGGAGCAAGGCGACAAGTTTGGCCTGCACCCGGTCTGTGCCGGGCCTTACAAGTTCGTGGAGCGCGTGCAGCAGGACCGCATCGTGTTTGAAAAATTCCAGGACTACTGGAACAAGGACAATGTCAAGATCGACCGCGTCGTCTACCTGCCGATCGTCGATTCAACGGTACGTCTCGCAAACCTGAAGTCCGGCGCGCTTGACCTCATTGAGCGTGTGCTGGCGACCGACATCAAGAACGTCCGTGCCGACAAGACTCTGCAGCTCGCGACCGCGCTCGAGCTTGGCTACCAGGGGCTCGACATCAATGTCGGTAATGGCGCTCAATCGAAGAACCCGCTCGGCCAATCGGCAAAGGTACGCCAGGCGCTCGAACTGGCGATCGATCGTGAGGCCTTGAACCAGGTCGTATTCAACGGCGAGTTCAGGCCGGGCAATCAGTGGGTCAACCCGGAAAACCCTTACTACCAGCAGGCCTATCCGGTCGCGAAGCGCGACGTCGCGAAAGCCAAGGCCCTCCTGAAGGAGGCCGGCGTCGCCGCGCCTTTCGAAGTCGACTTCATGGTGCCCAAAGGCGCGGAAACCCAGGCAGTGGCCGAGGTGATCCAGGCGATGGCCGGCGAGATCGGAATCAATATGAAGATCCGCGTCACCGAATTTGCGACCTCGCTCAAACAGGCCGAGCAAGGCAATTACCAGGCTTTTCTCCTGGCCTGGAGCGGACGAACCGACCCGGACGGCAACACCTACATCTTTTTCAAATGCAATGCCCCGCAGGATTCGATGGGCTATTGCAAGCCCGAGGTCGACAAGCTGCTCGATGAAGCCCGCATTCCCTCCGACATGGCCGCGCGCAAGGCGATCTACGAAAAGCTGACAAAGACCATCCTTGAGGACCTCCCCAAGATTTATCTCTATCACCGCCGCATTCTGATCGCACACTCAACCAAGCTTAACGGCTACAAGCAGATGCCGGACGGATTGGTACGCGTTGTGGGACTGTCGTTGAAGTGACCGCTGCCGTGCTCGCGGAGGGTCGCCAATGCTGAACCTCCTCGGCAAACGGTTGTTGCAGCTGATCCCGACCCTGTTCTTTGTGTCGGTGATCATCTTCTCGCTGCAACAATTGCTGCCCGGCGACCCCGCCTTGATCATGGCGGGGGAAGAGCGCGATCCGGCGGTGATCGAGCAGATCCGCCGGCAATATCACCTCGACCAGCCGATTCCCGTTCAATACTTCTACTGGGTGAAAGGCGTGCTGTCCGGCAATCTCGGCGAGTCGATGCGCATTCACGTGCCTGTACTTGATCTCATTCTGCAAAAATTGCCGGTGACCATCCAGCTCGCCTCGATGGCAATCGTGATCGCGCTCACGATTGGAATCAGCGCGGGAATCGTATCGGCGGTGAAGAAAAACACCGTCTGGGACTACGTGGCCAACGCATTCGCGCTGTGGGGCATTTCGACGCCGAATTTCTGGCTTGGCATCATGTTGATCTTCCTGTTTTCGGTGAAACTAGGGTGGTTGCCCGCGTCGGGTTACGTTCCACTGACCGAAGATTGGCGCGCCAGTCTCGCGTCCACGATCATGCCGGCCTTTGTTCTCGGCAATGCGATCGCAGCCATCCTGATGCGCCATACCCGCAGCGCCATGCTTCAGGTGCTCGAGAGCGACTACGTGCGGACGGCCCGGGCCAAGGGCCTTTTGGAGCGCACGGTCATCCTCAAGCATGCGATGCGGAACGCCCTCACCCCCGTCATCACCCTCGGCGCGCTCGAATTCGGGACCTTGTTGTCCGGCGCCGTACTAACCGAGCAGATCTTCACGATCCCCGGTTTCGGCAAGCTGATCATCGATGCGGTCTTCAACCGCGACTACGCCGTGGTGCAGGGCGTCGTCCTGGTCACGGCAACGGTCTATATCGCGCTTAATCTGCTGGCCGACATCGCCTACGTCCTCGTCAATCCGCGGCTGCGCAGCTGACGAACATGGTCGACATCGCTGTCAACGCAAAGCTGCCCTCGGCGAGCGAGAAGGTCGAAACGCCCCTTCGCCGCGCACTGCGACGGCTTTTCCGTCGCAAAAGCGCGGTTTTTGGCCTGGCCATTGTCGTGTTTTTTGTCGCGCTCGCTGTCTTCGCGCCCCTGCTCTCGCCATACGATCCTACGGCGCAAAGCTGGAGTCTGGTGCGCAACGAGCCGTCCGTTGCGCACTGGTTCGGGACCGACGATCTTGGCCGCGACATCCTTGCTCGCGTCATTTTCGGCGCGCGCGCGTCTCTGATGGCGGGCGTCATTTCCGTTGGCATCGCGCTTTCGATCGGTGTGCCGCTTGGCCTGGCAGCCGGCTTTCTGGGCGGCCTTCTCGATGCGCTGATCAGCCGGATGACAGATGCGATGCTCGCCTGTCCGTTTCTCATCCTGGCCATCGCATTGGCCGCTTTCCTCGGTCCAAGTCTTGGCAACGCCATGATCGCCATCGGGGTGACGGCAACCCCGATCTTCGTGCGGCTGACGCGCGGACAAGTCCTCGCGGTCAAAATGGAGGATTACGTCGAGGCCGCGCGCGCGGTGGGAAATCCGCGCTGGCGAATCGTATTCGTCCATATCCTGCCGAACATCATGCCGGCGCTGCTGGTTCAGGCGACTTTGTCCATCGCCGCGGCCATCATCGCCGAAGCAGCACTCTCCTTCCTCGGCCTGGGGCAGCAGCCGCCGGCGCCTTCGTGGGGCAGCATGCTGAATTCGGCACAACGTTTCCTGGTCAATGCCCCGTGGATGGCGGTATGGCCGGGACTTGCGATCTTCCTGACGGTGCTCTCATTCAATTTGGTCGGTGATGGCCTGCGCGACGCACTCGACCCGCGCGAGGGCGGCCGAGGCTAGGCCGGTGCGGACACACGACCCTTAGAGCACTTCTTCGATCCTCACTCCCCGGCAATCCATCTCGAATTCGAGGCCTCTCACCGGCGGCCGGCAGAAATGCCATGTCAGCCCGGAGCGCGCCGCGCCCCTACGTATGATTTCCTCGGCGAGGAAAGGATAGAGGTCGTAGACCGTGTAGACCTGCGTCGCCGTGGTTGCGGTCCAGTCCGTGCCGAGCATCGCGAGGCGGCGTTCCATTTCCCCCAGTACAAAATGCGCCTTTTCACGCATGGCCTCGGGACTCGTCTCGCCATGGCGCACAGTTCGCTCGGCATAGCTTGCGCCGCCCTCGCGCGCCTCGCCGCTGCCGGAGATGACGAAGCTCGGCGCCGCCTCCGACGTTTCGACGGTGAAGCAGAACGCGTGAAACGACGGTTGGGCGGGCGGATCGATTTCCGGGCACACATTGCTGCGCGCAACGGGGTTGCGGTCATTTTCCATGATGCCCCAGTCACCAAGGGTCACGACGTAACTTTGGTTGAACTTGCGAAAGCCATCGTCGCTGAATGGCGCGGGCGAGCGCAGTTCGCACGCGCAGAAGGCCGTCAGCGGCCTGCCGGCGGCCTGGATAATGCGTGCAATTGCCGCGAACCCTGCCGGGATCGGCAGTGGAGTATGGAACCGCACCCGCCGGATCCTGAAACCGGCGGAAGCAGCCACACCAGCGGAATATTGAAACACCGCCGGAATGTAGCGAAATCCGCCCGCTGCGAATTCGACGACGCTAGCTTCTTGGGAACTCTGCTTGGTTTTATTCATAGTCAGTCGTCAGCGCACAAGCGGGCGGCGGCTTGGGTCAATTTTCGTTCTCGTTTGCGGCCAAAAGACATTACGTCCCCGAATTTCAAGGTGCGGTATTAGCATAAAGCACGAAGGGTTTCGTCAGCGAGCCTTTCGGGTTAGCAGTCAAACCAACAGTCAGGGAGAACGGCGATGGCAACCTATGTCGTGCTTGCCAGATTCACCGATCAAGGCATCAAAAACGCCAAAGACTCTCCGAAACGGGCACAAGCTTTCAAGCAAATGGCGGAGACATTCGGAGTGACCGTGAAGGACATATTCTGGACCCAGGGACGGTATGACATCGTAACGATCGTTGAGGCTCCAGATGAGCATTCCGCCACGGCACTTAACTTGAGCCTCAACGCTCTGGGCAACATCCGCACGGAGTCGCTGCGAGCCTTTTCGTCAGCAGACATGATGAAGATTGTCGCCAAAATGCTCTGACCGGCGCAATCAGTCGAGCGGCAAGCTCGACATTCAGAATTTCGGCGAGCGGACGGGCTTCCGAGTAATTCAAAAAGGCACTAACATTCAAACAGGATCGAGGCATATCCGGGAAATCCCGGACCCAAGCCGATCTCTCGCACTTGGATCGTAGGACGACTTCCCGGCCGTGCATTTAGTTCCAGCAACGGAGGTTTGCCATGAAGGTCAAAGAAGCGATGCACAAGGGCGTTGAGTGGGTTGGTCCCGACACCCCAGTCATCGAGCTCGCGAAGTTAATGCGCAAACATGATATCGGAGCCATTCCAATCGGAGAGAACGATCAGCTCGTTGGGATGGTGACGGACCGCGACATCGTATGCAAAGGGCTGGCGGAGGAGAGCGATCCTGCCCGCCTGACCGCGCGCGATGTGATGACACCCGGCATCCATTGCTGTCGGGACGATGATGACCTCGACAGGGCGGTGCGGCACATGGAAGATTTAAAAATCCGCAGGCTGCCGGTGATCAACAAGAGCAAGCGGATGATCGGCATCCTTAGTCTTGGCGACGTCAGCGGCATTGCGCCAAATGGTCTGCTGTCCGAATACGTCAAAAGCGTATCGGCCCATCACCACTGAAGCAGTCGGTTCATTGCCGGGCGCTATCGAAGATGACGATGCCGCGAACTCGGCATTGGCATCTGGCATGCTGTCTGGCGTGTTGATCGCAGTGCGATTGGATCGACGTTCTGTCGTTACTTGATTATGTCCGCGACTACGTTGTCTTGTGGAGATACAACCACAACCTGATTTTGGGTCACAAAAAATTTGTAGGTCTTCACCTGCGGTACCTTTTCGGCAACGAGCTTCGGAAACGCCAGTAATTTAACGTCGTCTGCGACCTTATTGCCGATCTTGATCTCATCGTTAGGCGGTGCTTGTTCGGCGCGCATCTCGGTCAATACAATTTCTTTAATAATGTAGCTCTGCTCGGCGGTGAGGTTAATCGAACGGGGTGGAATAACATCCTTGTCTTGTGACGGCGTCTGGGCAATGGCAACGCCGACGAGCAACCCGGCCGCACTCACGATTAGCAGTACTGCGCGTTTGATAGCCGTCTGTTTCAAAGTCGAGACCTCGAAATTCCCCAATGGCGTGCGAAAATGGATCGCATGGGATCCTTGTTCCTCCTTGCTAAACGAGAATGCTCATCTGGCTGTTCCCCGGGAACAATGGTTACCGACAGATTTTGTTGGTTCCGATAGAGTCAGAAGCATCTTAAGGGACATTTGGCACCCAGTTTAGAGTGTCCGTTGAGACCAATAGCGGACATTTTTGCGGAGCATCTAGACGACGGACGCGACGATTAGAACGAGGCTGAGCAAGGCAAGTGCTGCGCGTAAGACATGGGAGTATTCCCAGCGGTCACGAAGTGCTGTCCAGTCCGCCGTGCGCAGACGATCGACGTTTCCAAGCGGATCGAAGGAAAAGAAGCCCTTGGCCAACTTTTCCGGCTGGAAGTCCTTGAGCCAGAAATTGTTGACCGGATGCGTGATCAGCCAATAGGTCGCATGCATCAACAGAAATGCTAGAAACGCAGCTGTCGTCAGCCAGAATTTCGGGCCTGCGGGTGTCGCTACGAAAAGTAGAACAAGGAGCAGCACGAGCCCGATTGGCTCGGCTAGACCGCCAAAGGTAAAGCCTGGATAATAGATCTGTTGGGTCACCAGATAATATTCTTTCGACAAACGAAGCTTGCCCGGCAACTCCAGCGCGTGCGCCAGGCTGAGGGCCATCGCAACCGACACCACCACGATCGTAACAACCTGAAGCGTCTGGACCATTTACGAGCACCGTTTCGCCGATAAACGGAATGACGACAGGAAAGTTCCGATGGACCGCAGATCAGTCCACGGCGGCTCCTTCGCCGTTCTAAAATGCCAACAGGAAATCATTCGCACCTGAAGGCCATGCCCGTTCCTGTGATGGCCCGAGCAACCGGCCCCTGCGGCGAGTAAAAGCCTTGCAATCGGCATCCGCTAAGATGCAGACTCTCCAAATCTTGATAGGTGTCAACGCCTGCCATTCGAGTGCGCGGTGTGTTCACTTGCGCAAAAGAGGAGCATGACGCCATGAGAATGCGAGAAATCGATATCCAGGATTACGCGCGACAACTATTGGAGGCACATGGTGCCCAGGCAGTTGTCGAGGCTGCGCAAAAAGCTTGTGCCTTCGAAACGGAAGGCAAAAAAGAAGACGCCGAAATTTGGAGGCACATCGAAGCAGCGCTGAAGCTAATGCGTGGGCCCCACGAAAGCTGAAATACATCCGATTAGAAGCGCTTGCAGGTGAGCGTCACCGCATCGGATTGACGCTCTGCCACTATTAAACACTGGAGGCAGCAAATGTTTCTAAATTGTTCTACGACCGATGATGTCCTTAAAGCCATCAAGACCAAGAAGGTCGAGATGATCGATTTACGTTTCACGGATTTGCCGGGCACCTGGCAGCATTTTTCCGTCCCGCCAAGCGCAGTGGATACCGATGCAATGAGCGAGGGCATTGGCTTCGATGGGTCGTCGATCCGCGGTTTCCAGGAGATCCAGGAAAGTGACATGCTGGTCGTGCCCGATGCGACCACAGCTTTTCTCGACCCATTCTCGGCGGCAACGACGCTGGTCTTGATTTGTAACATCAGAGACCCGGTCACCGGTGAATCCTATAGCCGCGATGCCCGCTACATTGCGCAGAAGGCCGAGGCACATCTCAAACAGACCGGCGTTGCGGATACAGCCTTTTTCGGGCCGGAAGCCGAATTCTTTGTCTTCAATCAGGTGCGGTACGATCAGGGTATGAATTTCGCCTACCACGAGATCGACTCGAAGGAAGGCATCTGGAATTCAGGCAAACAAGAAGCCCCAAACCTTGGCCAAAAGCCGCGCCAGAAGGAAGGCTACTTTCCGGTTCCTCCCGTCGACAGCATGCAAGATTTGCGCACCGAGATGGCGCTGACGATGGAGACGTTGGGAATCCAGATCGAGGCCCATCACCACGAGGTGGCCACGGCCGGCCAGGCCGAAATCGACATGCGGTTTACACGGCTAACGCGCATGGCCGACAACTTGATGCTCTACAAATACGTGATCAAGAATACTGCGCGCAAACACAATATGACGGCGACGTTCATGCCTAAGCCTCTCTTCGAGGACAACGCGTCTGGAATGCACGTGCATCAGAGTTTATGGAAAGGCAAGACCAACCTGTTCTACAGCGACGGGCACTACGCCAACCTAAGCGATCTTGCGCTTCATTACATCGGTGGTCTGTTGCATCACGCTTGGGCACTCTGCGCAATCTGTGCACCAACGACGAACTCTTACCGTCGGCTGGTTCCAGGTTATGAGGCGCCAATTAATTTGGTCTATTCGCAGCGCAATCGCTCCGCCTGTTGCCGGATTCCGATGTATTCGCCAAACCCGCGTGCCAAGCGGGTCGAGTTCCGCACGCCGGATCCCTCCTGTAACGGATACCTAGCATTCGCGGCAATGTTGATGGCCGGCCTTGACGGCATCGACAAGCGCATTGACCCAGGTAAGCCGATTGACAAGAACCTCTACGATCTACCGCCCGCGGAAGCAAAGGTGGTGAAGTCCACGCCCGGGTCGCTGCAGCAGGCGCTCGATGCACTCGAAGCCGATCACGCCTTTCTGCTCCGGGGCGATGTATTCACCAAGGACGTCATCGAAACCTGGCTCAACTACAAGCGGGAAAAAGAGGTTGATGCCATCGCGCTGCGGCCCCATCCCTATGAGTTCCATCTTTATTTCGACATCTAGGTTTGCGCTGTGCCGGACGACCCAAGATGGCCGCATTTGGGGTACAGGATGTTTTCAACGTTGGCGCCAGAGTCAGAATAAGAGTTAGAAAGATGACTCAGGACAGGCGACGCCGTGGCCACCTGCATTCCTCATCAGAGCTGGCAAGGCTTGTCCCCGCAGCGTCGGCACCGGGAGAAAGTAATGTGGGACAACGCAAAACTCCAAAGTCCGAAAGACAGGACCCGGATCAGCACGACCGAGGACTATGAACTGCTCTATTGGTCGCAGACTTTAGGCCTTTCGGCCGAGGACCTGAAAAATCTTGTGGCTCAATACGGCAATTCGGTCGACGCAGTGCGCCAGGTTCTTGGAAAACGGGCCTCTCAGCGCGCTCACTGATCGTCATCGCACAAGCGAAGGGCGCTTGGGATCGAACTTCCATTCTGGAATCAAAAATTGCATCGCAACCGCGTCGTCGCGCGCGCCGAGCGCCATGCTTTTGTAACGGCCATGGGCCGATTCGATCTGGGCCATGTCGACTTCGATCCCAAGGCCCGGCCGCTCTGGAACGAGTACGGAGCCTTTGACGATTTTCAGTGGCTCCTTGGTCAGACGCTGGCCATCCTGCCATATCCAGTGCGTGTCGATTGCTGTGATGTCGCCCGGAGCCGCGGCCGCGACATGGGTGAACATCGCTAGCGAGATGTCGAAATGATTATTCGAATGCGATCCCCAGGTGAGCCCCCAGTCCCGACACATCTGCGCAACCCTTACCGATCCTTGCAGCGTCCAGAAATGTGGATCGGCAAGTGGAATATCGACCGCGTGAAGCTGGATGGCATGGCTCATCTCGCGCCAATCGGTGGCAACCATGTTGGTCGCCGTAGGCAAACCGGTTGCGCGGCGAAACTCCGCCAAAATTTCGCGGCCGGAATAGCCTTTCTCGGCCCCGCAGGGATCTTCGGCATAGGCCAGGATATCGTGCCGTCTGCGGCACAGCTTCACAGCTTCCTCCAGCGACCACGCCCCGTTGGGATCGATGGTGATGCGCGCGCCCGGGAATCGGTGCGCTAGGGCACGCACCGCGGTCATCTCCTCCTCGCCTCTTAGCACCCCGCCCTTCAACTGGAAGTCCTGAAATCCGTACCGGTCTTGCGCCGCCTCTGCGAGCCGTACGACAGCCGCCGGCGTCAACGCTTCTTCGTCGCGTAGCCGGAGCCAGTCATCGTTTGCGTTTGTGGCGCTGCGATACGGCAGGTTGGTTCGCTTGCGGTCCCCTACATAGAAGAGATAGCCGAGCATTCTTACGGCCTGGCGCTGCTGACCCTCTCCGAGCAGCGCCGCCAACGGAACGTTGAGAAATTGTCCGAGCAGATCGAACAGCGCGGTTTCGATGGCCGTGACCGCGTGAACCGTCGTGCGAAGATCGAACGTTTGCTGGCCGCGCCCGCCAAGGTCGCGGGAAGCAAATTCTTTGCGGATGGCATTGAGAACATCATTGTAGGAGGCGATTGATCGTCCCACGACCAAGGGCCGCGCATCCTCGAGCGTCTGCTGGATGGCGTTTCCGCCCGGCACCTCGCCCGCGCCGGTATGACCGGCATTATCTCTCAGGATAACGATGTTGCGGGTGAACAACGGGCCATGCGCGCCGCTCAGGTTGAGCAGCATGCTGTCTTCGCCGGCCACGGGGATCACCAGCATTTCAGCGACGACTGGTGAACCCCTGCCTCGATGGATCATTGCCGATTTTTACTCTGCTGTGATGTTTCCCGCCTCGACCACTTTTTTCCAGCGCTGCGTTTCGCCGACCAGGAATTCCCTGAATTGTGGTCCGTTGCTGCCGACCACGTCAAAGCCGATGTCATTGAACTGCTTTTTGACGTCGGGTGAACTGACGGTCGCGGCGATTTCCGATTCAAGTTTGGCCCGTACATCGGCGGGCAGACCCTTCGGCGCCGCCGCAGCTTGCCAGGAGTAGACAACAAGATCGGGGATGCCTGCCTCGGCCGTGGTCGGAACGTCGGGCAGCGCGGCCGCACGTTTCTCGCCGGTAACCGCCAGCGCCTTCAGCTTGCCCGCTTTGATATGCTGCGCAACGGCGCCGAGATTCTGAAACGAAGCGTTGGCGTGCCCGCCCATAAGGTCATTGATCGCTGGGCCGCCGCCTTTGTAAGGCACATGCACGCCGCTCGTGCCGGTATTTTGCCAGAACAACACGGCCGTCAGATGATCCGACGATCCGATGCCAGACGACGCGAATGTCACCTGATTGGGATTTTTCTTCAGATGCGCGATCAGATCGCCGGCGCTGGTGACCGGAAAGTCCGGGCTCGTAACCAGCACATTTGGCGTTCGCACGAGCAGCGACAGCAGATCGAAGTCCTTGAGCGGATCGTATTTCAGATTCTTGTACAACACGGGATTGATGGCGTAGACGCCGATCGATCCGATCAGGAGGGTGTAGCCGTCAGGCACGGCCGATTTCACGCCCGTGGCACCGAGCCCGCCATTTGCGCCCGCGCGATTCTCAATGATGACGGATTTTCCGAGTCGCTCCGCCAGCTTGTTGCCGGTCAGCCGCGCGGTGACATCCGACGCGCCGCCTGGAGGAAACGGCACAACAACAGTGACGTTGCGTTCCGGATAGTCGGCATAAGCGGCACCGGTGAAAATAACCGCAAGCGTCAAAGCAACGAACACGCAGACTGCGCGAGGCTTCATCGACATCTCTCCCGAGTAAAGGTCGCCCTTATTTAAAGCGACGTCCCGGTAGAATGCCCGAAAATCTGTCGGATGCCGCGCTCAAAATCAGGCTGCCTCAGAAAACGTCCAGATCCAAGAATTGCGTTTGCAATAAAATAATCATCTCGGTGATGACGTGTTCGATTTCGAGGGGCTGCTTCGCTTTCGAGTCCTCGTCGGCGTGGTTCACTGATGTGAGCGCTCAGACATCGAGCCACATCTGTTTTCCGGAAAAGGTGTTGCTCACTCGACGAAGCCGAGAATCCGAACACCTGGTTAACCATGCGCCGCGAATGGTGGCCTGGTGTTGTGTCTGTTGCATTTTTTCTGACCTACACCCACGGTTCTGGGGTGGGTCCATGGATCGTTTTTCGGCCGTACCGATCGCCGTCTTCACCGTTGCGGTCGGACAAATTTCAACGGCAGCTGACATTCCGACCAAAGCACCGCTCACGACTATCACTCCTTTTCCCATATACAATTGGACAGACCTCTACGTCAGCGGAAAAGTTGGCAACTTGGCCGGACTCGAACTCCCCCGGTCCAGGGCGAATCTGACGACGACTTCTGTTTCGGACGCAATTGCCGATCGCCTTCGGGAATCAAAGATATCCGATCTGCTCCTTCTCACAGGGCGTCTTGGTTATGCGTCCTATAACTGGCCCGGTTACATCAACGGCGGGTACGCAAACTCACAAGCTGGTTTCAACACATTCGCAGCAAGCATCGGATTACGGAATACGACCTCGAGCGGTGGCTGGACTGTGCGCGGGGGCATTGACTACGCGTTTAATCCGTTTGCCAGCACTGGAGTCGAATACAACTTGGCTCGCATCAATATCGCAGAGCGCGACCAATCCGTGAGTCCGAGCTTTGTAACTCCTGAAACCCTGACGGGTGAGAATGCCGACATCCAAACTGTGTGGGCGCCTTTGAACAATCAGGCTCGCTCCACTTATCGGAGTCACTAGATCGACCAGCACTGGTTCGAAATGAATCCCGTGTCGGGAAGGGAATCGAATGAGAATACTTCTCATTGGCATGCTGGCTGCAACGCTGATCGGCTGTAGCTGCCTTATGCCGCCACAAGCGTCGATGGAAGGCTTTGGCAGGTTGGTTGTTGCCGATCCACCAGCCGAACTGGAACCGGCGCCATTCACTGTCAGTCCTGCGACATCGAAACCAAAATCGACTGCGGCGCCGAAGGCGGCGAAACCAACATCCGTGGCCGTCAAGACTGTAAAACCTCGCGCACCTGGATTACTTCCGACAAATGGCGAAAATCCATCGCCGTCTCCCTCACCGGAGCCGGCATTTGCGACCAACTGAACGATGTCTCCGACCTCATGAAAGGATGTCACACCGGCAGGCCAAAACTCGAGATGCCAATTCTGATTACGGATTTTCGGGCAGCAGACGTAATATGGGGCACGGCCGTTTTGCTTTGCAGTCCATTCACACCCGCGACTATTGCCCCTTAGGGCAATGTCATTGTCACCCATTGTGTCTCAAAATATGAGGACTGCCGGAACGCCGCGAACTCCCGCTACTGTTGGGCAAAAGCGGACTTCCTGTTTGCTTTCGGACCCGATGGAGGTGGCAAATGCTCTTCACCCCAATGCGCGCGATGTGCGTCGTTACTGTGCAGCTTGTCATTGCGATCCCGGCGCAAAGTGTTTCAGCGCAAGAGACTGCAAAAGGATTGCTCGCGGTTCAGGCCCGCGCTCAAGGCTATCGCTGCGATAATCCGATCAGCGCTAAGAAAGATGAAAAGCGGTCAAGGCCGGAC
>Ga0081455_10003577_pt1 | contig 17837 bp, 12 predicted proteins | sample TabmetS3T2R1_FD_70207 | JGI IMG/M metagenome (GOLD analysis project Ga0081455, IMG submission 70207) | Tabebuia heterophylla rhizosphere microbial communities from the University of Puerto Rico - S3T2R1 | ecosystem: Host-associated > Plants > Roots > Rhizosphere ...
TGCTCCATGGGCAGGTCGGCGGGTTTAACGCCTTTCAGGAGCTTGTCCACGGAGGTGGCGGCACGGAGGAACAGCGCCGTCCAGCTCTGCCCATAGGACATGAGGCCACCGGCGTCCATATAGTCCCGGTCGGGGTACATCCCTGGGAGCCGGTGCCGTTGCGCCAAGTCGACGATCCTCGTGCGGTTGCCATAGAGGAGGAAAGTGTCTGGCATCACGAGGAGTGCCTCGGCACGGCCACTGATGGCGGCGGCGAAGGTGCCCGCGAACTCGTCGGGGGTGCGCACCCCCAGGACGTGCAGCTCTACCCCCAAGGCCTGCGCGGCGGCCTGGGCCTCATGCACGAAGGGTGCGGTGGCGGGATTGGCCGGGTTCCAGAGGACGGCGATGCGCGCAACCTCGGGCACGGCCTCTTTGAGGAGCTCCAGCCGTTTCCCGCTTAACTCCACATTCAGGCCCGACAGCCCCGTGATATTGCCGCCCGGCTGTGCCAGGCTGCCGACGAACCCTTGGGTAACCGCATTCTGAGCAATCGTCATGACGATAGGAATCGTGCTGGTGGCCTGCTGCGCGGCACGGGTCGCGGCGGTTCCTATGGCGAGAATGACCTGGATATTGCGTCGGACCAGCTCGGTCGCGAGGTCGGGCAGGCGCTCGACCTTACCCTCGGCATAGCGCTCCTCAATGAGGAGGTTCTGCCCCTCGACGTAGCCCAGCTCGCGGAGACCCCGCCAGAATCCGTCGAGCTCGGGTCGAGTGGAGGTGGAGGAGGCGAGTGAGAGCCAACCGATCCGGAAGACTTTGCCCGGCGGCTGCGCTGTGGAGGTGCGCGGCGCCGTGAGCAGGCTCAGGATGAGCATGGCCATGCACCCGATGACGCTGTACCACATGGTTGTCTCCTCAGGCCAGCCTCAGGCCGACCATCTGCTTCCCATTGACGCCGAACGAAGAGCGTTTTATCCCTCGTGGTCCCCCATGAGGGATAAAACGCAGTTGCACTGAGCCGCTCTACTACGAAAGCAACGTGTCCTTATGGGGATTGTATCACGAGAGGTGGGGCTGGTCAGCAGCCAACATGGGTGGTGGACGGGAGCCCAGAGACGTCATCGCGGGGTCCGTACACCCCACGAGAGGCCCCCGGAGCGCACCAGATAAGGTACGGGACCGACGCAGAGGAGCCTCCAGAGGCTGCGGACACGCCAGGGGCCCTTGGGGCGAGGGAGGCCCGTGCGTAGCGTCTACCGCGGGGGAGCCGACACGTCCAGGGTTGGATCATGACGAGTCCCAGATCGGCACCTTCGCGGCAGCCTCTTGGTCCGGAGCCCGGACTGGCAGGGGATACAGAGGACTCCGCACCAGCGGACCGTGGCCGCACTGGGGACATTGGGTGAGGTCAATGCCGGTCCGCTGCCGCATCCACTCCACAGCGCTCGGTGGCGCTCGGGGAGGTGGCTCAGGCGGCTGGCCGAGCAGATGTCGACACTGGCGCAGGGCGCGTGCCTTACACCGGTTGGCCAGGAAGCCCACATGCCGGAGGCGCTGGAAGCCATGGGGCACGATAGGGAGCAGAAAACGCCGGATAAACTCATGGGCCTCCAGCGTCATGGTCTGTACCTGATGGCCTTGGCGCCGATTGTGATACGTGAAGCGCACGCGGTCATCGCGCACCTCCAGGAGGCGATGATTGGCAATCGCGATGCGGTGGATATAGCGTCCCAGGTACTCGAGCACCTGGGTTGGCCCAGCGCACGGGCGCTTGGCGTAGACCACCCATGCCTGGCCAGAGAGCTGGTCGAGCAGATGGGTGAAGCCGGTAGGGGAGCCGCCCCAGGCAGCCTCCTGCGCACAGCTCAAGACCTCTTGGTGGTAGGCCTGTTGTAAGGCCGCGAGGAACTTGGGGCGGAAGACCGTGCTCAAGGCCCGCACCGGGAAGAGGAAACGTGGATGGGTGGGCACCCAGTGGGTGCCGTCCTCGGCCCATGCGCCAGCGGGTACAAGGCCGTGGAGGTGGAAGGGGGCATTGAGCGTCTGGTCCCAGGTGTGCAACACCAGCGTCGCGCCGAGTTGGCCGCCCAGGTTGTGCTGGCCAAATTGGAGCAGGGTCTGGCTGACGGTGCGGAACAGCAGGGTCAGCAGGAGACGTTTGTTCCCCAGCATGAGCGCATTGAGGGCGTGAGGCACGGTAAACACGGTGTGGAAGGAGGGCGTAGGGAGTAACTCCGCACGCTGCGCTTCCACCCACTGGACTGTGGCCCATGTCTGACATTTGGGACAGTGGCGATTCCGGCACGAGCTATAGGCATAGCGCTCAAAGCCGCCCTGCGGACACCGTTCCGCATGCCCCCCGAGTGGCGCGGGGCGACAGGCGAGGAGGGCGTCGATGACCTTCTGCTGGGCCGCAGAGACCGTATGGGGCTGCTGGTAGGTGGCGCCGTAGAGGCGGAAGATGTCGGCGACGTCCCATGGTGGACGGTCGGGACCTGGTGGGCTCTCCCCGCCATGGGGACCGCGCACAGCGGGAGGCATGGTCTCACTCCCTGGCGATGCTGGGCTGAGCTTCCGCCACCCTCAGCAGATCGAACGGGCTGTGGACCTGGGCCAGGTGCCGCCGCGTGATGTGGAGATAGCGCGTGGTCGTGTCGATGGTGCGGTGGCCGAGCAGGAGCTGGATCGTGTGCAGAGCCACCCCGGCTTCCAAAAGATGGGTGGCAAAACAATGCCGCAGGGTATGAATGCCTTGGCCGGGGCGGATCCCCGCAGCTCGCTTTGCGTGGTAGTAGCGCTTTTGCGCGGTAGCGATGGCCAGAGGCTGGGTGCGGTCGTGTCCCGTAAAGAGCCACGGCGCGGGGCGATAGAGAGACCAGGAGATGCGCCGTGCGGCCAGCAGACGGGCCGACAGCAGCGTGTAGCGGTCCTTGCGGCCTTTGCCCTGATTGACACGGAGCAGCCTGCGGTCACTTGCGATATCGGTGAGGCGGAGGCGCACGACTTCCCCGACGCGTAGCCCCGCGGCATAGGTGGTCATGAGCAAGGCCCGATGCCGCGGGTTGGCGGCGCTCGTGAACAGGCGCTGGCGTGCTTCGACACTCATCCGCTGCGGCAGGAGCCGCCGTCCCGTGCGTGGGGGCAAGTGGAGGTGGAGCGCATCCCAACCGAGGGTCGTGACGTAGAAAAACTTGAGCCCACAGGCGATCTGGTTACAGGAACGCCACGCGAGGTGGCGTTCGACCAATACATGGTGCAAGTACACACGGATCTGGTCTGGGCTCAGTTGGTCGGGGGAACAGCGATAGAACTTGGCCAGTCCTGCGACAGCGGCGATAGAGGCTTTCTGGGTCTTGGGAGCACGCCGCTGTAACTGCATGTCTCGAAGCATTTTGGTGCGTCATGGGGTCATGGTGTGGCTCCTCTGGATGCCAGGGGCATACGGCGAGAGACGCCTCCAGCAGGCGCCTCGACGGAGCCACTAGACGGCAGAGGTGAGGATCACCAAGCACGATCAGTACTCAGGCACGCGTATGGTCCATTCCAGCTTGAGATGGGGAAAAAGGCAACATGAAGGGAAGGCAAAAAAGCGGGTGAAAACTGCCGCGCAGCGGCTTAGTGCAACTTCTAATTATCCGGCGTAGGACGTGTAGCACCCTGTTGGAGGGCATTAGACAGCTTCCGCCGTAGAGTCCATGTGGGTGTCATATTCTACGGCGCATGCCGTAGAACACCCCTGTACAAGAGGGGTAGCACGCTCTCGGACGGCATTATACAGCGCTGGCCGTTGAAGACAACCTGAGAGAGTATTCTGCAGCTCAGGCCGTACAATATGCCTTCCCAGACGAGTTTTCTTGGCATGCTGCCGAACGCTAAGTCGGTCTCCGAAAGCATTTGGCAAATATCTCACCACATGAAACCTAATGCGGGAAACGTCTTGACCACACGGATCTCACAACCATCAGCTCTATAAGGGGTTGTGAGACATTGCCATGGATATAACGCTTGGCAAATGTCTCATCTTGTGAGATCTAATACGCTCGTGATACTATGAGACCTAAGCCAATATCCGTCCATGAGACCTAATCCAATATCCGTCCGTGCGCATCATACGGCAAACCGTCCCTCTGAACAAGTTTCCTTCGGTATACGGTTTGTAAGGAGGAAGCCGAACAGGATGTTGACAGCCCAGAGTACTGGAGAGAGATGAAAAATAGAAAATGATTATTATGACTCTCTAGTCATAATATGATACTCTTTATTCTTTCAGCCAGAAAATAAGGACTCGTAGGACAAGCCCAGCGGTGGAGAGGGCTGGCAGGTTATACACAGGAAGGAGCTATGGCAGGCGTGAGCGAGGTCCGCGCGCCGGCTGGCAAATGGGCGGTGGCTGGCACAGTTGTGCTGGGCAGCTTCGTGGCGGCGATGGACGTGAGCATCGTCAATGTCGCGATGCCCCAGATGATCGGCACCTTTGGCGTGCCGCTGGATGCCATTACCTGGGTGGCCGTGGCCTATAGCATTGCCGAAATTATTATGGTGACGCTGGCGGCCTGGTGCAGTGCCCTCCTCGGCCGCCAGCGGTTTTATACCCTGTCCCTGGTCCTCTTTATTGCCGCCTCTGTGCTGTGCGGCTTTGCTCGTTCCCTGGAGATGATGATCCTTGGACGCGTGCTCCAGGGCCTCGGCGGGGGCAGCCTGATCCCGCTGTCCCAGGCTATCCTCCTGGAGACCTTCCCTGAGGAAGAGCGGGGCATGGCCATGGCCCTGTATATGATGGGGGTGGTGGTGGCGCCGGCCATGGGACCCGTCCTGGGGGGATGGCTCACCGACCAGTATGGCTGGCCCTGGATTTTTTACATCAATGTGCCCGTGGGTCTCGTCGGCATCGGCATGGCAGCCACGGTGCTGGTAGACCCGCCGTATGCGCGCCGCACCCTGAGCCGCATCGATCTGGTGGGCATTGTGCTGCTGACCCTGAGTCTCACGGCCATGCAGGTCGTGCTCGAACGGGGCGAGCGCGAGGGCTGGTGGGAATCGTCATTTATCGTGGTGACGGCGTGTGTGGCCCTGGCAGCCCTGGCGGCGTTGGTCTATTGGGAGTTGCGGGTGGCGGAGCCTGTGGTCAACCTGCGGGTGCTGACGCATGTCCCCTTACTCGCAGGGGTGAGTCTGGGGGTGATCTTTGGCCTGACCTCGTTCGGCAGTATTTTTATCTTACCGCTGTTCTTTCAGCAATTGCGGGGCTATGGGGTGATGGATGCAGGGCTGTCGCAGATGCCCCGGTCGTTGGTGATGTTGGTCGTGGCCCCCATCTCGGGACGCCTCTATGGCTTGGTCGATAGCCGTCTGGTGATTGGTGGTGGCATCGTGCTCATGATGGCAGGATATTTCGACCTGGCACATCTCACCCTGGAGTCCGACGGGTGGCAAATGCTCCCCGGTTTGCTCCTTACCGGTGCCGGGATGGCGTTTGTGTTCACGGCTATGTCCGCCGCCGTTATGCGCACGATTCCAGCGCCGCTCATGGCCGCGGCTACCGGTCTCTATACCCTGTCACGCCGTATTGGGGGCAACATCGGTTATGCCTTTGTGGCCAACCAGATCGTGCATCGGACGACCTTTCATCGTGCCCGCCTGGTCGATCATCTCACGCCGTACGACGTGTGGACATCCCAGGTCGTGGAGGGTCTCACAGGGCGCCTGGCCAGCAGCGGTGTGCCGCCAGGGGTAGCAGAGGACAGCGCGCTGAAACTCCTGGCCGGCGCCGTACACCGGCAGGCGATGATGCTGGCCTACAATGATGTGTTCTGGATGATGGGCGTGTGCTTTGTGGTCTGCCTGCCCTTGCTCCTGTTGCTCGGGCGACGCCACCAGCGTCCCACCCCAGTGCCAGGGAAGTCTGCCGCGCAGCCCGCTGCCGCGTCGTGAGGTGGCGTTTGCTGTATCTACACATGGAGTCAGACTATGGCGCATGAATCCCAGAGGGCAGAGGGCTCGTCACGTGCGACCCCGGTGGCATCCCCACCGGAGGAGGCCGCTGCTATCTCTGCCGCCATGCCTGACGTGCCGGAGGCGCAGCGGCGTACACTGTCCCTCCGGTATGGCCTGTACGGTCTGCTGGTGCTGCTGCTCGGGATGGGCACCCCATATGGCTGGCACCTCTGGCAGTACTATCAGACGCATGAATCGACGGACGACGCCTACGTGGTTGGGCATGTTGTGCCTATCAGTCCCCAGGTCAATGGCACCGTCCTTGTCGTGCACATCGCCGACCACCAGACCGTGGAGGCGGACCAGGTACTCGCGCAGCTTGATGCACGCGACTTTGAGGCGCGTGTCAAACAAGGCGAAGCTGCGGTGGCCGTAGCCACCGCCAACCTGCGGCGCGCCGAGCTCGAAGTCTCACTCACGCAGGAGAGCACGAGCACAGAGACCGAACGCACCAGGGCTACCCTGCGCGGCGCGCAGATCGCCACGCAAGAGGCACAGCAGAGTAGCGCCGAAGCCGAAGCTCGTGTGCGTACCACGGAAGCCGCAGTGGCTGCCGCTGCAGCCGAGGTGGACATGTGGCATGCACGCCTGGACATCGCCCAGGCAGACTTCACCCGCATGCAGGCGCTACGCACCGATGGTGTGGTGTCACAACAGCAGTTTGATACGGCCGACAGTGCACGGAAATCAGCGCAAGCCCAATGGCGCGCCAGTCAACAACGCCTGACCCAAGCCCAGGCAGAGGTCGAGCGTGCCCGTGTTGATCTGCACACGCGCCAGCATGGGGTGGAGCGCAGTCGCGCCCGCACAGCCGAAGCTCAGGCGGTGCTGGCTGGCGCCCAGGCGAATCGTCAGACAGTAGAGATTAAGCACGCCCAGGTGCAGACAGCGCGCGCCCTCCTGCAGCAGGCGCAGGCGGACGTGGACGCAGCGCGGTTGCAGCTCAGCTATACGACGTTACGTGCCCCTGTGGCGGGCGTGATTGCCCGGAAGCATCTGGAGGTGGGCCAGGTCGTGCAGGTGGGACGTCCGGTCTTAGCAGTGGTGCCCCTACATCACGTCTGGGTTGAGGCCAATTTTAAGGAGACGCAACTGCGCCACATGCGGGCTGGGCAAAAAGCCACCTTGCATGTCGATGCCTATCCTGACCAGGTGTTCACCGGTACGATCGAGAGCCTCAGTCCCGGGACCGGCTCCGTCTTTAGTCTCTTGCCCCCGGAAAACGCCACGGGCAACTTTGTGAAGGTGGTACAGCGCATCCCTGTCAAAATTCGCCTCGACATGCCGGCCTCTACACCATTCGTTCTGCGACCGGGCATGTCCGTGATCGCCACTGTCAGGACACGCGACTGACTGGAGAAGCAGCGGCACACCGCGCCTGCTTCGCAGTATATCAACCGTAAGCGCTGGGCAGACCAGCGCGACCACGTGCCCGTGTCCCCTACACGCGGAGGAACAACCCCATGTTTTTGATGCGATTTACCGAGCGTGCCTATGTCAACTATAGCGCTGAGGACGTCAAAAGCAGTCCCAATAGTGCCGTCCGCCTGACCTTTTCCAACCGCCATTTTGATCCCACACTTGGCGCTGACCTCTACAATACGTATCTCGATGAATACGAATATTGTGAGGAAGTCGGGTTTGACGGCCTGATGCTCAATGAGCACCACAACACCCCGACCTGTTTGGGGGCCACCATGAACCTGGAAGCGGCCATTCTGGCCCGCACGACGACCAAACCCAAAATCGTCCTGCTGGGCAATCCGCTGCCCATCTTTGACAATCCCATCCGTCTGGCGGAAGAGTTGGCGGAAATTGACATGATTTCCCGCGGCCGCCTGGTGTCAGGCTTTGTGCGGGGCACGGGGGTCGAGAGTTTAGCCACCAATACGAACCCCCTGCATAATCGTGAGCGTTTTGAGGAAGCGCACGACTTGATTATCAAGACGTGGACGACCCCTGGGCCGTTCCGCTGGGAAGGCACCCATTACCACTTCCGCGTGGTCAATCCCTTCGAAACACCGTTCCAAAAACCCCACCCACCGATCTGGATTCCCGGCACTGGCAGTCCCGAGACTCTCGAGTGGTGTGCACAGCATCATTATCCGTTTGTCTTCCTGGAAACCGATCCCGATGCGACGGTCGACATGAAGGCGATCTATAGTGATACGGCACGCGCCTATGGCTATGAGCCAGGGCCAGAACATTTTGGCTATTTGGTCCGTATCCACGTGCAAGATACCGATGATTATGCCAAAGAGGTGGGCAAAGGCTACCTGGTCGGCAACGTCGGGGTGGGACGTCTCCCGATGCCACCAGACTATATGTTTCCCGTCGGCTATAGCGGGCGCGATCCCAAGTATCTGGCGCTACGGGAACGCATCCGGACGGATCCGTTCCGGGTCGGCGGTCTGGATACCGCGGCATATGAGGCGATTCTCGCCGCGAACCGGATGATTATTGGCAGCCCCGACACGGTGATTCGGAAACTCCGTGAGGTGCTGGCGCGGGTGCGCCCGGGGATTTTGGCGGTCTGGACCAACGATGGCTCGATCAGCCACAAGGATACTATGCGCTGTCTCACCCTGATGGGCCAGGAAGTCTTGCCCGCCCTGCGGGAGATCGGCACAGAGCTGGAACTCACCGATCCATTCCAGCAAACCCCTTAGGGCGCCCCGACTCCTCAAGGGCGGAGGCGGGGCACCCGTGTTGGTCCTCCACGGCATCGAGGGGAGCCTGGTCTGGTGCTCCCCAGCCTGGCTGTCGAGGTCTGGACCGTCTGCTGCCCCGGAGCGGGTGCGTCCCTGAGACCGCACCCTACTTTCCCGCTTTGAGAAAATCCGCCACGCGCTCCCCGATCATAATCGTCGTGGCATTCGTGTTGGCGCGAATGCAATCCGGCATGATCGAGGCGTCCGCAATCCGCAGGTTCTCCAGCCCGTGCACCCGTCCGTACTGGTCCACAACAGCCATAGGATCCGAGGCAGGCCCCATCTTGCAGGTGCCACAGATGTGATGGGAGGTCCCGATGTTACGCATCAGCCAGTCATCTAACGCCTGGTCCGAGGCCAGATCCGCATCTGTCGGCGACACCCGGTCGCGGAGGAGGTCCTGGAACGCCGGGTGCGCCCCCAGGCGGATGGCCAGGCGGATGGCCTTGCGCAGCCGCTCGGTATCAAAGGGGTCGGTCAGATGCCGGTAATCCAACAACGGTTGCACATGGGGATCAGGGGAGGTGAGGCGTAACTCGCCAGCGCTCAGGGCGAGTTGCAGACTGCAACTGATCCCTAGGTAGTTGTCATCATCGCCGATGGGGACGTGGAGGGGCCGATGCTCGCTGGTCATCAGCATCGGGGAAATCTGCATATCATTTTGTAGATACGACCCTTCGACCGTATAGCGCAGCCCGACCTGGATCGAGGGCGCCTGGACATCGGGCTTTGCCCCCTTGGCCCGATAGAGCACCGCGGCGGCGGGATGGTCGCGCAGGTTCTGGCCCACGCCCGGGAGATCGTGAACCACGGGTATGCCGATCCGCTGGAGTTGCGCTCCAGGACCGACCCCGGAGAGCAGGAGCATGTGGGGTGAGCCAATGGCTCCACCGCTCAACACGATCTGCTCCCCTTCCATCGTAAAGCGCTCGCCACCACTTTCGACCTCGACCCCAACGGCGCGTGTGCCCTCAAACAGGAGGCGCCGCACCATAATGTTGCCCTTGATGGTGAGGTTGAGTCGGTGGCGCGCCGGGTCAAGATAGGCGATAGCCATACTGATGCGTACCCCATCAATCGTATTGCGCGCCCTGGGTGAGACGCCAGTGGACTCCGGATGGTTTTGGTCCGGATCATCGCGAAAGTCGGCGTCAACACAGGCCCGGTGAAAGGCCAAGGCCTGTGGCATCCACTCGTCCCGCTGATAGCGGCGTACCGGGACTGGGCCGTCCTTGCCGTGGAATTCCCCACCACAATCGTGGTCGTTTTCCATCTTGCGGAAATACGGCAGCACTTGCTCATAGGACCATTCGGTATTGCCCCATGCGGCCCAGTTGTCATAATCCTCCGGAATGCCACGGTACAGCACCTGCCCATTGACCGCGCTCGAACCGCCGGTCGCCTTGCCCCGCGGGATAGTCAGCCGGTTTTGCTGCGGTGTGAGCTGCGCCACGTAGCCCCAGTTATGCGGGCCATAGGCGGAAAGCCACACATTATTGCCCAGCTTGAGGTCATCGGGCAGGTGCGCGAAGGCGGGGTAATCCGGCCCGGCCTCCAGCAGGAGCACCGATGTACGGGGGTCCTCGGACAGGCGGGACGCCATGACACACCCCGCGGAGCCGGCGCCAATGACAATCACATCGTACCGCATCAGGTTCGCTCCTCTTTGAGTCTCGTCGTTACCGCTCAATGCATCGCTCTTTGTAGCTCGTCAAAACTGGCTTTTGGCGAGACTTACTATGAACACGTCTACGCCTTGCCTCTACTCAACCAGCATGGGACGAATCTTAAATTGACATCATATCATGGTATTCTGTACTCTGTATACAGAATACCCATGCTGTTTCCACTCGACCCTCACGAGAGGCCTCGCCTATGGCATCCCTTAGCCGGATTGTTTCCACTCCCGACCTGACTGAGCAGGTGTACCAGCGGCTGCTATACGCCATTTGTGACGGGGAACTGGCCCCTGACGCGCGGCTCACGCAGGAGGACCTGGCCGCAACGCTCGGCGTCTCGCGCCAGCCCGTCCTGCAAGCGCTGCGTCTGCTCAAGAAGGAGGGTTTTGTCAGCGATGCTGGGCGGCGCGGCCTGCGAGTAGCGCCACTCGAGGCGCAAGCGATTACCCAGGTGTACGAGGTGCGGGCCGTCCTCGACGGCCTCGCCGCCCGCCGTGCTGCGCAGGCCAATGCCAAGTTGGACCCGGCGATTATTCTCGAGGGGCGTCGGGCTGCTGCCGGGCAGCACATCGGGGCAATGATCGATGCTGATATGCAATTTCATCACTTGATCTACGCGGCCTCGGGCAATCCGCTCATTGCCGAGACCGCCAACCATCACTGGCCCCATATCCGCCGCGCCATGGGGGCGGTGCTGCAAACCGTCGGCCTGCGCCGTCCTGTGTGGGACGAGCATGAGACGATCTTGCAGGCGATCAACTGCGGTGATGCGGACCAGGCGGAGCGACTGGCCCGTGAGCACTGCGCGCGCGCCAGCGACCATATCGCCACCCAGCTCATCCGCCATGTGCGGACACTGCCTGAGCCCCTAGCCTGGCAGGTGGCGGCGCCATGACACGCCCGCACACCGCGGTCGCATCCGGTCGCGCACGGCGCGAGGCTCCCGTCGACACGCCAGCGTGTGGGGAGCACGCTGGGCCACACCTGACTGATAGAGGAGGAGAGGTTATGGCGACGGTGGTAATGCACGATGATATGTTTACCGACGACGTGATCGCTGATCCCTATACGTATTATGGCCGCCTCCGGGAAGAGGATCCCGTGCACTGGAATGAAAAGTATGAACTGTGGGTGATCACCCGGCACGCCGATGTGGTGTGGATGACGCGACACCACGAGTTGTTCTCCAATGTCGTCTTCAGAAATGACCCGCGGCCGGCGTATCCGGCCATCCCGGCATCCGACGAACCGCTCTACGACTACGTGCGGCAATATCAAGCGGACCAATTCATCCAGTTTGATCGTCCTGAGCATCTTGAGATGCGCAAAGTCGTCCACAGCTATTTCACCCCCAGGGCGATGGAGGCCTGGCGCGGCTTCGTCAAAAATGCCATTACCGAGCTCCTGGATGCGGCCGAAGACCGGGGGCACATGGACGCCATGAAGGATTTTGCCACACCGTTGCCGGTGCTCGTGATTGCGCAGATGATGGGCGTCCCGAAGGAGGAGCGGCCCTACGTGCGGCACCTCGCCGAAAAGTTGTTGTACATCGCGCGGGGGGAACCTGAGCGCATGCAGCCGCTCGTGGAGGGCATGCAGGGGATGATTGAGTATGTGGCCCCATTAGTGAACGAGCGCATAGAGAAGCCAGGTGATGATTTTATTTCCGTCCTGGCACAGGGGGAGAAAAAAGGCGTGTTCACGCGGCACCAAGTGCTGGTGAATACATCGCTCTTGTTGTTGGCCGGGCATGAAACGACGCTCAACCTCTTGTGCAACGGCACCCTGGCCTTCATGCGCCACCCTGAGCAGTGGGCCCTGTTCAAAACGGACCCCGAAGGGTTGGCCAAGCGGGCCACGGAGGAGTGCCTGCGCTACGATGCGCCGGTGAAGTCCATCCAGCGCCTGGCCGCGCAAGATGTTGAGATGCGCGGCAAGACGCTGCGCAAGGACGATCGCATCCGCTGGTTCATCACCTCGGCCAATCGGGATCCGGAGGTGTTTGCCAATCCGGACACGTTTGATATCACGCGGGATCCGAACCCGCATGTGGGCTTTGGGAATGGGGTGCACCATTGCCTGGGCGCCACACTGGCACGCCTGGAGGGGCAAGAGGCGTTCAAAGCGTTAGCGCAGCGGTTCCCAAATCTCCATTTGGAGACCGAGACGTTCGAGTATCAGCCCAGCATTGCCCTCCGTTCGCTCAAATCCTTGCCTGTGGCCTTCAATTAGGGGGCGTTATGGCTCGCAAACTGCGCATTTGGGTGGATCACAACGTGTGCGTGGGCAATGCCATGTGTGAGAGCTTTGCCCCGCATGTGTTTCAGCTCAATGCCAACCGGCAGTCCGAAGCGGTCAACCCAGCGGGAGATACCGAGGAGAAGATTCTGGAAGCGGCAGAAAACTGTCCAGTCAGCGCCATCTTTGTGGAGGATGCTGAGACGGGGGAACGCCTGTTCCCATAGGCAGTCCCGAGGCCTGACAGTTCCCGCTCCCCGTAGGAGCGGGAGCGGGAACCCTACATAGCTGGTTCATCTTTGAGGTTTTAGGGGGTAAATGTATGATCACTGCTGCTCTAAATGACGACCTGTTTACCCGTGAAGTGACCAACGATCCCTACACCTATTTTGGCCATCTGCGAGAGGAAGACCCGGTCCACTGGAACGAACTGTATGAATTATGGGTCATCACCCGCCATGACGATCTGGTCTGGCTCACCAGACACCATGAGCTGTTCTCTTCAGAAGTGCTCAAAAGAGACCCGCGGCCCCCGTACCCGCAAGTCGATGCATCAGATCTGGAGTTGTACGAGTATGTCAGGGGTTTCTCGTCCGACCAGTTCATCCAGCATGATCGCCCTGAGCATCTGGAGATGCGCAAGGTGATCCATGGATATTTTACCCCCAGGTCCATGGAGGCCTGGCGCCCCATGGTGCAGTCCGCCATCACCGATCTCCTGGACGCAGCAGAGGCCAAAGGGTGCATGGATGTGATGGCAGACTTTGCCACGCCTCTGCCCGTGCTGGTGATCGCCCAGATGATGGGCGTCCCCAAAGAGGACCGGCCCTACATCAGGGAGTTGGCCAAGAAGCTCCTGGCCGGGGGCCAGGGGGCCCCTGACCGCTTACGGACTCAGACTGAAGGCATGCGAGGCATGCTGGAGTACTTGTCCCCGCTGGTTGAAGAGCGGATCAAGTATCCTGGGGATGATTTCGTTTCCGTGGTGGCCAGCGGCGAGAAACGGGGGATCTTCACCCGGCATCAGGTGCTGGTGAATTGTTCCCTGCTGCTGCTGGCCGGCCACGAGACCACCATCAACCTCCTATGTAATGGCACTCTGGCCTTCCTCCGCCATCCCGCGCAATGGGCGCTGTTCAAGCAGAACCCGGACGGCTGGGCCAAGCGGGCGACGGAGGAGTGCCTACGCTATGATTCGCCCGTCAAATCGATCCAGCGGATTGCGGCGCAGGATGTGGAGCTGCGGGGCAAGGTCCTGCGACAGGACGACCGCCTCCGGTGGTTTATTTCCTCCGCCAACCGGGATCCCGAGGTGTTTGCGGCTCCGGAGACCTTTGATATCACGCGTGACCCAAACCCGCATGTGGCGTTTGGGTCTGGGGTCCATCACTGCCTTGGAGCGACCCTGGCGCGGCTGGAGGGTCAGGAGGCCTTCAAAGCCCTGGCAGAGCGCTTCCCAACCTTGTATGGGGAAACAGAGGAGCTGGAATACCAGCCCAGCATGACGTTCCGTTCGCTCAAATCCCTACCCGTGACTTGGTAGGAGGGCGGCGGCAGGTTACGTACGAGGACACGGGCGACGCAGAGGAGACACGATGCAACTCACACAAGAGCAGATCGAGCAGTTCGACCGTGATGGCTATCTTTTCTTTCCTAGCCTGTTCACCTCGGAAGAGATCCAGGTCTTGCTTGACGAGGTGCCCCAGCTCTATGCTCAGCACCGGCCGGAGAACGTGCGCGAGAAGGGCAGTGAGGCGGTGCGCACTAACTTCGCCGCACACATGTATAGCAAGCCTTTTGCCCGACTTGCCCGCCATCCGCGTATGGTCAAGCCGGTCATGCAGATCTTTGGTGAGCCGGTGTACATGCACCAGTTCAAGATCAATGGCAAGATGGCCTTCGAGGGCGACCTCTGGCAGTGGCACCAAGACTATGGCACCTGGAAGAATGACGACCTCATGCCCGAGGCGCGCGCCATGAATGTGGCGATCTTTCTCGACGAGGTCAACGAGTTCAACGGCCCACTGATGTTTATCCCGGGCAGCCATACGCTCGGCGTGCTCGATGCTGAGCACGACGTCACGACCACCAGCTACCCGCTGTGGACGATTAACCACGATACTATCCGTAAGCTGGTCGAGCGTGGCGGTCTGGTGGCCCCCAAAGGCCCATCTGGCTCGATGATCCTGTTCCACGGATGCCTGGTGCACGCTTCGACGGCCAATCTGTCGCCCTGGAACCGGGTCAGCGTCTACTTGAGCCTATGTGCGGTATCGAATCACATCCGGCGCTTCAAGCGGCCAGAGTACATCGCGCATCGCGACTTCACGCCGATCGAGTGCCTGCCCGACGACTGCCTCCTCAAGGACTACGACGTGCCGCTGCCCTGGCAGGACGGCACGCCCGAGGCAGCGTTGCAACCCGCGCTCGCCAGCTAGGGAGGAGGTACAGCATGCCTGTGCAGACATTTGCCCCCATGACCAAGGACTTCGCGACCTTTGACTGTGATGCCCACGTGACGGAACCTCCCAAGATCTGGGAGCGGGCCCATGCATACCTGACCAAGGACGAGTTGGCGGCCCTCAAGGCCACGATCTGGTGGGACGCCGAGAGCCAGCAGCTCATCGTCAATGGTAAGGCTGGCGCTGGCATTGGCTCCCCGCGTCGCGGCGGGATTCCCGGCACTATGCGGGTCATCACCAACGCTGGGCCTGGCGTCAAGCATGACATTCAGCGCGCCCTCAACGTGCGCAACCTCAATCCCAAGACGGCGCTCACCCAGGAGCACGTGGCGTACCTGGACCACGCGGGCTCCTATGAGCCAGAGCCCCGCCTGCGGGACATGGACGTCCAGGGCATTGACCAGGTGATGATCATCCCTACCGATATCGATACCTACCCGTGGCTGCAAAATGCCCTGGGGGCCAAGGCTTTCTGCAAGGCCTATAACCAGTGGGCCTACGAATACACCCTGGCGGACCCGGAGCGGCTCTTCTTCGCCGCATTACTGCCCATGCAAAACCCCCAGTACGCCGTGGAGGAGGTCTACCGCGTGGCGGCCCAGGGGTGCCGCGTCGCCCTCGTCCGCCCGATGGACGCTATGGGCAACTACCCCATTCAGCCCAAGTATGAACCCGTGTGGAATGCTTTGGAGGAGACCGGCCTAGTCTACGGCATGCACCCCTTCCCGGCCGGCGGCAATCTCAAGCCCCCGGGCTACGCCGAACAGTATTCTGGCGCCGAGCTAATCCGACGCACCATTTCCACCTCAGGTCTCCAGCACTCGTTCCTGTCGAATGTCCAAAACTTCCAGGCCGAAGCCGCCCTGTGGGTCACGACGGTATTGATGACGGGCTTCTTTGAGCGGCATCCCAAGATCAACGCCGCCGTGTTTGAGGCCTCCTCTACCTGGCTGAGCTTCCTGGTAGACGAGTGCGACAAGGCCTACAGGCTCTATCGCAACGAGCGCCAGCTGCCCCCCCTGAAGCGCCTGCCCAGCGAGACCTTCTTCCAGCACTGCATCACCGGCTTTGAGGGTGATGAGGCCCCGCCAGCGCGCTTCCCGGAGTTCTATAGAGACATCCTGGCGTGGTCCTCGGATGTCTATCACCACGACGGCGATGATGCCTGGCGGGCTATCGAGACGATGCAGCAGTGTGGGTTGCCCGTCGCCGACCAGGCGAAGTTCCTGGGAGCCAACGCCCGTCGCCTGTACAACATTAAGGCGCCCACGACGATCATCCGGGAGCGCGTCTGTGAAATCCAGAGGCCCGACTGGTGGCCGACGGATGAGGAGGTCCAGGCGGCCCTCAAGCCGGAGGCCTCCGTCACCCGTCGGTAGCCGACTGCAGGGAAGGGGGCACGTTAAACTGTGCCCCCTCCGCCGACGCAGTCGCGGGGAACGGGCGCCCGTTAAGCTGGGCGCCCTCTGCCCACGCAGTGGCAGGGGACGAGTAGCGTGCATAGACGTGTGAGGAGGGGCCATGACAACACAGAAGCGCTTTGCGGTCTTTGACAGCGACTCCCACGTGGTGGAGCCGCGGGATGTGTGGGAGAAATACCTGGAGCCTGAGTACCGTGTGCTGGGGAAACACGCCCTGTGGCGGGAAGATGGGAAAACCAACTCCTACCTCAAGGTCAATGGCGAGATGTTCCGCGATACGATGAACCCTAACATCCCCCGCTATGCCATCTGGCGGCCCGGGATGACCTGGGACGCCGTAGGCGAGTTGGACCCGCAGACCCGGCATGCGATGAACGAGGGCGCCTGGGACCCCCAGGCACGACTCCGGGATATGGACGCGATGGGGGTGGATCAGACCCTGCTCTATCCCACCTGGTTTGCCGAGGGTTTTCACCTGGTGCACGACCCTGATGTGGCCTACGCCCTGGCCCGAGCGTACAACAACTGGATCGCCGATTTCTGCCAGGCAGCGCCGGACCGGCTCTTTGCCGCCGCCATGGTGCCGCTCCAAAATATGGACTTCGCCCTGGAGGAGCTGCAGCGGGTGGCCAGGATCCCCTGCTTCCGCGGCGCCTTTCTCCGGCCCATGTTTATTGAGGGCCGCTACTTTACCCATCCCTACTACGATCCGCTCTGGGCCGAGCTGGAGAGTCTGGGCCTGACGGCCGCCGTTCACCCGACGCCGGGCCTGTGGAACCCGGAGTGGACCTCGCACGGCCCGTTTTTCGAAAAAATCAGGGGCCGGCTCCATCAAGCGCCACTCATTGGCGGTGGCGTCGGGCCCTTTGCTGGCGGAGGGAGCGGCCTACAAGGGGCAGCCTTCTTTGCCGGCACGGTGCCGCTCGGCCATCCGCTGGCGCCGATCCTGTCCTACTGGTTGGACAATCACATGTTTGTCGCATCCACGTTGATCGGCTTTACCGTGATGCAACGGTATCCCAAGATGAAGGTAGTAGTGGCGCACGGCAAGGCCTCGTGGATGGAGGAGGTTCTGGAGAAAATGGAGGCCTCGACGCGGGTGATCCCCCTCCTGCACACCTATCCTGTGCGCACGGACCCCGAAGAGATGTGGGAGGAAGGCCACGTGATGCTCGGGTTTGACGCCGAGGAGCGGCTCATCCAGAAGTTGCCGCACGACTTCGCGGCCAAGGTCGTCTGGGGCTCGCGTTATCCCCACCACGATACCACCAGCGCCTGGGACGCCATCGTGATGCTCACCCGGGCCAACGTAGAGGAATCCCTCATGGCGCGCATGCTGGGGGGAAA
>Ga0081455_10003578_pt1 | contig 17834 bp, 19 predicted proteins | sample TabmetS3T2R1_FD_70207 | JGI IMG/M metagenome (GOLD analysis project Ga0081455, IMG submission 70207) | Tabebuia heterophylla rhizosphere microbial communities from the University of Puerto Rico - S3T2R1 | ecosystem: Host-associated > Plants > Roots > Rhizosphere ...
GTTTTTAGGCGCGACACCGATGATCGTGTGCTGCGCACCGTTAAGGTATTGCGTCCTGCCGATGATCGCTGGATCGCCCTGGTAACGGTTCATCCAGGCTTCGTAGCTGATCACAGCCACCGGATGCGCGTTGCGTCCCACGCCTTCTTCCGCCGCGAATCCGCGGCCTAAGATTGGACGCACGCCGATCGCCTCGAAATAGTTTGGTGTCACCAAACCTCCGATCGCGCGCTCGGCTCGGTCGCCGATGCTTAGCGTTGTCGCGATCAGTTGATCGACAATCATTGACTCGATCAGCGTGCTGTTCTTTTGGAGATCGACGCAGTCAGGATACGAAAGTTGATTAAAACCCGACGTTCCGCGCGTTATTCCGGCGAGCGCAAACATGCGCTCCTCGTGCGCTACGGCCGGATACGGATGAAACAGAATTCCTTCGATCCAGCTAAACACCGCCGTGTTCGTACCGATCCCGAGAGTAAGACAAAGTATCGTGAGAAGAGAAAATCCAGGATTGCGCCGCAACATCCGCAGACCGAAACGGAGATCCTGTCCGATCTGGTCTGGCCACATCCACCTCCGTTGCTCGCGAGCCAGTTCCTTCATTTGTTCGACACCACCAAAATCCCGAAGGGCCGCGGAGCGTGCTTCCATCGGAGACATACCGGCCGCAACTTTTCGGTCGATCAACGAATCGAGGTGATACTGCATTTCCTCCGCCATTTCCGCATCGCACCGTTTCTTTCGAAACGCGCCGAAAAGACGCGAGACGGCTGCGCGGATTGCTTTCATGAATCAAGTCCCGGCAAGAACGAGGTTGATGCCCCTGGTGATGCGCACCCAATGCTCCTTTTCCGCCGTGAGCTGCTTTCGTCCGGCGGCAGTCAGTTCATAGTAGCGAGCCTTTCGATTGCTATCGGAGACACCCCATTTGGCTTTAATCCACCCTTGGGCCTCGAGACGATAAAGGGCCGGATAAAGGGAACCCTGCTCTACGCGCAGAATCTTTTGCGACATCTGCTGAATGCGGTCCGCAATGGCGAGCCCATGCCGCGGATCATGTTGGAGCGCTTTCAGGATCAACATGTCGAGCGTGCCGTAAACGAGGTCTGGTTTTTCTCTGGCCATGGATGAGTTTGTCTAGACTGTCTAGATGAAAGGAGTATTTCATTACACGCCTAGACTGTCAAGGCAAACTTCAGGGCGATCCACTTTGTGACTGCTCGACCCGAGGGCGATGGTAGGGCGCGATCGCCGAGCGCGCCAAATGCTTTTGAATTTGGAAACCAGCCGCAACGCAGCTTAAGGCGAAACCGGATCAGCAAAGCCAGAAACAGAATCTGAGAAGCGTCGTCCTTGCTGCTTCGATAGCTCCGGGTTCTACAGTAAAGCTTGAGCGCTCTCAAAAACAGTGAATTAGCGATCCAGTTGTCCTGTCAATTCAGCCACGTCGATCCGCGATCCATTGATAAAAATCGACTAAGTCACTTTCCGGCCCACTCTATGATTTAAGGCCGCGCCAAACAATGTAAGCGGAAGAAGTGACAGCAAGAATGTCAGGTGATACCAAACCGGGAATTTATTCCAAATCATGTAGTGACCCGGAATGAAGAGGCAAAGCAATACGACCCCGGTGAGCGCGGCCGCTTTCATCCGGCCCTTGTCGATCCATGCGGCCACAAATCCTGCCCCGAGAGTAGATATCGCTCCCAAAACGAGCCGGGCGAACTTCATTGCAAACGTAAAATTGAAGGCGATTTCGGCCTCATGGTAGTGTGGCCACAAGGCGCGCAGCGCCAGATTTACGACGGTGGCGACAAAGAACCAGGTGACCAGGGCTGTGATGACGGCGCCAGCGATCTTTAGGATCGCATGGGTGCTGGAGGGCGTTGCAAGTTGAGCGTTTGGCAAGGGTATCGTTTCCATATTAGTTTAATTATAGTATTATAATTAGAATATGAAAGCCGAATTTTTTATCCTCGGCATCCTTCACCGCGGTGACTTTCACCCCTACGAAATGAAACGGCGGCTCAATAACGCTCTGGTCGAGTGCTACACCGACGTCGATGTCGGCACCCTCTATTATGCTGTGCGGCAACTGGTCAAATCCGGCGATATCGCGCCAAAAACGAGGCAGAAGGTTGCGCGCGGGGGCGAGCGCACGATTTACAGAATCACCTCTCAGGGCCGAAGGCGGTTTCAGCAGCTTTTGCTGGAGCGATTTCAGGAACAAGGAACCGTGGCGCAAACCATTTATCCAGCTCTACTCTTTCTCGATCTCGCGGAGCTGCCAGCTGTCGCCAAGCTATTGCGTGAGCGTTTACGCCAAACCGAATCAGCGCTAACAAAAACCAGCGCGATTAAAAAGCAGCTCGGCGCTGGTCTCGGGAGCGGCAATTCACATCTAATGGATCACCTGATTCAAATTCGCCAACTCGATTGCAGATCGTTGCGCCGACTGCTACGCGAGGTTGAAACCGGAAAAATTCGAGCGCCTCGGCCTGATGCAATCAAGCAACTGGGTTCGCTATCCGCGGATGCGAAGCATCGCTCCTAGTGCCGATTTTGCCATCAGAAAAGGGAATCGAACTCAATTTGCCCTCCCCTTATTCGGGGTTAATTCGCACAATAGAAAAAGAACAAATTGCAGCGTAAGCAATGTCCTATGGAAGAATTGAAATTTCAATCATTGAGTTCGAAAAGGCTGATCCTGAGAAAACCAATGCTGGATGATGCAAGAGAGATCTTCAATCTTCGATCCAACGAACAGGTGAATCAATATCTAGACAGGCAGGCCCCCACTTCCATTGAAGACGCCGTTACATTCATTGAAAAGATCCTCGCCATCATAAATAGAAATGAGGGCTGTTATTGGGCCATTTGCTTAAAAGAAAATCCCAGACCGATAGGAACAATTTGCTATTTCGATTTTTCAAGCGATCAAACTACTGCGGAAGTCGGATACGAACTTCATCCATTCTATCAACATAAGGGCATCATGCAGGAAGCCCTCACCACGGTCCTTGATTATGGATTCCAAGTGTTACAGTTGAAATGTATAACTGCTTTCCCTTCGGCCGATAATGTTCCTTCCATAAGATTGTTGGAGAGAAATGGATTTAAAAGAGAAGATGATGGCCAGGAGCGGGAGGGGAATTTGGTGAGGTTTATTTTGAGAGAGTTTGATGTTTGATGTTTGCTTGTCCCGGATATTTTAAACACAAAGGAGAAAACGGGGTCAACAGCGTCGCTCGGGAATTGCGTGTTGTTCTTCGAAGCACAATTTCAGTTTCTCGAGATTAACCGGGACACGCGCGTGCGCGTCTCCGGGCGCGGCGCGCAGATATTGCACCGGCCATGAGACCGATTGGCGAAGTTCGTGCGCGGCGTGCAAGGGCCAGTACGGCTCGCGCAGAAATTCGCGCGCCATGAGGATCGCGTCGGCTTGGCCGGTGTTGATGATGTGTTCGGCTTGCGCGGGCGATGTGATCATGCCAACTGCGCCGGTGAGAACTCCGGCTTCGTCGCGGATGCGCTGCGCGAAGGGGGTTTGATAACCCGCGCCGACGGGAATTTTCGCATGCGGCACGCTGCCGCCGGACGAACAATCGATAAGATCGACGCCGAGTTGTTTCAGCTCGCGGGCCAGCGCGATCGATTGTTCCAAATCCCAGCCGCCTTCCACCCAATCGGTCGCTGAAATGCGCATGAACAATGGTGCGCCTTTTGGCCAGGCGCCGCGCACTGCCCGTACGATCTCGCGCACCATGCGCGTGCGATTTTCAAACGAGCCGCCGTACTCGTCGTCGCGTTGATTGCTGAGCGGCGAAAGAAATTCGTGAATGAGATAGCCGTGCGCGGCGTGTATTTCGACGACACGAAAACCAGCATCACATGCGCGGCGGGCGGCCGCGGCAAATGCGGCGACGATTTCGCGAATGCCATCACGCGTGAGCGCTCGTGGCTTCGGATAATTTTCGGTGAACGGAATCGCGCTTGGCGCCATGACATTTTTCCAGCCGCCTTCGCTCTCCAGAACCGCACCGTCACCTTCCCATGGCCGGCGTGTACTCGCTTTGCGTCCGGCATGCGCCAGTTGCATTCCCGCGACGCTGCCTTGCTCATGAATGAAATGAACAATGCGCTTGAGCGGTGCAATGTGATCGTCACTCCAGATGCCGAGATCCTGCGGACTGATGCGGCCTTCGGGCAAGACTGCCGTTGCTTCTGTTAGCACAAGTCCCGCGCCGCCGACCGCGCGACTGCCGAGATGCACGAGATGCCAGTCACTAGGTAACCCATCAGTGCTCGAGTATTGACACATCGGAGAGACAAAGACGCGATTGGCAAATTCCAGATCGCGAATCGTGAGCGGATCGAACAAGTGAGCCATGCGAACACTCTCGCTTAGCACATGGCGCGCGGCGAATTCGCGGCCGGACTGGCAGATCAGAGTCGGACACACCAATCGAGCCGGACTGGCGTTTTTATTTTCGCTTTAGAGTCGCTTCTTTGAAGCAGTAGGCGCCATCACCAAACTACGCGGAGGCGATTTGCGATTCTTTAATCTCAAAACCTTTGCTGCGTTTCTGCCGCGAAGGAGCAATTCCAACTCAGCCATTCAGTAGGACACAAGCTCTGCGTTGAAAGCCGCGGCCGTTGCTGCGACCTGAACTTCATTGAGCATTGATTTGTCAACGCGCCCGGAGGTCGCGTTCCACCTGCAACTTTTTACGTTGGGCGCGAGGCGATTGGAGCCGTCGTCATTTACCGTGCCTAACGACTAGTCGCACGTCGCCTTTGTCCAGATGGCGGGCACGGGGTTGCCGTTGGTCGGGTCAGGACTCGACGAAGAACCGACGAGAGTCCCGCAGAGATTTATCCCCGTCGGGCCCGAGGCCGGGGGTTTGTCCGGCGCCACGTCTGGAAGCACCTCCGGCGGGCCGTGAAACCGCGTCAACCCAAGGACTCCCTGGTTAACGACGCGCAAGCCGACGGACCGGCCGAGGTCGTTGATCGCGAACGCCTGCGAGTTCCCGCCCATGCCGAGGGAGCGCATGCCTGTGGCGGGTCTCCAGATGAACGCGACTGGAGCGAGCGGCGGAGGTCGGTCCGAGACTCCGACGACGGCGAGAGAGTTGTTTACGCCGAAGGCCTGGCTGCCTGCGCCTCCGAGCGTCCCGAGGTCGATCTCTACACCATCGTGCCGCCACAGATGGGCGTGCGAGGCAGACTCACCTGCGGGGAAAACCCACCCGACTACATCGCCTGCGTCGTTGATGTCGAGCGCCTCACTAATTGCTCCTGATGGATTGAGGTCGGTGAGCAATCCCGAGGCGTCCCACTTCACTGCGTGAAGCACGGCGCCTGCATCGAACGACCAGCCGACTGCCGTCCCAGTGGCGTTGATCGCCTGTGCGAGGCTGGCGTTGCCTCCGAGGTCGGCCAGCGCTTGCATGCCAGTCTCGGGTTTCCAAATGAAGGCCCGAGAGGCTAGGAAGTCGTTAGTGAAGGCGAATCCGACGATCGTGCCGGCCTGATTGATGTCGTTTGCCAGCGCAGATGGAAAGCCGAGGAGCGTGCCGAGACGAGTGAGTTGGTTATCGGCGCTCCAGCTTACGGCCGTCCGTGCGTTGATAGTTTCGTACCAACCCGCAGAAACACCAGCGTCGTTAATTGCACTCGCCTGACCGGAGAACGCGTTCCGCGGTATGGTCAGCGCTTGCGCAGTGTAGGTGTCGGCGCCGCGGGCTGTTAACGTTCCAAGACAAAGCGATGCGAGCAGGGCCGCGAACAGGAAGCATTTCGTGAGTTGGTTGATCGGCAGAAGAAGTTTATGCAGATGTCTCATGGCCGGACTCTTTGTCCGGAGAGATGAGGTCTCAAGCAGTCGATGGTAACAGAACGGTTACTTCAGGTCCTGGAAAAAGGATTCGCCCACGTTGCCGTCTCATCTCAAGCTTCGCAAACGGAAAGCTATAAGAATCGCCCAGCGTCAGGTTCAGCGCATAGAATGATACAACTCACAGGCAGCTTCCAGTAACACAGTCTCAAATCATGAGCCCAAAGTCTTCTTTCTATCGTCACTATGGCGAGGACGGCTTGACTCAGCCTTTTCTCTCCCACAACTCAGTCAAGTGGGCGCAGGCGGTTACGGCTAACTTCATGTCCTGCACTGCAACCCATTCGAGCGGCCCGTGCGCGTTGTGCTCGCCACAAAACAGATTGGGGGTGGGAAGGCCAAGCTCGGTAAGCCGCGAGCCATCAGTGCCGCCACGTATAACGTGATCATAGGGTTTGAGTCCCGCTGACGCGAGGGCCTCGCGCGCCAGCTCAACCGGGCGCATATCCTTGCGTAACCAGTAAGCCATGTTGCGATATCCTTTGCGGATCTTGCAGCGAACGCGCGCCCGCGGCTCGGTGGCTTGTAATCCTCGGCAAAGCCCGCGCAAGATTTTGCGCTTCGCCGCCAGCCCCTTCAGTTCGAAATCGCGCAGGATGAATTTTACGATAGCCCGCTCGGTCCGGCCCTCGATACTGATCGGGTGAATGAAGCCCTCTCGTCCCTCGGTTGTTTCTGGAGCACAACGTTCGCGCGGCAACGCTGACAAGAGCTTTCCCGCCAGATAGGCCGCGTTCACCATCCCTTTCGCCCTCGCTTCCATGGTATGTGTGGTGATGCCATCAATGATGACCTCAGCCGCATCGCCTGAGAAGGTCTCCCAGCAAATCTCTCCCGGCGCGCCGCCGTCCAGGGTGTAGCCAACATCCGCTCCCAGCATTCGCAAATCCAGTTTGTTTACGCCCCGGCCGATCTCTTCATCGGGAGTAAAGCAGACTCGAATCAGTCCGTGCTTCCGCTTTGTTTCCCGGAGCAATCTCTCGACCAGAGTCACGACCACTGCCACACCCGACTTGTCATCTGAACCGAGCAACGTGGTGCCGCTGGCGGTAATAATGTCTTTGCCCACAGCTGTCCGAAGCTCCGGCGAGGTAGCCGAATTCAGAGCTAGGCCAGGCTTATCCGGGAACTTTATGATTCTGCCATTGTATTTCCGGTGCACGATAGGTTTAACGCCTTTGCCGGAGCAGTCTGGCGCCGTATCCACGTGAGCGAGAAAGGCCACGGTCGGCACACGAGTTTTGCGCGTGTTAGCGGGGACGCTCGCCATGACGTAACCATGCTTTGTCATCTGCACGTCCGCTGCTCCCAATTCACCCAGTTCCTTCTTCAGCATCTCCAGCAGCACCAACTGGCCTGGCGTGCTTGGAAATGTGTTACTGGTCTCGTCCGACTGTGTATCGATTTGGACATAACGCAGGAACCGTGAAAGGAGGTTGTCGCTCATGAGCGACTGTCCCCGCCGAGTGAGGCGATGCAACTTCCTCCGGGTTCACCGGGTGTAGCGACAGTTTAGTTCTTCAGTTACACGCCGCGACGCGCGCCGTTTTTATTCTCGCTTCTCCGGAGTTCCGCGACTTCTTTGCCCGATTCGCATTTCCAGGTCCGTCGTATCGGTCATCTGTTCCAATGTCCTGTTCTTTGTCTCGCGCACGGTAAGCCAGACAAAGGGAACGAGATTGCTGCCGCGATTGCGTAGAAACCACCTTGAGCAGCGGCAGAAAGTGACGGTGACCGTGGCATCAACCCTGACTGCCGGCGTCGTCCAAATTAAGCCGAAACAGGCAAATGAGAAGGCCGCACAATATTAACACTGCGATCATTGTCATTGCTCCTATGCGTTGAGGTGAGTCGTTCAGAAAGGGGCGCAAATTCCAGACGGATCTTTTGCAACGTCCGACCCGATAGGGTTTCGACAGCAGTTTGCCATCGTGCGCGAAAATTCATCAGGCCATCGCGGCTTTCAGTCTGTAGTAATTCTCGCATGGGCAGATTCATTCGTTCGGCGTTTGTGGAATTCATAATCTCTGCACCTTTGCGTCGGTTGGCAGGTTGGATGGCCGTTCATTGGGAACTACAACCTGCGGTCCCCCAAGCGGCCGAGTTGCTTGCTCCAGCAAATGAACGCGTTCGGCAAATTTAAGCTGATCGAAAATCATGGCCTGCGTAGCGATGATCCAGATCGTGAAACAAACGATCAGCGTGCGGAGCGGGAATGGTCCACGGCTGCTGAAGGCTGCTGCAACAGCGCCACTTGGTGAATTGCGATTGTGCCCCGCGCGATCAAGCTTTGATTCCTGATCAGTCCGGTCCACCGTCTGGTTTGCTGAATACACCATGCTGAGGGGCTCAGCGTCGTCTCGATCCTGATTTATCTTCACGCGCCAAGGTTCGCGCGCGTGGCAGACCCCGGCTATTTCGCATTGGCGAGATTTTTCCCTGCCCCTCCAGAGGTCGTTCACAATCCCTCGTTCGAGATACGGTCAAAATTCTGGCTGCCAGGCTACAAACAGTACACGGCGCGTTCGCGCCCGCGCCAGTGCCGGAGGGTGAGGTACGCGCCTATCATTCCGCCAAGATGCGCAAAGTGTGCGACGCCCTGGTCAGTCCCGAAAACTCCGCTGAACAGTTCAAGAAGCGCGTAAAGGATTACGAACATGATCGCTGGCATCGGAATCGGCGGAATTAGCAGGACAATTGTGCGACGCGGAAAAAGCATGCCGAAGGCTAGCAGAATGCCGAAGATCGCGCCGGACGCGCCGACGGTGGGATAGACACCCGTACTCGTCATCATTGAGACGACTAGCAACTGAGTCACGCTCGAAGAAAGCAGAGAGGCAAAATAGAGTGTCAGATAATGGCGCGGCCCGACTGCTCGTTCGACATCAGAGCCGAACATCCAAAGCGCGTACATGTTGATCGCCAGATGCAGGAAATTCGCATGGAGGAAGCCGCACGTGATTAGCTGCCACAGCTTAAATCCGACGGGACCGTCGAATTGCGCTACAGCAAAATGGCCAACAGGCCAGAGGGCGAACCTGGCAAGCAAGCCCGGGCCGGTTATCGCTTCCAAGGCGAAGACCGCCACGTTTATGCCGATCAGTATTCTTGTGAGTCGCGCCATAAAATCAGCCTAAGCGCATATGCATTTTTCACACAAAAGTCACGAAGGATCACGACGGGACACAATGTTAGGGAGATCTTCTTTAACACAAAAACACAGAGGTGACGCAGAGAGAAAAACAAAGCTTCTGGGAATTCGCTAATGAATCCAAGAAAGTTCCTGCGTTCCCGCTTTCCTGAGAGATTTAGTTGCTGAAGTGTTGCGCGTTTATGCATGTTGGCGCGATCGATGAGGCAGAAACTTCCACGCGCGATCGGCACGCTCGGACTCGTTTTTGTTCTCTTCTTTTCTACCTCAGGTGGCCCGTACACGACCGAGACGTTGATTCACTCAGTCGGACCCGGGCTCGGTCTGCTCATTTTGGCGTTGGTCCCGCTGGTCTGGTCTGTGCCGGAAGCGCTCATCGTGGGCGAGCTCGCCAGCATGTTGCCCGAAGAAGGCGGTTACTATCGATGGGTCGATCGCGCATTCGGGCGCTTCTGGGCTTTTCAAAATGGCTGGCTCACGTGGATTTATTCGCTGGTGGACATGGCGATTTATCCGGTGCTGTTCAATCAATATTTGCGCTACTTCATCCCCGGCTTGGACATGCGAATGGAATGGCTCATCTCGCTGGCCATTATTTGGGGTGCAGCATGGATCAACGTCCGCGGCTCAGTGAACGTCACGCGCACTTCAATTATCGCCGGCTGCTTTGTCATGCTCGGTTTTCTTGCGTTGTCGGTAGCGAGCGCACCGCGCATCACTCACATCCCGTGGCAACCGTTCGCGTCGGAACACGCTCACGGACTCGGCGGTTTGGCCGTCGGCATTTCGATTGCGCTTTGGAATTACATCGGGTGGGATAATCCGTCGACGGCGCAGGGAGAAGTAAAAGATCCTTCGCGCACATATCCGCGCGCGCTCGCGTTTGCGTTGCCGCTCGTCACGATCGGATACTTCGTTCCATTGCTCACCACGCTCGGTGCCAGCGATTGGACTACGTGGACTGAAGGTGGCTGGCCGCAGATCGCCGCCTCCGCGGCTGGAAGTGCAGGCCAATGGATTGCAATCTGGATTGCCCTCGGTGGAATGGTCAGCGCGCTTGCACTTTTCAATGCGCTGCTGCTTGGCTACTCGCGAATTCCATTCGTGCTCGCCAGTGATGGTTTGTTGCCGAAAGCTCTGGCGAAGCTGGATGTGCACGGCACGCCGCGAACGGCTGTCATTGTGTCAGCCGTTTTCTATTCGCTTTTCGCTCTTGTCGCATTCGGCAAATTAATCGTTGCCGATGTGCTTCTCTATTCGGTTGCGCTCTTCCTGGAATTCGGCGCGCTTATTCGACTTCGTAAAGCCGAACCGTCACTGCGCGGGGAGTTCCAAATTCCGCTGGGCCGCACGAGTGTGGCAGTGCTCGCTTCGCTGCCAATGATAGTATTAGTGGGCGTGATCGGCGTTTCCTTTGCCGATGGTGAATACGGTTTGCCAGCAGTTATCGGCACCGCAGTCGCAATTGCGGCGGGGCCTTTGATGTATCGACTCGCGCAACGCCGCAGTACTGGTTAGGCAAATCTGATTAATTGCATTAGCTGAACAAGCTGGAGAGTTGATCGAGCACACTCTTGAACTCTGAGTTGGGCGGAATTCATGCTAGTTCACGGCACCAAGAAAATTTTTCCCGTGTATGGATCTCTCACAGCGGATCCTGGCGCAAAGGAACTGACATCGACATAATTTCCCTCGGGCGAATAAGGACTGGTAACCATGCCTTTGTGACCCGGTACCGGAATTCCGTACGGCAGATCTCCTTTTGCTCTTTCCGGAGGAACAGCTACAGCTCGCAGCACAGTGACAGGAGGAGGAAGCTTCTCTTCTCTAACCAGGTTTGTGGGCTGTTCGAGTGGAGTCGGCGAGGCCCCGACAAGATTCGATTGCGGTGAAGTCGGCCGCCGCGACACACGCTTCGTCTTCTTCTCGGCTGGATTGGGCGTCGGCTGAGGTTGGAACGCCTTCGAAATCGACTGACCAACCTTTTTGAAAAAGTCCCCGACCGGATCGGCCTTTACGCATCGTCCGCTTAAAAAGAACAGCGCCACCACTGGCAGCGAAACCCAGCGCGAACGAATAAAACGGTTAATCAGGTTTTCGGCGTTCAATGTGAAGGCGGGATTTTCCGACAGAATCGGGGGCTAAGAGAAGAAAAAAATTCTCTGCGCCGCGGGCCTCAAGCGACACGCGATTTTGATTTCACGACCGCCGAAACCACCAAATTGTCACATCGTATTGGCGGCCTCATCAAAACGGATAATGCAATCGGATCAACTGCAGTTCATCACCAACCACCACGACAAAGATTTCGGTGTAATCGCCTTCAGGAATGCTGACCGGCGTAGCGATCCCAAGCCCCTTGAGCAGGTCCGGGATCGTGTTGCCATGTCCGACGACGAGCGCATTGCCATTCAACGCCCGTAATTTCTCCACAAGTACGCTAATATCATTCGCTGGAACCAATGTGGGACTGACGTGCGCCGCTCTCGCTGTCGGTGCGGCAGTCTCCTGGGTGCGCTTGAATTCGGTAACGAACACGGACGTAATCTGCGAATTTTTCAAAATACGCGCTAAAGCATCCGCGCGTTTTTGTCCTTCAAGAGATAAATCAGGGTCTTTATCGCCAGTGCTCGCCTTCTCTGCATGGCGAACAATGAAGATAACCGGCGCAGCGTCGGCGGCGCCTGCCAATAACAAGAGGATCGAAAGGATAAACGCGATGTGTTTCATTGTTAAAAATTTGGGCGACAAATATATCGCAGCTTCCCGAGTACTTGCCCCACATTCGACACATTTCCCAATCGCCATCTCGCACTCTCCACCCTGATCCGGCTGTCAGTTTCAAGTGTGAGCTTTGAGTTTCGTTCCCGTGGTCACTCGCCACTTGTCACCCGTGAAAGATTCGCTACATCGACAACCGTGAAAACATCTTCGCCAACACCTGACGCCATTCTGCAAACTGCATTCGGCTTCTGGAATTCCAAGGTTTTGCTAACAGCAGTCACGTTCGATCTTTTCACCACACTCGGTCAGCACCGGCTCACAGGTGTGGAGATCGGTACGAAACTTGACCTGCATCCTCGCGGTGTCGCAGATTTTCTCGATTCGCTCGTGGCAATGAAATTCCTCGAACGTGAGGGCGACGGCGCCGACGCGAAATATTTCAACACAGCGGCCACCGCTCTGTATCTCGACCGCAACAGCCCGCGTTACATCGGCGGAATCCCCGAGATGCTCAACGCGCGGCTGTTCAAGTATTGGAATGATTTGCCCGAAGCGCTGCGCACCGGGAAGCCGCAAAACGAAACCAAGCACGGCGGCAAAAACATCTTCGATGAATTATATGCAGACCCCGAGAAGCTCGAGTGTTTCCTCGACGGCATGACCGGTCTGTCGCGCATCAACTTCGAGGCGCTCGCCGACAAATTCGATTTTTCCCGCTTTCGCACCTTATGCGACGTCGGCGGTGCAACTGGACTGCTCTGCATCGAAGTTGCCAGGAAACATTCGCATATCGAGTGCATCAGTTTCGACCTGCCGCCGGTAGAACCTGTAGCGAAAAAGCACATCGCGGCCGCCGGGTTGACCGATCGGATCCGCACTGCCACGGGCGACTTCTTTGAGGACCCGCTGCCGAAGGCCGATGTGATCACGATGGGAATGATCCTGCACGACTGGAACCTGGAGAAAAAGATGAAGCTCATACGTTCGGCCCACGATGCGCTCCCGCCCGGCGGCGCGTTCATTGCAGTCGAAGCGCTGATCGACAACGCGCGCCGCGAGAATGTCTTTGGTCTGCTCATGTCGCTAAACATGTTGATCGAATTCGGCGAAGCGTTCGATTATTCGGCCGCCGATTTCGAAAAATGGTGCCGCGAAATCGGCTTTAAACGCTTCGAAGTCATCCACCTTGCCGGCCCATCGAGCGCGGCTATCGCATACAAATAAATGAATCTGTTGCCCGTCATTGAGAGATACATCGAAGTCAGCAACGCGCACGATGTGGAAGGAATCGTGAGCCGCTTCGCCGATGACGCCGTTGTCCGCGATGAAAGCGCAATGCGACATGGCAAGATCGACATCGGACGTTGGGCAACGGAAACGATCGAGAAATACAAATTCCACTTCAAACCCCTCAACGCGGATGAGCGCGGCTCCGAGACGATTTTGAGCGTGGAAGTATCCGGATCATTTCCGGGGAGCCCGATCACGCTCGACTACCACTTCACCATCGTGAACGACAAGATCCAATCGCTGGTAATCGATTCCTAAGAGGCTGAATCAGCTTGAGAGGCGTTTGCCCCCAGCCGCCTCTTAACCTCACACTTATTGTCGTATGGCTTGACGGTGAATCGTTTCTGCATATATGTCTTTGCCATATATGGCATCGCCAGTTCCAGACCGCGAATTAAAAAAGGGCAGCGCCGAATTGATGATTCTGGCCCTGCTGGAAGATCGTGCTCGCCACGGGTACGAGATTGGCCAACTGATCGAAGCGCGGTCGCGCGGCGCGATTCGATTCAACATCGCTTCCCTTTATCCGCTGCTTTACCGACTTGAAAAACGGAACTGGATCCGTGGCCGCTGGCTTGAAAAGGCAGGTCAACGCCGACGCCGCTACTATCGCCTGACGGCCTCTGGCAAAAAGGTGTTGTCGAAGCAACGCGCTGGTTGGCGTGAGTTCGTGGAAGCGATCAACCTGATCACCGGGATTCAACATGCCTGATTTTCGGGTCGACATCAGAGCGCGCCTGGCAGCGGTCCGGTTATCTCCGGTGCGAGAGGCGGAAATCGTTGAAGAACTTTCGCAGCACCTCGAGCAGGAATATGAGCGGGCGTTGAGCTGGGGCGCGTCCGACGGCGAAGCGCGCCGGCAAGTCGTCGAACAACTCAATGCGTCCGATTTGTTAGGGCGCGAACTCAAACACGTCGAGCGTCGAATATCGGAGAAGCCGATCACATTGGGGTCGGAAAGGAAGGTCAATATCTTTGCCGATCTGCTGCAAGATCTGCGCTACGGCCTGCGCACATTGGCGAAAAATCCTGCATTCACAACGATTGCAATTGTTGCCTTGGCGCTCGGCATCGGCGCAAACAGCGCAATTTTCAGTGTGGTCGACGCCGTGCTTTTGCGGCCCCTCCCGTTCAAGAATCCTAGTCAGCTGGTGATGTTATGGGAGAACGCCGCACATCTCGGTTTTCCCAGAGATACGCCATCGCCAGCCAACTTCCTCGATTGGCAAAAGCAAGCCACCAGTTTCGCTGGCATGGCAGCGACGTCGGAGCGCAGCTTCAATCTCACTGGCGTCGGCGAACCCGAACGTCTCGAGGGGCGACGTGTTTCCGCAAATCTCTTCGAGTTGTTAGGCATACCGGCCCGGCTCGGACGCACGTTTGTGCCGGAAGACGACAAGCCCGGCAGTCACGTTGTGCTCCTCAGTCACTCATTGTGGCAACGACGCTTCGGATCCGATCCGGCCGTTGTTGGCCACGCAGTCACTCTGGACGGCGAGAGCTACACTGTCGTTGGAGTCATGCCGCCGTTTGTGCAATTGCCTGGTTTTGAAAACCGGAACGATCAGCTCTGGGTGCCGATTGCATTTCCATCTGAAGAAGCGACGCAGCGCGGTAATCATTTTCTTGAAGTTATCGCTCGCCTCAAGCCAGGTGTCACTTTGAAGCAGGCGCAGGCGGAGATGGATACGATCGCTGCACGCCTTGAGCAGCAGTATCCGACTTATAACAAACGGAGAGGCGCCGTTGTGATCCCGCTCCACGAACAGGTAGTTGGCGAGGTCAGGCCGGCGCTCCTCGTTTTGCTTGGTGCCGTGGGGTTCGTTCTTCTCATCGCCTGCGCCAATGTCGCTAATCTGCTGCTCGCGCGCGCTGCTGTTCGTCAAAAGGAGATTGCGCTGCGCCTCGCACTGGGTGCAAGTCGCTCGCGCCTTACGCGGCAGTTTCTCACTGAAAGCGTCTTGCTTGCGCTATTCGGGGCGGGGTTAGGTCTGCTCCTCGCGCTGGCTGGCATCAGGGTACTGAAAACATTCATTCCCCTTAGCATTGCGCAGGTCGAAACGATCACGATCGACGCAAGAGTGCTCATCTTTACCGCGTTCATGGCAATGGTTACCGGAATCGCATTCGGGCTGGTGCCCGCAATTCAGGGTTCGCATTTCAATCTGAACGACACGTTAAAGGAAGGCGGGCGTGATTCCGCCGGGGGCAGCAAAGGAAATCGAATCCGGGGCCTGCTGGTGATCGCTGAAGTGGCCGTTTCATTCGTGCTACTCATCGGTGCCGGACTGTTGATCAACAGCTTTTTGCATCTGCGGAATTTGGACCCGGGATTTCGCAGCGATCACCTGCTCACGATGAAAGTAAATCTCTCGGAGGTGAAATATCCAGACCGTGAACGGCGCGCAGCATTTTTCGATGAAGTGATGGGACGTGTCCGCGAGCTACCAGGAGTGCAATTAGCTGCCGTTGCCGGTAATCTTCCCCTCACCTACAACGGTGATTCAATGAGCATTAGCGTGGAAGGCGTTCCTGATCCGCCGCCTGACCAGCAACTGGACGTCATCTTCCGTGCGATTGGACCCGGTTATTTCGAAACGATGGGTATTCCGATCGTCCGCGGTCGTGACTTCAGGGATCAGGATAACGGCAACGCCAGGGATGTGGTCATCATCAGCGAGAAAACCGCGCAGCAATTCTGGGCCGGACAGGATCCGATCGGCAAAAGACTGAAACCGGGTTTAAGTACTTCAAGTTCACCCTGGCGAGAAGTGATCGGAATTGTGAAAGATGTCCGGCAGAACGACTTTGTCGTTTCACCGAAGAGGCAGATGTACTTCACGTATCGGCAGGCGAAAAATATCCCGGCTAACGCCCTCGTCGTTCGAACAAGCATCGAGCCAATGAACCTGGCCGTCCCAGTGCGAAGTGCGATTTGGTCCGTGGACAAGGATCAAACCGTGGCAGATATCGACACCATGGATCATATCGTGGCACAAGCGGTCGCACGCCAACGTTTCAGCATGCTCCTGATAGGCTTGTTTGCGGCACTCGCTCTCCTGCTTGCTTCGATTGGAATTTACGGCGTGATGAGTTATTCAGTCGCGCAACGCACACGCGAGATTGGCATTCGCATGGCGCTGGGCGCGCGGCGGACCGACGTGTTGCAAATGACCGTGAAGCAGGCATTGAAACTGGTCGGCATAGGTATGGTGATCGGATTGGCGGCGGCATTTCTTCTGACGCGAGTACTCGCAAGCTTGCTGTTTGGGATCAGCGCGACAGATCCAATTACGTTTATGGGCATCTCTGTGGTGCTGCTCGCAGTCGCAATCCTCGCCAGTTACGTTCCGGCGTTGCGCGCAACAAAGGTCGATCCCATCATCGCGTTGCGCGCGCAGTAGGACACGCGGCGCGGGTGTTTAGCAAGCGTCCTTGCAACGGACTCGGTTTTTATCGGGGATTTGCCATTTCGTTGTGATTTGTGGTGAGACCTTGCCGTGCGCCTGGTTCGTCAAATATCATCGGCACATGTTGCGAATCATCCCCTTGTTTCTCGCCTTAACAGCGACTGCTTTTGGACCAAATTTACCGAAGAACGAAGCGCAGGTCTGGCAATCGGAAAAGGCGTACTGGGAATACGTAGAAGCTAATGATTTGGAGAAGTATCGCGCGCTGTGGCACGAGAATTTTGTTGGCTGGCTACTTGTCAGTCCCGCACCCGTGCGAAAGGATCATATCGCCAACTGGATCAGTGCGAGCACGTCCAAAGGCATTGGCCTTCAGTACTACTCAATCGAGCAGCTCGCGATTCAGGTAACGGGCGACAGCGCAATCAATCACTATCGAATTAATGCAACGTGGGCGAACAGAGCAGGCGCCGAAGTTAGGACCGACAGAATGCGGATTACACACACATGGATTCGCATGCGTGAGACGTGGCAAATCATTGGCGGCATGTCGGCGCCCGTGAACGACTCCGGCAAATAATCGGTTTACCCTTCGCGTTTCACTCATTACTTGGTCTTCAAATGTCTTCGGTGGTCTTTCTTCGTGCGGTGAACGTTGGTGGTGCGAATCGCTGTCAACCGGCGGTAATCGCAAAACAGTTGGCAAAGTTGGGTGTCATCAACGTCGGCGCAGTCGGCACGTTTGTTGTCCGCGAGGACGTGACTGAATCCGCTGTGCGCAGTGCGTTTGCGAAAAAGCTGCCCTTCAAATGCGAAATCATGATTTGTTCGGCGCGAGATATCGTGAAGCTGGCGTCAAAGAATCCATTCGCTCGGCAACCGTCCGGATCGGAAATCACCCGATTTGTAAATGTGTTGCACAAACCATTTCGCGCCCGCAGTCGCTCCGCACCCCATCGAACCTCAAAACCCAAACCTCAAACTTCCCCATTGCCACCTGTTCCTTTTAGTCTGCCCTCAGATGACGACTGGCTGCTCAAGATCATTGCAATCCAAGGCAGATTCGTCTTGGGCTTGTATCGTCGCCAGATGAAAGCAATCAGTTACCTCGGTAAGATCGAAAAGCTTCTGGGTGTGCCCGCAACCACGCGGAATTGGAACACGATCGAGAAAGTTGCGAAGATTCTTGAAACGAATCGCTAAGGAAACCAGGGACCGAGCAAACGGAACGAACGCTTCCTGCTTTGATATTTTCCTGAGATATTCTTTCTCATGAGTTTTTTGAATTTCGAACAGCTGCCGTTTGTTGGCATGTCATATGAGTTCCATGGCGAAAAACAGGGCGCGCCATTCTCGGCTT
>Ga0081455_10003579_pt1 | contig 17825 bp, 17 predicted proteins | sample TabmetS3T2R1_FD_70207 | JGI IMG/M metagenome (GOLD analysis project Ga0081455, IMG submission 70207) | Tabebuia heterophylla rhizosphere microbial communities from the University of Puerto Rico - S3T2R1 | ecosystem: Host-associated > Plants > Roots > Rhizosphere ...
TGCTGCTGTTGCCGCCGGCCTTCCTCATGGGCTTCCCGATGCCGACGGCGATGACCACGCTCGGCCGGCTGGGCAAGGACCACATGTTCCTGTGGGCCTGGGGCATCAACGGCTGCTTCTCGGTGATCGGCGCGGCGCTGGTGCCGATCGTCGCCACCAGCTTCGGCTTGCCCGCCGTCGTCCTGGTCGGCGCCATCGCGTACCTGGTGGCGCTGCCTGCGTTCTTCTCCGTCCTGAGGCCGCTCCGGGTCGAGCGGCCGGCGCTGGCGTGAAACGGCGTGCGCTGCTCCTGGGGCTCCTGCTGATGCCGGCCTCGGCGCATGCGGGGCCGCGCGTGAACAGCGCGCAAAAGAAGAAGCAGGCGACCAAGAAGCCGCCCGCTGCGCCGCCGAAGAAGGCGGTGGCGCCGAAGGCTCCTCCGCCGCCACAGCCGAGCGAGGGGAGGCTGCAGCTCGTCGCCTTCGACGCCTCGGCCTTCCCCTATTCGGGTTCCCTGCCAGACAGCAGCAAGCCGTTTTTCGATGCCCGCAACGGACGCGCACGCGGCCATACCAGCCTGCGCGGCGACGTCTATTGGGAGCAGCCGACCTACAGCGATCGCCGCTCGCTGCTCTATCTGCCGCCCGGCTACGACACCCAGCGGCCCTCGCTGCTCGTGCTCTACCTGCACGGCCAGGGCTCCATGCTGGAGCGCGACGTCATTGCCCGCCAGGCTGTGCCCCGCCAGGTCGCCGATTCCGGGCTGAACGCCGCCCTGATCGCGCCGCAGCTTGCCGTCGATGCGGCCGATTCCAGCGCCGGCAATTTCTGGAAGCCCGGCCACTTCGCGAACTTCATCGACGAGGCGGCCGAGCGCCTGAAGCGCCTCTCGGGCAATCGCGAGGCCGGTGCGCACTTCAACCAGGCGCCGGTGGTCATCGTTGCCTATAGCGGCGGCTACCTGGCGACGGCCTATGCGCTCGATCGCGGCGGCGCGGCGCACCGCATCAAGGGCGTGATCCTGCTCGATGCGCTCTACGGCGAGGAGGACAAGTTCGCCGCCTGGGCCGCGGCCCGCCGGCGGCAGGCCTTCCTGCTGAGTGCCTACACCGATTCGACCAGGGACGAGAACGCCACGCTGCAGGGCCTGCTCGACAAGCGTCGCATCCCCTACAGCCGCGGCCTGCCGTCGACCCTGACGCCGGGCACCTTCGCCTTCACCGGCTGCGGCAGCATGGACATGCATGGCGATTTTGTTACGCGTGCGTGGCGGCCCGATCCGCTGAAATCCGCATTGTCGATGATCCCCGGCTACGCACTTCGTGGTAAAGCAGGCGTATGAGCGATCCCCTGCGCCAGGAGCTCCTGGCCATCTTCACCGGCCGCGCCACGCGGCGCTACGGCTTGAGCGCGGTCAACCAGCTGCAGCACGCGCTGCAGGCCGCCAACCTCGCTGAGGCCGACGACGCACCGCCCGCCACCGTGCTCGCCTCGCTGCTGCACGATGTCGGCCACATGATCCACGACCTTGGCGAGGATCCGGCCTCGCGCGGCATCGACGACGTGCATGAGGAGCGGGGTGCTGCGTGGCTCGCCGAGCGCTTCGGCCCCGAGGTGAGCGAGCCGGTCCGCCTGCATGTCGCCGCCAAGCGCTATCTCTGCGCCGTCGAGCCCGACTATTTCGGCAAGCTCTCGCCCGATTCGGTCAGAAGCCTTGGGCTGCAGGGCGGACCGATGTCGGCCGACGAGGTCGAGGGCTTCCGGCGCAACCCGCTGCACGCCGAAGCGGTGCGCCTGCGCCGCTACGACGAGGCCGCCAAGGACCCGCGCGCAGCCACGCCGGATTTCGATCATTTCCTGCGCCATGTCGCTCCCTGCCGCAAGTGACGTCGCCGACGCCTGGCGTCTGATCCAGCCGCACATCCGCCGCACGCCCGCGCTCGAGCTGCCGGCCGGAAGCTTCGGCGTGGCCGCGCCGCTGGCCCTGAAGCTCGAATCGCTGCAGGTCTCGGGCTCGTTCAAGGGCCGTGGCGCATTCCACAAGCTGCTGGCGTCGAAGGTGCCGTCGTGGGGCATCGTCGCCGCCTCGGGCGGCAACCATGGCGCCGCGGCCGCCTATGCGGCGCGCGCGCTCGGATACAGGGCCGAGATCTTCGTGCCGACCATCTCCTCGCCGGCCAAGGTCGCGCGGCTGAAAAGCTACGAGGCAATCGTGCATCAGGTGGGCGCGGTCTATGCCGAGGCGCGGGCGGCGTCCGAGGAACGCGCGGCCAAGACCGGTGCGCTGATCGTGCCGGCTTACGAGGATCCCGTCGTGTTCGCCGGCGCCGGCAGCGTCGCGCTGGAGTTTGCCGAGCAGGCGGCGTTCGACACGCTGCTGGTGGCGGTCGGCGGCGGCGGGCTGATCGCCGGTTGCGCCACGGCGATCGGCGAGACAGTGAAGATCGTCGCCGTCGAGACCGAAGGCACGCCGACTCTCTACGAGGCCTTGCGCGCCGGTCGCCCCGTCGACGTGAAGATCTCCGGCATCGCCGCCGACGCCTTGGGTGCCAGCCGTATCGGCGTGCCCAACCTCGAGGTGGCAAAGAAGCGGGTCGCCGACTCCGTGCTGGTGACCGACCACGCGGTGCAGTCCGCACAACGCGCCCTATGGGAGGAGCTGCGCGTCATCGCCGAGCCCGCCGGTGCCACCGGCCTGGCCGCCCTGATGTCGGGCGCCTACAAGCCCGCCAAGGGCGAACGCGTCGCCACCCTGATCTGCGGGGCCAACACGGAGCCGGGCTCGGTCGTCTCGCGCGATTAGCCACAGATGAACGCGGATGCACACGGATCACTTGAGCTCAAAGCGAGATTCTCCGGATCTCGACACGAGGCTTGGCGAAGTTGAGCAGCACGCAGAGCCGCAGGCGGCCATTGCATACTGCTGCGCAACGGAGAGTCCGGCTTTACGCAGCTCGTGAGCCAGCGCGTATTCGTAGACCTTCTCGAGGAAGCCGCTGCCAAGGCCGGTAACCGACGGCGAATGCACAGCCGATAATTCGCTCTGATATCTGGTTCAGCCGCCCCCAGTCGGACTCATCCGTGTTCATCTGGGTTCATCTGTGGCGATTATATTCGGCGAGCGTCAGCGGCTAACGCTGGTCACGATGGCGCGGTTGGCCTTGCCGGCGCCGTCGCTGAAATCGAAGCGGATGGCGAACTTGTCGTTGGGCGAGATCCACCAGCGTGAGATCGAGCGCTGCTCCTTGTCGCCCTGCTCGGTCATCTCGATCAGGAAAGTGTCGATCAGCGCATCGCCGGGACCCGCACGCTTCTCGGTGCGGGCCACCGTCAGGACGTAATGCCAGCGCTGGCCGCCCGCGCTGTAGTCGGCCTCGATCTTCTTGCCGATCTGCAGCGGCCACAGCCGCTCGGGCCTGACGGCCGCGATGAACTTCGAGGTGTCGCTGCCGTCGGGCGCCGGATTGTCGAACAGGAGCGCGCGGAGCTTGTAGGGCTTGCCGCCGACGATCTCCATGCTGCAGTCCATGCCGTCACGGCCCTTGGCGACGACCTTGGTGCCGCTGTCGTAGGTGAAGGTGGTTCCGGGATCGGGGCAGGCGAAGTCCATGGTCTGGGCCGCGGCCATCGCAGGGCAGAGCAGGGCGGCCAGACAGACCGCAAGACGCATCGTCATGGCCGGATCATACCCAAGTCAGACGAAATGGCACGCCGCCAGTGTGCCGTTGCCTATCGGGCGCAGGAGCGGCTTGTCCGTCCTGCAGCGCGCCTGGGCGATCGGGCAGCGCGAATGAAACGGGCAGCCGGCCGGCGGATCGATCGGGCTCGGCAGCTCGCCCTGCAGCACCGTGCGCTGGCGGGCACGGGCGAGCTTGGGGTTGGCGATCGGGGCGGCCGCCAGCAGCGCCCTGGTGTAGGGATGCTGCGGGTTGCGCCAGATCTGATCGCGCCCGCCCATCTCGACCAGGGTGCCGAGATACATCACTGCCACGCGGTCGGCGATGTGCTCGACCACCGAGAGATCGTGGCTGATGAAGAGATAGGAAACGCCGAACTCAGTCTTCAGGTCCTCCAGCAGGTTGATCACCTGGGCGCGCACCGACACGTCGAGCGCCGACACCGGTTCGTCGCAGATGATGAGCTTGGGGCTGAGCGCCAGGGCGCGGGCGATGCCGATGCGCTGGCGCTGGCCGCCTGAGAATTCGTGCGGATAGCGCTGCTTGGCATCGGCCGGCAGGCCGACCCAGCGCAGCAGTGTGTCGACGCGCTCGGCCGTGGCCTCGCGCTTCCAGCCGGCGATGACCAGCGGCTGGGCCACCGATCTTCCCACCGTCGAACGCGGATTGAGCGAGCCGTAGGGGTCCTGGAAGATCATCTGCACCGTGCGGCGCATCTCGGCCAGGCGGTCGCGCTCGAGCGGGGCGATATCGACGCCGTCGACCAGGATCTCGCCGCCGGCGATCGGCACCAGCTTCAGGATCGCCTTGCCGAGCGTGGACTTGCCGCAGCCCGATTCGCCCACCAGCCCCAGCGTCTCGCCGACCGCCACCTCGAGGCTGACACCGTTCACGGCGCGCACCGTGCCGGCCGCGGTGTTGAAGCGGACATGGACGTCGCGCAGTGAGAGCAGCGCCATCGCTCAGCCCTTCGCGGCGGCGAAGCAGGCGACGGAGCGGCCGGGCGCAGGCTGCGTCAGCTCCGGCCGCTCGCGCCGGCAGCGCTCCATCACGCGCGGGCAGCGCGGCGCGAAGGCGCAGCCCCGTGGCAGCGCATTGAGCGGCGGCACCATGCCGGGGATGTCGGCCAGTCGCTCGGCCCGCTCGGCACCCGGGATCGGCGTCGCGCCGATCAGCCCTGCCGTGTAGGGATGCAGCGGGGTCTCGAAGAGATCGTCGACCGGCGCTTCCTCGACCTTGCGGCCGGCATACATCACGACCACGCGATCCGCCGTTTCCGCCACCACGCCGAGATCGTGGGTGATGAAGATCATGGCCATGCCGGCATCGGCCTGCAGGCGTTTCAGCAAGGCCAGCACCTGGGCCTGCACGGTGACGTCGAGCGCCGTGGTCGGCTCGTCGGCGATCAGCACCGAGGGGCTGCAGGCGATCGCCATGGCGATTATCACGCGCTGGCACATGCCGCCCGACAGCTGGTGCGGATAGGCGTCGAGCCGTCGTGCCGCATCCGGCATGCCGACCAGCTCCAGCAGCTCGAGCGCGCGCACCCGCGCCTGGCCGCGCCCGAGCTCGCTGTGCGTTATCAGGACCTCGGCGATCTGCTTCTCGATCGTCGCCACCGGATTGAGCGAGCTCATCGGGTCCTGGAAGATCATGCCGATCTCCTTGCCGCGGATATCGAGCATGGCCGCCTCGGCCGCCGGCACGATGTCGCGGCCGTTCAGGACGACCGCGCCGCCCGTGATGCGGGCCGGCGGGTCGGGCAGCAGGCGCATGATCGAGAGCGCCGACAGCGACTTGCCGCAGCCCGATTCGCCGACCAACGCTACCGTCTCGCCTGCCGCCACGCTGAGCGACAGGCCGTCGACCGCTTTCATCTCGCCGCGGCGCGTGAACAGCGTCGTGCTGAGGTCGCGCACCTCGAGCGGCAGGGTCATCGGCTCAGCGGTCCCGGAGCTTGGGGTTGAGCGCATCGTTCAGCCCGTCGCCGATCAGGTTGAGGCAGAGCACCGTCACCATGATCGCAACACCGGGTATGGCGCAGATGTACCAGGAGCTGCGGATCAACAGCCGGCCGTCGCCGACCAGCCGGCCCCAGCTCGCGAGATTGGGGTCGCCCAGCCCCAGGAACGACACCGCCGATTCGAACAGGATGGCGCCGGCGACGACCAGCGAGGAGAGCACGATCACCGGCGGCAGTGCGTTGGGCAGGATCTCGCCCACGATGATGCGCCCGTTGCTCATGCCCATCGACCGACAGGCCTGCACGAACTCGCGGTCGCGCAGGGCCAGGAACTCCGCCCGCGCCATGCGGGCGATCGAGGTCCAGCTCACGATGCCGATGGCGATCACGATGTTCTCGAGCGTCGAGCCCAGGATCACGACGATGGTGAGCACGAAGATCAGGTTGGGGATGGTCTGGAACAGCTCGGCCGCACGCATCACGACCTCGTCGACCCAGCCGCCGAAATAGCCCGCCACGGCGCCGACGCTGACGCCGATCAAGGTTGCCACCGCCGAGGCGAACAGGCCGATCAGCAGCGTGGCGCGGGCGCCATGCACGACCATCGCCAGCATGTCGCGGCCCAGCGAATCGGTGCCGAGCGGGAAGTCGGGGTCCTCGCCCGGCCACAGCTCGGGCGCACCGACGATACGCAGCGGATCCTTGGGGAACAGAAGGGGCGCCGCCACTGCCATCAGCGCGACCAGCAGGATCAGCACCGCGCCGAGCAGGGCGCCGCGGTTGCGGGCGAAGCGGCCGACAAACTCCAGGCGGGGGAACTCGAAGCGTTCCATCAGCGGATCTCGATGCGAGGATCGAGCCACATGTAGACAAGGTCGACGGCGATGTTGGCCGCGATCACGACCAGCGAGCCCAGCACCATGATGCCGAGCACGACCGGATAGTTGCGTGAGCTCACGCTGTCGAACAGGAGCGACCCGATGCCCGGCCAGCTGAACACGCTCTCGATCACCACGCTGCCCGCCAGCACCGTGCCCATCTGCACGCCCAGGATCGTGACCACGGGCAGGAGTGCGTTGCGCAGCACGTGCGAGACCGTGACCTTGTTGCGGCTGAGACCCTTGGCGCGCGCGGTGCGCACGAAGTCGAGCTGCGCCACCTCCAGCATGGAGGAGCGCATGACGCGGGCATAGATCGCGGCATAGAACAGGCCGAGCGCCAGGGTCGGCAGGATCAGATGGCGCAGGATATCCAGCACGCCGCCGCCTCCGCCAATCGTGGCCATGCCGCCCACCGGCAGCCAGCCCAGCTTCACGGCGAACAGCACGATCAGCATGATGCCGAGCCAGAACGAGGGCGCGGCAAAGAAGAACATGGCCAACACCGAGACCAGGCTGTCCCAGATGGTGCGCACCTTCATCGAGGCGACGACGCCCGCCGCGACGCCGACCACCAGCGCCAGCGTGATGCTCGACACCATGAGCAGCAGCGTCGCCGGCAGATGGACCCAGATGGCATCGATCACCGGCATGTTCTGGCGATAGGAGAAGCCGAAGTCGAAATGCAGCAGCGCCCAGACGTATTTCACCAGCTGCAGCCACACCGGGTCGTCGAGCCCGTAGGTCTTCTTCAACAGCTCGATGGTGGCCGGATCGCTCACCTGGTTCTCCGCCGTCATCAGCTCGAGGAAGCTTCCGGGCGCCAGCTGGATCAGGCAGAAATTGATCACCACCACGCCCAGCATCAGCGGCACCGCCTGGATCAGCCGCCGCCGCAGAAGCTTGAGCGCCGCCAGCCGTCGCGAGCCGACGCCCGACGCGGCCGTCAGCTGGCCAGCCATATGTCGTACCAGCTGGCCGCCAGGTAGTTCGGATCGGTCGAGTGGTTCTGCACCTTTGTGCTGGCCACCGTGATCGATTCGAGCTCGACCAGCGGCAGGAGCGGGGCCTCCTGGGTGATGATCTTCTGGAAGTCGACGACCAGCGCCTTGCGCTTGGCGCCGTCGGTCTCGACCTTGATCTTCTCGACCAGGGCGTCGACCTCGTCGGTGTGGAAGCCCGAGGCGTTGCGGAAGGGCACGCCCTTCTTGATGCCGTCCGACGTGAAGTACTGCGTCGTCGTCGGCACCGGCTCGGACGGATTGGCCTGGTTGGAGATCGCGAGATCGAAGTCGTAGTCGGTATAGATGCGCTTGATCGAGGTCGGCCGGTCGGGGACGGTGAGGTTGATACCGACGCCGACGTCTTCGAGGGACTGCTTCACATAGGAGCCGATCTTGCCGTTCTCGGTGAACCAGCCTGCCGCCAGCAGATTGAGCGTGAAGCGCGGATCCTTGCCCTTCTTGGGAAAGCCCGCCGCATCGAGCAGTGATGCCGCTTTCTTGGGATCGAAGTCGGTCTTGTAGGTGTCCTTGGTGAAGAACTCGACGTTGGGCGAGTAGATCGGACTCGTGCCTGCCCGCGCGAAGCCGTAATAGATCGTCTTGGCGATGAAGTTGCGGTCGATGGCGTGAAACATCGCCTGCCGCACCTCGCGCTTGGCGAACACCGGATTGCGCATGTTGCACTCGAGCGTGGTCGACCACACCGCTTCCTCGTAGCCCTTGGGCGTGGCGACGAACTTGCCGGTCGCGGCCAGGCGCCTGATGTCGGGCGGCGCGATGGGATTGAACACGCCGATCTGGATCTCGCCCGCTTCCATCGCCGCGGCGCGCCCGGCCGGATCGCGCACATAGCGGATGATCAGCCGGTCCATGTAGGGAAAGCCCGGACGCCAGTAGGCGTCGTTCTTGACGTACTCGAAGTGGCTGCCGCGCACCCACTCCTTGAACTTCCACGGGCCCGTGCCGACCGGCGCGTTGTTGGCCGGGTTGGTGACGGGATCGCTGCCGGCATAGACGTGCTTGGGGACGATGTAGTTCACGTTGGCGCAGAGCAGCGACGAGAAGAAGAACTCCGGCACCGGCTTGTTGAACGTCATGACGACCGTGTCGCCGTCGGGCGCCTCGACGCCGGCGAAGTCGGTCATCGCCGAGGCGGCGGCATATTTCTTCCAGATCTCGGCGATGGAATAGACGACATCGCCTGTGGTCATGTCCTTGCCGTCATGGAACTTCACGCCCTTGCGAATCTTGATCGTGTAGGACTTGAAGTCGGCCGCGGGCTTCCACGCTTCCGCGAGCTCGCCCACGAACACGCCGTCCATGCGGCGATTGCCCAGCCGCTCGAACAGCTTGGACGAGGAGAAGGTCGGGCTCGAGCCGCCGCCTGCCGGCACGTAGCAGGCCTGCGGCTCGCCGCCGCCCCAGGTCGCGACCAGCGTGCCGCCGCGCTTCGGTTCACCTTGGGCCAGTGATGCTGCGGCGTTGCCTAAGAGGCCCGCAGCCAGGACACCTGCGCCGAATGAACGGCGAGAAACATTGCTCCTCATGAGCCCCTCCGAAACCCCACAGTTACGCAAGCAAACGCTGTACCGACGCTCCCCTACGCCGGCAGTGTCGAGTAGGTCGCGCGGCCGACCGCCAGCAACGCCTTCTGCTCGTTGAATACGTCGACATCGACCACGCCCACGCTTTTGCCGGCGCGGCGCACCTTGGCGGTGACGATCAAGCCGGTCTTTATGGCAGGACGCAGGTAGTCGACGCGAAAATTGATGGTCGGCAGCCCGCGCCGCAGCAGCATGATGAGGGCGTAATCGCCGACCGTGTCGATGATCGCCGCCAACGGGCCGCCATGCCACTGGCCGGTGCCGGCGCCGCGCTCGAACTCGGGTCGCATGGCGCAGGTCATGGTGACCTGCTCGTTGGCCGGATCTGCTTCCGTCACCGTCAGGCCGAGGAAGGCGATGAACGGCGAATGGTCGAGCATCTTCTGCAGCTCGTCCTTGGTCAGCGGACCCTTGTCGCCAGCTTTGTCGCTTGTCTTGTCGCTCACGGGGCCACCACGATCTTGCCGAACACCTCGCGGTCCTCGATCACGCGCAACGCCTCGCGCGCCTCGGCGAGGGGGAAGACCTTGTCGACCAGGACCTTGAGGCTGCCGTCCTGCACGAGCTTCAGCAGCGTCTCGACGTCGGAACGCGCCCAGCCGTTGGAGCCCAGGACCTTGAGCTCGAACGTCCAGATGAAGCGGATGTCCTCCTTGGGATCGAACCCCGCCGTGGCGCCGCAGGTCAGCAGGCGGCCGCCCACTTTCAGGACCTTCAGCGACTTCACCCAGGTATCGCCGCCGGTGTAGTTCACCACCACGTCGACGCCGCGGTCGGTGCCGCCGCCGCGCCGCGTCGGCTTGCCGTAGAGCTTGTAGATCTCGTCCTGGAAGTCGTGCGTGACGTAGTTGATGGTCTTGTCGGCGCCCAATTCCATCAGGCGCTTGGCCTTGGCATCGGTGCCGGCGCAGGCGATCACTTCGGCGCCGGCAAGCTTGGCGATCTGCAGGCAGCACACGCCGACGCCGCCCGAGGCGCCGAGGATCAGCACCTTCTCGCCTTTGATGACATGGCCGTTGGTCGTCATCATGCGCAGCGCCGTGCCGTAGGCACAGGGCAGCGCGGCGGCGTCGATATAGCTCACGCCGTCAGGAATCTTGATGAGCTGATGGGCGCGCGCCTTGCAGAGCTCGGCCAGGCCGCCATGTACCGTCTCGCCCATCAGCCCGCCTTCGACGCGATTGATGGGATCGACCAGGACACGGTCGCCCTTCTTCCAGCCTGTCACGCCCGGACCGACCTCGGCGATCTCGCCGGCAACGTCCAGGCCCATGATCGCGGGCATCGGCACCTTGATGCCAGGCATGCCGCGCCGCGTGAAAACGTCATGGTAGTTGAGCGAGGCGGCCTTCACCGAGACGATCACATCGCCTTCGCCGGGCTTGGGGTCGGGGAAATCGGTCTCGAAGTTCAGGCAATCGAGGCCACCATGCTCGCGAACGACTGCGGCTTTCATTTCTATGAATCTCCTCCGGTTGGGATCTGTTTGGCGAGCTGTTGGGCCAATTGGCGCTTGTCGATCTTGTTGGTGCCGGCGAGCGGCATCTCATCAATGAACAGCACCCGGCGCGGATGCTGGTAGGCCGGTGCATTGGCGAGCGCATGGTTCTTCACCGCCTGCTCGTCGAGCATCGCACCTGGCGTCCTGACGATGAAAGCGATGGGCTTGTGCCCCTTCAGCTCGTCGGGCACGGGGATGACCGCCGCCTGATGGATGCCGGGATGGCGCTCCAGCATCTTCTCGACCTCGCCGGGATAGATGTTCTCGCCGCCGCACACGAACATGTCGTCGGCACGGCCGACGAAGAAGAAGAACCCGTTCTCGTCGCGGCGGAACACGTCGCCGGTGCGATAGAAGCCGTCAGGCGTCATCGCTTTCGCGGTCGTCTCGGGAAGCTTGTGGTAGTGCGTCATCAGCGCCCCGCATTTCATCTCGAGGACTCCTTCGTCCTCGACGACCTTGCCGTCGCGCACCAGGCGCAGCTCGACCTCGGGATGCGGATAGCCGGTCGAAAGCTCGGGCTGCGGCATGCCCTGGGGATGCGGGCCGAACACGACCGGTCCCGCTTCCGTCGTGCCGTAGCCATTGCTGATCTGCGCCTTGGGAAAGACCGTGCGCACCTGATCGATCAGCGACTGCGTGATCGGCGCCGAGCCCATGCGCACCGCCTCGACCGCCGACAGGTCGTTCTTCGCCAAAAGCTCTTTCTCGCGCAGCATCATCGCGATCATGGTCGGTACCGAGGTCAGGAAGGCGACGCGATGCTGGGCGGCGGCCTCGATATAACCCTTGGTGGTGAACTGCGGCAGCAGCACGATGGTGTCGCCATGACTCAGCGTCGTCTGGCACATGGCGAGTCCGTTCATGTGATAGAGCGGAGCCGCCACCAGCGAGCGCTGGCCCTGCGGCACCGGCCGGCGCACGCGCTGGCTGATCGCCCACAGATGCGAATAGTGCGACAGCACCACGCCCTTGGGCCGGCCGGTCGAGCCCGAGGTGTACAGGAACATCGCCGGTTCCTCGGGCTTCACCTTGATCGGCGTGAACGGGCCCTCGTCGAGCAGCGACGCGAAGTCCGAATCGAAGGAGATCCTGGACACACCCGCGGGTGCGAGCGGCAGGCGCACGTCGTCGCCGATCACCAGCTTGGCGTCGCAGTCTCCGACGATATAGGCCACCGTCTCGGCCGGCAGCTTCCAGTTCACCGGCACCGATACCAGGCCGGCCTGCAGGGTGCCGAGGAAGGTGAGCAGGAACTCGGCGCGGTTGGCGGAAAGAATCGCCACGCGATCGCCGCGCTGCAGGCCGCGCGCCAGCAGGCCACGGGCGATGGCGCCGGTCAGGCGGAAGACATCGTCATAGCTATAGCGACGCTCGCTGCGGTTGCCGCCGGCATCGATCAGCGCCAGCGCCTCGCGCGGCACGTCGCGCGAGATCGCATCTCCCTGATTGTCGTACTTGATCACAGTCATGGCCTTCACGAATTTGTCTCACCAGATTATTGGCCACAGATGAACACAGATGCACACAGACCGCTCGAGCTCAAAGCGCGATTCTTCGGATCTCGACGCGAGGCTTGCCGGAGTTGAGTAACAAGCAGAGTCGCAGACCAGTTACCTTGAGATAGTTCAGGCATTGCGCCAAGTGCACGTCGTCGATGATGCGAGCATGCTTCAGTTCTACGAGAACCAGCGATTCCACAAGAAGATCGGCAACGTATTCACCGACCACAACTCCATCGTATCTGGCGACCATTGCATGCTGCTGCACAACGGAAAGTTCTGCTTTGCGCAGCTCATGAGCCAGTGCGTTTTCGTAGACCTTCTCGAGGAAGCCACTGCCAAGACCGTTACTGACGGTGAATGCGCAGCCGATTATACGTTCCGATATCTGGTTGATCCGTCCCCGGTCGGCAGTCAGGTCAAGCATCTGTGTCAATCTGTGTTCATCTGTGGCTATTGCTTCGGCAGGTATTTACTCGATGAACTCCAACACCGCGTTCAGCGCCTGCTTCGCGGGCACGACCACGCGTTCCACATTCTGGATGACGCCGGCGATCTTGCCTTCCTGCAAGGCAGCTGCCGCCTTCTGCAGCGAAACGGTGCGGAAAGTGAGGCCGGCCATGTAGGCGGTGCGTCCCTCGGCATCGGGAACCGCGTCGCCGAACTCGGCCCTGAGGGCGGCCTCGGTCACGATATCGAAGTGCGAATTGCCGATGATGACGCGCTTGCCACCTTTGATGTCGCGCACCGCTTCAGTGCCGAACATGTCGGCATAAAGCTTGGCGCCTGCGGCTGGATCGGGCTCGACGATCAAGGCGCGCAGGATGGCGACCGTGCCGTTCCCGTGATGACGCCACTCGTCGCGCCACACCAGGTCGCGCGTGAAGTGATGGCAATAGTAGACGCGGCCATAGGGCACGACGCCCGCTTTCATGCGCACCGTGCGGAAGCGCGCATCGTGGTCCTTCCCGCCGACTTTCACGGGTCGCGTGAATTCGACGGGCGGATCGACCGGCACGCCCGCTTTCGAGAGCGCGCTGTAGGTGACGGCCGAATCCTCCGAGCCGAAGACCAGGCCGTTCAGCCCGAAGCCGTAGTTCAGGAGATCCAGCCGCCCGCTGGTGGCGCCCTTCGGCACCGCGATCAGCTCTAGATAATCGGTGCCGAACATCGCCAGGTGATTGATCGATCCAAGCGAATGGTAGCCGCGCTCGGTGAGCGTGAAGCCGAGCCGTCGATAGAGATCGGCGGCGCGATCCATGTCGTCACGCGCATTGATGACCACATGATCGAGTGTCGCTGCAGGCAAAGTCATGAAGAATCCCTCTCGCCTCCCATATCTCCATCTTGCCACGGCCGCCAGAAGAGGCGTTCTTTTATTCTGGCGCTGCAGCATGAGAGGCGGAATTCATTTCCAAAGTTGACGCCCTTACGAGAATGAGAGTCCAAGATTTGTGAGCCCTGGGGATTTGATGTTTGCTGGCCCATATTTTGCTGCGCTTGCGCGCGAGCAGGCTTTAAGCTCCGCCGATCTGTGGGACAGGATCAAAAGATGACAGCGAAATTTCGCGAATCGAGCGCGAAGACGACGCGGCGCGCCGCGCTTGTTGGCGCCTCCGCGCTGGCTCTCTCCGTTGGCCGGCTGCAAGCCCAGGAGCCGAAGAAGGGTGGGACGCTCACCTTCATGCAGAACAGCGAGCCGCAGACGCTGGTGGCGCTGACGACGGTGGCGACGCCCGCGCTCACGGTCAGCGCCAAGGTCACCGAAGGCCTGCTGGAGTACGACTTCGACATCAAGCCCAAGCCGCTGCTGGCGACCGAATGGTCGATCAGCCCGGACGGCAAGACCTACACCTTCAAGCTGCGCCCCAACGTCAAGTTCCATGACGGCAAGCCGTTCACCTCGGCCGACGTCGCCTATTCCATCCAGCTTCTGAAGACGGTGCATCCGCGCGGCCGCAACACCTTCGCCAACGTGGTCGAGGTCAAGACGCCCGATCCGCTCACGGCGGTTATCGAGCTGTCCAAGCCTGCGCCCTACCTGATCAAGGCGCTGACCGCGGCCGAGGCACCGATGATGCCGCGCCACATCTACGAAGGCACCGATCCGCTGGCCAACCCGAACGGCAATGCGCCGATCGGCACCGGCCCCTACAAGTTCAAGGAGTGGGTGCGCGGCAGCCACATCATCTACGAGCGCAATCCTGACTATTGGGACAGCCCGCGCCCCTACATCGCCCGCATGGTCTGCAAGTTCCTGCCCGATCCGGGTGCGCGCTCGATCGCCTTCGAGAACGGCTCGGCCGATATCGGCTATCGCACGCCGGTGGCGCTCAGCGACCTCGAGCGGCTGAAGAAGGTGCCGGCGCTGCGCTTCACCACCGACGGCACCAGCTACTCGTATAATGTGTCGACCCTGCAGTTCAATCTCGACAGCCAGTTCTTCAAGAACCTGAAGGTGCGCCAGGCGGTGGCGCATGCCATCGACCGCGAGCTGCTGATCAAGACGGTAGCCTTCGGCTACGGCACGGTGTGCTACTCGCCCATCGCGCCGGGCCTCAAGGAGTTCCACGATCCGACACCCAGCCCCTACAAGCTCGACCTGAAGAAGGCCGAGGCGCTGCTCGACGAGGCGGGTTATCCGCGCGGCGCCAACAAGACCCGCTTCAAGGTGCCGCTCGACTACAACCCGATCGGCGATGAGAGCCGCCGGGCGGCCGAGTTCCTGCGCGCCGCGCTGGGGCGCATCGGCATCGCAGTCGAGGTTCGCGCCGCCGACTCGTCGGCGTTCGTAAAACGGGTCTATACCGACCGCGAGTTCGATTTCACCTTCAACGGCCATTCCAACCTGTTCGACCCGACGGTCGGCGTGCAGCGCCTCTACTGGTCGAAGAACTTCAAGAAAGGCGTGCCGTTCTCCAACGGCTCGCACTATGACAACCCGAAGGTCGATGCGCTGCTCGAAGGCGCCGCGGTCGAGAACGATCCGGCCAAGCGCAAGCAGATGTTCATCGACTTCCAGCGCATCGTCGCCGAGGAGATCCCCGACATCCCGCTCTACTCGCCGCTCTACCTCACCATCTACAATGTGCGGGTGCACGACCATTCGCTGACCGCCGACGGCGTCGAGGCCAACATGGCATGCGTGTGGCTGGATGGTTGATAGCGGAACGCGGACCTCCAGGTCCGCATTCATGAGCCATGAGCGGACCTGGAGGTTCGCGCTCCGAAAAGGAGCCCAGCCATGAGAATGGGCCGCCGCATCCTCACGACGCTGCGCCGAACCGCGATCCATGCCGGGCCGACGGTGCTCGGCATCATCGTGCTCGATTTCCTGCTGCTGCAGCTGATGCCGGGCGATGCCGCCGACGTCATCGCCTCGGAGTCGGGCGTGGCCACGGCCGAGACCATGGCGGCGATGCGCGAGCGCTTCGGGCTCGACCAGCCGGTGCTGACCCAGCTCATGAATTTCCTCGTGCATCTCGCGCAGTTCGATCTCGGCTTCTCGCCGCGCTACAACATGCCGGTCGTCGACATGATCATGACGCGGCTGCCCGGCACCGTTCTGCTGATGGTGACGGCGCTGTCGCTTGCGCTGGTGCTGGGCATCATCGTCGGCTCGGTGATGGCGGCCTTTGCCGGCCGCTGGCCCGACCGCGTGCTCTCCGTCGTCGTGCTGCTGTTCTACTCGATGCCCGGCTTCTGGGTCGGGCTGATGGCGGTCGTGCTGTTCTCGGTCAAGCTGGGATGGCTGCCCAGCGACGGCAGCATGACGGTCGGTGCCAATCTTGCAGGCTGGGCGTTCGTGTCCGATCGGCTCGACCATCTCATCCTGCCCGCGCTGGCGCTGGCGTCGTTCTTCGTCGCGGTCTATGCGCGGCTGGTGCGCGCCTCCATGCTCGAGGTGCAGCGCCAGGATTTCATGCGCACCGCCCACGCCAAGGGCCTGCATCCGTTTTTCATCCAGCTGCGCCACGCGCTGCGCAACGCGCTGATCCCGGTCACCACCGTGGCCGGCATGCATCTCGGCAACCTGCTGGGTGGCGCCGTCGTGATCGAATCGCTGTTCGGCTGGCCGGGCATGGGACGCCTGGCGCTCGAGGCGGTGCTGGCGCGTGACTTCTCGGTGCTGCTGGGCGTGCTGCTGTTGTCGTCGCTGCTGGTGATCGTCGCGAATATGTTGATCGACATCCTGCATGCCTGGCTCGATCCGCGCATCGGGGCGGCCTGATGAGCGTGCAAGCGGAAAAGCTGGCCGACAAGCTGGCCGACGTCGGCATCCGTGCCGCCCTGCCGCGCAAGGGCCGCCGGCTGCGCGCCTTCCTGCGCAACCCGACCTTCGTCGCCGGTGTGAGCATCCTCTCGTTCATCGTCCTGGTCGCCTTGTTCGCCGACCTGCTCTTCCCTGGCGACCCGCAGGACATGGTCGGGCCGCCCGTGCTGTGGCCGGGCCAGGACGCCGAGTTCCCGCTCGGCACCGACTCGCTGGGCCGCGACGTGCTGGCCGGCCTCGTGCATGGCGCGCGCGCGTCGCTGCTGGTCGGCCTGTCGGCGGCGGCGATCGGGCTCGCCATCGGCATGGTCATCGGCTCGCTCGGCGGCTTCTTCGGCGGCTGGGTCGACACGCTCCTGATGCGTATCGTCGAGCTGTTCCAGACCACGCCGACCTTCCTCTTGATCATCGTCATCGTCGCCATCGGCGAGCCCACGATGCAGACCATTGCGCTCGCGATCGGGCTCGCCTCCTGGCCCACCGTCGCGCGCCTGGTGCGGGCGCAGTTCCGCTCGCTGCGTGAATCGGATTTCGTCATGGCGGCGCGCAGCCTGGGCTACTCCAACACCCGCATCATCGCCCAGGAGATCTTCCCCAACGCCCTGCCGCCCGTCATCGTCGCCGCCTCGGTGATGATCGCCAACGCCATCCTGACCGAAGCCGGCCTGTCGTTCCTGAACATGCGCGATCCCAACATCGTCAGCTGGGGCGGCATGATCGGCGCCGGCCGCGATCTGCTGCGCACCGCCTGGTTCCTGACCGCGCTGCCCGGCGTCGCCATCGCCGCGACGGTGCTGTCGCTGAACCTGGTGGGCGACGGGCTGAACGAGATCCTCAATCCGCGGTCTGAGCCATGAGCCTGCTCGCGGTCGAGAAGCTGAGCGTCGCCTTTCCCGGTCACATCGCGGTGCGCGAGGTAAGCTTCGCGCTCTCGGCGGGCGAGACGCTGGCGCTGGTCGGCGAATCGGGCTGCGGCAAGTCGGTGACGGCCTTCTCGGTGATGCGCCTGCTGGCGCCCAATGCGCGCGTGCTCGGCGGGCGCATCCTGTTCGAGGGCCGCGATCTCCTGGCCGCGACGCCGGCCGAGATGCGCGCGATCCGCGGCAAGCAGCTGTCGCTGATCCAGCAGGAGCCGATGACCTCGCTCAATCCGGTGCTGTCGATCGGCGCGCAGATCACGGAGGTGATTCGCCGCCACGAGAAGGTCTCGCGTCGCGCCGCCCGCACCAGGGGCATCGAGCTGCTGGACCTGGTCAGCATCCCCGACGCCCATCGCCGCATCGACGACTACCCGCACAATCTCAGCGGCGGCATGCGCCAGCGCGTCATGATCGCCATGGCCGTCGCCTGCAGCCCCAAGCTGCTGATCGCCGACGAGCCGACCACCGCGCTCGACGTCACCACCCAGGCCCAGGTGCTCGACCTGCTCGACGATCTGCGCCGG
>Ga0081455_10003581_pt1 | contig 17821 bp, 15 predicted proteins | sample TabmetS3T2R1_FD_70207 | JGI IMG/M metagenome (GOLD analysis project Ga0081455, IMG submission 70207) | Tabebuia heterophylla rhizosphere microbial communities from the University of Puerto Rico - S3T2R1 | ecosystem: Host-associated > Plants > Roots > Rhizosphere ...
CGAGACCACGTACAACGGGTCGTCCGCGCCGCTGCAGGGCACCACGATGTCGGAGGCGTACCGGTCGGTCGTCGAGCTCAGCTACGACGTGCGGGCCGGGTTGGTCATGCGCCAGGCGCACCACTGGGCCGCCATCGTCTTCATCGCCGCCATCGTGGCCCACCTGCTGCGCGTGTTCTTCACCGGCGCATTCCGGCGCCCCAGGGAGATCAACTGGATCGTCGGGGTGACGCTGCTGATCCTCGCCCTGTTCAACGGGTTCACGGGCTACTCCCTGCCGGACGACCTGCTGTCCGGCACGGGGCTGCGGATCGCGTACTCGATCGCCCTGTCCGTGCCGGTGGTCGGAACCTGGATCGCGTTCTTGATCTTCGGCGGCGAGTTCCCGGCCGAGGCGATCATTCCCCGCCTCTTCGTCACCCACATCATGCTCGTGCCCGCCGCCATCGTCGCCCTGCTCGCCGTGCACCTGGCCCTGATCTGGCGGCAGAAGCACGCCGACTTCGCCGTCCGCGGCCGGCGGGAGAGCAACGTCGTGGGTCCCAAGCTGTGGCCCACGTACGCCGCCTTCTCGACGGGCCTGTTCTTCGCGGTCTCGGCGGTCACCCTGGCCATGGGCGGGCTCGTCCAGATCAACCCCGTGTGGGCCTACGGCCCCTTCCGGGTCTCCGAGGTGCCGTCGCCGGCGCAGCCCGACTGGTACCTGGGGTGGCTGGAGGGCGCGCTGCGCATCTTCCCGCCCTGGGAGATCCGGGCCTTGTCCTACGAAATCCCCAACGCGTTCTACCCCGGGGTGCTCGTGCCGACCGTGACCTTCGGCGCGCTCTACCTGTGGCCGTTCCTGGAGGCGCGGTTCACGGGGGATCGGCGGCCCCATCACCTGCTCGAACGGGCCCGGGACCACCCCATGCGAACGGCCTTTGGGATCACCGCTCTGACCTTCTTCGTGCTGCTGCAGCTGGCTGGCAGCAACGACCTGATCGCCCACCGGTTCTCGGCGTCGGTCGCGACGATCAGCTGGACGTTCCGCATCCTGGTCCCGGTGCTCCCGCTGGTCCTCGGCTACGCCACCTACCGACTCATGACCGCGCTCAAGGCCAGCAGCGTCGAGCGCTTCGCCGAGCTGCCCCTGCGCGCCGTTGTCAAGCCGGGCGGCGACGGGGCCGCGCCCCCGGAGCCGGAAGCCGCCGCCGTCGCGGCCGGCGAGGACGGGGCAACGATCCTCATCTACCCGGATCCCGATGGGCGGTGGCGCTGGTCGTACCGCGTCACCGACAACGGCCTCGAGCTCCGTAGCCACAAGAGCTTCGTATCGCCCGAGGTGGCCGAGCACGCCGCCGTCCAGGCCTATCCCGACACCCCGGTGGTCCAGTCCACCGAGCCGGTCGCGCCGACCTCGCCGGGCTAGTGGCGCTCACGGGCCGGAGCCGTCGCTCCGGGGCTCTCGCGGTCACGCATGCGCGGTCACGATCCAGGCGCGCGAGTCGAAGTACACGCCGCCGCCCGTGTCGTGCCCGGCGAGCGTGCCCCGGAGCCGATCGAGGGCGTGCTCGGCCGAAGGCGCGTCGAGGCCGGCGAGGAGGTCGCGGGCGTGCCGCAGGCCGAGCACGGCGTCGCAGGCGGCGGCGGGGTCGGGGCCGTAGAGCACGGGCTCATGGATGTCCGCGAAGGCGATCCCCGCGAAGCCGGCGGCCGTGAGCATGCGCCGCGTGCCGGCGGGATCGGCCAGCGAGAACGGCTCGAGGTCGCTCGCCGACGCGGTCGGCGTCCTCGACCCTGCGATGGCCTCGCGGGTGGCGGTGAACCACTCGTTGCGATCGGCGCCCTGCCAGGCCATGACCACCAGACGGGCACCGGGGCGGAGGGCCCGGCGGACGTTGGTGAAGGCGGCGACGGGGTCGGCGAAGAACATCGTGCCGAAGCGGCTGATGCAGAGGTCGAAGTGCGCCGGCGGGAACGGATGCGTCTGGGCGTCGCCGAGCTGGAAGGCGACGTTGCCGAGTCCCTCCTCCCGGCCCAGCCGGCGGGCACGCTCGAGCACCGCCGCCGAGACGTCGACCCCCACGGCGCTCCCCTCGACCGCGGCCCGGGCGGCCTCGCGCGTCGACTGGCCCGCACCGCACCCGATGTCGAGCACCCGGTCGCGTGCGCGCACGGCGGCCGCGGCGCGGAAGTGCACGTTGTGCCGGTGCACCTCGGCGTCATAGAAGTCGCTGTCGCCGATCGTGTTCATGGCCCGGGCGCCATCGCCCCGTCACGCAACACACCCCGCACGGCATCGAGGGACACCGACTCGGGCGCGAACTCGGGCAGCCACCACGTGGCGCCCGCCTTGGCGTACGGCGCCGGGTCGACCCCGATGGGGAGTCCGACGGCGATGTCGTACGGCGCGGTGGCGTTCCGTCGCAGGTCGGCGATGGTGGCCACGACCTCGCCCAGCTGATCCGGGTGATCGAGGTTGGCGGGAAAGAACCCGTCGTACCGTGCCGCCCGGCGCAGCGGCTTGGCCTTGCCCGGGAACCCCGCGACCCACACGGGCACGCCGGGGCGCTGCACGGGCCGGGGGAGGAACTGGACGTCGTCGACGGTGTAGTGCCCGCCGCGGTGATGGACGGGCTCACCGGACCATGCCGCCGTCAGGATCCGCAGCGACTCGTCCAGCATCTGGCCGCGCAGGCGGTCGTCCAGCTGCTCGCCGGTCTTGGACAGCTCGGCGGCGAAGCGATCGAGTCCGATTCCGACGCCCAGGGTGAGACGGCCCCCGCTGAGCCCGTCCAGGGTCGCCGACTCCCTGGCGACCTTCGCCGGTCGACGGCGGGGGAGCGGCGTGACCATGGGGCCGAGGCGCACCCGTTCGGTGGCGGTGGCGATGGCGGCGAGGGATATCCACGGGTCGGCCACCTGCGTAACCGGCGACGGCCAGCGCAGCTGGTCCCACACGAAGACGCCGTGCCAGCCGGCCTCCTCGGCCTCGGCGGCCACGCGTGCGACCGTGACCGGGTCGGCGAGCTCGTCGAAGAGTGGCAGCCACAGCGCGGAGCGGGTACCGCCGCTACCTCGGCGCTCCTCCGGCGGGGTGGGGTCCTGGGCTCGTTCCATGCCGGATTCGATTACCCAGCCCGGCGTCCACTCACCCCGCGGGCGCCAGCGCAGCCTCGATGGCGTCCGCAACCGTTCGGCCGAGGCTCCGCATCGGGGCCGGGTCGCGTGCGCTCCGGCTGAGTAGGAAGCCGCCCTCGAGCGCGGCGAGGAACAGGGTGGCGAAGGCGCGCGCGGCGTCGGCGTCGAGGCCGCCGGCCGCGAAGCGCGCCTCGAGACCCCTCAGCCAGCCCTCGAAGATGCTCCCGGCAACCTCACGCAGCGGCTCGTTGGTGCTCGCCACCTCGAGGGCAACCGTCGCGATCGGGCAGGCGTCGGCGTAGTCGGTCTCGACGAGCAGGTCGGCGGCGCGATCGAAGCCCACACGCACGGCCGCCACGACGTCGTCACCCGCCTCGCTCAGCACGGCGTCGACTTGGCGGGCGTAACCGGCCGCCGAGTGGCGGAGCGCGACCGCCGCCAGCTCCTCCTTGCCGCCGGGGAAGAAGTGGTACAGCGACCCGAACGGCGCCGGGGCCCTCGTCGAGATCGCCTTGAGGCCGGTCCCGGCGTAGCCCCGATCCCGAAGGAGCTCGGCGGCTGCATCGACGATCCGTTCGCGGGTCCCGGTTGCCATGGCGCACAGCCTAGTAGTAGAACGATCTATCAAGTGAGGAGGTGGCGCGTGCGCTCGACCACGACCGACGTCGATCGCCCGACCGTCGTGCTGCGCGTGTTGCTTGCGGTGGCGATCGCCGAGTCGTTCGTTCACTACGCCGACAACACCCTGCGGTACGACGACTACACGGTTGCCGATCCGTCGTTCCCCGGCGGGCTCATCAAGCAATGGGTGATCCCCGTGTCCTGGGTCCTCTTCACCCTCGTCGGCATCATCGGCTACCGGCGCTTCCGGGAGGGTCGGCGACCCGAGGCGGCGGCATGGATCGGTGCGTACTCGGCCAGCGGGCTGATCAGCGTCCTTCACTACCGGGACATCGCGATCAGCGACCTCAGCGCCTTCCAGAACACGTTCGTCTTCCTGGACGTGGCCCTCGGCGTGTCACTGCTCGCCTTCGCGCTCTGGACCGCGCTCGCCGTACCGAGACCGGTCCCGCCGTCGCCGCCCGGGCGAGCGGACCCCGCCCGCGAGGAGCTCCGGCAGCCCTCGCAGTGAGCGGCTACCCCAGGATCCGGGTGCCGTCGAGGTAGCCGCGCTCGACCAGCTCGGCGCCGGGCGCGACGCGTGCCAGCTCGTCGCGGATCGGCCCCACGTCGGTGTCCACCGAGAAGCCGGGAAGCCAGTTGTCGTGGTGCGAGAGCACGACCCGCTGCGGCCGGAGCAGCTCGACCTCCCTGGCCACGAACTGGGCCAGGGAACCCTGGATCGGTTCGCCGTCGACGTTCCCCCGGCCGGCCGCGGCGACGATGGCCACGTCGGGTCGCAGGTCACGCATGATGGCGGACCAGTGCCCGGAGGTGTCCTGGTAGAAGAGCCGGCCGTCGGGCGTGTCGAAGACGTAGACGAGCGCGCCGCCGTCGCCCCGGTCGCCCTGCTGCGCGCTGAGGAGGTGCTCGCGCGACGAGGGCGCCAGGCCGGCGAGGTGCACGACCAGCTTCTCGAAGCGCGCCCGCTGCTCCTGCCACGTGAGGCCGAGGTCGCCGAGGCAGACCTCATCGGCCTGCGTCATCTGGCCCTGCGACCACACGCACGAGTGCTGGCTGGGGTACGCCGACACCCGAACGTCGTCGGACAGAGCGACCGTCTCGCCGCCGGCCACGCAGATCATCCGATCCACCGGCACGCCGGCCCGCTCCATGATGCGGACGGTCTCGTAGCTGCCGACGATCCGGGCACCGGTGTTGCGGGCGATCCGCTCTGCCCCGTACAGGTGGTCGAAGTGGGAGTGCCCGACGACGATCCAGTCGCACCGGTCGACGTCGTCGGCGGTGAGGCCGGTGCCGGCGGCGCCCGGGGCGCGGTCGACGTACGCGTCGAGGAAGATGGTCAGACCCGCGGTGCGCAGCGCGAACGTTGCGCAGCCGTACCAGTCGAGGCTCGTCGCCATCCCGGGCGGAGCCTACGCGGCAGAGGGCTCGGCCACGTGGGCGACCCCGCGCCGCCCATGCTCAGGCGTGCTCGGCTCGAAGGGTGCCGGCCACCGGGCGGCGGGCGCCGACGCGGGCGGGGATGGTGGTGAGGGCCGCCATCACGAGCACGGTTACGGGTGCCACAGCGAGCAGCTGCCAGGGCGGCGGGCCCGTCACCCCGTCGCCGCCGCCTCCCACCGCGGCGAACAGCGCGAGGCCTCCGGCAATGCCCAGCACGGCGCCGACAAATGCGGGAAGCACCTGCGCGGCCGACAGTCCGGTGCTGACCTGCTGGGGGCTTGCGCCGAGCGTACGGGCGAGCGCCGAGGAGTGCTTGGCGTCGAGGGCGGTCGCCCACGTGACGAAGATGGCGTTGACGGCCGCCAGGGCGACGAGCGTGACCGTGATCACCAGAAACACCTGGTTCGCCTTGACGGCCGTCGGATCGGTCCCACCGACGAGCTCGGCGTCCTGGTTGATCTGTGCGCGGGCGGCCAGCACGGCGACGATCCCCGTGACGGTGACGAAGATGCTGGCCGTGTTCAGCACGACGCGGCGCGGCCGGCGGGCGGCGACGCGCAGCCCGAGGAGCAGGGGGACGGGCAGGCGCGCCGAGAGCGCAATCAGCCAGGGTGTCCGCCGGGGTGGGCGAGCGGCGTCGTCCAGGGCGTGGACGGTGCTGATGCGGGCGGCGCGGACCGCCGGAACGAAGGTCGCGGCGGCCGCGACGCCGAGCGCCAGCGCCGTGACCACGCCGACCGTCGACATGGTGAGCGACGGTGCACCCGCACTGCCGACCAGGGCGGCCCCGGGGTCCGTGAGCAACGGTGCGGCCAGCCGTCCGGCCGCGAGCCCGGCCGCGGAGCCGACCAGGGCCACGACGGTGTACTCGGCGAGCAACACGACCGCGACGAGCCGCGGTGTGCCGCCGACGGCCTTGAGCAGCCCGACGCGTCGCGTCTGGTCGGCCATCCGGCCGCCGACGAGGACCGCGATGCTGGCCACTGCGAGCAGGGCGACCAGCCTGCTGCCGATCTGCAGGACTCTCTCCTGGTCCCGCACCACCTCCTCGTGCGCCCCACGGATGTCCTCCCACGACTCGAGGATCTGCGCGCCCATCAGCGGTGAGAAGTGGGCGTCGACAAACGCCGGCGCGTCCGTCGGATCGGCCAGCTTCAGGTTCACGACGTAAGACTGGGGTTGCCCGCCGGGGGCGAGGCCCCGCGCGTCCGCCTCGGTGAGCCACACCAGGCCGGGCTCGAGCGGTGGCTCCGCGGCGACCGCATCGTCGTCGACGGGCTGGTCGGGCTCACCGGGCGGCGGGCCGCCAGCCAGCGCGTCTTCGACGGCCTCGGCCGCCCATGGGCAGGACGGTGCGAAGCACACGTCGGGATAGGGCCTGGCGGCCGCGGTGACCGCCACCCCGACGACCCGGAAGGAACGGCGGCTCGCGACCTCGCACTCCCGTGGCGTGGTGGGCGTCTGGAATGTGCACGCACGGGCCGCGAGCGTCACCCGGTCACCCTCATGCACGTCGAGCGCGTCGGCGAAGCCGGCCTCGACCACGACGCCGCCGTCGCGTACCCAGCTGCCTGCGGTCAGCTCGGGCTGGTCGACCGACGCCGCCGCGGAGTCGCGCCCCACGGCCCAGACTCCCGCCTCACCGCCGATCACCTCCCCCCGAGGCGTACGCCTCGACCCGGTGGCGCCGTCCATCTCGAGCTCGGCCCCGATGACCGGGTAGGGGCCGCTGTGGTCGATAACGCCAGGGGCACCGGCCAGCGACTCCAGGCCGGCGCGATCGACGGGCTTTCCGACGTACGGGTCCGCCGCGGCGCTGGCGACCACGTCGGGCCCGGCCGTCGCCTCCCGGGTGGTCTGGTACGGATCGTCGGTCACGCCGCGCAGGACCAGCCCCAGGGTGAGCGTGGTCGTGGCCGCGGTGATCGCCAGCAACAACAGCCCGGCCTCGGCGGGCCGGCGTCGCAGGTTCCTCGCCGCGAGGCGGAAAACCAGGAGGACCCGCCCCACGCGTCAGCCCTCGAGCCCGACCAGGGCGCCGAGATCGCCGCCGGTGCCGCCCGACAGTCTGGTCTCGTCGACGAAAGATCCATCGCGCATGGAGATGAGTCGGTCGGCGGTGGCGGCGATCCGCTCGTCGTGGGTGACGACGACCAGGGTCTGGCCGCCCCGGTGCAGGGTCTCGAACAGCCGCAGGACGTCCACGGTGGCGGCGCTGTCGAGGTTGCCGGTGGGTTCGTCGGCGAACACCACGAGGGGCTCGCTGCTCAGGGCCCGCGCGATCGCCACCCGCTGCCGCTGGCCGCCCGATAACGCCGAGGGGAGAAATCCCGCCCGGTCGGCGAGCCCGACCCCCTCGAGCAACTTCAGGCTCCGGCGCCGGGCGGCCCGCGGCGGACGTCCGTCGAGCAGCGCCGGGAGCTCGACGTTCTCGACGGCGCTGAGCTCCTCCATCAGGTGGAACGCCTGGAAGACGAACCCGACCGCGGTCCGGCGCATGCGGGCCAGCGCCTTCTCGCCCATCTGGTCGATGCGCCGCCCGTCCAGCGACACCTCCCCATCCGTGGGCCGGTCGAGTCCGCCCAGCAATTGCAGCAGCGTGGACTTTCCGCAGCCGCTGGGCCCCATCACCGCCACGGTCTCGCCGCGGGCGACGTCGAGGTCGACCCCGTCGACCGCGCGCACCAGCCCTTCGCCCTGGCCGTAGTGCTTGCGCAACCCGCGGGCCCGTAGCACGGCGGTGTCGGCTGTGTCACCGGTGTCGCTCACGATCTGCTCCTTCGGTCGATCCAGCTCCGCTCGCAGGTCTCCAGCCAGCGCAGGTCGGCCTGCAGCCGCAGCACGACCCCCTCGAGCAACAGCCCCGCGTCGGAGCCGTCGGGCTCGGCCAGCGCGGCCCGTTGGGCGTCGCGCAGCCGGCGCAGCAGCTCGCGGCGCTGGGCATCAACGATGCTGATCGGATCGGCGAGGCCCGCCGTTGCCGCCGCCACCAGCTTGAGGTGGAACTCGGCCAGATCGGGCTTGGGCCAGCTCACCTCGGCCAACCATTCGGCGACCCGTTCCTGGCCGGCCGGCGTCAGCCCGTACACGGTGCGGTCCGGCCGATCCGCCAGCCCCTCCGCCCGACGCGACGTCACCAGTCCCGCCTTCTCCAGCCGGGTCAGCGTCACGTAGACCTGCCCCGGGTTCATCGCCTCCCCGAGGGGGCCGAGTGCCTCGCGCAGCCGCGCCCGCAGCTCGTAGCCGTAGGACGGCTCTTTGGCCAGCATCGCGAGCACCACTTCCTGCCGCATCGGTCCTCCGATCTAACGGTTATCTATAGGATAACGGTTATCGGTTGGGCGAGCAAGCTCTTTCGGTCGGGCGAACGGAGGCCGCCGGGCCGCCACGCCGACGGCAACGCCGTCTACTCACTTCTGAGCCCGGTCGCCGGGTGGCGACGGGCGGCGATGGCGGCCGGCAGTATCGCTACCGCGTTGACGACAGCGAGCGCACCGCCAGCGACGGCCATGATCGCTAAGAGGGGCACCACCGGCGGCGCGACGAGCCCCAGGTCGCTGCTCCATGCCGCCCATAGCTGCCGCCCGACAACGATGCCGAGGGGGATGCCGAGCGCCAGGGCGGCAACGCCCAGCGTGCTCGCCTGCCAGGCCACTGTGGCGCGCACCTGCCGGCGCACGAAGCCGAGCACCTTGAGGATCGCGAGCTCGCGCCGGCGGCGACGGATCGTTACCAGCAGCGTGTGGGTGAGCGTCGCGACGGCGAGGACCGACATCACGCCGGCAAGGAGCAGTGGGAGCTGCTCGACCCTCCCGTAGCTCGACAGGTCGCGCGGGACCTGGGGTGGTGACGCATCGAAGGGGCGGACCCCCTCGGTCAGGTTCCGCAACGCATCCCCGCGCGCCGCGGCGTCGAAGTCGACCAGGTATACGTTCCTCGGCGGGATCGGTGTGAGCCGGGCGAGGGCGTCGAGTGTGGTGAGGGCGCCGGTGCCGAGCTGGCCGAGGTCGCCGAGGTCGGGAAAGACGGCCTCCCCCACGACCCGCAGCCGCTGCGACCGTTGGCCGAACGCGACGGTTACGTCTTCGCCGATGCCGACGTCGAGGCGTTCTCGGGTGAGGGGCCCGAGCACGATCTCGTCGTCGGCGAGGACGGAGCGTCCCGCAATGAGCGCGGGCTCGATCGAGCCCTTGATCGGCTCGACGGCGAGCACGTTTACCCGCTCGGAGCCGACGTCGAGCTGCGCCACCGTCCCAACGGCGGCGTCTCCGATCCCGTCGACGCCTGCCACCATCGGGACGAGCGCGTCGCTGACGTCGGTGCCGCCCGGGCCCCCGACGGTCACGTCCCAGGTCCAGCCATACCTGCTGGGACTGTCGAGAAGGCGATCGAGGCTGGAGCCGAACACCAGCGCCGCGGTTACGGCTGCGATGGCGACGGCTGCGCTCAGCAGCGTGCTGGCGACGTGCCCATTTCCGCCTGACGGGTCTCGATGGAAGGCGAGCCCGATACCCGTGGCCGCGGGCGGCGACAGCCGCGAGGGGACCCGGGGAGCGAGCGCCGACCGTCGAGGTGGCGCAGCAGCGTGGACCTGCCCCCCGGACCTCTTTGCACCGGTCCGCAGCGCGAGACCGGCGGCAAGGAGCACGACGACGGCGACCACAATCATGGTGCCCCCTACGAGGACCGGCGCGTCGAACGAGAAGGCGGGTTCCGGTTCGGCGCGGCGCGCGAGACCCAGCGGGAACAACGGTGAGAAACACACCGCAAGCCCGGCGGCCAGCCCGGCCGCGATCGACGCTGCCAGGCCCGCTCGCACGATCGCGACTGCACCTATCACGCCGGGCGGCGTACCGAGGGCCGAGAGGATGAAGTGGTCGGCGTCCCGATCGGCGATCTGACGGCTCAGCGCCTGGCCCACGACGGCGATGCTCGTCACGGCGACCAACGCCGCCAGTAGCCGCAGCCCGTTGGCTAGGACGTGGATCGAGCGCTCGACATTCGCAGCGTGATCGCTCCGCGTCGAGAGGATGACAGCTGCCTCGCCCGAGGACTCCGCTTCGAGCCGCCGCCCGAAGGCGGGCAGGTCGGCGATGCCGCGGCGCAGCCGCACGTATCCGGTGCCGGTGGTGAGGGCGTCGTTCCCAAAGCGTTCGAGGAAGGCCCCCGTCACATGGAGCGGGACGGCGTCGATGGCGCGTGATTGTGGCGGGAACTCCAGCGGTGATGCCTCGATGCCCACGATCCGCAGCGTGACGTGGGGCCCGTCGGCCAGCTCGGAGAGCGCGGTTCCGGGCGCCGGTCCGTCTTGCAGGCGCGCTGGGCCCCCCGATAGCGCAAGCGCGACCGCGCGGGGGAACGTGTCTGCGCGAAACAGTCGCAACTCGATGGTCGAGCCGACGTGGACGCCGAAGTCCTCGGCGAACGTGAAGCTGGCGACGGCCTCGTCGACCCGGTCGGCGTTCGCCCGGCGGCCCTCGAGCATGGTCCACCGCTCGACGGAAGACCCGAGCTCGTCATGGCGGTCCGCGAGCACCACGGCGTCCGGCGAGGCAAAGCTTTGGCCGTCGTCGGTGCGGGCGGCGAACACGATGACCCGCACGCGGGTGATGCTGGCGACCTCCGGAAAGTGCTCGATGTGGTCCAGATTGACGTTGCCGGTGAAGCCGTAGGCGGTGCTGTCGGGGACCACCACGTCGACCGGGTTGCTCCGTTCGGCGAGTCGGCTGTACGCAGCATCGGTGCGGTCCGCGCCGGCGAGCAACGTCAGGACGAGTCCCGCGGCGATGGCGACCAGGACGACAAACCCCGCGAACGACCCAGCGTGACTGCGAATATCCGCCCGCAGGACTAGCAGCAACGCGGCGGGAGATCGTCCGCCCATGAGACACCATGGGCGCGCCGGTACTAGGCCGCGTCAATGGTGCTAGCACACCGGAATTAGCCTCCGCCTCCGTGAGGATGGGCCGGTGACCGTGCGGGTCGGCTTCTACGGCGCGGGGTTCGTCTCCGGGATCCATGTCTCGGCGCTGAAGGCCAGCCGGGTCGACAACGAGATCGTCGCCGTCCACGACCCCGACGAGGCCCGCGCCGCGAAGTTTGCCGCCGACCACGGGGCGGAGGTCGTGGGCGAGGACGAGCTCCCAGGGCTGGTCGACGCCGTCTACGTGACGGCATGGACGGCGGCCCACCCGCGCCTGGTCGACAGGGCGGCGGCGGGGGGTGTGGCGGTGTTCTGCGAGAAGCCGCTCGCGTTCGACGCGGTGGCGGCGGAGCGCATGGCGGACACCGTCGCCCGTGCCGGTGTCGTCAACCAGGTGGGTCTCGTCCTGCGCTTCCTGCCGTCGTTCCGGTGGGTGCGCCGGCTCGTGCGCGACGAACGGGCGGGCCGCGTCCTGGCCGTCGTGTTCCGTGACGACCAGTACATCCCCGACCAGGGCATCTACGGCTCGACCTGGCGCACCGACGCGAGCGTCGCGGGGCGGGGCACGCTGCTGGAGCACTCGATCCACGACGTCGACATCCTGCAGTGGCTGATCGGCCCGGTGACGGCGGTGAGCGCCACGACCCGGGCGGTCCACGGCCACGACGGCATCGACGACGTGGCGGTCGCGCGCCTCGACTTCGGCGGCGGGCCGGCAGCGACGCTGACATCGGTCTGGCACGACGTGCTCGAGCGCCCGAGCCTGCGCCGCGTCGAGGTGCTGTGCGAGCGGCTCTTCGTCGCGCTCGAGGGCGACTTCTCGGGGCCGGTGCGTTGGCAGTTCACCGGCGAGGAGGAGCGCGTGCTCGCCGGGCGTGACCTCGCGTTGGCCATCGTCGAGGCGGGCGACACGACCACGGTCAACCCGGCGACAGCCTTCCTCGCGTCGGTGCGTGACGGCATCCCCGCGCAGCCGTCCCTGGCCGACGCCCTCCCGGCCCATCGAATCGTCGACGCCATGTACGCCTCGGCGGACTCGAGTGGCGAAGTCGTGCGCGTCGATCCTGCTCGGTCGGCCTGACGACCGGCGCCGGATCGCCCGAGGGCACTCCGGCCGGCCGGGTCAGAGCGAGATCCTGAGCGGGGGGAAGCGGCTCGGGAGCCCCTTGGCCGCCACCTGGTAGAGCTCGACCTCGTCGGGCAGGCCGCGTAGCGCGTACGTGCCGAGCTTGCGCAGACGCACGCCGTCCGGAAGGAAGCCGCCGACCGCGGTGCGGAAGTCGCCGGACACGACGATCTGCCCCCCGTGCGAGACGTTGCAGATCCGCGCCGCGGTGTGGACGGCCATGCCGAGGTAGTTGGCCTTGACCATCCTGGGGTAGCCGCTGTGGATCCCGACCCGGACCCGCACGTCCTCGTCGCCATCCGACGCCCACGCGCGCAGCTCACGCTGCACCGTCAACGCCGTGGAGAGTGCGGCCGCCGGCTGCTCGAACACCGCGAAGAACTCGTCGGCGCGCGTCTCGACCACGTGGCCGTCGGTGCCGAGCGCGGCGTCGCACTGGACAGTCCGAACCCGCTCGAGCAGCTCGCCGTAGTCGTCGCCGAGGCGATGGAGGAGCGCGGTGGATCCCTCGATGTCGGTGAGGAGCATCGTCACGAAGCCCGAGGGCAACGGGACGGCCTCGTCGTCGCGGCGCACCAGCTCGGACCGCACCTGGTTGGTGATGAACCCGACGGGCACGATCTTGAACTTCCGGGCCGCGTTCAGTAGCCGCCTGCGGGCCCGGTCGCGCGCGGCGTCGTCGTCGAATGCGACCTGATTGAAGCGAGCCAGCGCGGCGCGGACGTGGCCGGCGTCGTGGATCGGTAGCCGCCGCTGGCCACGGGCGTCGACATAGGCGAAGGCGCGGTCGGGGAGCTTCGCTCGCTCTGCCGCCCCGAGTCGCGCCATGGGGCGAACGATAAACGGTCGGCCTCGCGGTCGTGCCTGGGCTCAGCAGCCGGCGCCATCGAGGCGGGCGCGAAAGCTGCCGGCGCCCACGACCCGGGCGCCGCGGTGCCGGGCGCCGGCGGCTAGCGCGCGGTCGGAGCTGACGACCTCGACATCGCCGAGGTCGCGCTCGTCGAGCAGCTCGATGATCCGCCCGTCCGCCGCGTTCCGCCCTCGCTGCCGCGGGTACACGACCTCCACGCCGTCGTGGTCGCCGGCGGGCAGGTCCGGCTGGGCCACGTCGAGGACGAGGATCACGGCGTCACCGGTTCGCCGCCGGTGGCACGCCAGCCGGGGGAGGAGTCGTCGCACGGCCGCTGGACGGTCGCGCCACCAGCCGTCGGCCACGGACGCGATGACGTTGTTGCCGTCCACGATGATCGTCTTTCCGCGTTGCGCGTCCCCATAATCGTCCATCCACCCAGCCAAGCGACGGTCCGCTGGCGTACTACTATGGGAGCGCTCCCAAGCTCGAAATGGAGGAGGGGCCATGAAGAGCAGCAGGTCGGTCTTGACGCGACGGATCGCCAGTCTGGTGGCAGGGCTGCTGATCGGGGCGTTCGTGGCAGCGCCCGCATCGGCCGCCCCCGGGGCAACCGGTGACGAGCTGTACGTCCCACCACCCCAGAAGGGGGCGAAGCAGCAGATCGCCGAGCTGACCTCGCAGGGCGACAAGGAGGCGGCCGCGCAGATCCGGGCGATCACCGACACCCCGCAGGCCGTCTGGTTCGAGGGCGGGACCCCCAAGTCTGTCCAGCAGGACGTGCGGTTGACCGTCGGCCGGGCGGCCGACAAGGGGTCAGTTCCCGTGCTGGTGACATACAACATCCCGTTCCGCGACTGTGCCCAGTTCTCCGCCGGCGGGGCCACCTCGCAGGCCGAGTACGAGGCGTGGATCGACGGGTTCGCGGCCGGCATCGGCAACCGGTCGGCCATCGTGATCCTCGAGCCCGACGGGCTGGGCATCATTCCCTGGTACGACCCCTATGGCAGCGCCGACGGCACCAACGCGCTCGAGTGGTGCCAGCCGGCGGAGGCCAACCCGGCCACGGCGGCGTCCGAGAGGTTCGCCATGCTCAACCACGCCGTCGCCGCCCTCGCGGCCCTGCCCAACGTGACGACCTACCTCGACGGCACCCACAGCGCCTGGCTGGGGAACGGGGACATCGCGGAGCGTCTGGTCCGGGCCGGCGTCGCTGACGCCGCGGGGTTCTACCTCAACGTCTCGAACTATCAGCTGACGGCCAACAGCGAGCAGTACGGGCGCTGGACCTCCCAGTGCATCGCGTACGCCACCGACGTGAACCCCGGCGACTTCTTCGGTTGCCCGAACCAGTACTGGAACGGGGGACCGCATCCCGCCAAGATCGCCGACCTCCTCGGCGAGTGGACGGGCGTGGCGCTGGATCGCTTCGGCGTGTGGAGCGACGACGCCGACGACCCCGCGCTCAACACGTCCGGGATCAACCTGCGCTACAGCAACATGCTGGGCGACGTCGAACCCACCGCGCACTACGTGATCGACACCAGCCGCAACGGGCAGGGGCCCTGGGCGCCGCCCGCCTATCCCGATCCGCAGGACTGGTGCAACCCGCCGGGTCGCGGCCTGGGGCTGGAGCCCACCCTCGACACCGGTCGGCCGCTGCTCGACGCGTACCTGTGGGTGAAGACCCCCGGGGAGTCCGACGGCGAGTGCACGCGCGGCCTCGGGCCGGCGGGCGAGACGGTCGACCCCGAGTGGGGGATGATCGACCCGGGAGCGGGTGACTGGTTCCCCGAGCAGGCGCTGCAGCTGGCGGCCAACGCCAACCAGGGGTGACTTCGGGGGAGGCCCGGTGCCTCCGGGGGACGGGGAGGGTTGCCCGGTTCCCCCGGAGGCCGGGGCTGGGTTCACCGTGCTCGGGAGGCCCCGGGCGCGTCAGGCGCCGGAGGCGTCGCGCAGGGCTGCGTAGGCGGCGCGGACGTCGGCCGCGGCCGCCGCGTCCGGGCCGGGCTCGACGAGGTCGCCCGAACCGAGCTTCCACGCGTCGGCGATGTCCGCCGGCTCGCTCTGCGCCGCCACCGCGGCGGCCTGCACGCACGCCCCCGTCGCGACCTGCTCGCCGACGTGGGGCACCAGCACTTGGCGCCCGCTCAGGTCTGCGAGCACCTGGCGGTAGGCACGCGAGCGTGCACCGCCGCCGACCACGATGAGCTGACCGCCGGTCGGCGCGAACGCCGCCAGCGCGTCGAGGCCGTCGAGCAGCCCGCAGACGACGCCCTCCACGGCGGCCCGGGCGAGCTGCTCGCGCCCGACATCGCTGCGTAGCCCGGCCAGGACTCCCGTCGCGTCCGGCCGGTCGGGGGTCCGCTCGCCGTCGAGGTACGGGAGCAGGGTGAGCCCGCCGGCGCCGGGCGAGCCCGCGAGCGCGAGCCGGTCGAGTCCGCCGTGGTCGACGCCGAGCAGCCTGCCGGCCGCGTCCGTCACCTTCGTGGCGTTCAGCGTGCACACCAGGGGGAGGTGACGGCCCGTGGCGTCCGCGAAGCCGGCGACGATCCCCGAGGGGTCCGCTGCCGGCTGGTCGCTGACGCCGTAGACCGTGCCCGAGGTGCCGATCGACACCACCGCGTCGCCGGCGCGCAGCCCGACGCCCAGCGCGCCCGCCATGTTGTCGCCGGTTCCGGGGGCTACCAGGGCGCCGTTCCAGTCCCCGGCCGCCTCGATCGGACCGAGCACGGTGGGAACGACCGGCGCCCAGTCACGCTCTGGGTCGACCAGCGCAAGCAGGTCGTGACGGTAGGCACCGCTTGCCGCCGACCAGTACCCGGTTCCCGAGGCGTCGCCCCGATCGGTGGCCAGCCGGCCGGTGAGCTCGTGCGTCAGCCAGTCGTGGGGGAGCGCCACATGGGCCAGCCGTTCCCAGGCCTCCGGCTCGTGCCGGCGCAGCCACGCGAGCTTGGTGATCGTGAAGCTCGCGACCGGGACCAGCCCGCACGCCTCGGCCCAGGCACGCCGCCCGCCGGACAGCCGGTCGATCAGCCACGCCGCCTCCGGCGCCGACTCGGTGTCGTTCCAGAGCTTGGCCGGGCGGATCACGTGCCGGGCGGCGTCGAGCGCCACCATCCCGTGCTGCTGGCCGGCGACGCTGAGGGCGGCCACGTCGGGTTCGCCCGCCTGCTGCCACGCCGCCTCGAAGGCCGCCCACCACGCCGCCGGCGGCTGCTCGGAACGGGGTGGCCGCGTCGGTGGGTGCGGCGAGGACCCGCCACCGACGACCTGGCCGGAGTCCAGGTCGCGCACCTCCACCTTGGTGGCCGTGGTGGACGAGTCGATGCCGGCGACGAGGGGCACGGCGGAGCCGGGCTGCCGCCGGCTCAGCGCACCCGGGCGACGTAGCGGCCGACGAGGTTCTCCAACCTCTCCTGGCCGCCCGACACCCTCGTGGGCTCGCCGCGATCGAGGGCGCGTTCCTGGAGCGACGCCAGGCTGGCATCGCCGCCGATGATCGACCGGCCGAGCTCGCCGTCCCAGCCGGCGTAGCGGGCGGCCCGGTTGGCGTCGAGCGCACCGTCCTCCAGGATCGCCGAGGCGACGAGCAAGGCCCGCGCCAGCGTGTCCATCCCGCCGATGTGGCCGTGGAAGAGGTCGCTGCGGTCGATCGACTGGCGGCGCAGCTTGGCATCGAAGTTGAACCCGCCCGTGCTGAACCCGCCGGCCCGCACGATCTCCAGCATCCCGAGCGTCATCTGCTCGACCGAGACCGGGAAGCGGTCGACGTCCCAGCCGAGCCGGTCGTCGCCGGCGTTGGCGTCGACCGAGCCGAGGATCCCCGCGTCGGCGGCGACGGCGATCTCGTGGGCGAAGTCGTGGCCCGCCAGCGTGGCGTGGTTGACCTCGATGTTGACCTGCACCTCGTCGTCGAGGTCGTAGCGCTGCAGGAAGGCGTGGACCGCAGCGACGTCGTAGTCGTACTGGTGCTTCGTGGGCTCGAACGGCTTCGGCTCGATGAGGATCGCGCCCGTGAACCCGATGCGGTGCTTGTGGTCGACGACCATGGTGAGGAACCGGCCGAGCTGGTCGAGCTCGCGCCGCAGGTCGGTGTTCAGCATGGTGTCGTAGCCCTCGCGCCCACCCCAGAGCACGTAGTTCTGGCCCCCCAGGCGATGGGTCGCCTCGAGGCAGTGGGCCACCTGGGCGGCGGCGTACGCGAAGACCTCCGGGTCGGGGTTGGTCGCCGCACCGGCCTGGTAGCGGGGGTGCGTGAACAGGTTCGCCGTGCCCCACAGCGGCGTGATGCCGGTGCGCTCCTGGTGTTCGGCGGCGACGTCCACCATCTCGTCGAGCAGCGCCGCCGACTCCTTGAACGACGCTCCCTCGGGTGCGACGTCGCGGTCGTGGAAGCAGTAGTAGGGCACGCCCAGCTTGGCGAAGAACTCGAACGCCGCGTCCATCTTCGTGCGGGCGGCCTCCAGCTGCTCGAGCCCGGTGGCGAAGGTGGGGTGCCAGGGCCGGTCGAGCGTGCCGGACCCGAAGATGTCGAAGCCGTCCCAGTTGAACGAGTGCCAATAGCACACGGCGAAGCGGAGGTGATCCTCCATGCGGCGACCGGCGACCACGCGGTCCGCGTCGTACCAGTGGAAGGCCAGCGGCTCGTCACTGTCGGGGCCCTCGTACGGGATCCGTTGGGTGACGTCGGTGAAGAACTCCGCCATCTGTTTCCCTCCCGTCGGTCGGCTGA
>Ga0081455_10003582_pt1 | contig 17818 bp, 15 predicted proteins | sample TabmetS3T2R1_FD_70207 | JGI IMG/M metagenome (GOLD analysis project Ga0081455, IMG submission 70207) | Tabebuia heterophylla rhizosphere microbial communities from the University of Puerto Rico - S3T2R1 | ecosystem: Host-associated > Plants > Roots > Rhizosphere ...
AGAACGCCGAGATCACGAGGTTATGGCCGCCCAGGACCGCAGCGGACTTGCCGCCCTCGAAGGCCGGGAACGGCGCGACCTTGAACTTGTGGGCGACCTTCGAGCCCTTCGCGTTGCCCAGGGCGTACGCGTAGGACCAGTTGCGCATGAAGGCGGGCTTGCCCGACTCGAACGCGCGCCGCGACTCCTCTTCCATGTAGGTCGTCACGGCCTTGGGCGCGGCGCCGCTCTTGATGCCGTCGACCATGAACTGCAGCGCCTTGAGGTTCTGGGGCGAGTTGATCGCCGACTTCTTGCCGTCGGGGCTGAGCACCTGCCCGCCGGCGCCGAACGCCAGCTCGAGGTAGTCGCAGGTCAGGCCCTCGTACGAGGCCCCCTGGTAGACGATGCCGCCCTTCGACTGGGCCTCGGTGTAGAGCTCCTGCCACGTCTGCGGGACGCTGGAGACCTTGTCGGTGCGGTAGTACATCAGCGCCGCGTCACTGGCCTGCGGGACGCCCCAGTACTTGTTGTCGTAGTGGATCGTCTCGAGCGTCGAGGGGACGAACTCCGACTTGCGCTCGTTGACCGTGTCGGTCATGTCCAGCAGCCACTTCTGCGCGGCGAACTCGGCCGTCCAGATCACGTCCGAGAAGAAGACGTCGCACTCCGACGACTTCGCCTCCTGGCGCTGGACGAACTGGTTGCGCTGCTCGTCGGCCGATGTCGGGAACTCGAGCAGCTTCGCCGACAGGCCCTGGGCCTTGAACTTCGCGTTGAACTTCTTGACCGCCGCGGTCTGGTTGCCGGACGTGTCCTTGCCCAGGCAGAACGTCACGTTGCCGGTCGCGCCCTGGGACGCAGCCACAGTTGGCGCCTTCGCGACGCCCTTCGTGACGCCGCTCGCCTGTGTCGAGGCGGCCGTACCGCCACCCCCACCACCGCCGCCCCCGTTGTTGCTGCTGCCGCAGGCGACGATGAACATCGCGGACGCCACAACCAGCGCGACCGCGAACCTTGTGCGGAACACCATCGAGTGCACCCTCCTCCTCGGTCCGAGCGGACCGGTATGTACCTCGCGGGCCTTCTCCCGTCGAGTGACCCGACTCTCTTAATTCGCTGCCTGAGTACCCACGTGCGTGGGCGGCGAATCAGGCGATCTCGCGGAGCAGGTACGCCGACTGCAGCAGTTCGGGGTTCTCGCGCAGCTCGGCCGCGGTGCCGTGATAGCGGATGCGGCCCGCCTCGAGGACGTAGACGGTGTTGGCGAGCGCGAGCGCGACATGCGCGAACTGCTCGATGAGCAGGACGCCGACGCCCGAGCTCGCGACCTCGCCGAGGGTCGGCACGAGGCGCTTGACGACCACCGGCGCGAGGCCGAGCGACAGCTCGTCGACCAGCAGCGTGGCCGGGCGCGACACGAGCGCCTGGGCGAGCACGACCATCTGCTGCTCGCCGCCGGACAGCGAGCGCGCCTGGACGTCCCAGCGCTTCTCGAGCTCCGGGAAGAGCTCGAGCGCGTACTTGACGCCGCTGGTCGCCTCATCGCGCGTGAGCGAGTAGGTCGCGACCTTCAGGTTGTCTTCGACGGTGAGCTGCGGCAGCAGGCGGCGGCCCTCGGCCACGATCGCCACGCCGGCGGAGCGGATCTGCTCGGGGCGCCTGCGCGTGAGGTCGTGGTCCTGGGTCACCTGACCGCCGTTGCCGCGCAGGATCACGTGCCCGGCGGTTGGGCGCAGGACGCCGCCGACGGCGAGCACGAGCGACGACTTGCCGGCGCCGTTGGGGCCGAGCAGCGCGGTGACCTCGCCGGACGGGATGTCGATCGAGACGTCGCGCACCACGGTGCGCCCGCCGCGCGCGACACTGATGCCGTCGAGGCTCAGCATCGTCTTGGTGTCGGCCGTGGCGCTCACAGGGTCGCCTTCTCGTCCTCGGTGCCCAGGTAGGCCTTGATCACCTGCTCGTCGCGCAGGACCTCAGCCGTCGGCCCGGAGGCGATGAGCTTGCCGAAGTCCAGCACCGCGGTGATCTCACAGCACGCGGACACGAGGCTCATGTCGTGGTCGACGAGGATCACCAGCGCGCCGATCTCCTCCGGTATCGCCCGGATGACGCGGCTGAGGTGCTCGGTCTCCTCGTCCGGCAGCCCGGCAGCCGGCTCGTCGAGCAGGACGATCCGCGGCTTGCCGACCACGGCGCGCGCGACCTCGACGAGACGCCGCTCGCGAGCGCCGAGGCCACCGACCTTCACGTCGGGATCGAGATCAAGGCCGACGAAGCGGATGGCGCCGATCACGGCGTCCGAGCGGTCGGCCCGGCCCAGTTTGGAGTGCTCGTGGACCATCGCGACGTTGTCGTAGACCGAGAGCTCCTCGATCGCCTGCTCGGTCTGGAACGTCCGCCGCACGCCCCAGCGCGCCCGCCGGTAGTCGGCCATCCCCAGCAGGTCCTCGCCGTCGGCGTGCACGGTGCCCTCCGCGGGGCGCACGAACCCGCTGAGCACGTTGAAGAACGTCGTCTTGCCGGCGCCGTTGGGGCCGATGAGGCCGCACGTTCCGCTGGGAAACTCGACGGTCATGCCGTCGATCGGCGTCACGCCGCCAAAGCGGACGGTCAGGTTGTCGACCGCGATCACTTCGCGGCCTCGCGCGCCGGCTCGCCCCGTTTGAACAATCGTGCAATCGCGCCGCCGAGCCGCGCCATGTCCCGCGGGAACTGCTGTGCGACCCCGCCGGGCGCGGTCAGGAGCACCTGCAGGATGCCGACGCCGAACAGGATCGTCAGCAGGTCGGCGGGCAGCCCCCAGTTGTCCAGTAGCGCGGGCAGGAGCTTCATGAACGCGCCCGCAACGATCGCGCCCCAGAGGCTGTAGATGCCGCCCATGAGCACGACCGCGAGCAGGAGGATCGAGTCGATCGCCCTGAACTGGAACGTGTAGAGGTGGTTGACCTGCGCGGCGAGCAGCGCGCCCGCGACGCCGGTCATGAACGACGCCAGCGCGAACGCCCACAGCTTGTAGAGCGTCATGTTCACGCCGGCGGCGAGGGCGGCGGGCTCGCTCTGGCGGATCGCCGCCCACGCCCGCCCGGGCTTGGCGCGCACGTGCCAGAGCGCGAGCGCGAACATCAGCGCCATGCAGACGAGCGTGTAGCGGAAATAGGCCGGGTCGCTCGTGGCGATGTCCGGCCGGCGCACGTTCGCGCTGCCCTGCAGCGTGTCGGTGTACCCCTTGAAGCCCCCGCCGCCGTTGGGGAAGTTCGTCGCTGCGAGCACGACGCTGATCGCGCCGGCGAGCATGAGCGTGATGAGCGCGAGGTAGAGGCCGGTCAGCCGCAGCGCGGGCAGGCCGATCAGCGTGCCGAGCACCATCGTCAGCAGGCCGTCGATGAGCAGCACTACCGGGAACGGCAGCCCCGTGCCGAAGAGGAACCGGGCGCCGATCCACGCGCCGAGCGCGAGGACCGCGATCTGCCCCAGCGAGACCATGCCGACGCGGCCCATGAGCAGGTTGAGGCCGAGCGCCACAACCGAGTAGATCGCGACCGACGTGGACACGTCGATCCAGTACGCGCTGAGCAGCGGCGGCAGGCCGACGAAGCAGAAGACGAACAGCGCGACGATCACCGCGACGCGTACGCCATCGCCGGCGCCGATGCGCAGCCCGCCTCGCGCTCGCGCCGGTGCCGTGGAGACGCCCGCCACCTACCCGGCTCCCCGCGTGAACGAGATCTCGCGCTTGCGCGACATCCACAGCAGGGCGATGGTCGCGAGCACGAACGGCGCCATGTCGCGGTACTGCGAGATCGAGAAGATCGGCGTGATCAGCGCATTGACCAGCCCGACGACGATCGCCGCGATCAGCGTCACCACGATCGACTGCAGCCGCGCGATGAGCGTGGCCGCCAGCGACGAGATGAACAGGAAGGTCAGCGTGGCCGCGTCGAGGCCGATGAGGTTTGCCAGCAGCAGCCCCGAGGCGCCCGAGAGCAGGCCCGAGAACAGCCAGGCCACGGCCTCGACCCGCCGCACCGGCACGCCGAGCGTCGCGGTGATCTCACGGTCGGAGGCCATCGCGCGCATCGCCGTGCCGAGCTTCGTGTAGCGCAGGAACGCGCCCGTGCCGATCGTCACCGCGACGCCGAGCGCGAACGCGATCACCTGCGTCCAGTTCACGAGCACCCCGCCGACCTCGAACGTGTGCGTCGAGGTCGGCAGGTTCAGCGAGCGCGCCTTGTCGCTCCATATCCACGACATCGCGCCGAGCAGGATCAGCGCGAGGCCCAGCGAGGCGGTGGCCTTGACGAGCGGGTCACGGCCCGCCAGCGGCGGCCCGAACAGCAGCCCGTAGACGAGGGTCACCACCCCGCCGAAGAGAATGCAGAGCAGGAAGGCAACCCCATCGGGGACCGTCCCCTTGTCGATGAGGCTCCACGCGATGAACGCACCCATCGCGCCGACCGCGCCGAACGCGAGGTTCAGGACGCCGGTCGCCCGGTAGAGCACCACGGTGCCGACCCCGGACAGGGCATACACCCCGCCCAGGGCCAGGCCCGTGACGATGAACGGCTTGAACTCTTCCCAGGTGGGCATCGATCGCTAAGCGGCCCGCTCCGCCGTGCTCACGAGACTCCGTTCTGCTGCTCCCACTGGCGGACCTGCTTGATCCCCGGGTCGACGTCGGAGATCGGGAAGCAGCCTTCCTTCTCGACCATCTTGCCACCTTGCGGGGTGGTCGTGCGGTCGGTGTTGTTGGGCACGTGCGTCGGGCCGTCGCCGTAGTACCACGGCTTGCACAGGATGTCGGTCTTGAAGTCCTTGACGTCCTTGAATGCCGCGTTGGCGGTCTCGGGCGTGATGTCGCCCTTGATGCCCATGAGCGCCTTGGTGGCGACCGCGGCCTCGACGAAGCCCATCTGGCTGAAGCTGCCCAGCGGCACCTTCGGCGCGTACTTCTTCATCACGTCCCGGTAGAGCTGCGAGTCGGGACCGTCGGCGCTCGTCAGGTTCAGCTCGGCGTTGACGCCCAGCTTGCCGTCCCACGCCGAGCCGAGGGCCTCGGCGAGGAAGTCCGTGTTGCACGGGGTCGAGCACGCCCACTTGACGCGGTCCTGCAGGCCCTGGCGCTGCGCGGCCTGGAGGATCTTCAGCGCCTCGGGAGGCGTGAAGTTCAGCAGCACCCCGCCGTCCGGGCCCGCTGCCTGCACGGCCTTCAGAGCGACCGAGTTGGCGTCCTGGATCGGCACGTTGTCCTTCAGGTTGACGAAGTCGACGCCGGCGTCCTTGGAGATCGCCTGCGCGCCCGCGGCGATGTAGCCGGTGCCGGGCACGTTGGACTGATCGAGCGCGATCTTCTTGACCTTCTGGCGGATGAGGTACTGCGCGGCGCCGTCGACGCTGTAGCGCGGCCCCATGTTCACCGGCGCGAAGTTCGACGTGCCGTAGCACTCAGGCGCGATGCCCGAGCCGATGACGTAGTAGCCCTTGGCCTCGTAGTACTTGTGGTTGACCGTGCACTCGATGATGCTCGTGTTACCGACGATCCCCACGACCTTCTCGGTCTCCACGAGCTTCTTCGCGGCGGCCGCGGCCTGACCCGGATCGGTTTGCTCGGTCTCGAATGAGTACTGGACCGGGTGGCCGTTGATGCCACCGTTGTCGTTGACGCAGTCGAAGTACGCCTTCGCGGCATTCGGAATGTCCGTGAAGTCCGTGCCCGGCTGCTTCGTGGCGATTCCGCCGAGCTTGATCGGGGTGCCCGAGGCCTTCTGGCCGTTGCCGAGGCCGCACTTCGACGCCGCAACGGCCGGCTTGGCCGGCGCCGCGGTCGTGCCGCCGCCGCCGCCTGTCGCGGTCGACGAGTTGTTACTGCTGCCGCAGGCGGCCAGCACCAAGAGGCACACGGCAAGCGCAAGCAGCGCGAGCGCGGGCCGCATCCTCGTCCAGCGGAACATCGTCCTCACTTGACCCTCCTCCTCCTCACAACAAAGCCCCCGTGCGCCCCCAACGGCGAGCATGGTTCGCCAAGCGCACAGATGTACGGAACCCGAACCTACCGACTCGTCTCGCGACCCGTCAAGCGGGAACCGAGCGGCGCTTGACGCTCTCCGAGACGGCGAGTAGCTTCCGGGTGGGTTCGCAGAGCGCATAATTGTTCGCTATGCGCACGGTTTGAGACTGGAGGCGAAGGATGGAGCAGGCCACCGCCGCGTCGACCACGATCCCGGTGCCAGAGCCGGATCTGACGCCCAGGGAGATCGTCGCACGCGCGACCGCGATGCGCCCCCGGCTCCTCGAGCTCCAGGCCGAGACCGAGGAACGGACCTTCTACTCGGAGGAGATCCACGAGGCGTTCAAGGAGGCCGGCTTCTACCGCATCCTGCAGCCGCGGCGCTTCGGCGGCTACGAGTTCGACATGCCCACCTATTTCCGGGTGATCATGGAGATCACGCGCGGCTGCCCGTCGACCGGCTGGTGCCTGTGCCTCGGCGGCGCGCACGTCCTGCAGGTCGCCTCGATGTACTCCGAGCAGGCCCAGGCCGAGTTCTTCTCCCCTGACGGCCACTTCGTCTGCGCGTCGTTCGGCGCGCCGGTGGGCGTGGCCGAGCCCAAGGACGGGGGCTACATCCTCGACGGCACCTGGCCGTACGCGTCGGGGATCCCCTACTCGACGCACTTCATGGGCCAGACGCTCCTGCACCCCGAGGACCCGACCGATCCGGGCCTGATGTTCGTCATCTCGCGCGACAAGTTCGAGCGGCTGGACGACTGGGGCGACGTGCTCGGGATGATCGGCAGCGGCTCGCACAGCATCCGCATCGACAAGGCGTGGATCCCCGAGCACCACACCGTGCCGGTGTTCATGGTCGACCTCCCCGTCGAGGGCGGCACCGCGGGCTCCGCGCTGCACGGCAACCCGATGTACGCGGGTCGCGCGCTCGGGTTCTTCCACGGCGAGTTCGGCGCGATCATGGTGGGCGCCGCGAAGGCCGCGCTCGACGAGTACGAGCGGATCATCACCTCCAAGCCGTTCGCCTGGAACCCGACGATCAAGCGCTACGAGCTCGAGCACTACCAGCGCTACGTCGGCGAGGCGATCGCCGAGATCTCGACGGCCGAGGCCGCGGTCATCCAGGGCGCCGAGCAATGGATGGAGCTCGCCCGCCAGAACGTCGAGGAGGGACGTCCGTTCACCGCCCAGGACGACGCGCGGCTCGAGGCCCTGCAGGCGACGGCATGCCGCATCGCCTGGCACGCGGTCGAGGGCATCCTCTTCCGCACCGGCGGCTCGTCGAGCGCGCGCAACGGCCAGCGGATGCAGCGCTACTGGCGCGACATGTCCACGTACTGGAGCCACAACACGCCCGCGCAGCGCGACCTGCTGCTCACGCGACTGGGGCGCATGCAGCTCGGGCTGCCGCTCGACCTGCCGGGCATGATGCCCGCGCGCGAGCCCGGCAGCTAGGCGGCCAGGCGGTACAGCGCCTCGGCGTTGCCGCGCATCACCGCGTCGCGGCCGGCGTCGCCGAGGACGTCGAGCAGGACCTCGAGGTTGCCGTCCCCGTGGCGGTGCGGATGGTCGCTGGCGAAGACGAGCAGCTCCTCGGCGCCGAGCATCTCCGCGAGGTGCGCGGTCTGGTCGCGGTCGTGCGGGAGCTGTGCGGGGGCCGTCGCGAAGCGGAAGTGGCGCTGGACGTACTCCGACGGCTTGGCCTTGAGCCACGGCACCTCGCGCCAGACGGCCTTCCAGTCCTTGTCGAAGCGCCAGAGCATCGGCGGCAGCCACGCGAAGCCACACTCGAGCAGCACGACACGCAGGTCGGGCACGCGCTCGAAGACGCCCTCGGCGACGAGGCTCATGACCTGCCCCTGCGCGATCGACTGCGAGTTGGCGAGGTAGTCCTCGAAGTAGGTGTGGGTGGTGCCGCTGGCGGTCGGCGCGGCGCCGATGCGCCCCCACGCGTGCAGCGCGAGGACGAGGTCGTGGCGCGCGATCGCTTCGTGGAGCGGGTGGAAGCGCTTCGTGCCCCAGCGGGCGTCGACGCGGATCGGCAGCAGGACGGCGACGAAGCGCGGGTCGCCGCCGATGCGCTCGATCTCCTCGATCGCCGCCTCCGGGTCGAGCGTGGGGACGAGCATGCTCGCGCGCAGGCGCTCGTCGCGGTCGAGCCACTCTGAGCGCAGCCAGTCGTTGATCGCCTTGCACAGCGCGGTCTCGTAGTACGGGTTGCGGCTGATGTCGAAGGCGCTGGCGCACGTGAGCACCGCGCGCTGAAGCCCCCACGGGTCGAGCACCTGCTCGCGCAGCGCGTCCACGTCCGCCGGCGGGGCCGGCGAGACCGCCTCGGGGTAGGTGCCGGTCTGGGTCGGCGAGAGGGTCATGCCGGCGTTGGCGACGTAGTCGCGCCAGTAGTCGTCCATGTACGGCAGCAGCGCGTCGATCGACGCGGGCGCGCAGTGGACGTCGCAGTCGATGGCGCCTTCGAGCCGCATCAGCCCAGCCCGTAGAGGCGGCACGCGTTGCCGGCCATGATCTTCGCCCGCAGCTCCTTCGGCACCGCGCGCGGCAGGGTCATCGCGGGCGAGTCGAAGTCCCAGTGCGGGTAGTCGGAGGCGAACATGATCCGGTCGGTCATGCCGGTGAACTCGAGCGCCTGCACGAGCTGCTGCGGGTCGTCGGGCTCCTCGATCGGCTGGGTGGTGAACCAGAACTGCTCGCGGAAGAGCTCCGACGGCTCGCGGTCGAGGTGGGCGACGTCGTCGCGCATCGCCGACCAGGCCGAGTCCATCGCCCACATCAGCGGGCCCGCCCACGAGATGCCGGCCTCGACCAGCACGACCTGGAGATCCGGGAGCTCCTGAAAGACGCCCTCGGCGATGAGGCTCGTCGCCAGAGCGATCATCGCGTTGGCGTAGAAGACGTGGGCCTCGAGGTAGTAGGAGGGCCAGCCCGCGCCGCGGTGCTGCTCGAAGCCGCCGGTGTGCGCGACGAGCGGCAGGCCGGCCTCGGCGGCGGCGCGGTAGACCGGCCAGTACTTGCGGTTCCCGAGCGGATACTCGGCGCCGCTGGGCAGCAGGACCTGGACGAAGCGCGGGTCGCCGGCGTAGCGCTCGATCTCGCGGACCGCGAGCTCGGGCGTCTCGAGCGGGAGGTTGATCGAGCTGCGCAGGCGCTCGTCGCGATCGAGCATCTCCTCGCGCACCCACTCGTTGACCGCGTGGCACAGCGCGGCGGCGTACTCGGGCGCCTCGGCGCCGAAGCTGTGGCCGTGCAGCGGGATGAGGACCCCGTAGTCGACGCCGTGCTCGTCGAGCAGCTGCGCGCGCAGCAGCTCGAAGTCGCTGCCGGGGAAGCCGCCCTCGGGCCAGGAGTCGGCGCGGTAGCCGGTGTTGCGCACGCGCGGGTACAGCTGCGGCGGGTTGGGGACGCGGACGCCGTAGCGCTCGAAGCGCGAGCGCCACGGCTCGTCGAGGCGCGGCGCGAGATGCCGGGGCAGCGGCGCCGGGTGGATGTCGGCGTCGACGAGACTGACTCGCCGTTGCGCCTCGGGCGGCGCGGCCGCTCCTGCCGTCTCAGGCATCGATGACAACGTAGTCCTCCTCGACGTGGACCGGGAACGTCTCGGCGACATAGGGGCCGGGCACCCGCGCGCCCGGCTCGACGGAGACCTCGTAGCTCTTGACGCCGGGCTCACCGGGCCCCATGAACGACTGGCCGGTGGCGAGGTCGTACTCCCACCCGTGCCATGGGCACGCCAGCAGCGTGGCCTCCGATTCCATGCTGAACTCGCCGGGCGCGTTGGACACCGGCCACGGCGCGATGCGGCCCTGGCACAGCGGCCCGCCCTGGTGCGGACAGCGGTTGCGGATGCCGTAGAAGCGGTCGCCGACCCGGAACACGCCGATCGACCGCCCGCCGACCGTGATGATCTTGCGGTCGCCGGGCCTGAAGTCGGCGAGCGGCGCGACGACGTGCCTCATCGCGATCCCCGCCAGTCGCTGTGTTCGCGTAGCGCACACATGTCCGACAGGGGAACACGCTAGCGAACCGCGCGCGCCGGCGCGGCGAGCGCTACGCGGGCGACCCGGCGTGGATCGCCTGCCACACCCGCTGCGGCGTGGCAGGCATGTCGATGTTGTCGACCCCCAGGTGCGACAGCGCGTCGACCACGGCGTTCCACACCGCCGGCGTCGCGCCGATCGCGCCCGACTCGCCGATGCCCTTCGCCCCCAGCGGGTTCAGCGGCGACGGCGTCTCGGTGCGCGCGGTTTCGAACATCGGCAGCTCGGCGGCCGTCGGCAGCGCGTAGCTGACCAGCGAGCCGGTGAGGCAGTTGCCGTCCTCGTCGTAGGCCATCTCCTCGTAGAGCGCCTGCGCGACGCCCTGCGCGATGCCGCCGTGGATCTGGCCCTCGGCGAGGAGCGGGTTGGCGATCTTGCCGGAGTCGTCGACGGTGACGTGGCGCACGAGCTTCGTCAGGCCGGTCTCGGTGTCGACCTCGACCACCGCGAGATGCGCGCCGAACGGGTAGCTCGAGTCGGGCGTCTCCCAGTCGTTCTCGGCCGCGAGGCCCGGCTCCATGCCCTCGGGAAGCTGCGCCGGGTCGGCGGCGGCCTTCGCGAGCTGCGCCCACGAGACGGTCGCCGACGGCGTGCCGGCGACGCCGAGCCCCTGGCCGGGCACCACGGTCACGTCGTCGGGCGCGGCCTGGAGCAGGTGCGCTGCGAGCTCGCGGCCCTTGGCGAGCACCTCGCGCGTCGCGTTGATCATCGCCGTGCCGCCGACCTGCAGCGTCCGCGAGCCCATCGTCCCCATGCCGCGCGCCACCCGAGCGGTGTCGGAATGGACGACGCGCACGTCGGACATCGGCACGCCCAGCGTCCACGACACGAGCTGCTGCCAGGTCGTCTCGTGGCCCTGGCCCTGCGGCGAGGTGCCCGTCTTGACCGTCACGATCCCGTCCTCGCCGACCTCGCACGTGCCCAGTTCGACGCCCAGGCCGGTGAGCTCGACGTACGTGGACAGCCCGATGCCGAGCTGGCGCACGTCGCCCGCCTCGCGGCGGCGCGCCTGCTCGGCGCGCAGGCCGTCGTAGTCCGCGGCGTCGAGCACCTTGTCGAGCGCTCGCGCGTACTCGCCGGAGTCGTAGGTCGCGCCGGCCGCGGTCTTGTGCGGGAAGTCGTCGGGCGGGATGAAGTTGCGCCGGCGCAGCTCGGCCGGGTCCATGTCCAGGCGCGCGGCGAGCTGGTTCATCGCGCGCTCGACGAGCGCGGCCGCCTCGGGCCGCCCGGCGCCGCGGTACGCGCCGATCGGCGTGGTGTTCGTCACCACGGCGCGGTAGGCGAAGTCCACCTGCGGGACGCGATAGACGCCCGACGACATCTGGCCCGTGAAGAACGGCATGAGCACCGCGTCGGCGGGATAGGCGCCGCAGTCGGCGACGACCCGCACGCGGATGCCGACGAGCGTGCCGTCCGACTTGGCGCCCAGCTCGACGTGCTGCACCTGGGCGCGCCCATGCTGCATTGCGATCATCGACTCCCAGCGGCTCTCGACGTAGCGCACCGGGCGCCCGAACCGCAGCGCGAGCGCCGCGATGGCGACCTGCTCCGGGTAGGCGGCGATGCGCGAGCCGAAGGCGCCGCCGACGTTCGGCACGATGACCCGGACCTTGTCCGCCTCGAGGCCGAGCGAGCCCGCGACGATGTCGCGCGTGGTGTGCGGCGCCTGAGCCGGCGCCCACAGCGTGACCCCGCCGGTCTCCTCGTTGGGCTGCGCGACCGCGCCGGCCGGCTCCATCGGCACGGCCGACAGCCGCTGGTTGACGTAGCGGCTGCGCACGACGACGTCGGCGCCCTCGAGCACGTCGCCGCTTCCTTCGCCGCCGAACGCGAGCACGATGTTCGAGCCCTTGTCCGGGAACAGCACCGTCGCGTCGTCGGCCAGGGCGTCCTCGGGGTCGACGACGACGTCGAGCGGCTCGAAGTCGACCTCGACGAGCTCGGCGGCATCGACCGCCTGCGCGCGCGTCTCGGCCACGACGACCGCGATCGCCTCGCCCTGGAAGCGCACGCGATCGGACGCAAAGATCGGCCGCAGCATGTCGTCGGGGGCCATCGGCCCCGGCGGCAGCGGACCGAGCTCGAGATCCGCCGAACCGAAGGCGCCGACGACGCCCGGCGCCTCGGCAGCGGCCGAGGTGTCCACGCGCGTGAGCGTGGCGTGGGCGATCTCGGCGCGCACGAAAGCCGCGTGCAGCTCATTGGGCAGAGCGAGGTCGTCCGTGTACGTGCCGGCGCCCTTGATCAGCGGCGGATCCTCGACACGACGGACCGCTGTGCCGTACTCGCCGTTGACGGGACCGTTAGCGCCGGGCATGGTCGGGCAAGCTATCGCACGGGGGTTGGAAGGTTCCCTGATATCGCGGAGAGGAGACGCCATGGCTGCTGACGGGACGATCGAGCTGCATCTGCCCCAGGACCTGCTCATCGGGGGCGGCACGTCGAACGACCTTCCCGAGCACGTCGCGCGCATAGGGATCACCCGGCCACTCGTGGTCTCGGACCGCTTCCTGCTCGACGAGGGTCCGGCCGGTCCGCTCGTCGAGCGGCTCGAGTCCGCGGGCGCCGCGGTGGCTACGTTCGGCGACGTGCAGCCCGACCCGACGCTCGAGAACGTCCACGGCGCGCTGCAGGCGCTGCGCGACCACGAGGCCGACGGCGTCGTCGCCATCGGCGGCGGCAGTCCGATGGACACCGCCAAAGCCGCCGCGGCGGCGTTCGCCAACGAGGGAGACGTGCGCGACTACGCCGGCTACGGCCAGGTCCCCGGGCCCGGGCTGCCGCTCGTCGCGGTGCCCACCACCGCCGGCACCGGCAGCGAGGTCACCCGCGTCGCGGTGATCACCGACACCGAGCGCGACGTGAAGATGATGATGCTCGACGGCAACCTCATGGCGCGCGTCGCGATCTCGGACTACAAGCTGACGATCTCGACGCCGCCGGCGCTGACGTCGTGGGTCGGGGTCGACTCGCTCACGCACGCGATCGAGGCCTTCGTCTCCAGGCGCGCGACGGTGCTGACCGACCTGCTCGCGCTGCAGGCGGCGCGGCTCATCGGTGCGCACCTGCGCCGCGCGGTGAGCACCCCGGACGACGAGGAAGCGCGCGAGGCGATGATGCTCGGCGCGACGCTCGCCGGCGCCGCGTTCTCGAACTCCTCGGTCGCCCTCGTGCACGGCATGAGCCGCCCGATCGGCGCCCACTTCCACCTCGCCCACGGCCTGAGCAACGCGCTCCTGCTGCCTACGGTGACCCGCTTCAGCGTGTCGGGGGCGCCGGGGCGCTACGCCAGCGTGGCGCGCGAGATGAGCCTCGCGAGCGGCGACGACAGCGACCAGACGGCGTGCGACCGGCTGGTCGACGAGCTCGAGGCGCTCAACGCGGACCTCGAGATCCCCTCGCTGTCGGCCGCGGGCGTCGAGCGCGATCACTTCGAGCGCGTCGTCGAGGACATGGCGCAGGCCGCGCTCGACAGCGGCAGCCCGGGCTTCAACCCGCGGCCGTCGACCAAGGAGGAGATCGTCGCGCTGTACAACGACGCGTACTAGTGCTTGTACGTGTGCGCTTTGCGCACACCTGTGCGATGGGAGTACTGTGCTCCGCCGATGGGCGAGGGGCGCCCCCAGTCGCTGCAGTCGCTGGAGCGCGGTATCGCGGTCATCCAGGTGTTCTCGCGTGAGCGCCCCGCGCTGACACTCAGCGAGGTCGCGCGGCTCACCGGCATCACGCGCGCCACCGCGCGGCGGATCCTGCTGACCCTCGAGGAGGTCGGGCACGTGCGCTCAGACGGTCGCCTGTTCTCGCTCACGCCGCGCGTGCTGTCGCTCGGCTGGGCCTACCTCTCGTCGCTGAACCTGTGGGAGATCGCGCAGCCGATGATGGAGGAGCTTGCGCAGCGCACGAACGAGTCGTGCTCGGCGGCGACCCTCGACCTGCCCGACGTCGTCTACGTCGCCCGCGTGCCGACGCGCCGGATCATGACCATCTCGCTCGGCGTCGGGACGCGGCTGCCCGCGTACTGCACGTCGATGGGCCGCGTGCTCCTGGCCGGCCTGCCCGAGGCCGAGGTCGATGCTTTCCTCGCGGGCGCGCGCCTCGAGCGCCAGACCGACCGCACGATCACCGATCCGGCGCGGCTGCGCGCGGCGGTGGACGAGGTGCGCGAGCGCGGCTGGGCGCTGGTCGACCAGGAGCTCGAGCTCGGGCTGCGTTCGATGGCCGCGCCGCTGCGCGCGGGCGGGCAGACGGTCGCCGCCCTGAACGTCGCGGTGGCGGCTCCGCGCGTCGGTCTCGGCGAGCTGCGCGACACGATCCTCCCCGAGCTGCTCGATGCCGCCAGGCGCATCTCCGAGGCCCTCGAGCAGGGCCCGCAACCGGCCGCCGCGAGGGTCGACGGACACGGATCTCCGGTTTCCTGACATCTTTTGCACGGATGCAGTGCAGTTGAATCCGGACGATTTGACGGGTTCCGGCACCAGGGGTACGGTGCCGGACAGGTTGCGCACACGTGTGCGCATCGCGCACGGCAGGAGGAGAGCGACGCGATGAAGGACCTGAACGACGAGGTCTCGGCCAGCGGCGCCGGCCCGTGAGCACTCCGGCGCTCGCACCAGCGGCACCCGCCGTCACGCGCCGCTCAAGGCGCGTGACCGGATCGCCCGCTCTCCGCCTCATCGGCAAGCGCCTGGCGACCGCCATTCCGGTGCTGTGGGGCGTCACCTTCCTGACCTTCGTCGTCATCAATCGCCTCCCCACCGACGCCGCACAGCAGCTGCTCGGCGTCAACGCCACCCAGCAGCAGATCGAGGAGCTGCGACAGAAGCTCAACCTCGACGAGCCGCTCTTCAGCCGGTACTTCAGCTGGCTGGGCGATGTGCTCAGCGGCAACCTCGGCCGCTCGTTCGCCAGCGACCAGACGGTCACCTCGATCCTGTCCGAGCGCCTGCCGGTCACGCTCGAGCTGCTGGCCTACGCGCTCATCGTCTCGCTGCTCTTCACCGTGCCCGTCGCGGTGCTGGCGGCACGCCGGCCCAACGGCATCGTGGACCGGATCACGATGACGCTGAGCATGCTCGGGCTGTCGATGGCCAACTACGTGCTCGCGCTCATCCTCGTCTACATCTTCGCGGTCCAGCTCGAGTGGCTGCCGGCGATCGGCTACGTCAACCCCAGCGACGGGATCTGGCCGTTCATCAAGTCGCTGACCCTGCCCGCGATCTCGATCGGCTTCCCGCTCTTCTGCTTCTACACGCGATTACTGCGCGCGGACATCCTCGAGCAGATGCAGGGGGAGGACTACGTCGTCACGGCGGCCGCGAAGGGCGCGGGGCCGTGGCGAGTGCTCATGCGCCATGCCCTGCCGAACTCGCTCTTCGGCCTGCTCACGGTCGTCGGCCTCAACATCGGCACGCTCATCGGCGTCACCGTGATCATCGAGTCGATCTTCGCGCTACCGGGGATCGGCGGGGCGCTGCTGGAGGCGATCAACAACCGCGACATCCTCGTCGTCCAGGGGATCGTCCTTGTGCTCGCGGTCGTCGTGGTCGCCGCCAACCTCATCACCGACCTGCTCTACGCGGTGCTCGACCCAAGGATCCGCTATGGCCGCACAGCTTCCTGAGGCCGACGCACAGGTCCCGTCAATCGCGCTCGCACCCGCCGGCGCCGAGCTCGAGCGCCCGCGCAGGGGCTGGCTGCGTCAGCTCGACGTGCTCGTGCCCGGGACGATCATCGCCTTCCTGCTCTTCCTGTTCTTCGTCTGGCCGATCATCGGCCCGGTCGGCAAGCCGACCGGCGGCAACATCCTCAACGCGAACATCCAGCCCTGGAGCCCCGGGCACATCTTCGGCACCGACCCCGTCGGCAACGACATCTGGTCGCGGATCCTCTACGGCGGGCGCAACTCGATCGAGATCGCGTTCTCCGTGCAGTTCATCGGGCTCGTGCTCGGCGGCGCGGTCGGCGCGATCGCCGCCTACTGGGGCGGCGTCGTCGACATGGTCCTCATGCGCGTCCTCGACGTGCTCATCGCGTTCCCCGCGCTGGTGCTCGCGCTGGCGATCGCCGAGAGCCTCGGGCCGAGCAAGTCGCACACGATCCTCGCGCTGTGCTTCTTCAGCGTGCCCGCGTTCGCCCGGATTTCGCGCGCCGCGACGCTGCGCCTGCGCGAGCGGCCGTTCATGCTCGCCGCGCGGCTGTCGGGCACCGGCACCGGGCGCATCCTGCTGCGCCACATCACGCCGAACGTCCTCCCCCAGCTCGTGACGTTCGCGCTGCTCGGGATGGGCGTGATCATCATCCTCGAGGGCGCGCTGAGCTTCTTCGGCCTCGGCGTCCCGCCGCCGAACCCGAGCTGGGGGAACATGATCTTCGAGGGTCAGGGAATCCTCTCGGCAGAGCCGCGGCTCGTGCTCGTGCCCAGCGCCTTCCTGTTCATCACCGTCCTGTCGTTCAACCTCCTCGGCGACGCGCTGAGATCGCGATGGAGCTCGGTGTGACCGACCACACCGCGTCCGTCGAGACGGAGCCGCAGGGCGGCGACCGACCTCCCGGCGCACCGCTGCTCGAGCTGCGCGACGTGCGCGTCGTGTTTCGCCAGGGCGGCCTGCGCGTCGTCGCTGTCGACGGCCTGAGCTACACGGTGTCGGCGGGCCGGACACTCGCGCTCATCGGCGAGTCGGGCTCGGGCAAGACCGTCAGCTCGCGCGCCGTGCTCGGGCTGCTGCCGCCGACCGCGACGGTGAGCGGCTCGATCCGCTTCGACGGCAAGGAGCTCGTCGGCATCTCGGAGCGGCAGATGCGCCGCTACCGCGGCGCGAGCGTGGCGATGGTCTTCCAGGACCCGACGCGGTCGCTGAATCCGACGATGCGGATCGGCGCCCAGATCACCGAAGCGATCCGTGTGCACCAGAAGGTCGACGGCAAGGCCGCGAAGGCGCGGGCGATCGAGCTGCTCAAGCTCGTCCGGTTGCCGGCCGCCGAGCAGCGCTTCGTCGAGTACCCGCATCAGCTCTCCGGCGGTATGCGCCAGCGCGTGGTCATCGCGATCGCGCTCGCCGCCAACCCCAAGCTGCTCATCGCCGACGAGGCGACCACGGCGCTCGACGTCACCACGCAGGCACAGATCATGGAGCTGCTGCGCGACCTGCAGCACAAGCTCGGGATGGCGATGGTGATGATCAGCCACGACCTCGGGCTGGCGGCGAGCTTCGCCGACGAGGTCGTCGTCATGTACGCGGGGCGCGCGGTCGAGCAGGCGCCGACGCGCACGCTCTTCGCCAACGTGCGGATGCCGTACACGAAGGCGCTGCTCGACGCGATCCCGCGCGTCGAGCGCCCGCCCCACCAGCCGCTGCCGGTGGTGCCGGGCCGCCCGCCGGACCTCGCGGCGCTGCCCGCCGGCTGCCCGTTCGCGCCGCGCTGCCCCAGCGCGCGCGACCTCTGCCGCGAGAGCGCGCCGCCGTTCGGCGAGGGCGAGCCGGGGCACCGCTGGGCGTGCTGGTATCCGTGCGGCAGCGACGGAGCGGCTCCGTCATGAGCACCAACGGCGACCAGCCGCTGCTCGAGGCGCGCAACGTCGTGCAGGAGTTCGTCGTGCGCGGGCGCGGCGGCGTCAAGGGCGGCGTCGTGCAGGCGGTCTCCGACGTCTCGCTGCAGATCGCGCCCGGCGAGACGCTCGGCATCGTCGGCGAGACCGGCTCGGGCAAGTCGACGCTCGCGCGCTCGCTGCTGCAGGCGCCGCGGCCGAAGTCGGGGTCGGTCACGCTCCGCGGCGCCG
>Ga0081455_10003583_pt1 | contig 17817 bp, 15 predicted proteins | sample TabmetS3T2R1_FD_70207 | JGI IMG/M metagenome (GOLD analysis project Ga0081455, IMG submission 70207) | Tabebuia heterophylla rhizosphere microbial communities from the University of Puerto Rico - S3T2R1 | ecosystem: Host-associated > Plants > Roots > Rhizosphere ...
GCTGATCGGCACGGTGCTCGGCGTGATCGTCGGCTTTGCCATCGGGCTGTCGGCGCTGGCGCGCGGCGTCGGCATCACCTTCATCTCGGCGCTGTTCCCGATTCCGAAAATCGCGCTGCTGCCACTATTGATCCTCTGGCTCGGGATCGGCGAGGAGCCGAAGATCGCGACCATCGCGCTCGGGGTGTTCTTCTCCACCGCGATCTCGGTCTACAGCGGCGTCGACGCGGTGCCGCGCAATCTGATCCGGATGGCGCAGAGTTTTAACGTGCCGTTCCACGCCATCGTGCGGCGCGTGATCTGGCCGGGCGCGCTGCCGTCAATTCTTGCGGGCTTCCGCATCACCGCCTCGGTGGCGCTATTGCTGGTGGTGAGCGCGGAAATGATCGGCGCTCAGTACGGCATCGGCGCCTTCGTGCTGCAGGCCGGTAACCTCATGCAGACCGATCAGTTGCTCGCCGGCGTCGTGATCCTGTCGCTGTTCGGGCTGGCGGTGGGGAAGGCGATCAACGTGCTGGAGGCACGGCTGCTGCACTGGCGGTGAGTGGCGGAATCGTAGGTGCGTAGGGTGGGCAAAGGAGCGTTAGCGACGTGCCCACCATCCTTGCGGAGATAGACGAGGTGGGCACGCTTCGCTTTGCCCACCCTACGACTCCGGTGCTGTCGCCGTCATTGCGAGGAGCGAAAGCGACGAAGCAATCCATCTCACCACGCTTGCGGCGCAATGGATTGCTTCGCTTCGCTCGCAATGACGGCGGATAGGGTTCGTTATCCCTCACGCGTTCCCGCGGTCTTCGCGAAACAGGTCGAGCTTCTGCTGCACCGGCCTGTCCGAGAACGAGAACAATACAGCGTCGGTATCGGACTCGTGCGTGACCCAGTGCCAGCTCGGCACCACGAACAGATCGCGCGCGCCCCACTCAAAGGTCTGGTCGCCGATCCTCGTGCGGCCCTTGCCCTCGATCGCGGCGAACACGGTGGCATCGGTCGAGCGATAGCGCGCGGTCTTAAAACCCTTCGGCAATAGCTGGATGAAGGTGCCGATCGTCGGCATCGCGAAATCACCGGTTTCGGGGTTGGAGAATTTCAGCTTGAGCCCGTGGCAGGCGTCCCACTCATCGCGCGTTTTCGCCCGCTCCAGCGCCTCGCGGGTGTAGCTATAGGGATAGTTGAAGATCGGCGAGGTCTTGGATTTGCGCTTCTCGTCGACCGGCAGCAGATTGTGGCCGTAGCGCGCAAAGCTGTCGCCGGCGGGTTTTGAGATCTTCTGCTGGTCCTCGTTCGAGCCTTCGGCGAAGGAGGCGTCGAAGAACTGCACCATCGGAATGTCGAGCCCGTCGAGCCAGAACATCGGCTCCGAGGTCTCGTTGGAATGGTCATGCCAGGTCATCGACGGCGTGATGATGAAGTCACCGGGCTCCATCGCGGTGCGCTCGCCGTCGACCGTGGTGTGGGCGCCCTTGCCTTCGAGCACGAAGCGCAGCGCCGACTGGCTGTGCCGGTGGGCCGGCGCCACATCGCCGGGAACCACCATCTGCACGCCGGCAAACAGCGACGTCGTAACCTTGGACTGGCCGCGCAGGCCAGGATTCTCCAGCACCAGCACCCGCCGTTCGGCTTCCTTCGCCGTGATCAGCTTGCCGGCTTCGGTCATGTAATCGCGGATCGAATCGAACTTCCACAGGTGCGGCCGGCAGGCGCTTCGCGGTTCCGGCGTGACGAGGTCGCCCAGCACGGTCCACAGCGCGGAGAGATTGTCGCCGTCGATCTTTTTGTAGAACGCCTCGCGTTCCGGCGTCTTCTGCACGGCTTCCATAGCAAGCCTCCCGTTCGTTCTTATGTCTCTAGATTGACAGTATACTTACAATATCGGTAGCGTCAATGTGGTAAAGACGTAAGGGGCAGGCAGAATCAGGGGAGGTTCTAGATGAAGCTGCACGGCTATTTTCGCAGCAGCGCGGCATACCGGGTCAGGATCGCGCTCAACCTCAAGGGGCTCACGGCCGAGCACCTGCCGCATCACCTTCGCAAGGGCGAGCAGTGCGCGCCCGCCTATCTCGCGCTGAATCCGCAAGGGCTGGTGCCGACGCTGGAGAAGGCTGGTGTGGTGCTGACCCAGTCGCTCGCCATCATCGAATGGCTGGACGAGACCCATCCGAGCCCGCCGCTATTGCCCAAGGATCCGCTGCGCCGCGCAAAAGTGCGCGCCTTCGCGCTGGCGATCGCCTGTGACATCCACCCGGTGCAGAACCTGAAAGTTCTCGCCCGGCTGCGCCAGCTCGGCCTGCCCGAACAGCAGGTGACGGAGTGGGCGGCCTGGGTCAATCGCGAGGGCCTTTCCGCCTGCGAAGTCCTGGTGAAGGGGGAAAAAGGTCCGTTCTGCTTTGGCGACAAGCCTACCATGGCGGATCTCTGCCTCGTGCCGCAGCTTGCGAATGCCCGGCGCTTCGGCGTCGATGTCGCAGCGTTTCCCCGCCTGCTCGAGGCGGAAGCCGCGGCCAAGGAAATGAAGGCGTTCGCGGACGCCGCACCGGACAGGCAGAGCGATGCCGAGTAAGCCAGCTCCGATCACCATGGACGCGGTCTATACCGCGCCCGGCTATCTGTTCCGCCGCATGCAGCAGATCGCGGTTTCGATCTTCGTCGAGGAATGCAGCGCGTTCGATTTGACGCCGGTGCAATATGCGGCGCTGGTGGCGATCCATACCCATCCCGGCATCGACGCGACGCGCCTGTCGGCGGTGATCGCGTTCGACCGTTCGACGCTCGGCAACGTGATCGAACGGCTCGAGAGCAAGGCGCTGATCGAGCGAAAACCCTCGCGCGAGGACAAGCGCGTCAAGCTGCTCTACCTCTCGAAGGCCGGCACCGCGGTGTTGCGCGACATCATGCCCTTGGTCGAGCGCGCGCAGCTGCGGATGCTGCAGCCGCTGAAGCCAGCCGACCGCAAGACGCTGCTGGCGCTGCTCACGCAGCTCGTCGATCTCAACAACGAAGCCTCGCGCGTGCCGCTGCGCGCGGAGGATGCGCTGGAGCATCTGGGGAAGGCGGGGTGAGGGCAAAGAGCCGAACTGTAAGTTTCTCGTCATTGCGAGCGGAGCGAAGCAATCCATGGCGCCGCAAGCGGAGGCATGGATTGCTTCGTCGCTTCGCCCCTCGCAATGACGGGTGCGGCTACATTCTCATCAGCGCCTGACGGTCGATCTTCCCGGTGCCGGTCTTCGGCAGCTCCGCGATGAACCTGATCTCGCGCGGATATTTGTATGGCAGCAGCTTGGCCTTGACGTAGTTCTGCAGCTTCTTCGTGGCGTCACCCTCATCGAATTCGCCCTTGTTCATCACCACGACCGCCTTCAGCGTCATGCGCCTATCCGGCAGTTCGGCGGCGAACACGGCGCATTCCCTGATGTCGGGGTGCTCGGCCAGACACAGCTCGACTTCGAGCGGGTAGACCCACTGTCCTGAAATCTTGATCAGATCGTCGGCGCGGCCGCGGAAGAAATGGAAGCCGTCGGCATCGCGCATGAAGCGGTCGCCGGTGTAGATCCAGCCGCCGTCGCGAATCGTCTCGGCCGACTTGTCGGGCCGGTTCCAGTACAGCGGCGTGTTGGAATCGCCGCGCACCCACAAGATTCCTTCCTCATTGTCGCCGACCTCGCGGCCGTCCTTGTCTTTCAGCAGGATCTCATAGCCGGGCACGCGCAAGCCGGCGGCGCCAAGCTTTTTCTGCTCGGGGCGGTTGGAGAGATAGATGTGCAGCACTTCCGTCGAGCCGAGGCCTTCGATGATCTCGAGGCCGGTCAGCGCCTTCCAGCCGTTGAACACTTCCGCCGACAGCACTTCGGCGGCCGATAGCGCCATGCGGAGCGAGGAGAAATCGATCTTCCCCGCGCCCTCGGCCTTGGTCAGCGAGGTATAGAGCGTCGGCAATCCGTAGAACACCGACGGCCGGTATTTTTCGATCGCCTCGAAGATCGTTGCTGGCTTCGGCTGGCCGGGCACCAGCAGCGTCGCCGCGCCGACCGAGAACGGGAAGGTGATGGCGTTACCGAAACCGTAGGCGAAGAAAATTTTTGGTACCGAGAAGCAGATATCATCGGGCCCGAGCTTGAGTACGTGGTGCGCAAACGCCTGCTCGCTATAGGCCATGTCGTGCTGCAGATGCACGATGCCCTTGGGGCGTCCGGTCGAGCCGGACGAATACATCCAGAACGCCATGTCGTCGCGCCCGGTGTCAGCCTCGGGCAGATCGGTCGGGAATCCCTGCAACCATTGCGTGGCGTCGAGGGCCTTCGACACCGCGTGGTCGCCCGCCGCGCCATTGACCACGATCAGGGTCTGCAGCGGCGTGTCCTTGCAGGCCTCTGCGTTGAACCGCGGTGCGAATTCGGCCTCCGCAACGGCCACGGCAGCGCCGGCGTCGGAGAGGTAGAATTGCAAGAGGTCCGGCGGCGTCAGCGTGTTAATCAACAGCGGCACGAAGCCCGAACGCACTGCGCCGAAAAAGGCTGCCGGATAGGCCGGCGTGTCGTCGAGGAACATCAGGATGCGGTCGCCGCGTTTGAGGCCGAGCGACTGGAAGCCGTGTCCCCATTGCGCGGCCTCGGCGCAGAGTTTTGCATAGGTGCGCGTGCCGCCGGGGCCGGTCAGCGCCAGCCGGTCGCCGCGGCCGGCTGCGAGATTGTCGAACAGGATGCGGCTGGCGTTGTAGCGCTCCGGGATCGCAAAGCCGATCTCGCGCGCGCCCGGATTGTCGCGGGGGACCAAATCGGAAATTGTCGTCATGCCTGGCTCCCGATTTTCTTCGACGTCTCATAGCGTGCCATGAATTCCGGCGACATCGCGCGCAGCCGCGCGTCGGCGATCCGCCCGGAACGGGTGATGTAGCTGTAGGCAAAATCCATCAGGTCGAGCTTCATGTGTTCGGGGAAGCGTTCGTACCAGTCGGCGCTGGTGCGCGCCGCCGTCACCAGCTTCTGCACGATCGGCTTGCGTTCGGCCTGGTAGCGGGCGAGGCCGGCGGAAATTTCCGTCTCCGCTTCCAGCGCCTTGGTCAGCGCGATAGCGTCCTCGATCGCAAGGCGCGTGCCCGAGCCGATCGAGAAATGCGCGGTATGCAGGGCGTCGCCGATCAGCACCCTGTTGCCGTGCGACCAGTTCTCGTTCCAGATCCAGGGAAAATTGCGCCACACCGATTTGTTCGAGACCAGCGGATGGCCGTCCAGCGTATCGGCGAATATCTCCTCGCAGATCGCCTGCGACTCCTCGATGGTCTTGTGCTCGAAGCCATAAGCCTGCCAGGTCGCCGCATCGCATTCGACCAGGAACGTGCTCATCGCAGGCGAATAGCGATAGTGGTGGGCATTGAACGAGCCACGATCGGTCTTCACAAAGGTCTGCGACAGCGTGGCGAAACGCTTGCTGGTGCCGTACCAGGCAAACTTGTTGGTCGAGTGCGAGACCGAGGCCCCGAACTCCTTCTCGAAGCCGCGGCGCACCAGCGAGTTCAGGCCGTCGGCGGCGACGATCAGGTCGTATCCGCCGAGTTCGTCCAGCGACTGGATCGTGGTGTCGTATCGCGCCGAGACTCCCACCGATCGCACGCGCTGCTGCAGGATGGTCAACAGTTCGAGCCGGCCGATCGAGGAGAAGCCGACACCGTCGATCTCCACGCTCTCGCCGCGCAGATTGAGCGTGATGTTCTTCCAGCTCTCCATCCGCGGCGTGATGGCGTCGACGGTCTCGGGGTCGTCGGCGCGCAAAAATTCCAGCGCCTGTTCGGAGAACACGACGCCAAACCCCCAGGTCGCGCCTTCGGGATTCTGCTCGAACAGGTCGATATGGGCGTCCGGATGACGCCGCTTCCAGAGATAGGCGAAGTAGAGGCCGCCGGGGCCTCCGCCAATGACGGCGATGCGCACGTCTTCCTCCCAATCGACAGTATACTTACTAATTTGGGGTGGAGACTAATCCGCGCCGGATATTTGCGCTACTGAAAAATGATGACGGTATCAGGCGCGGGCCGGGGCCCGAGCTCGCCGGGACCCGGCCCAACCGCCCTGTTTCGTCCGCCGGTTCTGTCCGCGAACGGTTGTCCGCTCTGCGGTGAGTTGGGCTTTGCCGAAATGTTTGGGGTTCAGGTGCAGCGGCGAACCTTGACGCCGTTCACCCATACGGTCTTGCAAACCACGGCCGGCTTGCGGACGACGACTGCGCCGCGAGGCCCGGCGCAGCCGGCGCGAACGACGCCGTCGGCGCATACTGCGGCGTTGGCTTCGGTCGATTCAAAAGTCATGGTGGCGCCCAAGGCGAGGAGGGCGGATGCAATGATCAAGAAGTAACGCATGTTGGTCTCCCGGACCTGTGTTGGTGATGTGCGGCCTTGAAAATTTCTTTTGAACGATTCTTCAGAAGGTTCTGCGGATTTTTCCTCGCGACGTGCCTGCACGCCGATCTCGTTTCGCCGCTGGCTTGAACGTCGGCCGTCGCCTCATTTCTTCTCGGCGGCTGCCAGCACCTTCTTGCAGGCGGGCGTGAGCTTGTCGTTCTCCTTGGCGAGGCAGGCGATGATGCGTCCGCCGCCCGGGGTGACGCCTTTGCAGTATTTCTCGTAGTCGCCCATGCAGGCGCTGCGTTGTTCGGCGGTCAGCTCCTGCGCGAAAGCGGCTTGCGAAAGGCAGAGCATGGCGGTGGTGGTCAGGATGGTGCGTAGCATCGGTTTTCTCCCTTCGTTGTGGCGGCCGGTCGTTGAGGTGATCATCCGCGGATCATGCGGGCCTCCTTGCTTCTTGATCGCGGACCCGCTGTAGTGACGCTCCCATTCGTCGCTGCAAGAAAACCCAGGGAAAACTCAAGGAAAATTCGAGGGAAACTCATGGCGCAGGTCAGGGCCAAATGGCTGTCATTCTATGCCGAACGTGTCGAGCCGCTCTCCAAGGAAATATTCTCGCACGTCGAGAAGATGATCATCGGGACGCTGATCGTTTCCGCCGGCGCCCATGTCTCGAGCAGTGAGCCGGCGATCGTCCTGTTCGGCTATCTGCGCCACGGTCTCATCGGCCGCGGCGTCATGCTGTTCGGCGTCATTCTCCTGGTCTTGAACTTCGTCGACGGGCTCTACAAGCTCGCCAGGCTCAATTGGCATATTGCGTACCAAATCCTGATGACGATCATTTATGTCTCGCTGTCGGTGCGGCTCATTCAGCTCATCCTCGCCTTTCGCGGCGGCGAGTGACCGGCGGTCCCCGGATCAATGGCGGACCGCCGCGGCAGGCGCGTGATTATCGTGCCGCGAACTGGGACAGCACTTCCTTGCACGCCGGTGAAAGCTGGGCGGCATTGGTCGCCAGACACTGCACGATCCGGCCGCCGCCCGGCGCGACGCTGCCGCAAATCGAACGGACGTCGGCGCCGCAGGCCGAGCGCAGCACGAGCAGTTCTTCGCGCGGCCGCATCGGGCGCAGCACGATGACCGTCGGCGCTGCTGCCGCGGCCGGTGCCGTGCCGGCGGCTGCTGGAGCTGCGGCTGCCGCAGGCGCCGCTGTGGCCCCGCCGGTCGCGGCGGCGACGGCTTTCTCGCACCCGGCCGACAGTTTCCCCTTGTTCTTTTCCAGGCATTGCAGCGCCGGGGCGCCGCCGGTCGGCACGCCCGCGCAGACCTTTGGATAGTCGGAGCGGCAGGCGCTGCGGATCGCGGCTACCTGCGCGCTGGTCGGTTGCCCGGCCGGGGCGGTGGCTGCAGCCTTTGGCTCGGCGGATTTGGCCGGCGCTGCCGTCGTGGCCGCGGGCGCTGCCGCCTTCGGTGCCGCAGTTTCGGCCGGCTTGGCCGCCGCCGGGGCTTCCACTGCGCGCACCGCGCTCTGGCAGCTCGATGACAGGCTCGACATGTTCTTCTGCAGGCATTGCAGCGATGCCTCGCCGCCCGGCGGCACGCTGGAGCAATGCGCCATGTAATCAGAACGGCACTCCGACTTGATCGCGTCGCGTTGCGCCTGGGTCGGCGCCTGCGCAAGCGCGGGTGCCGCAATTGCGAATATTGCGACCGCCAACAACGGCCCACACGTTCTCGCGCGCGTCAACGTGTTGATCATTTGAATAATCCTTTTGTCGTTGCCGGAAGCCCGCCGCTTCAACCGAAGTGATAATCTCGAAAGCGCCTAAAGAAAAAATCGGCCTGCATCATTTTCGCTTTCCGGTTCCGCTGCAAGCGGATTGTTGCTATTTTCATGGGGTAGCGGAAAGCCGATTTTTGAATAATGCCTTTTGCAGAACAGAACCTATTGGGGCACTGAAAATGAAGGCTGCGCGTTCGCCTGCACGCTCGAAATCCTACGGCACCGCTGCACAAAGAGGCGCCGCCGCCTGCCGTGCAGCTTTCGCAGTTGCGGCGATGGGTATCTTAAGTGCCTGCGAACAAAATACTTTTGTCCCGCCTCCGCCGGCGAAAGTTGAGGTGTCAACGCCGGTACAACGGTCTTTCACCCGCTATCTGGAAGCGACCGGCAATACGGCCGCGATCAAGAATGTCGATCTGGTCGCGCGCGTGCAGGGCTTTCTGCAATCGATCAACTACAAGGACGGCGCCTTCGTGAAGGAGGGCACGTCGCTGTTCACGATCGAGCCCGATACTTACAAACTCAAGCTCGAACAGGCACAGGCGGCGGAATCAGGCGCGCAGGCAACGGTGAGGCAGGCCGAGGCGGACTTCAAGCGCCAGCAGGAATTGGTCCAGCGGCAAGCCGTTTCCCAGGCCACGCTGGATTCGTCGACCTCGACGCGCGACAACGCGCAGGCGAGCCTGCTGCAGGCCCAGGTCAATACCAAGATCGCGGCGGTCAATTACGGTTATACCAATGTGGCCGCGCCGTTCGACGGTGTCGTCAGCGCCCATCTCGTCTCCGTCGGCGAACTCGTCGGCGCATCGTCGCCGCCGACGCAACTTGCCACCATCGTGGCGCTCGATCCGATCTTTGTGAATTTCAACGTCAACGAACAGGACGTGCTGCGGATCCGCGAGGAGGCCCGCCGGCGCGGCATGACGGCCGACGATCTCAGGCAGTTGCCGGTCGAGATCGGATTGCAGACCGAGACCGGCTTTCCTCACCGGGGCAGGCTCGACTATGCCGCCGCGACGCTGAACCAGTCGACCGGCACGCTTCCCGTGCGCGGCGTGCTGCCCAATGCGGACCGCGCACTGTTGCCGGGATTCTTCGTCCGGGTCCGTGTGCCGCTCGACCAGGTGGAGAATGCGCTGTTCGTGCCTGACGTTGCGCTGGGCACCGATCAGTCCGGACGCTATTTGCTGGTCGTGAACGGCGAAAACATTGTCGAGCAGCGCAAGGTGCGGACCGGGCCGCTGGACGGCGGCCTGCGCGTGATCGAGGAGGGGCTCAAGCCCGACGATCGCATCGTCATCGCCGGGCTGTTGCGCGCGATTCCCGGCCAGAAGGTCGATCCGCAATTAAGAAAGATCGAAGCACAGCCTGCTGCAGCCAAGTAGGAGCCGGCCATGATTTCGAAATTCTTCATCGAGCGGCCCGTTCTTTCCAACGTCATCGCGATCCTGATGATCCTGATCGGCGGCGTCTGCCTGTTCCGCCTTGCGGTGGCGCAATATCCCGACGTCGTGCCGCCGACGGTGCAGGTCACCACCCGCTATCCCGGCGCCAGCGCGAAAACCGTGATCGACACGGTGGCGCTGCCGATCGAGCAGCAGGTCAATGGCGTCGAGGACATGCTTTATATGCAGTCCTACAGCGGCGCCGACGGCTCCTATTCGCTGACGGTCACCTTCAAGATCGGCACCGACCTCAACTTCGCGCAGGTCCTGGTGCAGAACCGGGTATCGAGCGCGCTGGCGCAGTTGCCGCAGTCCGTGCAGAACCAGGGCGTCACCGTGCAGAAGCGGTCGACGGCGATCCTGCTGTTCGTGACGCTGACGTCGCCGAAATCGACCTATGACAGCCTGTTCCTGTCGAACTACGCGACCATCAATATTCGCGATGAGCTGTCGCGCCTGCCCGGCGTCGGCAACGTCACGGTATTCGGCGCCGGCCAGTATTCGATGCGGGTCTGGCTCGATCCGAACAAGCTGTATGCGCGCAACCTGATGCCGCAGGATGTGATCAACGCGATCCAGCAGCAGAGCCAGCAGGTCACTGCCGGACAGGTCGGCGCTCCGCCGACGCCTCCAGGCCAGGCGTTCCAGTACACATTGAACGTCCACGGACGGCTCGATGACGTCAGCGAATTCGAGAACATCATCGTCAAGACCGGTAACAGCGGCGACGTCACCCGCGTGCGCGACGTCGGCTGGGTCGAACTCGGCGCCCAGACCTACAGCCAGCTGTTTTCGCTGAACAACAAGCCGGCCACCGGCATCGGCGTGTTCCAGTCGCCCGGCGCCAATGCGCTGGAGGTCGAGCAGGCCGTCGAGAAGAAGATGGCGGAGCTGGCGAAGGCATTTCCGCAGGACGTGGTCTACGCCACGCCGTTCGACACCACCAAATTCGTCTCCGAATCGATCAACGAGGTCTACAAGACGCTGATCGAGGCGGGTTTGCTGGTTCTCGTGGTGATCCTGGTCTTCCTGCAGGACTGGCGCGCGATGCTGGTGCCGGCGACCACGGTGCCGGTGACGATCATCGGCGCGTTCGCGGCGATGGCGGCGCTCGGCTTCACCATCAATATCTCGACGCTGTTTGCGATCGTGCTGGCGATCGGCATCGTGGTCGACGACGCCATCGTGGTGGTGGAAGGCGCGGCCCACAATATCGAGAAGGGCATGTCCGGCCATGATGCCGCGATCAGCGCGATGGACGCGCTGTTCGCGCCGATCATCGGCATCACGCTGGTGCTGATCTCGGTGTTTCTGCCGTCGGCGTTCCTGCCGGGGTTGACGGGCCGGATGTATGCGCAGTTCGCGCTGGTGATTGCCGCGACGGCGCTGCTCAGCGCCATCAACGCCGCGACGCTGAAGCCGACACAATGTGCGCTCTGGCTGCGCCGCCCGGTGCCGCCCGAACAGCGCAACTTCTTCTACCGCGGCTTCAATGCCGTCTATAACCGCCTCGAAGCCTGGTATAGCCGGGTGATCAGCCGGCTGGTCGCGCACAGCAATATATCCGTCATCTGTGCGCTGATCCTGATCGCGATCGGCGGTTACGGCCTGTCGCGGGTGCCGACCGGCTTCATTCCGATCGAGGACCAGGGCTATCTCCTGGTGGCCGTGCAACTGCCCGACGGTGCCTCGCTCGACCGGACCCAGCGGGTGCTGACACGGGTCAGCGAAATCACCGGCAAGTCGCCGGGCGTCGAGCAGGTGATCGCTATCGCCGGCATCTCCGCGCTAGACAACTCCTCCAGCCTCGCCAATGCCGGCGTGGCCTACCTGATTCTGAAAGAGTGGAGCGCGCGCGGCAAGGGTGAGGATCTGCGGTCGCTGTTCGTCGGGCTGAACGAGAAGCTGTCTGTGATCGACGAGGCGCGGATCCTGGTGGTGCCGCCGCCGCCGATCCAGGGCATCGGGAACGCCGCCGGCTTTGCGATGCAGGTGCAGCTCCGCGACGGCAATCCCGATTTCAGCAAGCTGCAGGCGATCACGGGCGCGGTCGTCGACAATGCATCGACGCAGAGCGCGCTGCAGCGGGTCAGCTCGCCGTTCCGTTCGATGGTGCCGCAACTCGACATCGAGGTCGACCGGATCAAGGCCCAGACCCTGCATGTGACGACGGACCAGATCTTCTCGACGCTGTCGTCCTACATGGGGTCGAGCTACGTCAACCAGTTCAACAAGTTCGGCCGCACCTTCCAGGTCTATGCGCAGGGCGATGCGCAATTCCGCCTGACACCGCGCGATATCGAACGGCTGACGGTGCGCAACAGCCAGGGCGACATGATCCCGCTCGGCGCGGTGGCGAAGATCTCGCCCGCGGTGGGGCCGTCGCTGATCAGCCTGTACAATCTCTATCCCTCCGCAACCATCATCGGCCTGCCGGCCACGGGCTACAGCTCCGGCCAGTCGATGACCCTGATGGAGGAGATCGCGGCAAAGACGTTGCCACCGGGCACCGGCTTCGAGTGGACGGCGATGTCGTACCAGGAGAAGGTGGTCGGCGGGCAGATCTACTGGGCGTTCGGCCTTGCTCTGCTGCTGGTCTATCTCGTGCTGGCCGGGCAATATGAGAGCTGGTACGCGCCGATCTCGGTCATTCTCGCGGTGCCGCTATCCTTGCTCGGCCCGATGATCGTGCTGACCGGGCTGAGGATCGAGAACAACCTCTATACCCAGATCGGCATCATCCTGTTGATTGCGTTGTCGGCCAAGAACGCCATCCTGATCGTCGAGGTGGCACTCGAGCTCCACGTGCGCGACCGCAAGCCGCTGCTGGAATCCGCAGTTGCGGCGGCGCGCGCCCGCTTCCGCCCGATCCTGATGACGTCGTTCGCCTTCATCTTCGGCATGATCCCGCTGGTGCTCGCGACCGGTGCCGGCGCCAATGCGCGGAAGTCGATCGGCATCACCGCCTTCTCGGGCATGCTGGCCTCGACGTGTCTCGCCGTGCTGTTCGTGCCGACGTTCTTTGTCGTGGTCCAGCGGTTCGAGAACTGGCTGAAGGAGCGGAAGGCGAAGAAAGCGGGGACGCAGGCGATCCCGCAGATGGAGTAAACCGTGTGTCGGCTCGCGTCGTGGCCGAGGCGTCATGCGCGAGGCGTTCACCAGGGACGGCATCAAGCCCGGTCTGACGGAACCAATATTCCGGTCTGATGTTTGTTAGCGGCCACGTGCGACGCTCCATGTCAACGTGGCGTTGCTTCGCGTACTCCCCAAACGCCTGCCTGTCCGCCGATTGCCGCTTCGTTCGGAATCAGGATGGCAGATTGAAAGTAAACAAGAAAAACCGGAGGAAGCTTTCCATGACTAACCGCCGTGATTTTCTGAAGGCCGGTAGCGCGGCCGTCGCTACCGGGATCGTCTTCTGCAATTGTGGCCTGCTGCACAGCGTGCAGGCCCAGCAACCACGCCAGACCCTGCCGGTCAGGGTCGCCGGACAACGGGTCAGAACGATCGACGTCCACTCCCACTGCCACTTCCGCGAAGCCGGCGCGCTGCTCGGCGCCGATGCTGCGGCAGCCCAGCTTCCGCCGGTCAACGGCGCGGAAGAGGCCTTCATCGAAATCGACCGGCGGCTCGCCGCCATGGATGCCCAGGCCGTCGACATGGAAGTGCTGTCGATCAATCCGTTCTGGTACAACCGCGAGCGCGATCTGGCCGGCCAGATCGTGAAGATACAGAACGAAAAGCTGGCTGAACTCTGTGCCTCGAAGCCCGACCGGTTTGCAGCTTTCGCCTCCCTCACCCTGCAGGCGCCCGATCTTGCCGTGCTGGAACTCGAGACCGCGGTGAAGAAGCAGGGCTTGAAGGGCGCCGCGATCGGCGATGTCGTCAACGGCGTCGAATTCTCCGATCCGAAGTTCCACCCGGTGTGGGCCAAGGCGGAAGAACTCGGCGTGCCCCTGTTTATTCATCCGCAGGGCATTCCCGAGCTCAGCAAGCGACTGAGCGGCAACGGCTGGCTTGCCAACACGATCGGAAATCCGCTGGGAACGACGCTGGCGCTCTCGCACCTTATCTTCGAGGGCACCTTCGACCGCTTTCCCGGGCTGAAAGTGATTGCGGCCCATGGCGGCGGCTTCCTGCCCTCCTACGCCGATCGTTCGGATCATGCTTGCCTGGTCGGTCCCAAAGGCTGCAATCCGAACGTGCAGCTCAAGAAAAAGCCGACCGAATACCTCAAGCAGATCTATTTCGATTCGCTGATCTTCTCACCCGAGGCGATCCGCCATCTGGCAGCCCAGGTTGGCGCCAGCCAGATCGTACTGGGCAGCGACTACCCTTATCCCTGGCAGCTCAATCCGGTGGGCCACATTTTCGACTCGGCATCGCTCAGCGACGACGAGAAAGCCGACATCCTCGGCCGCACCGCCGAAAGACTGTTCAAACTGGAGCGGTCCGTCGGACAAGCACGGTGAAGGGAGATGGCCGGGCATAGGTGAGCGGAAGCGACGCGGCTGTTCGGACAGCCATGCCCGGCCATGACGTCCTTATACCCTCACCATCCGCTTGCCGCGGTTCTCGCCGGCGAGCAGGCCGATCAGGGCTTTCGGGGTGTTCTCGATGCCGTCGATCACATCTTCCTGCACCTTGAGCTTGCCCGAGGCGACCCAGGACTGCAGGTCCTTCAATGCCGCGGCGCTCTGGTCCATGTAATCCGTCACGATGAAGCCCTGCATGACGAGGCGCTTCACCACGATCAGGCCGGGCACGCCGCGCGGGCCGTGCGCCGACGGCACGCCGTCATATTGCGAGATCGCGCCGCAGCAGGCGATACGGCCACGGTTGTTCATCAGCGACAGGCAGGCTTCGAGAATGTCGCCGCCGACATTGTCGAAATAGACGTCGATGCCCTTGGGGGCGGCAGCGCGCAGCGCCTTGAAGGTGGCGCCGTCCTTGTAATCGACCGCGGCATCGAAGCCGAGTTCGGACGTCAGCCACCGGCACTTGTCCTTGCCGCCGGCAATGCCGATGACGTTGCAGCCCTTGATCTTGGCGATCTGGCCGACGATCGATCCGACCGAGCCGGCAGCCGCCGACACCACGACGGTCTCGCCTTCCTTCGGCTTGCCGACATGCAACAGGCCAAAATAGGCGGTGAGGCCGGCGACGCCGTAGACGCTGAGCAGATGCGTCATCGGTTCCATCTTCGGCATCTTGTTCAGATGCTTCGCCGGCACGGCGGCATAGTCCTGCCAGCCGGTGTCGCCGAACACGATATCTCCCGGCGCTAGTCCCGGCGCATGCGAGGACACGACTTCGGCGATGCTGCCGCCCGCCATCACCGTGTTGGCCTCGACCGCAGCACGGTAGGTGGCGCCGTGCATCCAGGCGCGGTTGGCGGCGTCGAGCGAGATATAGCGCGTCCGTACCAGCACCTCGCCGTCCTTCGGCGCGGGAACGCTGCCGTTGACCATCTTGAAATGCTCAGGCCCCAGCTTGCCGGTCGGCTTCTCGACCAGCAGGATCTGACGATTGACGGTGTCGGTCATGATGTTCTCTCCCCTCCGTATCGTTTTTCTCGTGGCATTTTCGATGCAACTGACTGCGCATGAAGCATTCGACTGCACAGATTGTGCGCTGCATGAACGCTAGTAGGCATGTGCGCTTTTCACAACAGAAACATTCGGCAAAGTCGGTGACCCCTGATCCCTGTTGCATCGGTTACGAAATCTGCCAAGCTTGCCCCTGCCGGTTGCCAAGGAAACGGGGGCAAGATGTCCAACAGGTTCACGCAACTCATCCTGATCGCGATGGCGCTCGGCATCGTGATGGGCACGGTGGTTTTCAACTACATGCCCGACAGCCGCGTCGAGATCGCGGCATCCGTCAACCTGATCGCCATGCTCTTCCTGCGCCTGATCAAGATGATCATCGCGCCGCTGGTGTTCGCGACCCTCGTCGGTGGCATCGCGCATATGGGTACCGGTTCCAAGCTGGGCCGCGTGTTCGCCAAGACGATGGGCTGGTTCGTCAGCGCCTCCTTTGTCTCGCTGCTGCTTGGCCTTGTCATGGTCAACCTGCTGCAGCCCGGCGCCAACTTCCCCGGCACGCTGCCCGAAAAGGGACAATCGACCGGCCTGCCGGTCTCGGCCTTCTCGATCGAGAAATTCCTGACGCATCTGATCCCGACCTCGATCGCGGACGCGATGGCGCAGAACGAGATCCTGCAGATCGTGGTGTTCGCCGTGTTCTTCGCGGTCGCGCTCGGCGCATTGCCGGATCGCGCCAAGCCGATCCTGGGGCTGATCGACGACCTCGCCCATGTCATGCTGAAGGTCACCGGCTATGTAATGCTGTTCGCGCCGATCGCGGTGTGGGCGGCGATCATGGCGACGGTGTCGAAGAACGGCCTCGGCGTGCTGTGGAAGCTGATCGTGTTCATGGGCGGCTTCTATCTCTCGCTGATGATCCTGTGGGTCATCCTGATCGTGGTCGGCTTCATCGTGATCGGGCCGCGATACAGCCATTTGCTGCGCCTGATCCGCGAGCCGCTGATGATCGCGTTCTCGACGGCGTCGTCGGAAGCCGCCTATCCGAAGACGCTGGAAGGCCTCAACCGCTTCGGCGCCTCGTCGCGGATTTCGGCCTTCGTGCTGCCGCTCGGTTATTCCTTCAACCTCGACGGCACGATGATGTACTGCACCTTCGCCGCCGTCTTCATCGCGCAGACCTACCACATCGACATGTCGCTCGGCACGCAGCTCGCGATGCTGGCGACGCTGATGATAACCTCCAAGGGCGTTGCCGGCGTGCCGCGCGCATCGCTGGTGGTGATCGCCTCGACGCTCAGCCAGTTCGGCATTCCCGAGGCCGGGTTGTTGATGATCATGGGCATCGATACCTTCCTCGACATGGGCCGCAGCGCCACCAACGTGATCGGCAACTCGCTGGCGACCGCCGTGGTGGCGAAATGGGAGGGCGAGCTGAAGCCCGAACATGAGCTTGGACCTGACGATATCGTTCCCACCGACGCCGTTCCGGGCGAACCGCTGCCGGCGCATTGATGGGAGGGATGCATGCATCCAATTCCAATGAGGCTGGCCGGGATTGGCGGAGTGCTGCTGGCGGCTTGCCTGCTGGTAGCCCCGGCGTCGGCGCAGACCGCCGCCGAAGGGCTTAGCCCGACGCTCGCCAACATCAAGCGAACGCATGTCGTGCGTCTCGGCTATCGCGAAAGCTCGCCGCCGTTCTCGTTCCTCGATCACTCCAACCGGCCGATCGGCTACAGCCTCGAACTGTGCGAGGCGATCGTCGAGGAGATCGGCGTCGAGGTCGACGACGCCAATCTCAGGATCGAATACGTCAAGGTCACCTCCGACGACCGCATCCCGGCCGTGACGGAAAACAAGATCGATCTCGAATGCGGTTCGACCACGGCCAATGCCGAGCGCGCCAAGCTGGTGGCGTTTTCGCCGCTGATCTTCGTGGCCGGCACCAAGCTGATGGTGCCGAAGACGTCCACCATCTCCGCGCCCACCGACCTGAAAGGCAAGACCGTGGTGGTCACCAAGGGCACCACCAACGAGCAGGCGATGCACACGGTCGACAAGAAGTTCTCGCTCGGCCTGAACATCGTGACGTCGCCGGACCACGAGCAGTCCTACCAGATGCTGGCGGACGGCAAGGCGGATGCGTTCGCGACCGACGACATTCTGCTCTACGGCCTGATCGCGCGCCACAAGACCCAGGACAAGTTCAAGGTGACGGGTGAGTATCTGTCCTACGATCCCTATGGCATCATGTTCCGCAAGGGCGAGCCGCAATTGAAGGAGGTGGTCGAGCGCACCTTCCGCAAGCTCGGCTCGGGGCGTGACCTGGTGCCGCTCTACAACAAATGGTTTGTGGGGCGGCTGCCGACCGGCGAGAAGCTCGGCGTTTCGATCTCGCCGCAGCTCGAAGAGGCGTTCAAGGTGCTCGACGATACGCAGGGGTCGAGTAATTAGGCGTCTTGCCCCTCATGGTGAGGAGCCGCTACGCGGCTCGTCAGGATGAGGATCGCTGACGGCGCTCAGAAGAATTTCAGATCTTCGACGCGATCGCCTCTCGCGACCGTTGCATATTCGATCGCCAGGAACAGGCCGCCGGCCACATAGATTTTTCGCCGCTTTGCCTTTGCTAGGTCCTGTGAGAGCCGCACCGCATCTTCGATCGATGCGGCAACGCGAATATCCGCTGTGGGATTGGCGAGCTGCGCCGCGGCT
>Ga0081455_10003584_pt1 | contig 17816 bp, 23 predicted proteins | sample TabmetS3T2R1_FD_70207 | JGI IMG/M metagenome (GOLD analysis project Ga0081455, IMG submission 70207) | Tabebuia heterophylla rhizosphere microbial communities from the University of Puerto Rico - S3T2R1 | ecosystem: Host-associated > Plants > Roots > Rhizosphere ...
TCCCGCGCACGCTGGAGGCGCTTGACCGCTTCGGTGTGCCGCGCCGTATCGCCAGCTTCGTGCTGCCGCTCGGCTATTCGTTCAATCTCGACGGATCGATGATGTACTGCACCTTCGCGACGATCTTCATCGCCCAGGCTTACGGGATCGACCTGACGATCGGGCAGGAACTCACTATGCTCCTGCTGCTGATGGTGACCTCCAAGGGCATGGCGGGCGTGCCCCGCGCCAGTCTGGTCGTGATCTCCGCGACGCTGAGCTTTTTCCATATTCCCGAAGCGGGTCTGGTCCTGATCCTGGCGGTCGATCATTTCCTCGACATGGGCCGCTCGGCCACCAACGTCGTTGGCAACGCGGTCGCCAGCGTCGCCATCGCGCGCTGGGAAGGCGCGATCGAAGTGCTGGAACCCGCCGAGATCGAACCGCCGCACGCCCCGACGCATACGCCGGAACACGGCTTGCGCGGATTGGACATCGATCCCAAGGTTTGAGCCATGACCGCACCAGACTCACCTTCCCGGCTGATCGACGCCAGGATCAGCGAACTGAACACCGCGCGCTCATCAGGGAAGCCGATCCCGAAGTCGTCGAGGAATGGAAATGGCGCGGCGTGCCGGTCTGGTCGCACGGCGGCATCCTCTGCACCGGCGAAACCTACAAGACCGTCGTGAAATTGACCTTCGCCAGGGGCGCTTCGCTCAACGACCCGGCGACGCTCTTCAACTCCAGCCTTGAGGGCAATACCCGGCGCGCCATCGATATCCATGAGGGCAAGGAAATCGACGGCAAAGCATTCAAGGCGCTCATCCGCGCCGCCGTCGCACTCAACCTCGCGGGCAAGAAAGCAAAGCGCGCCTGACGACACACAACACCTCCGCAGGAGCACGATTCAAGACCCGCTTCCGCCGAACTGGCGCCTCCGCGCTTTGCACGCTAGAGCGACCTCGTTCTCCGCGCTCAGGCTGAGCCTGTCGAAGCCTGAACACCCTTCGACAAGCTCAGGGTGAGCGCATTCACATCATTCTACGCTAGGGAGCGCAATGCCTCCGCCACCCAAAGCCCACCCTCAAAAGCCCTCCGCACCACGACGGGAACCCGAACAATATCGTCCGCCCAAATCGACGAAGGAAGGCCAGCGCATCGCCAAGCTGCTCGCCCGCGCCGGTATCGCCTCGCGCCGCGAGATCGAGCGGATGATAGCCGAGGGGCGGATCGCGAAGGACGGCGTCGCGCTGGATACGCCCGCGACGATTGTCACCTCGCTCCACGGCATCACCGTCGACGGCAAGCCGGTCAAGGCGCCCGCCCCCGCTCGCCTGTTCCGCTATCATAAGCCGTCGGGCCTGCTCACCGCCGAGCGCGACCCGAAGGGCCGTCCGACCATCTACGACCGGCTGCCGAAAGGCCTGCCGCGCCTGATGCCGGTCGGCCGGCTCGACCTCAACACCGAGGGCCTGCTGCTGCTCACCACCGACGGGGAACTCAAGCGCCAGCTCGAGCTGCCCTCGACCGGCGTCACCCGCAGCTACCGCGCCCGCGCATATGGCAATGTCACCCAGGCCCAGCTCGAGGATCTGATCGACGGCATCGAGATCGAAGGCGTGCGCTACGGCTCGATCGACGCCAATCTGGAACGCCGCACCGGCGCCAATGTCTGGATCGAACTGAAACTGGCCGAGGGCAAGAACCGCGAGGTCCGCCGCGTGCTGGAGCATCTCGGCCTCAAGGTCTCCCGCCTGATCCGCACCGCCTACGGCCCCTTTGCGCTCGGCGATCTGCCGACCGGCGCGGTCGACGAAATCCGCCAGCACGATCTGGTGGCGTTCCGGAAGACCCTGAAATGAAATCCTCCCCGGCACGGGGAGGGGGACCGGCGCAGCCGGTGGAGGGGGATCGCCCCTTGCGTATCGCCCAGCCGTTTCCCCCCTCCACCACCCTACGGGTGGTTCCCCTCCCCGTACCGGGGAGGTTATGAGGATCATCGCGGGCCAATGGCGCGGGCGGCCACTCAAGGCCCCGTCCGGCCAGTCTACCCGCCCGACCAGCGACCGCGCGCGCGAGGCACTGTTCTCGATGCTTGCCAGCCGCATCGGCGGTTTCGAGGGCCTCAAGGTCGCCGATCTTTTCGCCGGTACCGGCGCGTTGGGACTTGAGGCGCTCTCGCGCGGCGCGGCGCATTGCACCTTCGTCGAGACCGACCGCGCCGCGCTGGACGCACTCAAAGTCAATGTCGCGACGCTTGGTGCCGATGCCACGATCCGCGCACAATCCGCCGAACATTTCACTGGCGGCCCATTCGATCTGATCTTCGCTGACCCGCCCTACCACAGCGGCCTCGGCCAGCGCGCGCTGGAAAGCGTCGCGCTTGCCCCAGGGGGCTGGGCCAGTCTTGAAACCGCGCGCGATGAACAAGTCGCCATTCCCGGCCTTGCCATCGAAGCCGAGCGCATCCACGGCAAAGCGAAGATCACCCTGCTGCGCGGTGGTCCTCACATACCCGGATAGCGTTCGAACCCCGGCAATTCATCCAGCGTCCTGGTCCAGCCGAGCCGTTCGGCGAGCTGGATCTGCGCGCCCGGCGGCGCGGCCTCGGGATCGTCGAGGGTGCAGGATTGGATATCAATCAACCCCGGCAGCGCGTCGTCGTTCGTGTAGAACAGCCCCGTCCCGCACACGCCGCAAAATTGGCGTCTCCCATGTTCCGATGAGGCATAGGTGACGGGCGTGCCTTCGATCGCCACCTGCTCCGCCTTGAACGCGATCCACCCGACCATCGGCGCGCCCGCATGCCGCCGGCAATCATCGCAGTGGCACACCGCATGATGCAGCGCCTCGCCCTCCGCTTCATAGCGGATAGCACCGCAATGGCACCTGCCCGAAATCGTCATAACCCATCTCCCGTGTTTCTCATTTGTTCTCATATCCGACGGAGTGCGGCAAGGGGGTGCCATGCCACCCGGCCGGACTCAGCAACGGCTTGCCCTGCCCGCCCTCGTTCCCTACCTGTTCGCAGGTGACTCAAGCGCCACTACCCCAGAGCGAAGACTTCCCCTGGCTCCGCGGCCTCAATCCGCCGCAGCGCGAGGCCGTGCTCACCACCGAAGGCCCGGTCCTCGTCCTCGCGGGCGCGGGCACGGGCAAGACCGCCGCGCTCACCGCCCGCCTCGCGCATCTGGTGGCCACTCGCCGCGCCTGGCCGGGCGAGATCCTCGCCGTCACCTTCACCAACAAGGCCGCCCGCGAGATGAAGGAGCGCGTCGGCCGCCAGCTCGGCGGGGCGATGGAAGGCATGCCCTGGCTCGGCACCTTCCACGCCATCGCAGCCAAGATGCTCCGCCGCCATGCCGAGCTGGTCGGCCTGCAATCCAACTTCACCATCCTCGACACCGACGACCAGCTCCGCCTCCTCAAACAGCTCATCGTCGCGTCGGACCTCGACGAGAAGCGCTGGCCCGCCCGCCAGCTCGCCGGGCTGATCGACCGCTGGAAGAATCGCGGCTGGACCCCGGCTGAAATCGACGCGGGCGAAAGCGAGCAATTCGCCAACGGCCGCGGCCGCGATCTCTATACCGCCTATCAGGATCGCCTGCGCGCCGTGAACGCCTGCGATTTCGGTGATCTGCTGCTCCACATGCTGGTGATCCTGAAGACGCACCGCGACGTGCTCGCCGACTACCAGCGCCGCTTCAAATATATCCTGGTCGACGAATATCAGGACACCAACGCCAGCCAGTATCTCTGGCTCCGCCTGCTGGCGCAGGAGCGCAAGAACATCTGCTGCGTCGGCGACGACGACCAGTCGATCTACAGCTGGCGCGGCGCGGAGGTCGCCAATATCCTGCGCTTCGAAAAGGATTTCCCCGGCGCGGTCATCATCCGCCTCGAACAGAATTACCGATCGACCCCGCACATTCTTGCCGCCGCCAGCGGCCTTATCGCCAACAATGGCGGCCGCCTTGGCAAGACGCTGTGGACCGAGGAAGGATCCGGCGAGCGGGTCAAGGTCGTCGGCGTCTGGGACGGCCCCGAGGAAGCTCGCCGCATCGGTGACGAGATCGAGGCGGCGCAGGCGCGCGGCGAACGCATCGACCGCACCGCCATCCTCGTCCGCGCCCAGTTCCAGACCCGCGAGTTCGAGGAACGCTTCATCGCGATCGGCCTGCCCTATCGCATCGTCGGCGGCTTCCGCTTCTACGAGCGCGCCGAGATCCGCGACGCGCTCGCCTATCTCCGCGTCATCGCCCAGCCCGCCGACGACCTCGCCTTCGAACGCATCATCAACACGCCGAAACGGGGGCTAGGCGACAAGGCCATCGCCCGCCTCCACCAGCTCGCCCGCGCCGAGGGCGTTCCACTAACAACAGCAGCAGCCTGGCTGACGGATGTCATCCCCTTTTCCCGTCATCCCGGCGAAAGCCGGGACCCATACCCCCAAACGTCCGAGCTTATGGGTCCCGGCTTTCGCCGGGATGACGCGAAGAGTGGTGGCCTCACCCCTCAGGCCCGTCGCGGCCTCACCACCCTCATCTCCGATTTCGCCCGCTGGCGCGACAATCTCGCCACCCTCCCCCACGCCGAGCTCGCCCGCCTCATGCTCGACGAGAGCGGCTACACCGCGATGCTCCAGAACGAGCGCTCCGCCGAATCCGCCGGCCGCCTCGAAAACCTCGCCGAGCTTGCCCGCGCGATGGAAGAGTATGAAACCCTCGGCGCCTTCCTCGAGCATGTCAGCCTGGTGATGGACAATGACGCGGCGGCGGACGAGGAAAAGGTCACGATCATGACCATCCACGCCGCCAAGGGCCTAGAATTCGACACCGCCTTCCTCGTCGGCTGGGAAGAAGGTGTCTTCCCCTCGCAACGCGCGCTCGACGAAGGCGGCCTTGCCTCACTGGAGGAAGAACGCCGCCTGGCTTACGTGGCGATCACCCGCGCCCGCCAGCGCGCCAGCATCTACCACGCCGCCAACCGCCGCATCTACGGCCAGTGGACCAGCTCGATCCCCTCGCGCTTCATCGCCGAGCTGCCGCGGGATCATATCGACAGCGAGAGCACCATGTCCGGCGGCGAGTCCCTCTGGCGCGCCCAGTGGAGCGAGCACAGCGACCCCTTCGCCCATGTCGCCCGCGACCGCCCCGACCGCGCCCAGCACCGCGGCCCCGGCTGGCAGCGCGCGAGCAGCATGGCGGTCCCAAACCCCTCTCCCCTTCAGGGGAGAGGCTGGGAGAGGGGCAGCCCCCAAATCCCCGTCTGGGAACGCCAGCCCCGCGTCGTCGAAGCCCGCGCCCCCGCCGCCAGCTACGCCGCCAAGCCGCGCGCGGACCTCTCGGTCGGCCTGCGCGTCTTCCACCAGAAATTCGGCTACGGCACCATCGCGGAGATCGAGGGCAACAAGCTGGAGATCGATTTCGAGCAGGCGGGCAGGAAAAGGGTGATGGATAGTTTTGTGAGCCCGGACGCCGCCTAGTGTCGGTCCGGTTGATGTTGAATCGCGCTCAGGCTGAGCCTGTCGAAGCCTCAGCGCGAGCGGTAGCCGCTTTGCGGCGGGCGCTAACCCTTCGACAAGCTCAGGGTGAGCGCGCTTAATTCAGACCGACTCTACCCCCTTTCCCGCTTGCGGAGAGGGTTGGGTGAGGGCGTTGTTCTTGCCAATATTGACATCTCGGAACAATGGACCATATTTCTGGTCCAGAAAGGCCGCGCCATGCACCTGCCCATCGTCGAAGCGAAAGCCAAGCTCTCCGAACTCGTCCGTCGCGCCAAGGCCGGCGAGGAGATCGTCCTCACCCGCCATGGTGAGGCCGAAGTGCGGCTTGTGCCGGTTGAAAAAAAACGCAAACCCACGCGCGAGGAGAAACTCGCCTTGCTCGAACAGTTGCGCGGTGCAGCCAAAGTGCGTGGCCCTTATGACGGCTCTGACGCCGCGCATTCCGCTGACTTTCTCTATGACGAGGACGGCCTGCCTGCGTGATCGTCGTCGACAGCTCGGCGCTAATCGCGATAGTGCAGGACGAGCCATTGGCCACAGCGTGCGGCCTCGTCTTAGCCGACAACGAAGATTTCCTGATAGCGGCGCCAACGCTGACCGAAGCGCTCGTCGTCAGTGCCCGACGCGGTGTGGACCATGAAATCCGGCACCTGATCGAAAGTTTTGATTTCGAGATCGTCCCCCTGACCGCTGACCGTGCTTACGCCGCCGCGGACGCTTATCGCCGCTTCGGCAAGAGCTTCCATCCGGCGAAGCTCAACTATGGCGACTGCTTCTCCTACGTTACAGCAATCGAACATGATTGCCCGCTGCTGTTCGTCGGCGACGATTTCGCAAAGACGGATGTGCGGAACGCCCTCAAGGAACAATGAGGCCCGCGAGCCCCTCTCCCCTTCAGGGGAGAGGCTGGGAGAGGGGCCTGCGCGCCTTCCACCAGAAATTCGTCTACGGGACGATTGCCGAGATCGAGGGCAACAAGCTGGAGATCGATCCGAGCAGGCGGGGCGGAAAAGGGTGATGGATAGTTTTGTAAATCCCGCCTGACGAGTTCGGCGGAGGGTTCGTCCGCCAAACCTAATTTCCTACCAATTTTGCTTCTTGATAAGCGGAGTGATGTTGCCCGTTTCAGTCAAAAGATTTGCATAAATGTTTATATTGGCAATCGCAGCCTTTCCTACATCTCGATCTTTCAATAACTGATAGACCCGCTCACAATCTTCCCACGTAATGCTATAATTAAGGAAATGACCACCTGATTTGATATCATTCACAGACGATCCTGAAAACCGCATCAAAAGATACCGTTGGTAAATTGCCCATGCCGCCGGAAGTCTTCCTTCGACGTTAGCGCCGATCTCTCTATTAAGATTAAATTCAATCGCCTTTTGGGATTTTACGAATATATAATAAACCTTCTTCATTTCATTTAAAATTTTCCCGACTTCTGGAACAGATAAAATTGTATTTTTATCATACGGAGAAAGTATATTGTAGAGTGCTTGAACACTCTTATTTATAAACATGCCTTCTATCATCGTTGAAGGATTTGTATTTTCTCTTTCTGGATAATCGGCAAATTCGGAGAGTTGCATTTCCAAACGCTGAAGAGCTTGCGCCTTCTCTTCCTTAGTCACTGGCGCATAGGTGCCTGCTATGACACCGTAGTTTGGCCCTTCAACTTTCACATCGCCCGTATTTGATGGCGCTTGCGGATGCTCAATATGACGATCCTGCTCGGATGACGTAACGCTGCTGCCATCTCCAGCAGCTACCTGAACCTTGCTGTCAGGCGCTGCTGTAGTTGTAGGTTGATTAGGAGCAACCTCCACCTTCGGCTTAGGGTCTTGCCAAATCGTGTAGCATAGCAAAAGCGCTAAAATTTGAACGACCGCTATCGCCGCCAGCTTCAAGAATGCAGGCAGCGCTTGGGCATAACCTATGCCGTCTTTCAGCAAATCCATCATTAGCCATCCCCTGTTCAACTACTTATAACCATCATCAGCATTGCGCTATCGTGATGGTGGATTAGGATTAGTAGGGGCTTTAGGCTTGGGACGTAAGTTTACCAATTTCCGGAGCAGCCCGCGTAGGCGCCTTGTAGAAGCGCGACCTTCCTGATATAGTCACCAAACTAGTCAGGAACTTGCCATGGATCGCATCAACCTAGCCGACGCCAAGGCGCATTTCAGCGAACTCGCGGATCGCGTCGAAGCGGGCGAGTCCATTGAGGTCATGCGCCGGGGCAAGCCCGTGGTCCGCATGAGCCCACCGCAGCCGGAAAAGAAGCCGATCGATTTCGCCTCGCTCCGAAAGCTTCGCGATCAAATGCCCTGGCAGGAAGAATCCGCGGGTGATTTCATCCGCAGGATGCGGGACTCCGACCGCTACTGATGAATTATCTCGATGCATCGGCCGTCGTCGCCTTGCTGACGCCGGAGGCTGGCAGCAACAGGGTCGAGGCATGGCTGCAAGCGGCCGAGGACAATCCCTGCGTCAGCCCATGGGTGAACAGCGAGATCTCCAGCGCGCTTGCGATCAAGGTCCGCACCAATGCCCTGTCGCTTGAGGCCCGCGCGCTCGCGCTGTCCGATTGGCAGCGTCTGCGCCACGCCAGCCTCGCGATCGAGCCAATCCATGCCGGGCATTTCGATCTCGCCGCCAGCTATTGCGACCGCGCCGATCTGAACCTTCGTGCGGCCGACGCGCTGCATATCGCGGTTTGCGCCACCGCCAGCCATCGGCTGGTCACGCTGGATCGCGCCATGGCCGATGCGGCGCTGCTCTTGGGCGTTCCAGCGGTAATTCCCTGAACTCACATCCCCCGCCATTTCCGCAATGGCCCGCCCGCTCCCGCCGGAGTAAATAGCCGCCCTGGGGAGGCACCACGCGAGTCGGCCGCGATCCCGCGCATCTTTCGCGCGAATCGGCCGTGAACAGGAGGTTCGCCATGCCCACCATCACCACCGCTGACGGCACGACCATATGGTACAAGGATTGGGGTCCGAAGGACGCCCGCCCGATCGTCTTCCACCATGGCTGGCCGCTGTCGGCGGACGATTGGGACAATCAGATGATGTTCTTCCTGGGCAAAGGATATCGCGTCATCGCCCATGATCGGCGCGGCCATGGCCGATCCGAGCAGACCTGGACCGGCAACGATATGGACACCTACGCCGCCGACGTCATCGCGCTCGCCGATCATCTCGATCTCAAGGGCGCCGTCCATATCGGCCATTCGACCGGCGGCGGCGAGGTCGCCCATTATGTCGCGCGCGCCAGGCCTGGCCGCGTCGCCAAGGCCGTCCTGATCGGGGCGGTGCCGCCGATCATGGTCAAGTCGGACAACAATCCCGGCGGCCTGCCGATCGAGGTGTTCGACGGCTTCCGCGCCGCGCAGAACGCCAACCGTGCCCAGCTCTTTCTCGATATCCCGACCGGGCCCTTCTACGGCTACAACCGTCCCGGTGCGCAGATTTCCGAAGGCGTGATCCGCAACTGGTGGCGCCAGGGTATGATGGGCGGCGCCAAGGCGCACTATGATTGCATCAAGGCCTTCTCCGAAACCGACTTCACGGAGGATCTGAAGGCGATCGAGGTTCCGGTGCTGGTGATGCACGGCACTGACGATCAGATCGTGCCCTATGCCGATTCGGCGCCACTTTCGGCCAAGCTGCTCAGGAACGGCACGCTCAAAAGCTATGAAGGCCTGCCCCACGGCATGTGCACGACGCACCCCGATATCATCAACGCCGATCTGCTCGCGTTCATCGAGGGCGATGGCGCGGGCACGGAGCCTGAAGGTGCGCGACAGGCGGAGCTGGCTTAGCCGGGCGGATCCAGCCCGCCTTTTCGCTGAAGGGGCCGCGCGCGGGACGCGGCCCCGGATACGTCAGCAGCCGCAGCTCTTGCAGCGGCACTTGGCGCAATTGCATGGATCGCAACGGCAGGGGTTGCAGGGGCAATCCTGTTTGGTGGGTTCGGTCATGGGTCGTCTCCTCGTTCGATCAAGTTGCTTGTCCAAGAGCGGACCCATCCCCTATAAGTTCCGTACCGTGGTACGGAGTCAAGCATGAAAAGCGTGACGATCGCTGGACTCGCGAAGGCAGGTGGCGTGGGGGTGGAGACGGTGCGCTATTATCAGCGGCGCGGCTTGCTCGGCACGCCGGAGCGCGGTTGGAACGGCGGCGTGCGGCGCTACGGCGAGGGCGATGTGCAGCGGCTGCGCTTCATCCGCGCGGCGCAGGGCGCGGGCTTCACGCTGGAGGAGATATCCGAGCTGCTCGCGCTCGATGCCGGGCATGATCATGCCCGCGCCCGCGCGCTGGCCGAGGCGCGCATCGCCGCGCTGGACGCGAAGATCGCCGAGCTACGGTCGGCCCGCGCGTCGCTCTCCCGCCTCGCGCGCCATTGCGCGGCGAGCACCAGCGGCCCATGCCCCATCCTGACCGCATTCGAACCCTGACCGTGAGCGCCGAAAAACTTTCCTACACGCCGTTTTTCCGGCAGGCTGGCCTGCGACTCGAAAGGGCGGAAAATAGCTATTTCTTGCGCGCGTAAATCAGGCGTCGTGCGCGATGTTTATGAAGTTAGTTGGAATTGGAAAAATTGACTTGGGCGGCATGGTTCACAAACCATATTAACTTGAGCGGGGGACGTGATGAGCGAATTTCCAGCGGATATCTTTACCGAGCAGGAGAATGTCGATCCCGACGCGCTCGCGAATCTCGGGCCGCTACGGCGTCTGGCCGGGACGTGGGTGGCGGAAGCCGGACTCGACCGCTCGCCCAAGGCCGACGGGCCGGAGGAACGCGTCTATCAGGAACGCATCGTCTTCGAGCCGATCGACCCGCAGTCCAACGGCCCGCAGCTCCTCTATGGCCTGCGCTACCATGTCCATATCAACACGCGGGAGGAGGACATCACCTTCCACGATCAAGTCGGCTACTGGCTCTATGAGCCCGCGACCGGCCTGATCATGCAGTCGGTGACGATCCCGCGTGGGCAGGTCGTGCTGGCGGGCGGCCATGCGGCGCCGGATGCGAAGACGCTGTCGGTCTCGGCGCGGCGCGGCGACACCGAATATGGCATCTGCTCGACCGGCTTTCTCGAACATGCCTTCCGCACTGATGCCTACCGGCTCGACATCATCTTCAACGCCGACGGCTCGTGGAGCTATGTCAGCGAGGTGACGCTCAAGGTGCGCGGCCAGGACGAGCCCTTCATCCACCGCGACAAGAACACGCTGCGCAAGGTCGCCGAGGCGGATCAGAACCCGCTCGCCCGCATCGTCGGCGCGCGGAAATAGATGACCGAGCACGGTTTGGCTCCACTGCGTTCGAGCCGAGCTGAATCGGCCGACCAAGTCTCATTTCTCGATCTCATAGGAGAGCCAGCGCAGGAACATGCCGAGGATCGAACTCGCCATGCCGAGCAGAAGACAGGCGAACAACAGCGGTTGCTCGCGCGCCGACTTCCAGGACACGACGCCGAGCGCAGCCACGCTGAGCGTGGAGATCGCATAGCCCAGCGCCTTGATCGTCGATGGTTTCACGCTCCTCTCCTGCCGGAGACAACCGAAAGCGCGCATCGAAAGTTTCATTTTCCTACATGCGTTCCTTGAGTCATAGACTCGCGGATGTCACGACGTCCTCATCCCGAACCCTGTCGCCCGCCGGTCGATCACCTCCTGGGCTTCGCGCCGGTCCCGTCCGCCTCGACGCGGCATGACGGCTGGACGCCCGAGACAGCGCGGCTTCATCGCGGCATTGGCGATGCTGGGCGTGGTCAGCGCCGCGGCCCGATCGGTAGGGATGAGCGCCAAGTCGGCCTATGCCTTGCGCAAGCGCGCGGGGGAGAACAGCGCGTTCGCCAGCATCTGGGACGAAGCGGCGGCGCAAGGCCGCGACCACGCGGTCGATCTCGCCATTGAACGCGCGATCGAGGGCGAGGCGATTCCGGTCTTCTATGGCGGTCGCCAGATCGGCGAGCGGCGGCGTTACAATGACCGGCTGATCATCGCGGCGCTGCGCGCATTGCAGCCCCAGCCTCTGCGCCCACCGTCGCGCGACAACGGCTTGTCCCGATTCCAGCGGAACTAGCGTGACTTTCGTTACCTTCACGGGCCTTGGTTCAATCGAGACGACAGACGAAGGGACGGCGCGGCGATGGAAAACCGGGTTCGCCATCTGGACGGCTGGCGCGGCTTCGCGATCCTGGCGGTGCTGGTCGGCCACTATCTGACGTCGAAGGGACTCAATTTCGGGCGTCTCGGGGTCGAGCTGTTCTTCGTGCTGAGCGGGCGGTTGATGGCCGAGATCCTGTTCGTGCGGGAGCGGCCGCTCGGCAGCTTCTATGTGCGCCGCTTCACCAGGGTCTATCCCGCGCTGTTCGCCTTCGCCTGCATCCTGCTGGGCGTGGCGGTGGCGGGTCTCGCGCCGGATCCGACCGGCCTGCAAACGCTCTCGGTGGTAACGCTCACCTACAATTATCTCCTGCCGGAGATCGGCCGGACGGCGGTACTCGGCCATATCTGGTCGCTCTGCGTCGAAGAGCATATGTATCTGCTGCTCGGCCTCGTCGCCTTCCTTTGTCGCCGTTACGCGAAACTGAGACCGGCACCGATCCTCGCGGTGCTGATCCTGCTCGCGCTGGCGATCGGCACGGTCCAGACCGCAATGGGCTGGGGCTACTACGACGTCTATTGGCGTTCCGACACGCGCGGCGGATCGATCCTGATGGGCGCGCTCGCCTTTCTGGCGCTACGCGAGACCACCGCTCCGTTCCTCGCATCGTCCGTTGCGCCGATCGCGCTCGGCGTCACAGGTGTCGCGCTGAACCTCCACGCCCTGCCCGATCCACTCAAATACAGCCTCGGCACCGCCTGCCTCGCCGCAAGCCTGGCCCTGTCCCACCGCGCACCGCGCTGGGCGCTGGGGGTGCTGGAACATCGCTTCGTGCTGATCGCCGGAACGCTATCCTATTCGCTCTATCTGTGGCAGCAGCCCTTTTACAAGGAGGTGCCCGGCTTCCCCGAGCGCCTGGCCGTACTCCCGCTCGCGCTTCTCGCGGGTGTCCTGAGCTACCGCCTCATCGAGCAGCCGGCTCGTCGCGCCCTCAACCGCCGCTTCCACGCCCGGCCCTCGCGGATCGCGGAGGAGGAGCGCACAGCCGAGGAAATCCCCTTCGCTCCGGCGCCGCGTCCGCTCTGATCTTCGCTACGCGGCTTCGACCGCGAAGAGCGTTACGCCATCATATTTGTCGTTGGCGGGATCGAAGGTCGCATCGACCTCGAACTCGCGCTCGACGATCCCGCGCACCTCGAGGCCCGCGAGCTTGAACGTGCCGATCTTGACCTCGCGCGGCGGCTTGCCTTCGCGCTCGATGGTAACCGCGTCGATGAACAGTTCGCCGTGCCGGGTGTAGAGGATATGCGGTGCGAGCTTCACTGTGCCTCGATTGTAGGAGGCCTCGATGCATTTGCGCAGCGCGATCGCCTCGAGCAGAATCTTGTTCGCTTCCATCGGTATTCGTTACAGCCATGTCAGTTATAGGGGACCACAGCCATCGCCCAAAAGTTTTTGCGATGCAACGTCAGATAGGCCTGTCTTTTGAAAAGAAGGCCGCTACGAGCGCCCATCATGACTCGCTTCAGCCCCGGAATCGGCATCATCATCTTCTCCGCTGAGCTTGGTAAAGTGGTAATGCCGTGACGGGTGGCGCGCCGCCCGGAGCCGGTTTGCCGATGCCGCGACGCCTGCGCGCGATCGTTGCGATCAGCCTCGGAATCGCACTGGTGGTGATCGACGGATCGATCGCCAATGTAGCGCTGCCGACGATCGCTCGGGATCTCGGTGTTTCCGGATCGGCGGCGGTCCTCGTGGTGACGGTCTACCAGCTCGTGCTGGTGATGACGCTGCTCCCCTGTTCGGCGCTGGGAGAGCGAATGGGGCATCGCACCCTCTATCAGTACGGATTGCTGCTGTTCACCGCAGCGACGATTCTTTGCTTCTTCGCCCGCAGCCTGCCCTTCCTGCTGATCGTGCGGATCGCGCAAGCCTTGGGGGCGGCGGCGGCGCTCAGCGTCTCCATGGCCATGATCCGTTCCATCTATCCGGCAAGCCAGCTCGGGCGAGGCCTGGGTTTCAACTCGGTGATCGTCGGTAGTGCAAACGCCGTCGCGCCGACGCTGGGCGGCTTGATTCTCGGCGTCGCGCCATGGCCGTGGGTCTTCGCCGCGGCGGCGCCCTTTGGCGTCGTGTCGCTCCTGCTGGCCCGTGCCCTGCCGGCTCCAAAACCGCGCGACCAGCCTTATGACGTGCTAGGCGCGGTGCTTTGTGCCAGTACGTTCGGATTGGTGGTCAGCGGATTGGAAAGCGGCGTGCACGGGAACTCGCCCGTGATTTCCGGCGCGCTGGTGCTGACCGGCCTGGTGATCGGCCGAAACTTCGTAAAGCGCGAGTTGAGCGCGTCCAGCCCGATGCTGCCGCTCGATCTGTTGGCTGTTCCTGCGGTTGGCTTCGCCGCCGCCGGTGCGTTCGCCGCGTTCATGGGAACGATGACCCTGATCGTCATGATTCCTTTCCAGCTCCAGAACGACTTCGGATTTTCGCCGAGCGAAGTGGGCACGATTTTCGCTGTCTGGCCGCTGACCGCGCTCGTGCTCGCTCCTGTGGCCGGTATGCTGTCGGATCGATTTTCAGTTGCGACATTGTGCCTCACCGGGAGCTCGGTCGCCATCGTCGGCATGCTGTCGGTTGCCTTCATGCCGGCGGGTGCCGCTGAATGGGATATCGCTTGGCGGTTCATTCTCTGCGGCGGTGGCTTCGCGCTGTTCGCGGCCCCCAACATGCGTTCGATCATCGGCGCGGCCCCGGTCCATCGTTCAGCGGCCGCCGGCGGCTTGGTCGCGACCAGTCGGCAGCTCGGCCAGACGCTGGGCGCGACGGCTGGCGCCATCTTGCTCGCCTTCGATTTCGGTGCTGGGCCTCTGCCCGGCATCGTCGCCGCCGCCCTGATGGCCTTCGCCCTGTTGACCGCCATTGGCCGCCTGCGTCTCAAGGCCCGATCCGGCCCGGCCCCGGACATGCCGCCCGTGTGATGGCGTTCGTAGCTTTGCTCGGCCCGAGATAAAATTGATTGCGGAACCCCGTGGTCGAAATCTACTTAGCCGTACGTGCCCCCTCCCAGCCATCCTCTTTCCGTACCAGGCTTCCGATCGTTCCTGATCGCGCGTTTCGTCATCGTGATCGCCCAGAACGCGCTGGTCGTGGTGATCGGCTGGCAGGTCTATGACATTGCCCGGCGAACGATGGGCACGAAAGAGGCCGCGTTCCAGTTGGGCCTCGTCGGCCTGGCGCAGTTCCTGCCACTGCTGTTGCTGACCCTGGTCGTCGGCTGGGTCGCGGATCACGTCGATCGCCGCTGGATCGCGCGCGGTGCGGTAATTCTCGAAATAGGGTGCGCACTAGCGCTCGCCTTGCTTACCCGTTCCGGCACCATAGCATTGCCGTCCTTGTTCGCTGTGGCTGTGCTGCTTGGCGTGGCTCGAGCCTTTGCCGGCCCGGCGTTTACAGCGCTCGGCCCCAACCTTGTCCCGCCGCCGCTATTGCCGCGCGCGATCGCGCTCAACGCAACGGGGTTCCAAAGTGGCATGATCCTCGGGCCGGCGATCGGAGGCTATCTCTACGCGATCGACCAGCCAGTTCCTTATTTTGTCGCGGCTGGCCTGTTCGTCATTGCGCTGATCTCGCTTCTGACGATCGGCCCGGTAAATCGTCCCCCAATCGATCGCAGCATCAGGCCCTGGCGCCAGATGGTCGAAGGTCTCCGCTACGTCCGCCGCAACAGGCTGGTGTTCGGGGCCATTTCGCTCGATCTTTTCGCTGTCCTGCTGGGGGGCGCCACGGCGATGCTCCCGATCTACGCGCGCGATATTCTCCATGTCGGCTCGGAGGGTCTCGGCCATCTGCGCGCCGCGCCCGCCATCGGCGGCGGCGCGACTGCCTTGTGGCTGAGCTTCCGGCCGATCACCGACCATGTCGGGCTGAAGCTCCTGGGCGGCGTCGTGGTGTTTGGGGCGGCGACGATCGCGTTCGGCCTTTCGCGATCGATGATGCTCTCGCTGGTCTGTCTCGCGCTGCTCGGAATGGGCGATATGCTGTCGGTGTTCGTGCGTCAGTCGCTCATTCAGATATACACGCCCGATGCCATGCGCGGTCGCGTGAGTGCGGTCTCGACGCTGTTCATCTCCGGTTCTAACGAGCTTGGAGAGGCCGAATCGGGGCTGCTCGCCGCACTGATCGGGCCGGTCGCCGCGGTTGTCGCTGGTGGCGCGGGCGCTATCGTGATCACGATCCTGTGGGCGCGATGGTTTCCGGAGCTGCGCAATGCGCGCAGCTTTGAGCCGCCGGCTCAAGAGTTTGAACCCAGGGCCAAGGAGACGATGGCATGAAGGTCTCGAATATCCTCGAAAGTATCGGCAACACCCCGCACATCCGCATGCAGCGGCTGTTCGGGCCAGAGGCAGAGGTCTGGATCAAGTCCGAGCGCGCGAATCCCGGAGGATCGATCAAGGACCGCATCGCCCTGTCGATGATCGAAGACGCGGAGAAATCCGGGAGGCTCAAGCCCGGAGGAACTATCATCGAGCCCACGTCCGGCAACACCGGCATCGGCCTCGCCATGGTGGCGGCGGTCAAGGGCTACAAGCTCGTGCTGGTCATGCCCGAATCGATGTCGCTCGAGCGCCGCCGGCTGATGCTTGCCTATGGCGCGACCTTCGACCTTACCCCGCGCGAGAAGGGCATGAAGGGTGCGATCGAACGTGCGCTTCAGCTTATCGACGAAACTCCCGGCTCCTGGATGCCGCAGCAATTCGAGAACAGCGCCAATATCGACGTCCATATCCGGACCACCGCCGAGGAAATCTTCGCCGATTTCCGAGATGCCCCAATCGATGCGCTGATCACCGGCGTCGGAACCGGTGGCCACATCACCGGCTGTGCCGAGGTGTTGAAAGCGCGCTGGCCGAGCCTCAAGGTCTTCGCGGTCGAGCCGACGCTGTCGCCGGTCATCTCGGGCGGTGCACCGGGTCCGCATCCGATCCAGGGCATCGGCGCGGGCTTCGTCCCAGCAAACCTCCATACCCGGCTGCTTGACGGCGTGATCCAGGTCGATCCGGTGCAGGCCAAGGAAATGGCGCGCCGCGCCGCCCGCGAGGAAGGCATGCTGGTCGGCATCTCATCGGGCGCCACCTTGCAGGCGATCGCCCAGAAACTCGCCGAACTACCCAAAGGCGCGCGGGTTCTTGGCTTTAATTACGACACCGGCGAACGCTATCTTTCGGTACCGGATTTCCTGCCGGAATAGCTACAGTCGCTTGCCTTCACGACCGGCAATCTCGACGACATATTGCCAGGCGACGCGGCCGGATCGGCTGCCCCGCTGGGTGGCCCAGCTTACCGCTTCCTGCGGATCGATGGTAAGGCCGAAACGCGCGGCATAGCCCTCGACCATCGCGACATAGGTCGGCTGATCGCAGACGTGGAAACCGAGCGAGAGCCCAAACCGATCGGACAGCGCCAGCTTGTCGTCGACCACGTCGCGCGGATTGATCGGGCTGTCCTGCTCCTTAAGGTCGCGCGGGACGATATGACGGCGGTTGGCGGTCACATAGAGCCTGGCATTGGCCGGCCGCGCCTCCGCGCCGCCCTCCAGCATCGAGCGCAACAGGCGGGGCGCGTCGCTGCCCTCGGCAAAGCCGAGATCGTCGATGAACAGGATATAGGCACGCGGCCGATCGGCGATCAGCGCGAACAGCGCGGGCAGCGTCTCGAGATGCTCGCCGGCCACCTCAATCAGCGCGATCGCGGCATCCTCCGCCTGCAGCGCGCCGACGCTCGCCTTGACCAGCGCCGATTTGCCGGCGCCGCGCGAACCCCACAGCAGCACGTCGTGCGCCGCATGGCCGGCGGCAAGGCGGCGGCTGTTCTCTATGCAGATTCGGGAACCCATGCGGAGAACTCGGTTCAGTTGCACATCATCGAAACGCTGATGCGCGTGGCGGGCATGGCCGTAGAACTCTTACCTGCGCGCCGCGGAACTGAGCCTTCGCGTTCCGGCGTATCAACACCGGCGCCGACACCGGCGCCTGCCGCCTCGGTGACTGCACCAATGCCGGCCAGGCCTGCGCTGCCTGTAGCCACACCCGTCACAGCACCTATCCCGCAGAGTGCGGCGACGGCGCTTGTGAGTCCTCCAGTTGCCCCGCCTGAAAGCACTATCGAGAAAATTGAGAAACCGGTAGCGCCTGAACAACCGAAGCTTCTCG
>Ga0081455_10003585_pt1 | contig 17813 bp, 13 predicted proteins | sample TabmetS3T2R1_FD_70207 | JGI IMG/M metagenome (GOLD analysis project Ga0081455, IMG submission 70207) | Tabebuia heterophylla rhizosphere microbial communities from the University of Puerto Rico - S3T2R1 | ecosystem: Host-associated > Plants > Roots > Rhizosphere ...
CAATTAAGGCCTGCCATCTTCTCCGAGCGACTCAGCCTCCTTAGGTTAAGCAAATATCGGTTCGGGAATCCCACCTGTAATCTCGAACATCGCAGGGTAAAGCACGAAAACCACCCGCGACTGATGAGAGCCGCTGGTTGAGAGTTGAGAGAAAAGCACTGGTTTTCTTCCCAACCCTCAACAAACGACTCTCTAACTTTCAAAGAACTACTCCCGCAATTCTGCGCCGAGGTCTTTTCGCAATCGCTCGCGAATTTTCGCATGCGCTGCATTTACTTCCTCGCTTGTCAGTGTGCGACTCCGGTCGCGATATGTCAATCGATATGCGAGCGACTTTTTGCCTTCACCGATTTCAGTCCCGGCAAAGAGATCAAAAACTTCGACTTGTTCCAACAACGGTTCCGTTGGCTGGAAAATCACCTCCGATATTCGTTCGTGGGTCAAATCCTCGCCAACAATCATTGCAATATCGCGCGAGATGGCGGGAAATTTTCCGAGTTCGCGGAATGTTCTGCGCGATTTCGAACGGCTAACGGGGAAATCAAGCGATACCTCTGCCACAAAGACGCCGCCGGCCGCGTCAATTTTTGAAGCGATCGAATTTGAAAGCTGCCCGGCCAGCCCAACCAGTTTATTCTCCTCTGTGATTTCTACAGCGAAGGCGAAGTTGTCATGCTGGCCGCGACGAAAAGACAAACCGGATTTTGCCAATTCAATCGCGCCTTTTAGATCGAAGAAATCAACACGGCGTTTTTCGTTTCGCCAATGAATTTCAGTCCCAACGTTCCCCCAAAGTAGGACGGCTACACGTTTCTTTTCTTCGCCGCTTGGTGGTTCGAAAACTTTACCGGTTTCAAAGATCGCGACTCGTTCTGCTCCCGCACGAATGTTGTGATCAAGTACTTGTAGCAATCCCGGCAACAAACTGGGACGGAGGGCCACGTGATCTTCACTGAGCGGATTGCGTAATTCGATCGCATTTTCCGCAAACGCGAACCTTTCCCTCGGAAGCAATTTTGAGGTCCGAACTTCATTAAGGCCAGCCGCAACCAGTCGTTCGCGCAGTTGTAATTCCAAATCATGCGCGCGGTCAGCCGCGCTCGAATTCGTGAACCGGCTGCGATCGGTTCCCGGGATTTTTTCGGCGCCATATGCTCGGACGACTTCCTCGATGAGATCGACATCGCGCAGCAAATCGGCGCGGTAGCTTGGAATTTTCCATTTCGTTATTTCGGCCGCGCTGATTTTTTTCAAACCGAATCTGGTCAAAACTTCGTCGACCGTCTTTGGTTTAATCGCGATCCCAACAACGCGATCACATTTCTCGTAGCGCAACGAAACATCGGCAGGGTTCGCGGGCAACTCGCCGGCGACATTGATTTCCTTTGACGGTGTGCCGCCTGCGACTTGTTGGATCAATTCCGTGGCTCGCTGCGATACGCGCAGGATCATCGCAGGATCGACACCCCGCTCGAATCGGTAACTGGCATCGCTCGGTAAATTTAGTTCACGCGCGGTGCGGCGAATACTTGCGGGCAGGAAGTAGGCAGCTTCCAGCAAGACATTCCTGGTTGACTCAGTCACGCCGGTTTCCTCGCCTCCCATTACTCCGCCAATTCCGACCGCGCGCTCTTGATCGGCGACCACACAACTGTCCGGCTTGAGGGAATAAGTCTTTCCATCGAGAGCCAGGAATTTCTCGCCGTCGCGTGCGAGGCGCACGTTGATGTTTCCCTTCAATTTGTCCGCGTCGAATGCGTGCGTTGGCTGTCCAAGCTCAAGCATCACGAAGTTCGAGACATCGACGATATTGTTGATCGAGCGAATGCCCACGCTCTCGATCTTCGCGCGCAGCCACTGCGGACTCGGTCCGACCAGGACGTTGTCTATCTTGCGTGCAGAGAAAAATGGACATTCGCGTGTTGAGGTGATGTTCACGCCGGTCTTCTTGACGGGAATCTTCGATTCGCCGGGCCTGGACTTAAGTTCTTTTCCTGTGAGCGCCGCGATTTCGCGGGCAAGACCAAAATGGCTCAGCAGATCACCGCGGTTGGGTGTAATCTCGACATTGAGAATCGTGTCAGCTGGGAAAAGATCGGCGATGGGCGTGCCTACTTTTGCATCGGGCGACAGGATCAAGAGACCGGACGTGTCTTCGCCCAGGCCGAGCTCGATGGGGCTGCAAAGCATCCCTTCCGATTCCACGCCGCGCAGTTTGCTCTTACGAATCTCCAGTCCGTTCGGCAGTTTTGCCCCGGGCAATGCGAGCAGTACTTTGTCGCCGACTTTGTAATTGGTCGCGCCACAGACGATTTGACGTTTTGTGCCACTGCCGTCATCCACTTCGCAAACGGACAGTCGATCGGCATTCGGGTGGCGCGACGCTGCGACGATCTGTGAAACGATCACCTGGTCGACCTTCGCGCCGCGGTGTTCGATTTTTTCCGTTTCAACGCCAGCCCGAGTGAGCAAATCGGCGATCTCTTCCGGTTTTTGCGGAAGCTCAACAAATTCGCGCAACCAATTGACGGAAAATTTCATTGTCGGCCCAATGTCATGTCGAGCGGAGTTGAGACATCTCTCGATATTTTGTGTTTAGAGATTCCTGGACTTCGCTCGGAATAAAAAAAAGCATGTTCATGCGAACTGGCGGAGAAACCGCAAATCGTTTTGGGAAAACAATCGAATGTCGGGAATGTCGAACAGAATCATGGCCAGGCGATCCATTCCGAGGCCAAACGCATATCCACTCCACTTTTCGGGATCATAAGCGTTGTCACCACGAGCTTTGTTGACCTGCTCGAAAACCGCGGGATGCACGACGCCCGAGCCGGCGACTTCGATCCAGCGTTCACCACCCTTGAGCGCTTTCGATTTTACATAAACCTCAAGACTCGGTTCGGTGAATGGGAAGAAGTGCGGACGAAATTGTACATCCGTGCCCGAACCGAAAAGCTCGCACATGAAAAACTCGAGGGCGCCTTTCAAATCCGCGACGCTCACGTTTTCATCGACATAAAGTCCTTCGATCTGATGAAACTGCGGGCTGTGCGTCGCGTCGAGTTCATCGCGGCGATAAGCAGCACCGGGAGCAATAACGCGAATCGGCGGGGACGCGTCTCGCATCGTTCGAATTTGCACGGTTGAAGTGTGCGTTCGCAGCAAACGGCCGTCGGGCAAATAAAATGTGTCCTGCTCGTTTCGCGCCGGATGTTCGGGAGGCGTGTTCAGCGCGTCAAAGCAGTGCCATTCATCTTCAATGTCAGGTCCATCGGCGAGGGCGAACCCCATTCGTCGAAAAATTTCGATGGAACGTTCCCACATTTGCGTGAGCGGGTGCAAAGCCCCAATCTCGTGGAGGGTTCCCGGTAGTGAGACGTCGATCTTGCCGAGAGCCTTGGATTCTTTTTGCGCTCGAAAACTTGCCAGGCGCGCTTCAACCGCAGCGGCCACAGCGTTGCGCACTTCATTAAGCAATTTGCCAACGACGGGCTTTTCCTCCTTGCTCAGCGTCTTCATCTGCTCGCCCCACGCAGATACGCTGCCGCTTTTGCCGAGATATTTTATGCGCGCAGCCTCGAGCGCCTGTTCGTCAAGCGCCGCTTCGATTTCGCGCAGAGCGTCGTCACGCAGTTGTGCGAGTGGGTGCATGAAACGTTGAAGCGTTAGAGAGTTTAAGCGTTGAAGCGAATCCGCTGCAACGCGTCAGCGCTTCATCGCTTCAACGACAAGGTTACGCTGCCTTTTTGTTTTTCTTTTCCAGCGCGCTTTTTGCCTGATCGACGATCGATTTGAACGCGACCTCGTCGCTGATCGCAAGGTCTGCGAGAATCTTGCGATCAAGGCCAATGCCTGCAGCTTTTAATCCTTCGGCAAAGCGGCTGTAGGTCAGTCCATTTGCGCGGGCGGCGGCGTTTAATCGTTGAATCCAGAGATAACGAAACGTGCGTTTACGCGTTTTACGGTCGCGATAGGCCCAATACTGCCCCTTCATGATCGCGTCCTTCGCGTAGCGGAAAAGTTTGGAACGGCGTCCGCGGTAGCCTTTGGCTTTTTTTAAGACTCGTTTGCGTCGCGCCCGGCTCGCCGGTGCGTTAGTAGCTCTTGGCATGGTTGTTTCCCCAAATCGCTTCGGGGCTCCTCGTTCAGCGAGCTGTTTATTCCATTATCGATCTGCGCGACCTCACTCGCTGATGTCGTTCCGTTTGCGGAACAAGGTGCCTAGATCGTCACGACGCGGAAGCGCCGGGCGACGAACAATAGGTAGCGAGCCAAGAATGACAACTGATTTTCGCGGCACCGGTTTGAAGGGACCCAACCCGACGCTTTAACGCTCGAGCCTTTTAGTGTTAGAATCCATCCGAATGCACTTGCTCGGGCGTCATCGTTCCCTGGTCCTCGGTTTAATTTGTTTTTTTTGGACGGGCCTCATCGTTGTCGGTCATTTTTTTCCAACCGTCCCATTTATTTCCGCGCCATGGCGCGGCGAACAGAGCTTTGAAGACTTGCTTCGACGTGAAGGCCGAAAGACGCCCGCTCCATCTGATTTTGTTTTCCTCGGAATTGACCAAAGCACATTGCAGTTACCGCCGTTGACCCCTGAAGAAATCGCGAGCAATCGCGCGTTTCAGCTGATGACAGAAAAACCGTTCCCATGGTCCCGGGAGGTCTGGGCGCTTTTGCTCGACCGGTTGTTTGCCGCGGGCGCACGGGCGGTCGTTTTCGACATGATCTTTAGTCCGCCCAATGAAGGGGATCCAGCCTTTCATGCTGCGCTCGATCGCTATCGCGATAAGGTGGTAATCGGCGCTAATTTTGACGTGGCGAACGCGTCCCAGGCCGTGACGCCAAACAACACGCTAATTCCGCCTCCGCAATTGCAGGATAATCGCGTCGGATTCGTGAATTTTTGGGCTGACCCAATCGACGGGAAAGTCCGCGCTGTGACGTACCGCGTAACGGATCGGGATCTTGCCGATTTACCGCCGGATCCAAGCCAGGAGATTTATCAATCTCTTTCGGCCCGGACCCTAACCAAAATCGGTCACGCGAATGACGTGCCGCAGGATTTTCGGGGGCATTTGATTCGTTTCACGTCCCCGGACGCCTTTGCACCTCGCCCGCTTTACGAAGTTTTCGATCCAAAGTTCTGGCATGCCAATTACGCAGACGGCGCGTTTTTTAAGGACAAGATCGTGATGGTGGGTTCTTCAGCACAGGTGCAGCACGATTTTGTCGACACGCCGATGAGCCCAATGACATTGGGTCCCGCGCTTCATTTGCAGGCAATGGCTGCGGCGATGAACCATCAATTTTTGCGGTCCACGTCGCCAAAAATAGGTCTCGCCTTGGTGGGTGCAGCAGGGCTGGGGGCATGGTTGTTAATAGCCTTTCTGCGCAAGCCGTTACTATGTGTTGGTGCGCTGGTCGTAATTACCGGGACATATCTAGTCTCGGCACGATTTCTCTACGATAATTCGGGGCTTCTCCTTCTCACCGTGCCAGTCCTGTCCGCTCTTCTGCTAAGCGGATTATTTTCACTTGGTTTCGAGTACTACGTCGAACGCCTCGAGAAATTGCGGACTCGACGCACCCTGGAGCGCTATGTCTCGAAAAATTTGGTCAAGGAAGTTTTGGATAATCCGGACAGCTATTACAGCTCGCTTCGTGGAGTTCGCGTCCCTGCAACAATTTTGTTCTCGGATTTGATTGGTTTCACCACGTTATCCGAAAAAGCCGACCCCGAAGCACTGGTCTCGCAACTTAACGAGTATTTGAGCCGAATGACGTCGGTCGTTTTTAGGAATGGCGGTACGCTCGATAAATTCATTGGTGACGCGATCATGGCCGTCTGGGGGAATGTGCGTAGTCGTGGCATGGTGCAAGACGCGAAAGATTGTGCACGCGCGGCATTGGCAATGCGGCGAGAACTATGGGAGCTCAATCAAAAATGGCGCGAGGAAGGCCGGATGGGACTCGGCATGGGGATCGGCATCAATCAAGGCGAAGTGATCGTTGGCAACATTGGTTCGCACGAGCGGATGGATCCCACCGTGATCGGTGACTCTGTTAATCTCGCGTCGCGGCTCGAAGGTCTCACCCGAATTTACGGCGTGGATATTCTCGTTGGCGCCTCGGCAGCTGAACTGGCAAGAGACGAGGTTCACCTTCGTTCCGTTGCTCGAGTGCAGGTGAAAGGCAAAAGCAAACCGGCGGATATTTTTACATTTGTTGGGGGGCGAGACGACGACGTGGATCGAGAATTTCTAAAGTGGCTTGATACATACGAAGAGGGATTGGAGAAATTTCGGGCACGCGATTTTACTGATGCCAAGATTCTGTTTTCACGGTTCCTGGAATTTTATCCCGACGATCTACTGGCCAAAATGTACCTGGATCGCGCGCTCGAATACGAACAGGCGCCTCCAGATGAAGCGTGGGCCGCGGTGGAGGTTTTCGAGAAGAAGTGACGTTTCCGATTGCGCTGGCGAAATTCGCCATGCGGCGTAAAGAATCCGCGTGAAGGCAGCGCCGAAGAGTTTTCATTTTCTTGGGATTTGCGGCACAGCTATGGCCTCAGTGGCGGCTGCGCTCAGGGAGCGTGGATTCAAGGTGACCGGATCGGACGAGAATGTTTATCCGCCGATGTCGACCTTTCTTCAGGAAAAAGGCATCTCGCTAAAAGAGGGATATCGCGAAGAAAACATCCCCGCCGACGCAGATGTGGTGGTGATCGGGAACGCGATGAAGCGCGGCAATCCGGAGGTGGAAGCCGTGCTGAACAGGAAGCTCCTTTATCTTTCGTTGCCGGAAGTGCTGAAGAATTATTTTTTGCGCGGTCGCCATAATCTTGTTGTTACCGGGACACATGGGAAAACGACGACAACCGCCCTTCTCACCTGGATTATGGAAACAGCCGGATGCAAACCCGGCTACGTCATCGGTGGCATCCCGACAAATCTTGGTCAGGGCGCGCGCCTGAATGACTCGAAGTATTTCGTGATCGAAGGCGACGAGTACGATACGGCGTTTTTCGACAAGCGGTCGAAATTTATTCATTACCTGCCGGAGCTGTTGATCGTAAACAACATCGAGTTCGATCATGCGGACATCTTCAACAATCTCGATGAAATCAAGCTGAGCTTCCGCCGTTTGCTCAACATCGTTCCCCGAAACGGCATGGTACTGCTCAACGGCGACGATCCGAATTGCGTCGAAGTGGCAAAGGACTGTCTTGCACAGATGATTGAGGTGGGTTTCTCGAAAAATTGCGCGCAACGAATCCGGGATGTCTCGTGCTCGGCTGAAGGTTCGCGTTTCAAGCTTGGTGATGAAACGTTCGAGATTCCGCTGGTCGGCGAATTCAATGTGCACAACGCAGCGATGGCAGCGATGGCAGCGCGGTTTTACGATGTGCCGAAGGCGACGATCGACAGTGCATTCAAAAGTTTTGCGGGAATCGCACGGAGACAGGAAATCCGCGGAGAAGCGCGAGGCGTGAAAGTGATCGATGATTTTGGCCATCATCCGACTGCGATTGCAAACACCCTGGCTGCATTGCGTCATCGCTTTCGTGGAAATCGGCTCTGGGCTGTCTTCGAGCCGCGCTCCAACACCACGCGGCGCGCAGTCTTTCAACAGCAGCTTCCCGACGCCCTGAAGCTGGCCGATGGAGTTTTCATTGCGCAGGTCGCCAAGCTGGAGCAGATCCCCGAAAAAGAGCGACTGAATCCTGAAAAGGTTGTAGCCGCCATTACCGACGCCGGCCGTCCTGCGTTTTACGAGCAGAATGCCGACGCGATCGTGGATCGAATTATTCCGATGTTGCGGCCAGACGATGTCGTCGCGGTCTTCAGTAACGGCGGCTTTGATAATATCCACGAGAAACTCCTCGCCCGGCTGCGCGGGTGATTCGTTAAATCGTTGAACCGTTGAAGCGGGAACAGCATTGTCACTCTGAGGGAAGCTAAGAGTCTCCGGATGGTTGTCTCCATGGCCAGCGAAAATCCGGGATATTTTCGCTTTGCTTAACATGACAAAATAGGCGTGTGGGCTTTAACGGTTCAACGGTGTAACGATTAACGCGTCGGCGACGGAGCCGCCGACGTATGATCGTGCACGATTCGCCAGCCTTCGGGCAGGTGCTTAAGAATTAAGGTGAATCGGCCGTGTGGCTGATCGGATTCCCGCTTCAGATTCCAACGACCTGACGCCACAGCCGAGTCAGCTGCCAACGGCGTGATTTCCAGGTCAGAAAAGGTAAGTGTCCCCATCTTAGACCGGTCAGAATATTTTTCTTTGTAACGATCGCGCACAATTTCCCAACCCCGCCGGATGGTGTCCTCCGAGATAAAGACGGTTGATGCCGAGCGTGCGTACCCGTTCATGAATCCATCGATATCGCCGCGGTTCCAGGCATCCTCCTGTGCCTGAAGAACAGATCGAATCTCTGCAACGGCGTTTTCGGGTTGTTCCGGTGCGGCGAAAACACGAATCGCCATCAACAGACAAACGGTCATTGCGATCCGACGCGCTCTTTCCAAAATCAGGGGACTGATCATTTGCGGCGATGGCAATCTCTTGTAAGCTAGGTGCCCTGCTGCGTCCAGCTCGAGCATCAGAGGTTTGGTTCAACCGAGGGAAATATTTTGACGGGTCTCATAAATGCACTAGCGTCGCCCATCCACCGAAGTAAGGCCGTGCACCGCTTTTTCTGCATCGCGACGCTCCTGCTTATCAGCGCGGCCGGCGTTTTGGGTCAGAACAAAACAGGTCGTCCCGAACCATCTGCTCCCAAGACCGCAAACCCGCCGCCCGAGGAAGAGCCGGCTACTGCGCCCCCAAACGCGCCCTCCATGGTTCGGCTTCAATTCCCGAACAGCGACGTGGTTGATGTGCTGCATCTCTATGAGCAGCTCACTGGCAAGAAGCTGGTGATGGATAATTTCGTGCAGGGGAAGGTCAACATTTTCATCGCCAAGGATGTGACCCGCGAGGAAGCGATCAAGATTATCGAGATGAGCATGTCCTTGAACGGAATCTCTCTGGTTCCGTCTGGAAAGGACATAATTAGCGTTGTAGGAGCGGGCCAAAATCCTCGAAAGGCGCCTGTGCCAATCGTTTCCGATTTGGCGGATATCCCGCCCGGAAACCCGGTGATCAGTTTTCTGTTCCATTTGCAGTACGCGGACCCGCAGGAACTCCAACAAGTGTTGATGGCATATTTTCAGGGAAGCTCCGGAACGATCAACATTCTTGCCTTGCCGAAGGCGTCGGCTCTTCTGGTAACGCAGAACACAGACATCATCCGTCAGCTGGCCAGCGTAATCAGCCAGGTGGATGTGGCGCCGGCCGAAGTGGTGAGTGAGTTTATCAAGCTGGACCGCGCGGATGCGAGCAAAGTCGCCGACATGCTCAAGGACATTTTCGAAAAGGGCACCGAATCGCCCACTCAGCCGGGCGTCCGCAGCGTAAAAGTTCCCGGAGCGGTTCCGCAACCGCAACAGGTTGAAGGCGCCGGTTTAAACGTGCTGTCCGAGGAAGCGATCGTGGTAGGTAAGATCAAACTGACTCCTGATGTACGCACGAACCGGATCCATGTAGTGACCCGGCCGATCAACATGCCGTTCATTCGGCAACTGATCCAGGAATTTGATGCCAACGTCGAGTTTGCGAAACCTGTGACGCGCTATTTGCAATACGTCTCCGCCGGTGACGTTTTGCCGGTTTTGGTTCAAGCATTAACGGAGCCGGGAGCTGAAGGCGCCGGCGCAGTGCCCGGCGGCGGATTGCCTGGCGCAAGTCCGCAACCGCAGCAACAGCAACGCGGCGGAAATCTTGGCACTGGTGGCACAACAAACCCTTATTCCTCTCAATTCGGCACCTCCGGCACATCCGGAGGCAGCACGCTGAATATTTCGGAGGAACTCTCGACACAACCAGTAAACACCACGCCGCAAGCGGTGACGATCGGAAACTCCAAGCTCATCGCCGATCAGCGCGCCAATTCCATCATCGTCCTGGGAAATCGCGAGGTTGTGGTGAAAGTGGAAAAAATTCTGGACCAAATGGACGTCCAGGCACCGCAAGTAGCACTAAGCACAGTGATTGGCCAGTTAACGCTCGGCAACAACGAGGAATTCGGAGTCGATTGGTTCGCCAAGTATCATAACCGATTTCTCGGCACCAACCGGAATAACCAAATATTCAGTAATGCTAATGTGCCACGCGATCCCGGGGTTCCGCTGCCTAATCCGTCGGCCGCTCCGAACATTCTTGATCCCTCAAACCTGATTAACTTCAGTAATATCATTCAGAATGTGGGCGCCGGGACCAACATTTACGTGGCAGCCGGCAACGCCTTCGCTGCCATAGTCCATCTACTTGAGTCCACGAATCGATTCAAAGTCCTGTCGCGGCCCACGGTTTTCACAAGCAACAATAAAAAAGCCATTATCGCTTCCGGCCAGGAGGTTCCTGTCCCGACGAGCACTCTGACAAATGCAACCAACGCGATAAACACTGCCTCTATTCAGTCGAGCATCGAGTACAAGAAGGTCGTGCTTCAGCTCGAGGTTGTGCCGCTCATCAATTCCGAGAAAGAAGTGTCCCTCGACATTTTGCAGAAGATCGACAGTCTGGTGCCGAACGGAAACGTGCTCATCAGCGGTAATTCGGTGCCGACAATCGATACCAAGTATATTCGCACGAACGTTTCAGCGAAAAACGGATCGACCATTATCCTGGGCGGATTGATCCAGGACCAGAAGCAAAAGCAGACGGAAGGCTTTCCTTATCTCTCACGCATTCCCCTTATCGGCGCGGCGTTCCGTAGCACATCAAGCGGGAAACAACGTCAGGAGCTAGTCATTCTCATGTGTCCGCAGGTGACCCTGACCAAACTGGACCAATATCGGCTGCGCCAACGGTGGGAGAACACCACGCATTTTGGCGCCGATCTGGATCAGAACGAGTGCCCGGATTGTCCGAAAGGGAGGGAGGGTAAACAGTTAGCCTTGCCGCCGCCAGATATTCCTGAACCGAAAGATATGAGGTAAAGTTGTCGTGTTGAGCGAAGCGAAACATCTCTGGATCCTCACGTGGCGAGCGCCGAAAAAACTAGACAAAGATTCTTCGCTCCGCTCAGAATGACATTGTGAAGTTATTGTTATGAAAGGACTGCTGGCTGCATTAATTCTTGGCCTAGGTGCGGCAATCGCAGGAGCCGACGAGTACGACATTGTGGATTACGATGTTTTTCGATCAGTCGATCCATTGGCCCAGCGGGACGAATATGGACTGCTTCACCAGGGGAAAACTCTGAACGCCACCGACTTTGCGCCGCGCTATACGTGGCGATGGTCTTACTACTTCAAGTGCCCCGAACAACTCCTTTCGCAACCGGCTTACGTGGGTTCCATGCAAACAGCCCTTCGCCGGCTGGGCTATTACTGTGGCCCTGTTGACGGTGTCTTCACTGCACAAGTGTCCGACGCCATTGCGCGGCTTCAAAAGAACCACTCAATGCGCGTCACAGGGACACTGACCACGCCGGTGCGGCGCGCCCTGCATCTGCCTTGAAACGGTCTCGGCGAGGCAGCTTTTAGCCACACGTTTGAAACGGCGGACCCAGGATCACTGTTCCTTGATTACGCGTTATGCGTGAAAGACCTTGCGAAAAGGCCTAAATGGGTTTCATTCGAACGCTTCCGATTCTGCATTGTCGATTCTATTGACCGTCGCGTTGAATGAGTGCACCCGCCAATCAATCGCTGATTAATTTGCTGCTGGAAAGCGGTGTCTCTTCGACTGAAGAAGCAGCCCAGATGGCTGTGAACCTCAATGGCGGCTCATGGGTGAATCAGGTGCTCGATTCCGGTAAAGTGGACGAGCAACGTTTCCTGGACGCAATCGGCAAATTCTTTCGCGTGCCGGTCACTTCCATCGACGCGAAAAAAATCGACCGTGCAACCTTATCGGTTTTACCGAGCCGTTTTGTTTTTCAACATCACATTCTGCCCGTTGAGGTGAAGGAAAACGCAGTGGTGCTGGCGACATACGATCTTTTCAATTCGATTGGGCGCCAGCTCGCCTCGCAGCTTTTGAAAAAGCCGGCAGAATGGGTGCTGGTGCCGCGTGCGCAGGTTCTGCGCGCGATGAAAACTCTCTACGGCATCGGCGCGGAAACATTCGATGAAATTCTAAAGACAAATCGTTCCTTTGAGGCGTTGCAGGACACTGACGCCGCCATCGAGCTGAATGATGACGATCCGGAGGCGTCGGTGGTGAAATTTGTGAACCAAATCATTCGCGAGGCAATCTTCGAGCGCGCGACCGATATTCATGTTGAACCGCTGGAGAACGATCTGCGGATCCGCTATCGAATTGATGGGATTTTGCATGAAGTCGCTGTGCCTCCGCAATTGCGGGTGCTGCAATCGGCCATTATCTCACGTCTGAAAGTAATGTCGCATATGGACATCGCGGAGCGCCGTCTTCCTCAGGACGGACGGATCAATCTGCAGTCGAACAACCAGAACATTGATGTACGCGTTTCGACCATTCCGACAGTAAACGGTGAATCGATCAGTCTGCGATTGCTTATCCGTAGCGAACAGCAGTTCGGATTTGATCGCCTCGATCTCAGCGAAACACAGGAGAAAATTGTCCGGCATCTTTTGGCACAACCCAACGGGATCATTCTTCTGACGGGCCCCACCGGGTGCGGAAAATCAACTTCGCTTTACTGCTTTCTTTCGAGCATCAACTCAGTGCAGCGGCGCATCATCACTGTCGAAGAACCAGTCGAATACCGGATTGCAGGTGTTTCGCAAATTGAGGTAAAACCGGAGATCGACCTCACTTTTGCAAAGGGTCTGCGCCACATTTTGCGACAAGATCCCAATGTCGTCATGGTCGGCGAAATTCGTGATGTGGAAACCGCCGACATCGCGATCCGCGCAGCCATGACGGGTCACCTGGTCTTTAGCACGCTGCACACCAACGATGCCGTTGGTGGCATCACACGGTTACTCGATATGGATGTGGAACCGTTTTTACTCTCATCGGTGGTGAAATCGTTCATTGCACAACGACTGGTACGCACCATTTGTCCAGACTGCGCGCAGTTGGTTGATTATCCACGAGAATATCTCGCTGAGATCGGTTTTCCGGTGAAGGAACTCGGCACCCGTTTCAAGCGCGGCGCCGGTTGCGATCAATGCCGGCATACCGGCTATCAGGGTCGCGCCGCAATCTATGAGGTCTGCGTCATTACGGAACCGTTGAGAAAATTGATCATGCAAAAGCGCGATGGCGGCGAGCTGAAGCAATGCGCCATTTCCGAAGGGATGCACACTTTGCGACAAGACGGCTGGCGACGAGTCGCTCAGGGCAAAACAACCATCGAAGAAGTCGTGCGCGTTACGCAAACCGACGAGGTGATGGCTGAAACCACGGAAGAAGCCGAGCCGGTGGTAGCCAGCTAGCGGAGAAATCTAAAACGCGGCCGCTTACGGGCGGAGCGATCACAACCATCCTATTCGCCTCTCAATTCGCGGATCGCCTTTGCGTAGTCTTTCGCGCGAAAAATTGAGGTGCCTGCGACAAGCACGTTTGCGCCGTTTTCGATCGATATCCTCGCAGTCTCTGCGTTGATGCCGCCGTCTACTTCGACATAGATCCTGCTGCTCAACAATCTTGCACGCCTGACTTTTTGCATTTGATCGTCTCGGAACGACTGGCCCCCAAAGCCTGGATGTACCGTCATCACCAATAACATGTCGATTTTGTCTAGGAACGACTCGACCGACTCAAATGAGGTTTCCGGATTTAGAGTGAGCCCGGCTCGGCAACCGGCGTCTCGAATTTGCTGCAACGTTTTCGCCACCGCGTGTTTCGCCTCTGGTTCCACGTGAACCGTGATCGAGTTCGCGCCAGCCTTGATAAATCGTGGAACGTAATGATCGGCGTGCTCAATCATCAAATGGACATCCAGCGGAAGACTTGTTAGGCCGCGCACCCGTCCAACGATGTCCGGACCGAATGAAATGTTGTCGACGAAATGTCCATCCATGATGTCGCAGTGAATCCAATCGGCGCCTGCAGCCTCTACCCGACGGATTTCATCACCGAGTCGTGAGAAATCGGCGGCCAGGATGGATGGGGCGATGATTACTCTTCCCATAAAGCGATGGAGTAAGGGAGTAATGGGGCCATGGCAAGCCCTGCATAATACTTCAGCCTCCAATCGTTGCACTCCAACAGAATGCGCTTGACGGCGTGCCGCTCTGTTTCATGTTACGGCGGTTCAGCCGGCCGAATCGCGCTCGTGGGGAGGATCCAGTAAAAATAGGCCGCCCTCTGGCGGATGAACGCGCTTCTTCTCAGGCTGGAAGGTTACTGCTAATAAAATAATTCATGTTCAATGGACTTTTCGGCTGGTTATCCAGCGACATCGGGATCGATCTGGGTACGGCAAACACACTTGTTTACGTAAAGGATCAGGGAATCGTTTTGCGCGAGCCATCCGTGGTGGCTGTGCAAGCCGGCACTAACAGAGTGCTGGCTGTCGGCGACGAAGCCAAGCGCATGCTGGGCCGCACACCGGCAAACATCGTGGCCGTGCGCCCACTTAAAGATGGCGTGATTGCGGACTTCGAGGTGACCGAAGCGATGCTGCGCCACTTTATCACCAAGGTGCATAATCGGCGTGTAAAGGCGAGACCGCGTGTGGTGATCGCTGTGCCATCTGGAATCACGGAAGTGGAAAAGCGCGCGGTGCGCGAATCCGCCACACATGCTGGAGCCCGCGAGGTTTATTTGATCGAAGAACCAATGGCAGCGGCCATCGGAGTCGGGCTTCCGGTACAAGATCCAGCCGGCAACATGATCATCGATATCGGCGGAGGTACGACGGAGGTCGCTCTTATTTCGCTGTCGGGAATTGTATTCAGCCGGAGCGTCCGCGTGGCCGGCGACGAGCTGGACGAGGCCATCGTTCAGTATATGAAGCGTGCCTACAACCTGATGGTCGGCGAGCGCACGGCCGAGGAGATAAAGATCAAGATTGGGTCGGCATACCCCAGTGAAAAGGAGACCAGCGTCGAGGTTAAGGGACGCGACCTTGTTGCCGGTTTGCCTAAGACGCTGATGATCACCTCCCAGGAGGTACGTGAAGCATTGCTTGAACCAATCTCGACAATTGTTGATTCCGTGCGGATCACCTTGGAACGCTGTCCGCCCGAGCTTTCGGCGGACCTTGTGGATCGCGGTCTGGTCCTCGCAGGTGGCGGTGCGCTCTTGCGCGGGTTTGACAAGCTTTTGAGCGAGGAAACGGGTTTGCCTGTCCATGTTGCTGAAGATCCGCTTAGCGCAGTGGCAGAAGGGACCGGCAAATGCCTCAATGAACTTAAATTTTTGCGCCAAGTGGCCTCTGCAGACCGCCAGTGGCGGTAGGAAGAATTGCGGATGGGCGATTTCGGATTGCGGACTGATGCCTGTGCTTCCGCAAATATCGATCTTCTTTAGCCTGCAGATTCCAATCCGAAATCTGCAATTGCGATGAGCCGCACAAACATCATCGCGCTCCTGATTTTCGGCGCAATTCTGGGATACTTTCTCAGCTTTGGCCCGGCGACTACGCAGAAGTTTAAGAGCGGCGTTTATCAGTGGCTCGCCCCGTTCTTCACCGGCGGCTCTGGATTGAAAAAGCAACTCACGTCGGTGCGTACAGGGTTGAAATCGCTTGATCAATTGGAGCACGAGAACGCCAACCTACAGGTGGAAAATCGAGAGTTGAGAGCGACGAACCAGGGTCTGCGCGATGCCGAGACTGAGGTGAATCGCTTGCGTCACGCGCTCAATTATCGCGAGCGCTCAGTCTTCAAGCTAATCGCTGCCGAGATTGTCGCGCGCGATTCCTCGACCTGGTGGCGAACGGTCTCGATTAACCGTGGCCGCAGGGATGGCATCGAAATCGACATGCCTGTTGCAACCGACGAGGGATTGATAGGAAAGGTAACCAGCGTGAGCGACAGCATCTCGGTAGTACTGCTGATTTCGGATGAAAACTGCCGCGTCGCTGCAAAGGTCGAAGGAAGCCGAGAACAGGGAATCGTGTCCGGGGAGCGCGTGACCACCGGCCTCACCCCTGTTTTGAATCTGAATTTTTTGTCAAAACAGGCTGACCTTAAGCCTGGCCAAAAAGTTTATACTTCGGGAGTCGGGGGCGTGTTTCCGTCGGGTTTACTGATTGGCAGTGTGAAAGCTTTCCATGTGCGCGAACTAGATGGGCAAGCACAGCTCACGCCGGCGGTGGATCTGTCGCATTTGGAGGACGTGTTCGTTGTGACTGGTCGAAAATGATTTTCTTTTTTGTTTTGCTCCTGCTTGTGCTGATCGCTCAGATTGCGGAGTTCTTTATTCCGGCGCTACCCTGGCTTTACAACGCGCACGTGTACATTGTGCCGGTGATTGTCTTCTACGGCGCGATGGCCCTGCCGTTTCCGCTGATGCTGTCCCTGGCCCTCTTCGCCGGGGTTTTGTTGGATGCTCTCACGGTGCAGGTGATTGGAGGCAAAGTTGAAATCTCAACTGGATCATCCATACTCATTTACGGTGTGCTGGCAGGATTAATGCATGGCCTGAGGCCGCTCTTTGCACGCGGCCGTTGGGAAGTGCACTGTGTCTTGAGCGGCGTTTTCACCTCATTGATAGTTCTGGCGCAATATTTAATGATTACATTTCGTCGCGGCTCTTTTGTATTTACCCGCGAAGTCTGGTGGCAGATCGGCGGGCCTGGTCTCATTGCGATGGCGATTGCCCCGATTGTATTCTGGTCCCTGCAATGGATCGGACGCGTTACTGCGTACTCTTATCAACCTGAAAGGGGGCGGCTCGAATGAACAAACGCCGTATCAGTTCGCGTGTGCGAATTCAGTTTCTCGGGCTCCTGATGCTGATGGGCATTGGCGCTCTTGGTCTCAAGCTATGGTGGATCCAGGTTGCGCATGGTCAGGATTGGACTTCCCAGCTCCGTGGTAGTTCTCAAGCGACGGTGCGCATTCCTTCGGTGCGCGGCGAGATCAAGGATCGCAACGGGTTAACTCTGGTCCAAAACAGGGCGAGCTATGAAGTGGATTTTTATCTCCCGGAAATGGTCAAAGGCTATCGCGAACGGTTTGGTCAGCCTCCTGTGAGCGAGTATCGAACGACCATCAACGGAATGCCGAAAGACCTGAAGGAACCGGACATTATTAAGATCGTCAATAATGGCATCGTTCCACGGCTCAACGACCTCGATCTTGCCAGCGATTATAATGCGGGCAAGTTGCAGAAACACTATCGCAACGACACCGAAGTCCCGTTTTCTTACGTCAAGGACATTGATTTCCCAACATTAGCGAAATTTTCCGAACACGATGTCGGATTGCCGGGAGTGGAACTCGCGATCAAACCGGTGCGTTCTTACGTTTACGGCGCGCTTGCCTCGCATCTTTTGGGTTATGTGGGCATGCCGAACGATGTGGATAAAGAGGACGCCAGTAAATTCACGTTTTACCAGGGAGACGTGGAAGGGAAATCGAACGTCGAAAAAACGATGGATCACTACCTCCGCGGAAAACCTGGTGTTCGCTATTTGCGGCGTAACGCGAAAGGCACGATCGACGGCATTTTGCGGGAAGATCCACCGCAACAAGGAGCCGACGTTTTCCTGACGATCGATGCGCGCATTCAAGCTATTGCCGAAGAAGCGCTACGCGCTGTAAGCCGGGCGGGCGCAGCGGTCGTTGATCCAAACAATGGCAACATTT